>OOBW01000877.1_pt1 | contig 16885 bp, 13 predicted proteins | sample 1671701 | NCBI WGS metagenome assembly OOBW01 (sample SAMN06348183, study PRJEB24527) | human gut metagenome | biome: human gut; feature: ankylosing spondylitis patient; material: feces | host: Homo sapiens | place: China | collected 2015-10 | reverse complement strand
AAAGAGTTTTATGAAATAGAGGGCAATTTCCAATACAGCAAGGAGTTTGTTGATTATTTAAAAGAATCAAGTGATTTACTTCCTGAACTAATTCAAGGAAAAGAAGATCCTTTGAATATTCTATTTCCAAAGGGAGATACAGACCCAGCGTTGGCAGCTTACCATGACAACAAAGTAAATGAAATGCTGAACAATATTGCTACGAAAGAAATACGCTATTTGTGTGAAAAGAAGAATAAAAGAAGTCCAGAGCAACCTTTTAGAATATTAGAGGTGGGAGCAGGGGTTGGTGGAACTTCTCTTGATGTAATACCTAAACTTGAGGGGTGCAATGTAGAATATTATTTTACGGATCTTTCAGTTTTCTTCTTAAATAAAGCACAGGAGAATTTCAGTAAGTATAGTTGGGTAAAATATGGAATTTTTAATATCAATGAAGATTTCATATCTCAAGGATATGAGGCTTTCAGCTTCGATGTGATTTTGTGTGCAAATGTGCTTCATAACTCACAGAATATTAACAGTGTTATGAAAAATTTAAAAGGATTATTATCTGAGAATGCATCTATTATCATACTTGAAGAAACACGAACAAGCTATTTGTTGTTGACATCAATGGAGTTTAAGGATGGATTAACTGGCTTTACGGACGAACGCAGTGAACATAATCAGACATTCTTCACACGAGCGCAGTGGGAAAATATCTTTGAGAGACATAATGGGCATCTGATTTATGAATTTCCTGATAAGAGCAGCAAATTAGACTTGGCTGGACAGACAATATACGTAGTTCGGTTTGCGGGAGAATATGAACAATTAGAGAAAGAGGAAGTCAGAAATTATTTAGAGAGTACGGTATCTCCATATATGCTTCCGAATCAGATTTTGATTCTGCCAGATATGCCATTATCCGTAAACCGAAAAGTGGACACTAGAAAAATCAAAGACTATTTTAAGAATTGGAATCATAAGGAGAGCACTAAGAAAAAGGACGAATTGCCCCAGACGGATTTGGAACAGCGCATAGCAGAAATATGGTGTAGGGAATTAGGGCTTGCCTCGGTGGGAAGAAATGACGATTTCTATCTAGTTGGCGGTGATTCTCTGTTGATTGCTCAAATCATTGGGAAGATGATGGAAAACATATCAGAAGCTTCTGGTTGGGAGTGGAGTAGCCTTTTGACAGAAATGATGAAAGCACCCACTATTAAGCAGATAGCAGAAAGCCTTGTGAACCATCAAAATGATAAGAGGAATCTTGATGACTCGTCCTTAATGATTCTGAAAAATAGCAGTTTAAATAATAAGGATTCTATTGCAAAGGTTTTCTTCCATGCTGGAGCAGGAACCTTAACACCCTATACGGATTTACTGTCTCGCATAAAAGAGGACAGCAAGAACGATGAAAGCATTATCGGTTTTGTTTTTGGAAATGATGCTGAGTATATTTCTATGGAAACAAGTCAGACCTTCCGGCTACTTGGGAGAAAATATGGTGAGATATTGGAAAAAATGGGCTATAGAAATTATATTCTTGTAGGTCATTGTGTGGGCGGTTTGATTGCCTTGGAAACAGCACAATATTTAAGAAATAAAGGTGTTTCCGTTTCTGATGTGACGCTAATAAGTACTGGTATTCCAAAGCAGAAGGAGAACACGATTTTAGCGGACGCATCGGATGAGATATTCCGTAATGCGTTGCATTCAAGCCTGGATAACGAACTGCTGTTGGAGCGAATTTTTGCAAGAGTGATTGGGGCAGATGCATATAAGGCAGGTTATCAGGTAAGTGATGAGCGCTTGCAGCAGTATATAGAGTATATTTCCAGATACGGAAGTGGTGAAATTACAGTAAAAGCATTATGCGAAACGGGCGGGGAGTATGAAGATGTGGCTGAAGAGTTCCGCCGGCTCGCTAGCTATACAATTTCAGAGAGGCTAAATGCTTTATACAGCACGATTGAGCGTCCAAATGGTGAGTTGATGGAACATCAGCTGAAGATGCTAAATGTACTTTTCCGGATATTCTCACAGAATTTCAGGTGCGTATCGAGTTATATACCGGAACCTTACTATGGAAACATAAGGATTTTCTGTTGTGAGATCTTAGGAAGCCACTTTTATCCTGGATTCTTTGAGGAAGATTATGAAACATGGAAACCTTATATTAAGGGTGATTTAAAATATAATACAATTGCAGGACAACATTTTGATTGTATTATTGGTGATAATCTGGAAAAGAATATTTCTAAGATTTTGGATTTTAACTATTAACAATTGTCAAAGGGTGTCCATATAGTGATGGACACCCTAGAAAAAGAGGCAGAATATGAAGAAAATCGGAATATTAGGCGGAACTGGTGAAATAGGTAAAAGAGTTGTTAAACTGTTAGAGAATCAATATGAGTTGTTAGTTTCTTATCATTCGGTAAAACCACCAGTTACTGCACAAAACCAATATATCCAATTAGATGTAGATATATCTGATGACCTAGAAGCTTTTTGCAGCCAATGTAGTATTATCGTAAATTGTGCAGGAGCCTCATTTGTCAATGGAGAAAAGATTGCAAGAGTAGCAGCTAAATATCACATACCTGTTGTGGACCCTTCTGGTGAGTCATTTTTAGAAGACAGAATTGCAGATATAAGGAACGAATCGGTTTATGTGCTATCCAGTGGTTTTTTTCCAGGAATGACTGGTCTGTTGATGAAATATTTATGCGAGAGCTTAAAGTCAGTAGATTGTATTATGGGGTTGAGCATCACAAATGAAATTCCGAGCAGATCGGCGATTAAAGATTTTATATTGACGAATACAGCCGGATTTGGAACTGCATTAAACTATTATGAAAATGGTGAGTTAAAGAGAGATGGAATACCAATATACAGGATTGTAGAAAATAAGGAGTACACACTGCAAAACTACTATACAATAGAATTGCAGCGGATTACTCAAAGTTATAAACCTAGGAGGGCGAACTGGTATTACGCCTCTTTTGGAGAAGAAATCACGAAGTTGATGCAGGAAGCAGTTATCAAATACAGTTTGAAGCAAGGCGATGAGGCACTGCAGCAAAGTGTTGATTCCATTATCAAACTATTTGAAATGACTTGTGGGTCAACAGTAGCATATAACTATATACATATTGAAGTAACTGGTTCAAATAATAATCAAGACCACATAAGAACTGCAGACGTACATAGTTCGTACAGTAGTGATATCAGTTCAATCATTGCCGCCTATACGGTTAAGGCTCTGGTTGAAAAACAACCTGACTTCGGAATTTATTATGCTATGGATATAGTAGATTTAGAAGCTGTAATACATGATTTACCACAATTAAATATCGACCTAGTTTTGACAGATAAAATATTGGAAAAGGAGGAACACTATGAAGAAGGATCAATCTAAGATTCATCTACTTGGGAATAAAAATGGTAAACGAATACTCCTCATACATGGAATGGGATTCAATTGGAAGAACTGTTTCGATAAACTACTCCATATATTAGGAAAAAATTATTATTTTATAATTCCAGAGTTGTCAGGTCATAATGCTTCGTCCAATGGTGCAGTTACTTCTGTCATTCTTAGTGCCGACTATATCAGTGCTGTATTGCTGAGAAAAGGAATTATGTTGATGCAGTTTATGGTATTTCTCTGGGGGCAAGTATTGCACTTGAACTTGCACTCAAAGGTGATATTAGAATAAAAAAATTGATATTAGATGGTGGACAATATGAATCTATGGGTAATATGAAATACATATTTAGCCTTATTATGTCGTGGCAGATGAAACGAGTTTTGCATGGAAAGCACATGATGAAGTATATGCAAAAACAAATGGGATATTTACATAATAATGATGTCCAAGTTCTTCAGCCAATGGGTGAAGTCGGCATAACCTTTAGAACGTTATTTTGGACTGCTCTTGCAGCCTACAAGTATGATGTCCGGAGCAGGGAAGAGAAAATATCAATGGAAGTGGTAATTATGTATGGGGGTAACGAAACATATGCCCCTAATTCTGTTGGTTTAATAAAAAGAGTCAGTATTTATCCCGTTACTGTCCATGCATGTGAGAATATGGGACACGCGGAGGTACTGAGCAAGAAACCGCAGATAATCTGCAATATGATAAAAGAATAACGGAGGATAAAAAATATGTTAGAAAAACAGGAGGTGCAGGAATGGTACGGCCGGAACGCCAGAGTTATCCACAGTGATAGTGATAGTTTGATAGAACGATACGAATGCCTAGGAAAAGGTTTGATTGTTACATACAAAGCATTTGAGGGAATGGAAATGGTATTTATGGAGTTTAATTCCGAAGATACTTTTATTCCAGTAACTCCATACAGCGAGATTCTGGAGATTACTTGTTGCCGCAGGGGAAGAGTTGTCTGTGAATTTGCGAATAATAGATGTATCCATCTGTCGGAGGATCATTTCTGGATTGGCAGCGGGGAGTATTTGCCATCTTCGTATTATTTTCCATTCGGTTACTTTAATGCTGTTACTTTGGTGATTGACAAGAAAAAAATGAGTTTGTCCACTAAAAAGATTATGGAGAATTTTTCCATACATATTAAGACAATTGAGGAAAAATTATCATTGAATAACGCATGGTATATCAGCAAAATCCCTTCCAAATTACAACGATTGTTTGATGAAATCTATGAGGCAAAAGGGAAGCAGAGCACTTACTACTTTGCGATTAAAACTCTAGAACTTCTTTTCTATTTACAAAATATCGAACGAAATGACGCTGAGGAGGAACCATATTATCCCAAAGACCAAATTGAGGCGGTCAAAGAAATCTGGAACTACATGATTACTCACTTAGACGAGAGGTATTCACTTAAACAATTGGTGAAAGAAAAAAATATGGGGACTACTATGTTTCAAACAATATTTAATCATATTTATGGAGATTCCCCATATGCATTTTTAAAGAAATACAAAATGGGAATTGCTAAAAAGCTGATTTTAGATGGTGAAATGAAAATTGGTGAAATTGCCTTTTCATTAGGGTATTCCAATGCAAGTAAGTTTTCGATTGCGTTTAAAGATGTCTATGGCATTTTGCCAAAAGATTATAGAAAGCTGAGAAGCTAATTAGAAGATGGAGAATAAAAATGGGAAAAGAAATAGAAATGCAACATGTGACATTTTCATATAAACATAAAATCCCCCAACTTACTGATATTAATTTAAGTATTAAGGCGGGGGAAACAGTGGTTATAACCGGTCCGTCAGGTAGTGGAAAAAGTTCATTGACCAGAGTTATTAATGGACTGATTCCTTATTTTTATGAGGGTGATTTAAAAGGGACAGTTTCTGTAGATAAATACCCCCTTTCAAGTTATCCATCTTGGGAGAGAGGAAAGATTATAGGAAATGTGTTTCAAGATCCGCGGAGTCAATTTTTTGCCAATGAGGTAGCAGGGGAGATTGCATTTGGATGTGAGAATTATGGGTATTCGCACGAAGATATTGTAGCCCATGTCCATGCTTCAGCTGACAGTATGGGGATAGATGATATATTAAATTATAATATTCGGAACCTTTCCTATGGAATGAGACAGAAAGTAGCGATTGCTTCTGCTGAGGCAATAGAGCCTGAAATTTATGTTATGGATGAACCCTCCGCAAATTTAGATACGGATTCAACAGAGAGATTGGGTAATACAATAAGGAAATTGAAAGAGAAGGGCAAAACAATTCTGATTGCAGAACATAGACTTTATTACTTGATGCCAATTGCAGATAGGTTTATATACATAAAAAATGGATGCATTATACATGAATTTACACAAGCTGAGGTTGGGCGCTTGTCTACAGAAGAAATCCGTAAGTTGGGCTTAAGAAGCCCTGACCTGCATGCGGTGCCTTGTTTTCATATGCCATTTGAAAATAACAATGAAGTGATTGTAGAAGTAAAAGATTTATGTAAAACATTTGGTAAATTAGTGGTTGCAGATCATATCAATTTTTCCTGCAGGAGAGGAGAATCTATCGCTATCATAGGTTCCAATGGGATGGGGAAAAGTACGATGGGAAAAATGCTCGCGGGATTATTAAAAGAAGATTCAGGCCGTGTTACTTTGTTTGGAAATAAAAGCAACATAAAAAAGAGAAGGGGAACGGTTTGGTATATTCCCCAGGATCTCGATAGCCAGTTGTTTGGTGAGGATTTGATAGACGAGCTGATGCTGGGCAATGGAGAATCACCAGAAATAAAGGAAAAGGCTAAGCAGATATTAACGGAACTGGATTTGCATGAGTTTAGGGAACAACACCCATCCACTTTGTCAGGGGGGCAAAAACAAAGGCTCGCATTGGCAGTAGCGTTGATGCATGATGCCCCTATTATTATCTTAGATGAACCAACCAGTGGTCTTGATGGAGTAAATATGAGAAAGGTTAGCCATATTATTCAGAAACTGGCAAAGAGAGGACGTACAATTCTGGTAATTACCCATGATGCAGAATGTGTGCTGTCTTGTTGCCAGAGAGCACTTAGGTTGGAAGATGGAAAGGTGACAGATGATTTTTTGATAAATTCTGCCGATTATTTACTGGGGAAAATGGGGTATTGAGCTATCTGTAAAAGGGTAAATTTGTTGAGATTTCAGGCTATTTTTAGAAAAATATTATGAAATGGAGTAGAGAACTGTGGATTTTTTCATTATAATACACTACAGTTAGTTAATTCTAATTGTGGCGCGAATATTATAGAATTGGAGGAGAAACAATGAAACAGGAAAAGAATAAGGAGGAGAAAAGGAAAACAGGAATGGCACGTTGCTTGGAACTGGCATCAGAACACAAAGGATTAGTGATTATTTCAGGAATTCTGTCTGCGTTGGCGGCAGTATGTTCGTTTATACCCTATCTGGCAATCTATTTTGTTATTAGGGAACTGATCTTGGTGTTTCCAGATATGCCTGCGGCGGATATGACGACCATTTTGATGTACGGCTGGTTTGCCTTGGCGGGTATTGCTGGAAATGTAGTACTCTATTTCTGTGCTCTGATGTGTTCCCATCTGGCAGCATTTGGCACATTATATGAATTGAAGTTAAACTTTGCGAATCATATCACTGCAATCCCGTTAGGATATCATCTGACCATTGGAAGCGGCCGTATGAGGAAGATTATGGACGAAAATATAGAAAGTATTGAAAAGTTTATCGCCCATCAATTCCCAGATTTTGTAGCATCTCTTGTGGCTCCGCTCATTTTAGTCATAATTCTTTTGGCGGTTGACTGGCGCTATGGTGTTGCCTCTCTGCTTGGAATTGTGCTGGCCTTTGCCATTCAATTTTTGGGGTTTAATGGGGATGCCAAAGAGAAGATGCACCATTTTCAGTCCGCACAGGAAGATATGAATAATGCATCTGTGGAGTATGTACGAGGCATGCCGGAAATTAAAGCTTTTAATCAGACAGCTGATTCCTTCAAGAGATTAAGCAAATCTATAACAGATTACACCTCCTTCGTATTGGAATATGCCATGGGGTGGAGAAATTGCATGCCAGCGTTTACAGTGATTATCCATAGTATCTATTTATTACTAATTCCAGTAGGTATATTGATTGGAAGAAATATGACGGATTACAGAAACTATTCCTTAACCTTTATCTTTTATTTGATTTTAGTGCCAGCCATATCGGGTATTTTAAATAAAATTATGTACATATCTGAGTCGTTTACCCAGATTGATGGTAATGTGGAACGTATGGAAGAAATTTTACATATTCCTGTTTTGGAGGATCACAGAGGTGATACCAAAGTGCAGGGTAAGGATATTGTTTTTGATAATGTGAGTTTTTCTTACGAAGCTAAATCAAATGTGGCTGTAAAGGCGCTGGATAATGTGTCGTTTCATGCCCGACAGGGAGAGGTGACAGCAATTGTTGGACCGTCAGGAGGAGGAAAGAGTACCATTGCTAATTTGATTTCCCGTTTTTGGGATGTGACAGAGGGAAGCATTCAAATTGGAGGAGTAGATATCCGTGAAATTCCTCTTGCGGAACTGATGAAACTGGTAGGTTTTGTATTTCAAGACACATTTCTTTTTAAACAAAGCGTTTTGGATAATATTCGGATGGGAAATCCTGATGCAACAGAAGCACAGGTTATAGAGGCTGCAAAGGCGGCTCAGTGTCACGAATTCATTGAAAAATTACATGATGGATATTATACGGTAATTGGTTCTTCAGGAATCCGTTTGTCTGGTGGGGAACGGCAGAGGATTGCCATTGCTAGGGCCATAATTAAAGATTCCCCCATCATAGTGCTGGATGAGGCAACTGCATTCAGCGATCCAGAAAATGAATACTTAATCCAGAAAGCCTTTGAGAAATTGATTAAAGATAAAACAGTGGTTATGATTGCCCATCGGCTTTCTACTATCCGTAACGCTGACCAGATTCTTGTCATAGAGAAAGGACATCTCATCGAACAGGGAACTCATGATGAATTAGTTGCAAATGGTGGAAAATACAAGCAGATGTGGAACAGTTATGCAGAATCAGTCAATTGGAAAATCCATACAAGAAAGGCGGTGTAAACGGAATGAAATTTTTACAAGAGCGACTATTATTATCTGATAAAGGGTATTCAGACCTTAAAAAAGCAATCTTTGCATGTACATTAACAAACCTGTCCATCATGCTTTCATCTGCGATTCCAATTCTCTTGTTCGGTCAGCTTTTAAAGCCATTTATGGGGCAGGAGATATCCTGGTCAACTATGTGGGGGATATTGGTATTTGGAATGATTGCAACAATCTTGGTTTTTATCGCTGCTAAGAATGATTATAAAAAAACTTATCTTGCGTCATATAAGGAAGCAAGCAACACGCGGTTACGGATTGCAGAACATTTGAGAAAGCTTCCTATGAGCTTCTTTAACACAAAAGACTTATCAGATATAACTACAAATATGATGGCTGATTGTGCCAGTATGGAATCCATGCTTAGCAGTACTATTCCTCCGCTTATAGCAAATATTATATCGGTTACACTGACATGCGTATGCTTGGCCTTTTTTGACTGGCGCATGGCGTTGGCAATATTTTGTACCATGCCTGTCTGCTTTTTTATAATATGGTGTGGCCGTAAGCTGCAATTACACCTATTTGAGCAGCAGGTGGGAGCGAAATTGGCAGCATCCAGTCAGATTCAGGAGTATCTGGAAGGTATCAAGATTATCAAATCCTATGGCTTGAGCGGAGAACGTTTTCAGACACTGAATAAAGCTCTACTGGCAATGAAAAAGACGGCAATTAGAGTTGAATTGGCTTCTGGTATACTTGTGCAATGTGCAAGTTTAATCCTGCAGGCAAGCTTGGGAATCACTATATTTATCGGTACAGTCCTGATTACAGGTGGACAGATTGAATTATATCCTCTCCTGGTTTTATTACTATTCTCTACTCAAATTTACGGACCAATATTATCTATCCTATCACAGCTTACCAGTTTGTTTCATCTGGGAACGGTTACAAAGCGGATGCGTACACTCCTGACAACACCGGCAATGAAGGGAGAAGAACAGGACATTAAAGATTATGATATTGAGCTAAAGCAGGTTACATTTGCCTATGGAAAAGAAGATGTAATAAAAAATGTATCGGCAAAAATAAATACAGGTAGCATCACTGCCCTGGTCGGGCCATCAGGAAGCGGGAAAAGTACCTTAGCAAAACTTATCGTCCGTTTTTGGGATGTAAATAAAGGTACTGTAACAATCGGCGGTAAGGATCTAAAACAAATTGAACCAGAGCATTTAATGCGAAGCATGTCATTTGTTTTTCAGGACGTGACTTTATTTAATGATACGGTATTTAATAATATTAGAATAGGAAATATGAATGCTAGTGATGATCAGGTTGTATCGGCTGCAAAAGCAGCTCATTGTGATGAGTTTATCAGACGGTTGCCGGAGGGGTATGACACAATCCTTGGTGAAAACGGTAGTACTTTGTCAGGCGGTGAGAGGCAGCGCATTTCCATTGCCCGTGCACTACTAAAAAATGCTCCTATTATTCTATTGGACGAGGCAACCGCTTCCCTTGACCCAGAGAACGAGGTGCTGATTCAACAAGCCATTGCCAGACTTGTAGAAGGAAAGACAGTCATAATGATTGCCCATCGTCTGCGGACTGTAGTAGATGCTGACCAGATTCTGGTACTGAACGAGGGGAAATTAGTAGAACAGGGAACACATAAAGAGCTTCTTGAACAGAAAGGACTGTACAGCAAATTATTCTACATACAGCAGGAAAGTCTTGGCTGGTCAGTCTAAGGAACAGATGGTAATAATGTTTACAAAGGAAAAAGAATTGTGCAGCTAATCCAGCTACATATATTAGGCTGGGACGTAGTTCTTTTGAAAATAAAGTAATTTTCGGTAACTTAACATATTGATAATTAAAATAGATAAGGATGTGATATTATGACTGACAAAAATGATACTCGGTCTATGCTTCTTCATGACAGCCCGCAAAGATTAGTATTAAAACTTAGCGTACCAGCTATTATCGGCATGGTGGTTGTTGGGCTTTACAATTTTATGGACGGAGTTTATGTCGGACAAATGGTAGGAGATAGCGCTATGGCAGCGGTATCTGTGTCATATCCATTTACGCTTGCCAATAGTGGTATTTCTACACTCATTGGTATCGGTTCCGCTTCAATCCTGTCCAGGGCGATTGGAAAAAGGGATCAGTATACAATTGACAAAATAATGGGAAATCTGATAGCCATGGTTTTGATTTTTTCTCTTATCATTATGGTGATAGGCATGATTTTTACGAAACAGATTTTAATGCTTTCTGGTGCAAGCGGAGAAATCCTAGAGTTGGCGGTTCGGTATTTACGCATCATTTTTGCAGGCAGTCTGTTTGTCAATTTCGCACAGTCCTCAAATATGATTATGCGTGGAGAGGGATTGTTGAAACAGGCAATGTTCTTTAGCGCTGGTTCCGCTATTATGAATATTATACTTGACCCGATTTTTATTTTACTTCTAAAGCGTTATGGCATGGGGATTGATGGAGCTGCTTATGCAACATTGGTTTCGCAGATCGCGTATGCAATGGCTTCTCTTTGGTATTTTAAGATCAAAAGTAAGAATGTGAGAATCAATACAATTCGTATTGAAAAAACTCTTTTCTCGGAAATCATTGGAGTAGGCTTTTCTGCAATGCTGATGCAGGTTATGATGTTAGTACAGCAAACCGCACTTTATAATCTTGCAGCACAGCATGGCGGAGATACATGGCAGATTATACTTGGTGCGACATACAGGGTAGTGTCTTTTGCATTTATTCCTTTATGGGGGCTTTCCCAGGGATATCAGCCAGCGGTCGGAACCAATTATGGTGCAAAACAATACGACAGGGTAAAGCATATCACGAAAGTGTTTGCGATCACAGCAACTTTCTTAGCACTTATTTTCTACCTTCCGATTATGTTAGTACCAAAGAAAATTCTCTCTATGTTTATTACAACATCATCTGTAGTCGAACTGGGAGTAGGGGATTTCCGACTGTTTTTCCTGTCATATGTTTTGTTGGGAATCTGGATTGTGGTTCTGACTCTGATGCAGTCCCTCGGCAGAGCTACAAAAGCGAGCGTTCTAGTTATCTTACGCCAGATAGCCATTTACATACCTGCCGCCATAATCATGCCCCATATTGCTGGATTTGGTGTACATGGCGTATTTGCTGCTCCGCTTATTACTGATGTGACAGTATTTATCGTTGCGGTTGGTATGATGATAAATGAATTTAAGCAAATGGACGCTTTAAGAGTTTCCGAGAAGTAAGAAATCCAGATTTAATAATATGTAGAAAACATGGGCGGTGATGTAGTGCTGAAACCCCATGTGTCAGGAGCGGATTGCTTAGAAACTGTATTAATCCTGCAAAATAAAAAGGTATGATACGCTACATTAATCTTGTCCGGCATGTGGGGTATGCCAAATACAGTATCAGCTATGCAATGACTGTTCAGCCCAAAAGGAAAAGCACCGGAAGGGATACGCCAAGACCGCCTGCAGGTAAAATATACCTGTCAATACGATAGCATCAAAGGTGCATAGCGAAAAATATCCGTTCCAAAGCAGTCTGTGGTGGACTGCCTGCCATTCATTCAGGATATATGCTAGGCTGGAAATGCAATAAAAATATTCAGGTTAATGCTGAGATTCATTTAACTAAATATTGTATTTCAAGCTGGATGGATGAAAGTGGAGGATCACAGCAACAGAAAGAGAAATATATGTCATTGCAGGATATTGACTTAATCCGTTATGTGTTTGCATTTGATAAAAATTCAGATTTGATTAGAAAAAAAGAATACAAATATTCAATACAAGATAAGGAAGATATTCTGAGGATTATCGAAAGAAACAAAGCGAATCTTTTGGTAGATTCTAATAATGACAGATTTTACATAGGTATAGCGAAAGATAAGGCGATTCATTGTAAGATTAATGGTGTGCAGTATTAATAGAGATGATATGGCTGTAGTCGTAGAAAATGCTGTATCTTATGAATTTTAAGTCATAAGGAACGTGGAACTTAAAACAAGTAGATACGCAAAGTAACCTAAAAAACGGGATAATATGAATACGAAAATGAAGTAAAAACTTCTTGAAATAGTACAATCGCACATTTCCTTTGAGGAAAATAATTTACATTTTAACTTTATTATAATATACTGAATCTAGAATTCATTATTATATATAATCTATGGCATAGTTATAGAAGTTTGTACAATCCCTGGAAACAGGTTGTAATCTTAATTCCTGCATTTTGTATGCAGGTTTTTTTATGCAAATTTACACAAAAGGAGGGAAAACATTTTATATAGTAATGAGTTATTATAGTAGACCGTTATGGTCTTTTTTTATTTTAGAAAGGAGTTTTGATTAAGGTATGGGAAATAATAAAGTAGTATATCAAGTAAGATGTCCAGAGTGTGGTGAAATGAAAAAAATTGAATTATCGGTAGAAGAATATGAGAACTTACAGCGGTATTATGCGGGGGAAGGTCTTATACAGGATATGATTCCAGATGTTGAACCACCGATACGGGAACTGCTGAGAGGTGGAATGTGTGGAGAATGCTGGATAAGAATGTTTGGGGTGCCACCATGGGAAGATCCTGAATAAGAGGAAAATACAGAGAATTAGGTAAAAAGAGGGCGAAATGTAATAGTTGGAAACTATGATGAAATCTGTTATACTTTATCATATAGCTTATTGCAGGATAAATAAGAGGTGACAAAATGCAAAAATATTTAAAACGACAGGTTTATGATGACCTGCTGGCATGGAAAAAGCAAGAAGATAGGGCTACACTTGAAGTTTCTGGTGCCCGTCAAGTAGGTAAGACATATATAGTTAATAAGTTTGCAGATGAACAATATGCAAATAAGATATACATCAACTTATTAGACTTTTCAGGGGAACTTTTTTTAGAGCATTATGAAGATTTGCGAAAAGAAATTAAAGATGGGTATCCATGCGAAAATCCAGTATATGAATTGATCAAGCGATATGATAAAAATTTTGAGGATACAGAGGATACCATTGTCATCATTGATGAAATCCAGGAATCAGCAAATATTTATAACCGCATCAGGGAATTTACAAGATACTTAAAAAGTGATTTCATTATTACCGGAAGTTACTTAGGAAGAATACTCAATAAAGAGTTTAAGTATTCTGCTGGTGATTTGGATTCTATTGAAATTCAAACTTTGAATTTTGAAGAATTTTTAATGTCAATGGATAAACATGATTTATATTCAAAATTTGACTTATATGGGAAGAGTGAAGAGAATGTATATTCCGAATTAGAGCAGTTATATAAGATTTATACTTCTATCGGTGGGTATCCCGCAGTAGTTTTGAAATATCTTGAAACAAAATCTGTTGAAGATAGCACTACAACCTTGTTGAAAATAATTAAGTTGTTTGTCAATGAGAGTAAGCGTTATTTTGAAGATATTCTGGATAATGCCATCTATGAGAATATGTTTTCCAGTATTGCACGAATTCTTGTAAAAGAAAAAAAGGGGTTTGAAAAAGATAGCTTTAGTGAAGAATTGCAAAATATAGTGGTAAAAGATTATTCAAGTAATATTTCTAAAGCATCTGTAAATCGTGCGATTGATTGGCTTTATAGTTCAGGAATTATAGGTTTTGCCGGAAAGTTGGTAGAATGTAACATTTTGGATTTCAAAGCAAAGGCTAGATGTTACTTTATGGATGTGGGCTTAGCTCATTATTATCTGCAACATATAGGCTGCGATCCAGGAGATATAGATGGCATTCTCAGCGAGAATTTTGTTTATCTTGATTTGAAACGACGGATTAGCCATCCAAGCGAAATAGCTTTGGAAATGCCGGCGTTTGGGACAATTGGAAATGGCGAGATTGATTTCTATGTAAAAACATTAAAGTCAGGAAAAACATATGCTATTGAGGTAAAAGCAGGAAGGAAAAACAGTAAAACAGTGCAGGTTCTTTTAGAGAAACAAAAGGCAGATTATATTTTGTTCACTAAAGGAAATACGCATGGAGGAATTAAAGAAAATATTTATACAATTCCTATCTATGGAATTTCTAAATTTAAGTTTGAATAATAATGATATAAGGTTTCTATACAAAAAGCCGGTTCGTAGTGAACCGGCTTTTTTGTATGGAATTTATTATGCAAAAGGAGACTCAGATTCATGTCAAAAATTATGGAAGAATTCCCATTATTGATGGAATATCAGAAAAAATATGGAAAACGTGGAAGCGAAGCAGCATCTCTATGGCTGTTGCGAAAACGTACCCTTAATATTGCATGTATGGTTGTTTCAAAAGTGAAAAATATAAATTTCGAAAATTTTACGCTTGCATTATACTTTCGGTGTGATGATAAAGAAATGCGGCAATTTTTAAGAACCTATGAGATGCAGATGGAAGAAGCTGCTATAAATCCGGAAAAGTTCGTGGCCAATTTGCATGCGTTCTTTCTAAGTAACTGTCAGTACTTAGAAGAAAATCATTTGTATCGAGGATTTTATGATTTTTGTAAATTACTTGAACAGCAAAGGCGCGTAAAAATTGCTCAAGGACACAAAGAGATCTTTGATGCTTATTTAAGCCTTTTAATGCAACAAGGATGTTATTTCTCACGAAACCATATAGAGGATAGTGTGATAGGAATTGCTGCAAACGGGGAACTGATTTTTCAGAAAAATTTACATCCATATAGTGATATGGCAATTTACGATCTTGAAAAACATCATAAAGATATTTTATATGGTAGAAAACCACTGACAGGAGAATTTTTGTACAAGCTTTATAAACCCTATGGATATGAGGTACGTTCTGTAACTGATGTTGAAAGGTTAGAGAGCATGGTCAAAGTTTATGATAACAATAATTTTGCTTTAGTTCCTTATATTAATGAAAGAACAAAAGAGATTGTAATACAGAAAGAGTACCAACATTATATGCCGGAATTTCCGAGACAATGGAAAAGGACATCCTTTTACAAAGAGAAACTTTTAAAACGTAAGTATATGCTTCCGGTCACAGGTATAACAGCAGATTTTATCAATGCAGGGTTTATTGGGAAAATCATTTTTATAGAAATAGTCTATAATGATGAAATGATTTTATTATACAGGGTAATAACAAAAGGAAATGGTGAGTTTTCCGGATATTATCAAACAAAAAGTCAGACATTCTTCAGTATATACGAGCATACAAACCGACACGAATGGCATGAGGCATTAGAAAACTTTATATTGGAGAACTATATGATTTTAACATGTGATTATGAAATTGACCGAAAGAAAAATTTTGCCATCAAACAGGCGGATCATCTTGAAACAGAGTTTTATTTTCCATACCAGCCATTGGTAAAATATACATATAAATCCAAAGAGAAAAGATCTTTATCTGGTACGGCTACTCTATGTAAGTATTCAAAAAAAGAGTATCAGGAAGAGGTTAGAAACCGATCCGGTTATATACGTACACTTCCAAAAGGGCAAAAAGTTTCGATGGATGCTATACAGTATGCTGCACAACTTGGTTTAAGTCTTCCAGATGGAAAAACTTTTGTGCGAGCACATGAATTTCATGTATATACAAAGATTCAGGCAAAAATATAATGGTATATTACTGGATTTAAAAGGAGGTTTATAATGATTTTAATGACTCAGGAAATCAAAAATCAATTGTTAGAAAGCAGTTACTATCCCAAAGAAGAGGATTGGATGGAAACTACTGTGATTGTAAAGTATTTTTATCCTGCCGGGGCTGCAACATGGCTTATTACTGGTGGAGAAGAAGTGGATGGAGACTGGATGTTATTTGGTTATGTTACATTAGGCTATGAATGGGAGTGGGGTTCTGTATTGCTCAGTGAACTCGAAAATTTTAGTGGGTTTGCAGGACTTAAAATTGAGCGTGATTTATATTCTAACGGAGCTAGTGTAAAAGAACTTGTACAATATTGAAACTTATAATAGAATACAGGCATTTTAATTATTACTAGGACAAAACAGTAACTGTCAAGACAAAGCAAACATTCTTATATGAAAAGATTATTGTTATACTAATTGATAAGATGCAATATTATTTTTTATAAGCAACAGCTTTTGCTGCCAGTTGAGAAAAATCACAAATTACTTTACATTAGTGAGAGTTATAATTTCGGAAAAGAGGTTGCAGGTATTGCATGCAAATAAAACAGAAGGAGGTATTTAAACATGAATTTTCAGAAAAGGAGGGGCGTAATTTTATAATAACTTATTAACAATTACATAAAATGAAAATGTGAGTTCGTCTATTTTGTT
>OOBW01000871.1_pt1 | contig 17020 bp, 9 predicted proteins | sample 1671701 | NCBI WGS metagenome assembly OOBW01 (sample SAMN06348183, study PRJEB24527) | human gut metagenome | biome: human gut; feature: ankylosing spondylitis patient; material: feces | host: Homo sapiens | place: China | collected 2015-10 | reverse complement strand
ATAATTTCATAGTGTATAATTAAAAAGTCGTGAGCTTTGAGTTTGTCATTGCTCACGACTTTTTTTGCGCAAGCTTTGCTAAAGATACACCTTTTCTTTACTTTATTGGAACTTATTTTAACCTTAAATGAAAAACTTCAATTAAGTGTAACAAATATAACATATTTAAGGCTCTGTAAATTTATTTACGCTGAATGTAGCGTGTTCATGGATAAGAGTTTGACTGGGGGGAACATAGTGCTATAATTTTTGTTAAGAAGCTAGGTAATTTATAATGGCGAGTTTATTCATAATCATAAAAGAATGGTACATGTAAATAATTTAGTATTTATAAATCATCAATTTGAGTGATATAGTTTTTTGGAGAAGATAAAGAGAATGGAGCTGAATATAATGAACAAAAAGCTGATGGCAGCAGCTGTTATGTGCTCACTGATGAGCACAACAGCATTAGCTGCAAACCCCATACCTACCTTCGATAAGGAGGCTGTAACGACACATCCTTACAATAGAACAGGCCAACAGGAGCAACAGGTAACAGGCATGCAGGGTGCCAGAGATCTTTATAAGCCTGGCAATACAGGCACGGAGGCTCATCCGGCGTTTTTTGTTGCCAAGGTTAAACTGACAGGCTTCACGCTGCCTGATAAGAACGGCAAGCTGGCAGCTATCTGCAAAGAGTATGAAGGACGCAGCCTGCAGATGGCAGAGCTGCAGCAGCTTATCAGCAGAATTAATGAATATGCGCGCACCTGCGGCTACACTGTGGCGCAGGCTATTGTGCCGCCGCAGGAGGTAAAGCAGGGCGAGCTGGAAATTGCAGTTTATGTTGCCCGATACGATGATATTGAAATTATCAGCAATGAATCGGACGTGGCTGACAGAGTGCTGACAGGCTATATCCATAAGAATCTGCAAAGCGGTGCTTATATTATGGATAAGCCGTTGGAGATGACGATGAACAACATTAACGATTTGCCGGGTGTTGTTGCCAGAGCAATTTTAGCACCGGGCAGCAAGCCTGGCACCACGAAGGTAAAGGTACAGGTGTTGCGTCGTCCTGTCTGGAATAACTACGTATTTACTGACAACGCCGGTGGCTACTACAGCGGCCGTTATCGCTACGGCTTTAATACTGAAATCAATAACCCCGGTTATCAGGGTGACAAAATCATTTTGAACGGCATGCTCACCAACCATGATACCAAAAACTATGGTGCACGCTATGAAGCGCCTGTCGGACGCGACGGCACGCGCTGGGGCATTGGCTGGAGCCAGAGCAGCTACGACCTCAATACAAACAGCTTCTATAATTCTCTCGGTCAGTCGCGTGGCTTCAGTTTCTATGGCCTGACGCCTGTATACCGCGACCGCATGAACCGCGTGACGGCGATTTATGGCTATGACCACCGCAAAATTAAGGATAGACTGCAGTTGAAGGCTGCAGGACTGGCAGGAATAGAGCTGACCACGGAGAAAATGGCCAATGTTTACCATGCAGGCATCAGCGGCAGCCAGTATCTGCCGAACCGCTTCAGCCAGTACAGCCTGATTTACTGGTACGGCAATTTGAGCGGTGGTGGCAAATCCCTGGATGGCGACTACCATAAGCTGACAAGTGACCTGCTGCACGTTATTTATGATGGTAAAACAAACTACCGCGTACAGCTCAGCGGCCAAATTGCCAACCGCAACCTGGACGGCAGCGAAATGTTCTACCTGGGCGGTATGAACGGCGTGCGTGCCTACGGTTCCAGTGAGGGCAGCGGCGATATTGGCTTTACTGCTACTGCCGAGGTTCGCCGTCAGACGGGCATCAAGGGATTGGAGGCTGCAGCCTTTATTGATACAGGCGCAGTAAAATCGCATAATGCTGCTCTTATCGAGCATCTTTCCGGCTGGGGCGTGGGCCTGCGCTATAATTTGGATAATTCCTGGCATGCTCAATTGGATTATGCCCGCAAAATCAATGCGCAAAGAGACAAGGTTGAACCGCGTGACCATAGCGGCCATATGTGGTTCCAGCTTTATAAAATGTTTTAATTGATCTTGCCTGGTGCTTTTCTGCGTCTCAAGGGAAAGGGCGCGGAAAAGCAGGCTTAGAAAATAAATTGATAATTGAATATGCAGCTTAAATGAAGGGAGAAAAAAATGAAACAAAAGGAGAGTTTGAATAAACGTTTAAATAAGCGTCTGGCCAGCCTTGTAATGCTTTCTGTGCTTTCAGTGCCATGGGTTGCCAGCGCCGCAGGCAATAGCGTTGTTGCCAACAACATGCTTCCCGGTAATGGCAAACAAGGTACTGTTGTTGCCGGCAGTATTGAAGGTGGTTTTAACGGCAGCTGGGCGCAGGGCAACCAGATGAATTTGCACCAGACGACGCAGAATGCCATTGTCACCTGGGACAGCTTTTCCATTGGTGCCAATGCCAGCGTAACTATCAATGGTGAGCATGATAATTTTAATATGCTGAACTATGTTACCGGCAGCGAAAGCTCGCAGATTTACGGCAAGCTGAATTCCTATGTCCATGGTAAGCAGGGCGGCAATATCTATCTTGTAAACCCCAACGGCGTGCAGATTGGCAACAGTGCGGAAATTAATGTCGGCAGCCTGCATATTGCCAACAAAAAAATAGATAATATCAACAACTGGAACGAAAATACTGATATCGCCAACGCGCTGAAGCAGAACAAGGCGATGACCAACGCCGAGCTGATGAGCTTGGGCTATATTAACGCCAATAAGCTGGTCTTTGAGGGCGAACGTGTAGTTATTGATATGGACCGACTCAGCGGACTTGATACGACTAAGGCAGATGCCTTGACTATTGTTAGCAAGCCTTATGATGACAAGAGTTTTGGTGATAACCGCAAGTATGATGTTGTACTTGGCAGCAGTACGCCGGAAAACGCCAAAGAATGGGGCAAATATATTGAGTTTGCTGATAATGCTACCGGAGATAGATGGCAAGGCACGGTTCAAGCAGGCAATCCTGATGCACCGAACCAGTCCATTACGGAATTTTTTACCTACCGTTGGATTAAGGACGGCAAGGAATTAGAAAATATCGGCAAAGAGACAGGTTGGGGCATGGGGGACCATTATGCCCTGCGCTATTCTATTGACCTGACGGGCAGTAACCAGACTCCTATCGGCAATACGCAGGATAATGCCTTCAAGGGCAAGTTTGATGGCCTTGATAATTCTATCTTTGGCCTGAGAATTGATAACAGTGATAATAAATACGCTGCCACAGGTCTTTTTGGCTTTACTGACGGCGCCATCATGGGTAATGTAACGCTGATTGCCGGTAATGACGGCGTATCTATACAGGGCGGTGATAATGATACCGGTGCCTTTATCGGTCATGCGGTTAATACCACGGTCAAGGGTGTCAACAGTACGCTGAAGGTCAGCGGTAAAAACAATGTCGGTGGTATCATCGGTTATGCTAAGGATGATACAGGGCGTACCTATAGCTTTGCTGATGCTTCCGGTTCCGTTCAACCGGACAGCCGCAGCAGTGAGCTGTCGAACCTGACTAATACTGGTAATGTCAGCGGTTTTAGCAATGTTGGCGGCCTGGTTGGCTATATGGAGGGCGGCAAGCTGTCAAATGATGAGGAAGACCGTGCCCAATACAAGGGCTCCTATAACCTTGGTAAAATTACCGGTATAGATAATGGCTCTAACAATATCGGCGGCATGATTGGTAGAGCAGAAAATGCGACTGTTGGTGGCACGAAGAATACGCTGATTAACTATAATACTGTTGAGGGTGGCTATAATGTTGGCGGTATCGTTGGCAGTATTTCCAATACTACCGTTGCTAATGCCTCTAACGAAGGCGTTGTCAAGGCCAACGGCTACACTATTGACAGCTATATTTTTCATACAGATTATAATAGTTGGAAGAATAATGACGACAGTGCCCTTCCCGGCACTCATAAGGCTGAGGTACGTGCAGCCAACGTCGGCGGCATTGTGGGCAGCAGTGCTGGCAGCGAGCTGAAGGATGTAACTAACAAAGCGGATGTAAGCTCCGCGTTGCTAAAGAAAGATTCAAGTCAAAATGATCATCCTACCGGCTTCAACCATTATGCAGCAGGCAACGTAGGCGGTATTGTCGGCCGTGCTGAAGACAGCAATATCACCAATGCCAATAATGTAGAAAGCAATATCCGCGGTGCGATGAACGTAGGCGGTATTGCCGGTTATTTTGGTTCCACCGATGTCAATGATGTATATAAAAATGATTACCGCATTCTGAACGCTATTAACAACGGCGGTGACATTATGGCTACCGGCGGCATCAAAAGCGATGGCGATTTTACTTACGAAATCACCCGCAGTGATTACAACCCCAACCAAGATAAAGAAAAATATATCACCGGTAATATTGGCGGTATAGCAGGCTATCTGTACGGTGCGGCGGTGCGTATTGAAGCCGGTGGCAACCGCGGTGATGTGCATACTGAGGCGGATAAGTCGAAGCTGACGGCACAGGCTGCCAATGTTGGCGGCATCGTCGGTAAAATTGACATGCCGAAGGCAACGGATAGCAATGGTAAAGTTCTGACTGATAAAGAACGACTTGATATCATCAAAGGTGATACCAGTGCTGCCGGTAATAGCGGTTATGCCAACGCAGTAGTTTCCAGCAGCTATAATACAGGTAATGTTACGGGTTATACCAATATTGGCGGTATTGGCGGCTTTGCCTACAATGGCAGTATTGCTGCCTCCTATAATGTAGGCGATATTCATACAACACGTGCTGATGCAAGTGGTACGACGCCGATTAATATGGGCGGTATCCTGGGTGACAGTACCGAACAGGCCAGCGGCCGTGTTATCATTTACGATACCTATAACAAGGGTACGATTGGCGACAGCAGCTTCGGGACTTTTGGACGCCATGTCGGTGGCATTGTCGGCCGTTTGAGCGGCATTGTTGAAAAAAGCTATAACAATGGTGATATTTACAATGGCTTAAACGTTGTCGGCGGCATTGCCGGTTATTGGTACAGTGGTTATCTGAAAAATGTTTTCAACACCGGTAATATTACGGTAAATAACAAGAACAGTACGGATAGCCAGGTAGGTGGCATTGTTGGTGGCGTAGACTTGAACGGCGGCAATAAAAGCAGTGGCGACATTGATGATATGAGTATTGCCAATGCTTATAACCTTGGTTCCTTACGCTCCTTTAAGGATGCTGGCGGTGCTAATGTAGTTGGTGGCATTTTGGGAGCTATATATAGGTGGCCAAGTAGTTTTCAACCTGGTAGTAACTACAAGTTTAAGATAAGCAATGTCTATACCATGGGTAATCTATATGTTAATAGCGGCAGGCTTGGGGATATATTAGGTTTCTACGGCAGTAATACAAATCAAAATTCTGTCACATTCGATAAGGTTTATTACATCCGTCCGCAGGATGATAATGGTTACCTTGATTTAACATTAAATCCTGCCAATCTTGAGCTGCTAAAAAAGGCCAATGTCATTGAATATGATAAGTTGAAAGATAAGACCCAGTGGGGGGACTTTAGCTTTTCCAAACAGGAGAATGGCACAATAACAGAAGCAACGGATGATAACTGGCGTATGAGCGATGGCAGCCTGCCGATACTGAACGCCTTCCTGTCAGGCTCGCATAAGTATTTCAGCAAGGACAGCAACTGGCAGGAATTTATGAAGGATAATGAAGGCGCCAATGTGCAGTATGGCACGGCCTATGATCCGCTGCTGACGATTATCAACACCAAAAAGGATTTAAGCTTCAATTGGAGCGATATGGACCTGAAGAACAATGGCTCCCTAGCAGTTTTTGGCTTGCCCAATGCTGATAATACCCTTCGTTATACTCCTGGCCTGACGCTGAATAATGTAGAAATTACCAACAGCACGCATGTTTTTGGTGGCACCATTTACAGCGATGGCTTGCTGGAGCTCAACGCCAAGGATAACCTGCAGGGTGGACTGCGCTTTGGTATGGACAGCATGCTTTACGGCAGTGATGTTGTGTTAAATACCAACAGCTCCATGGAGCTGAGCGGTAGCGTTATATCTACCGGCAATCATAATGCACTTTCCAGCTTTAATCCGGAAAAATCGCTTCAGCATGGCATTAACATCAACGCCGGCGATTTGACTGTCTATGGTAAGCTGATTACCTTGGGTAACGAGAAAGAAAGCACCGAGGTTATTGTTCCTGGTATTAACTACGGCTATGTTGATTCCCAGGCACCTGATAAGGAGAATGTGTCAGACAAAACTAAGGCAATGACCTCTCAAGGCATGACACATGCTTATCGGTTGAAGACTGCAACTGCCAAAACAGGTGATATCACCATCAGCACCATGGAAAATACCCTGGCTGATGGCACGTACATGAGCGGTAGCGCCAACCTGCTGTATGGCAACTATAAAAAGGGCAAGATTGAGACCAAGGGCAACCTGACTGTCAGCAGCAGCGGCGATATTTTGGTTGACAGTGATCTTAAAATCGCAGGCAGCATTAATCTGAGCGGTGCTGAGGTTCCTGATGGTTCCGGTGATGTCTATGTTAACGATATCACATTGGACCTTTCTAATATCGGCGGTGATTTGAAAGGCAATGATAAGGTAAAGGCGCTGCATGCCTTTATTGATGCGCATACAACAGAAGCAACTGGCATTTATGGCAACAACAACAGTGAGCTGACAGATGACAAGCGTTCCATGAAAATTACTTTCAATCTTTGGGATGATAATTATACTGTTAATGGCGTTAAAGGAAATCTGAACTTTGATAAGAATGACCTTACCGAAAACGGTACTACCGTCAAAATGGCAGATAAGCTGAAAAACCTGTATGTGGAATCAGCCGGTACTATTTATAACGGAAATAATAATGAAAGCAATATACGCGATGTTATTTATACCTGGATAAGCAACGCCGAGGAGCTGAATTCCCTGCAGCGTGTGGCTGAAAAACTGAATGATAGAGATGCTTTAAGCTATAATTATGTCCTGAAAAATGATATCGATGCCAGCGGTCTGGTGGATGCAAAAGGCAATAGCACCTATAACACTATCGGCGGTGGCACTACAGCTTTTACAGGCACGTTTGATGGCGATGGTCACACAATTGTCGGCTTGCAGGCTAAAGGCGGTATTTTTGGCCAGCTGGGCAGTGGCGCGGTAGTTAAAAACATCAACATTGCTTCTTCCGTATTCACCGGTAATAATACTGATGACAGTGTTGGCGCTGTAGCAGCAGAAAATAACGGCGGCAGCATCAGCGGCATTTCCGGCTATGGCAATACCGTAAAAGGCAGCGGCGGTTATATCGGTGGCCTTGTAGGCAAAAACTACGGCGGCATCAGCAACAGCGATGACCAGAGTACAGTTATTGCCGGCGCGAATACTGTGGCAGGCGGCATTGCAGGCGTTAATGGTACAGCAGATAAAGGTGGCACAATCGACAACGTCCAAAGCAACAGTGCTGTGACTACTGGTGTCCTAGCTAAAGATCAATATGCATCTAATCTGGGCGGTATCGTCGGCAAGAATGAGATGTTGTTGGATAAATACAATATTAACAATGTTTCTGCTCATGGTATTACCGGTAAAACTGGCAACACCCAAACATCCGGTGGTATTGTTGGTACAAATGAAGGCAGAATCAGTAATGCTTATAATGAAAGTATTATCCATGGTTCAGAAAATATCGGCGGTGTTGCTGGCAAAAATGTAACGCAGGCGTCAAATTCCAAGCTGGCGGAGCTGAACGATGTTGCCAACGCTGTAGAGATTATTGGTGACGCAGGCAGCCAAAATGTCGGTGGCTTGGTAGGTATGCAGGACCATGCTACTACAAACCAGGGACGCAATACCGGCGCAATTACCGGCTGCACCAATGTCGGCGGCATGGTAGGCTACAATACAGCAGGTTCCTACCTTAATAACCTGGAAAATTCTCCGCAGGCTACCATTACCGGTATTAAGAATGTAGGCGGTATTGCCGGTGTTAACGAGGGTGTAATTTCCGCAGATGACCAGCTGAACCTGGTGAACAGCGGTAAAATCTACGGCTGGGAAAACGTCGGCGGCATTGCCGGTAAAAACAGCGGCAAAATTGATAATGTCAACTCCAATATCAACCTGTATGTGATTGATGAAGCGACCAGAACTGCCTTAAAGGGCAACACGGTAATTACACCTAACGCCCAGTTCTTCGGCGGCGTTACCGGTGAAAACGTGGGCATCATCACCAATGCGACCAACAGAGCCAGAGTGGACGCTGAGCAGGCTTCCTATGTCGGCGGTATTGTCGGCAAAAACACAAGCGAAGGCGAAAAGGTAGGCCAGCTCTTGGGCATGGGCAACAGCAATAAAGGCTTTGTTATCGGCAATAACTATGTCGGTGGCGTTATCGGCAAAAATGAAGTGGCCATTACCGGTACTGCCAAAGATAGCGTAGGTATTGTCAATTCCGGTACTGTTATTGCTTTAGCTGGTGGTGCTGGCGGCATCATCGGTGAAAACAGTGCGGATATTACTCACGTCATCATGAAAAATGAGGGCGAAGTGCATGGCAATGCTTCTGCTGACGGTACCACGGAGGAAAACGGCACCGGCGGTATTATCGGTGTAAATGGCTATAAGGCAGATGGCGCTGGCGCGAATATCAGCAATTCCTCCCTGATGAACAGAGTAAATGGTAATGTCAGCGGTGTAGCAAATGTCGGTGGCATCATTGGCATCAACCATGGTATTATCACCGGTGGTCGCGATGCCAACAATAATTACTATAAATACCAGATTTACAACAATGGTACGATTCAGGCAGGCTCTTACGATGCAGAGCGCGGTACTATTACAGCGTTTGCAGGAGAAAACATCGGCGGTCTGCTTGGTAATAACAGCGGCACGCTGACGGCAGGCTATAACACCGGTGTGGTCGATGCAGGACAAAGCAGCAACGTTGGCGGCATTGCCGGTACTAACAGCGGCACGCTGGACCAGGTTTTCAACAGCGTAGTAACAGTAACCAAGACCGAAACAGGCGCAACTGATGCTGATGGCAGAAAGCTTTATAATTATACCTATACTGATGGCGGTGCAATCAGCGGCGCTAGCAATGTCGGCGGTATCGTTGGCAGTAATAAGGCTGGAGGCCAACTGACCAACGCTTATAGCACTACTAAGGTAGCAGGCAACAGCAATGTGGCGAACATTGTGGGCAGCAATGCAGGTAATGTAAGCAATGTTTATGGCTATGAAGTAAATGGCAATACCAATGTTAACGGTGGCACTGTCAGCAACAGCTATATCATCAAGGAAGACGGTACGCTGAAAGAAAACGGCAAGGATGCCAAGAAGCTGGACAGCTATACTTTTGATTATAAGGATACAACTTGGAAGCTTTACGATAAACGCACTAACCCGCTGCTGAAGGTTTTCCTGACCAAGGTTACGGTAGCACCTGACCTGCAGAAAGGTTGGGTTTATGATGCGACAAATCATCTTGATATCCACGGCTGGATTGAAAACGGCAAGCTTAAAACAAATGATGCGGACAACGATGCCTTTGCAGCTTATAAGAACAACAACAGCCTGCTGCAGGGCGAAGCTCTGAAGAACGTCGGCACCTACAGCAGCTGGCTGTGGTCCGGACAGATTGCCAGCGACGGCAACGCAGGCCCCAACAATTTGGGCTATGACTTTACCGTGGGTGATATTACGGTTACCAAAAAGGTGCTGAATGTTACCGGTAATACTGTTAACAGAACGTATGGCAGTTTGCTGAAAGACCAGGATTATGAATTGAGCATTGATGGATTTGACGGCTTCAACGACGCTATGAAGGCAGAGCTGGATGGCAAGGTAACTATCATTGATTCGCAGGATACAATCCAAAACAGCAATGATACAGGTATTATTACTGTTGGGGATGAAAAGCGTACTAAGAATAAGGGCAGCTACAATTGGTATGCAGGCGTTAAGCTGGATGACAGCCTTACAGGCAATTATGAATTCATAAATAATGGCGAAAGCAGCACAACAACGACAGTTCATGGCGTATCTAATGTTTTGGCGCGCAAGGTTCACCTGAATAATATCAACGCTAAGCTGACCTACGGCAGCAAGGAAGGTCTGAAAGCAGATGGCAATGTGAGCCTGCAGGATAACAGCATCGTCTACGGCGATCAAGTAAGCCTGAAGGACGGTGCAAGCGTAAGCTACAAAGCTGACGGAGAGTATGCAGCCAACAAGGGCGGGCGCGACACTGCGGACGCTGATACATATGCTGATAGCCTGAAAATTGATAATGCAGCACTTACCGGCGATGCAAATAAGTTGGGCAACTATGAGCTGGTAAATAACGCTACTGGCAGCATTACCGTTAAACAGGCAGAAATGCACGTTAAGCTGAACGGTGTTGAGCGCACCTATGGTAATACAGCGCTGATTAATGGCACAAGCTACGGCGTTAACGGATTGACTGGTAATGTCAACGGTGATAATTATGGTGTCGACAATGTAACTATGGGCGCTGTTACCGGCGATGGCGCGCTGACAGGCGCGTTGACTGGCAAGGTAACCAATGATGCCGATACTTATAAGTGGAATGCCAATGTAGTTGCAGCGAATGATAAGCTTAAGCAAAACTACAAACTGGTTGTTGATGGTGGTGCTTCTGTGGTTAAACAGGCAACCTTGCAGGTAAGCTTGAATGAAGTAGTACGCACCTATGGTAATGCAGCAATTACCAGTGGTAGCTATGGCGTAAGCGGTATTACTGGTTTGGTAAATGGTGATAGCTATGACGCAAGCGCAATAACAGTAAACAAAACTAGTGATGGCGCTTTGACCGGCAATACCGAAGGACAAGTTACTAACGATTATGGTAATTACACCTGGAGCGGTGATTTAAGAACAGACAATGCAGCACTGAAGAACAACTACAAGCTGGAATTGAAAGAAGATGGCGTTTCTAAAGTAGGCAAGGCAACGCTGAATGTTGTGGTAGATGACAAAATAATTACCCAAAATGTTCCGGCAGAATATACCGGCAAAGCCAACGGCTTGACCAATGGCGACACCCTGGCTGGTATCGGCGTAGGCGGTTATGAACTGGACAGCTCGGTAAATCCGTTAATTGTCGGTGTTTACGAAGACAAAATCGGCGTCCTGATTAATGGCAGCTTGCATCTGACAGGCAGCGACAGCCTGCTCCAAAACTACAGGGTGGAAATCGATCCTGGCACTCTGACCGTTTTGATAGGCTCTAATCCTGCCAATGCGTACTGGTTCGGCACTGCTCCCTGGGATAAGGAACGCAACCTGCGTGAGCGCAAGGCTGAATTCCATTATGTAACTGGCGGTATGAGCCTCTAAGCAAAATTAAATATTGACGGTTAAAGCACTTTTATGGATTGTATAATCCTGATAGAAGCGCAGCCAAAGCAAAGCCCCGGCATTTGCCGCATCGTAAACGATGCGTCTGTGCCGGGGCTTTTGTCAGGACGCTTTGCTGCAGCATTACCTGAAGTAAAGTAAAGCTTAATGTAAGCACTCTTTTTTGCAAGTTAACCAGAAAAACACAGCTTTTTCGCTCAAAATGTGCTACAATATATTTACGAAAAACGAAAGGAGTGTTTCGTATGTCTGAAGTATCTCAAGAAACTATGATGTTCAAACGTGAGCCGGAAAAGCTGAACGTTGCCGAAACTATAAAAGAAGTATATGCTGCCCTGGAAAAGAAGGGCTATAACCCTGTGGACCAATTAGCAGGCTACCTGCTGAGCGGTGACCCTACCTATATCACCAGCTTTGAGGATGCGCGCACCAAGCTGCGCCGCCACGAGCGCTATGAGCTGATTGAAGAGCTGGTAAAAAATTATCTGCAGCAGATTAACAAGTAAAAGGAGAACGTAACTTAATGCGTAAAATGTCCCTTGATGTAGGAACAAGAACTATCGGTATCGCTGTGAGCGATTTGCTGGGCATGATTGCCAACGGCGTGGAAACTATTCATCGTACTACTGAGGAACGCGACTATGCCCGCATTGCCGAGCTGATAGCCGAGCATGAGGTAGATACATTGGTTGTAGGCTATCCCAAAAACATGAACGGCACTATCGGTGAACGCGCGCAGGCCTGTGAAGCAATGGCCGAAAAGCTACGCACCATGTTCCCGAAGGTGCAGGTTGTGCTGTGGGATGAACGCCTGAGCACCGTAGCTGCCGAAAAGGTGCTGGTTGATGCGGATTTGCGCCGTAAAAAGCGTAAGAAGGTTATTGATATGATGGCGGCAGTTGTTATTCTGCAAAATTATCTGGACAGCAAGAGCTTTAAAATTTGACAGATAGCGTTACCTATTATACAATATGTTTAGATTAAAATTGAGCTTTTTATTTATTGAGCTATGACGAAAGAGGTGCCTTTATGGAAAAAGACATTAGAGATGAAGAATTAGTAGCTATGCAAGCTGAAGGCGAAGAAGAAGTTATCTGCGTTGTTCTGACTGACGAGCAAGGCAACGAGCATGAGTTCTATCAGGATATGGTTATCACTGTTGATGACAAACAATTCGCAGTACTGGTTCCGATGGAAGACTGCTGCTGCGAGGATGACGACTGCGATTGCCACGAGCATGACGAAGAAGAAGATACCTGCGTTATCGCACGCATGGACTTTGACGAAAACGGCGAAGCTGTTTACACCGCTCCGACTGACGAAGAATACGAAGCAGTTGCTGCTAAGTATGACGAAATGTTTGAAGACGAGGAGTAATTCACAGTCAATAATTTTACCGGACTTCGGTCCGGTATTTTTATGCGATGTGACGATGTTTTCTGATGGATATAGAAAAACTGAAAAAGCTGGTACGCGACAATCCGGTGCAGGCTGCGGCAGGTGCTTTGGCGGTGCTGCTGGTTGCCGGCGTGGTAGCATTTACGATTTATCTTAACGGACAGGGCAATAATAAGGGCTTTGCCGTAGAAGGCTCACGCCTTATTGTTGTCAAGGACGGCATGACTACGGCGGATATCGCCGAGCTGCTGCATGAAAAAAAGCTGGTAAAAAATCCCGCTGCCTTTAAAATGGAGGCGCGCTGGAAGGGACTGGCTACCAAGCTGCAGGCAGGTGCCTACCAGATTGACGGTGGCATGAGCAATCAGCAGATTGTTGATGTTATGGTTAAGGGACGCATCAAACAGGTGCGTTTTACTGTACCGGAAGGCTACAGTGTGGCGAAAACTGCGAAAAAGCTGGAGGCCGAGGGCCTTGGCAGTGCTGACAAGTTCATGGCGGCGGCGAAGGATTATGCGCCTTATCCGTATATGCAGACCGATAACAGCAATGTGCTGTTTAAGGCGGAGGGTTTTATCTACCCGGCAACCTATGATTTCCCGGTGGGAATCAGCGAGCAGGAGATGCTCAAAATGATGGTTGCACAGTTTGATAAGGAAATGCAGAGCAGCGGTATTGCCAAAACTGTGGCAGAACGTAATCTGCCCTTGCGTGATGTTGTCAATATGGCTTCGATGGTGGAGCTGGAGGCAGTTTTTGCCGAGGAGCAGCCGAAAATCGCCGGCGTTTTCCTAAAGCGTGTGGCAATCGGCATGCCTATTCAGTCGGATACGACCATCCAGTATCTTTTGGGAACGCAGAAGGAAGTAGTTACCTTTGCGGATACCAAGATACAGAGCCCGTATAATACCTACCAAAATCCCGGTTTGCCTCCGGGACCGATTGGCAGTCCGGGACTGACCGCAATTAAGGCGGTGCTGCAGCCGGAGCAGACAGATTATCTGTATTTTGTTGCGGAAAAGGACGGACACCATCGTTTTACCAAAACCTACGCCGAGCATCTGAAGGCGATTGAGGAAATAGGTTAACAACAGTTTATTACATATTTCTGCGCTGTCAGTGTGGCGGAGCAGATAAGTGTTTTAAGGAGAATTAATGAGCAGAAACTTAGTTAAACCCGAATTACTGGCTCCTGCCGGTAATATGGAAAAAGGAAAAATGGCCCTGCTTTACGGTGCTGATGCTATTTATCTGGGCGGCAAGCTGTTCGGTCTGCGTGCCTTTGCCAACAATTTCTCTTTAGAGGAAATTGCGGAGATGGCAGAGTATGCACACAGCCTCGGCAAAAAGGTTTATGTAACGGTAAATATTTTTGCGCATAACGAGGATATCGACAGACTGCCGGATTATCTGCGCGGACTGCAGCAGGCTAAGGTTGACGCACTGCTGATCAGCGATTTGGGCGTATGGAGCACTGCCCGCCAGGTTGTGCCTGATATGCCGCTGCACGTGAGCACGCAGGCTAATACCACCAACTATGCCACTGTGCAGGCGTGGGAGCAGCTGGGCGCTGAACGCGTGGTGCTGGCACGCGAGCTGTCCTTGGCAGAAATCAGCGAAATCAGCGAAAAAACCTCGGTAGAGCTGGAAACCTTCGTGCATGGCGCAATGTGTATTTCCTACAGCGGACGCTGCCTTTTGAGCGCCTATCTGACTGGGCGCGACGGCAACCGCGGTGCCTGCACTCAGGCCTGCCGTTGGGAATATAATATGTATAAGCTGGGTGAGCAAAAGCGCCCGGGCGAATACTTTGACCTCGAAGAGGACGAGCGCGGTACCTATGTGATGAACTCCAAGGACCTGTGCCTGATTGAATATCTGCCGGAGCTGATGCGCGCCGGTGTGTGCAGCCTGAAGATTGAAGGCCGCATGAAGAGCGTGCATTATGTGGCAACGGTAGTCAGCGTTTACCGCAAGGCTATCGACCAATGCTGGGCAGACATGGAGCATTACAGCGTGCCGGAAGCGTGGATTACCGAGCTGAACAAGGTTTCCCACCGCCAGTACACTACAGGCTTTGCTGTGGCTAAGCCTGACAGAAATGCGCAGGTTTACACCAGCTCGAAGTATGAGCAGACACACGATTTTGTCGGTATCGTTACAGGCTACGATGCTGAGAAAAAGCGCGCTTATTTTGAGCAGCGCAATAATGTAAAGGCAGGCGAGCCGCTGGAGCTTTTGATGCCTGACGGCAGCACGATGCCCTTTGTTTTGACAGAAATGCTGGATGAAGCAGGTACGCCGATTGACTGCGCACCGCATGCCCAGCAGAAATTTTCCGCAGCCAGCGAAAAGCCGCTGCTGCAATTCAGCTTATTACGCAGAAAGGTTGTAAAAGAATGAGTGACAATGACCCCGGACCCCACAGTATGATCTATGCGCAGGTTGAGCCTGAGCGTATTGCAGATGTTAACTGGATTATGGAAGGCTATGAGCATCTGGCCATGGTGAGCACCGTAGACGGCACCAGCGGACTGATTAAGTTTTATGCTACGCCTGATACGTATTTTGATACACTGGATATTATTGAAAATATGCCGTTTAAGGTAGATGTAATCGATAATATGGAAAACGGAGTGTATCACAGACTTTGGCAGATTTAAACTGCAGGGAAAGGATTGCCGCAGGCAGCTTTCGTTTTTTCTACAATCGCATATCGTAAATAGTACAAGGCTGGGAGCGTTGCTCTCAGCCTTTTTTGTATGCTTCGCTGACTGATACGGCTTATCTTTTTTCATTTTACCTAAATTTAACAGGAAAAAGTTCGGCTTTGCGTATATAATAATGCATAAGAGTATAGATTGGTGGTGTTTTGCATGATTTTTTGCGTGGAGGATGAACAAAATATTTGCGAGCTGGAGGTTTATACCCTGCAGTCCGTAGGCATGGAGGCACAGGGCTGCGGCAGTGGCCGAGAGCTTTTCGCCTTGCTGGAAAAGCAGGTGCCGGAGCTGATTGTTTTGGATATTATGCTGCCGGATGAGGATGGTGTAAGCATTCTCAGACGTTTGCGTGCTGATAAACGTTATGCGAATATACCTGTGATTATGGCTACAGCCAAGGGCTCGGAGTTCGATAAGGTTAAAGGACTGGACAGCGGTGCCGACGATTATATTGCCAAGCCCTTCGGTATGCTGGAGATGGTGGCGCGCATCAAGGCTGTGCTGCGCCGCTGCGCAGCACCACGCCACAGTGAGGACGAGAAAGAAATCATCCGCATCGGTTGCCTGGAGGTCAACCAGCTGGAGCATAAGGTGAGCGTAGGCGGCAGTGAGGTTGTACTGACGCTGAAGGAATACGAGCTGCTGCGCAAGTTTTTGCAGCATCCCGGTATTGTATTTTCGCGCGACAAGCTGCTTAACGATATCTGGGGCTATGAATTCAGCGGTGAAACACGTACCGTTGATGTGCATATCCGTACTCTGCGCCAGAAGCTGGGCGATGCCGGTGAGCTGATTGAAACTATCCGTGGCGTTGGCTACAGAATGGCGGCCGCAAAATGAAGCAGAGGCTTTTTCGCAGCATACTGCTGCTGACAGGGGCAGCGGTATGCCTTGTACTGGCGCTTTTCTTTTGGTTTTTCTGCAGGTATATTACGCAGGACAGCTTCGCCAGCCTTAAGCGTGAGGCTAATCTGCTGATTGTGGCCGACGGAGAGGGCAATGTGCCGGTGAGCGAGCTGCAGCGCTTGCAGCTTGCCGACCGCGTAACGCTGATTGCACCGGACGGGCACGCATTGTATGACAATTATGCGGATGCCGAATCAATGGAGAACCATCTGCAGCGCGAGGAGATCCAGAAGGCACTGAAAGGCGGTGAGGGCCGCAGCCAGCGTGCGTCCGAAACCTTGGGCAAAAACATTCTGTACTATGCTGTGCGCTTGCCGGACGGCAATGTGTTGCGCCTGTCGCGCACGAATGACGCTGTTTTTCAGCAGTATAAAATAATTCTTGGTTACTTTGTGCTGTTGGCACTGGTAGTTTTGTGCGGTGCCTTTTGGGCAGCCAAAACAATTACCGCCAGAATACTGCAGCCCTTGGAAAAGCTCAATCTGGAGCAGCCTGATTCGGAAGCTGTAGTTTATCCTGAGCTGAAGCCGATTGTGGAGTATTTTGAGCTGCAGCAGGAAAAGCTGCAGAAGGAAATG
>OOBW01000867.1_pt1 | contig 17118 bp, 16 predicted proteins | sample 1671701 | NCBI WGS metagenome assembly OOBW01 (sample SAMN06348183, study PRJEB24527) | human gut metagenome | biome: human gut; feature: ankylosing spondylitis patient; material: feces | host: Homo sapiens | place: China | collected 2015-10 | reverse complement strand
GGCTCGCCGTTTTCCCGGCAGAGCATCTGATAGCAGTGATAGAGGTTGAAGAGGACGCCCTCCTGCACACTGTGGTACATGTCGGCGGGACCGTGCTGGGGCAGCAGATTGCAGAACCCGCCCCGCCACTCGTCGTTCCAGCCGGGGCAGCGTTCGCCGAAGAGGAAGGGAAGGAAAATTGGCATATCCTCCACCTCACCCGCCTGGGCCTCGATGGCCTCATAGGGGATGTTGGGGGTGAAGAATTTGGCCTTCAGCCAGTCCAGGCAGTTGCAGGCACCGGAGGTAGCAGCGCCGGATAGCCAGCCGTTGGGAGAGAGATAGCACCAGGTGCTGGGCTTTTTGGGCAGAATGGGCTTTTCCACCGACATCCGCAGTGCACCGCTGGTACCCACGGAGAAGGTCATCACGCCGGGCTTGAGCGCGCCGGCGCCCACCTGGTTGAGGGCGCCGTCCGGATAGCCGGGCAGCACCGGGGTGCCCTCCTTCACGCCCAGGAGCACCGCGCCCTCCCGGCTCAGGGGGAACATCTCCCGATAAGTGGTCAGGCGGCACAGCTGGTCCTCCCGAACTCCCACCATCTCCAGAGACGCCGGGTCCCACTGGCGGGTATGTACGTTCAAAAGGCCCTCGCCGGAGGCGATGGAATCGGACACCGCCCACGCTCCGGTGAGCTTATAGACGTTATAGGTGCTCTGGGAGCAAAAGAGCTTGTCACTCAGGTCCAAGCCCCGTTTTTTCAGATCCAGCAGCTTGAAGGCCGGATAAATGGCATGGACCATACAACCTGTGCGCTGGTAGAACTCCGTGCAGAACGCCTCGTCTGCCCGCAGTTTCCGGGCGGTCTCCGCCGCGCCGGTGTAGGCCCAGGTCAGTGAGGGCGTCACCGGTTTTTTCGTCTGGTCCAGGGTGATGATGGAATGCCAGGTACCGCCGGTGGCCACGGCGTCGATCTGCTGGTCCGCCGCCAGCCGGCGGGCCACCTCCGCCGTTTTTCCAAACACGGCCTCGGGGTCCTGGGCGCCGGTGGCACCCTGCTCGATCCCCTCCGAATAGGGTTCGCTGAGCATCCCCACCACGCCGTCCTTGCTGTCGTACAGCATGGCCTTGGCCGATGTGGTGCTGGATTCAATGGCTAAGATTCGCATGGCTCCTCCTTTTCCTCGACAGTTTAACTTGTTAAATTTTTAGATTTTATTTTGCAGATTTCAAATTTCTTGTGTTCATTTTAGCACGTTTTCTCGGGGTGTCAATTCTGTGGGTTTCCCTTTCCGCAATCTTGTAGGGACCACCAAAAACACCTTCCTTTTTTTGGTGCTCTTTTCCGGCGCACCGCCGCATACTTTGTCAAAAAACGGCCATTCTGAGTAGAGAATCTCAAAAATCAGTAACCGGAGGTGCCTATTTGATGTTTTCCTTTCAACGCCGGCCGGGGCCGCTGGCAATCCTCTGCGCAGCGCTGCTGCTTTCGGCGATGCTGCTCTGGCCGTTGAGCCGGCAGTCCTCCTCCCTGCCTGCCGCCGGAGATGCCGCCGTTACCGTCTCCACCGACAACTGGGGGCTCTCCTTCCCCACCGAAGGACAATCCCCCGTGGGGAACGCCACCGTGGAAGAGCTGGCCCAGTACAATGCCTATTACCTGGGCGACACCACCAAAAAGGTGATCTACCTCACTTTTGACTGCGGCTATGAAAACGGCTACACCGCCTCGATCCTGGACACGCTGAAAAAGCACAACGCCCCGGCGGCTTTCTTTGTGGTTGGCAACATGATCGAGTCCGCCCCGGATCTGATCCGCCGCATGGTGGCGGAGGGGCACATCGTGGGCAACCACACCTATCATCACCCTGACATGTCCGCCATCAGCGACCAGGCCTCTTTCCAGAAGGAGCTGGAGTCCCTGGAGGCTCTCTTCCAGGAGACCACCGGCCAGACCATGAGCAAATACTACCGCCCACCCCAGGGAAAATACAACGTGGAAAACCTGCGGCAGGCCAAGGCCCTGGGCTACAAGACCATTTTGTGGAGCCTTGCCTATGTGGACTGGTACGTGGATGACCAGCCCACACCGGAGCAGGCCTATGCCAAGCTCCTGCCCCGCATCCACGACGGCGCTATCGTGCTGCTCCACTCCACCTCCCGCACCAACGCGGAGATTCTGGACGATCTGCTCACCAAGTGGGAAGAGATGGGCTTCACCTTTGCCTCTCTGGACCAGCTGTCCGGCAGCACAGTCTGACCGTTTCCCGGGGCCTGACGGCCCCGGGCTTTTTTCTCCGTCCCACTGCCGAGACGGCTCCCCCAGAGAAAGATTTACAGCAGCCGCTCTGGACGCAGAGCCCGGGGCGTGGTATGCTGGAAACAGAATTTCTTTTGATACCGTGCAATAAACTCCGGTTTTGTTCCGTTATCTTAGTAGAACAGGAGGAATCCCGTATGTTCTTCTTGACTGTGGCGGCACCACCGCCCGGAGAGGACGCCCTTTTAGACACGTACATCTCCCACATTGCCCTGGGGAGCCAGGACGCACTGGCGGCTTTGTACCAGCGGACCCACGCCGCCGTATACGGCTTTGCCCTCTCCATTTTGAAAAATGCGCACGACGCGGAGGACGTGCTCCAGGACGCCTACCTACAGGTGTGGAACGGCGCCTCCGGCTACCGCTCCCACGGGAAGGCCATGGGCTGGCTGATGACCATCACCCGGAATCTGGCCCTGGACCGGCTGCGCCAGCACAGCCGCACCCAGACGCTGCCCCACGAGGACTGGCAGACCCTGCCGGAGGAGGTCTCCCCCGTCACCGCCGAGGACCGGATGATGCTGGAGGCCCTGCTCTCTGTTCTGGAGGACCAGGAGCGGCAGATCGTCACACTCCACGCCCTCACCGGTCTCAAGCACCGGGAAATCGCCGCCCTGCTGGGACTGCCGCTGCCCACGGTGCTCTCCAAATACAGCCGGGCATTGAAAAAACTGCGCCTTGCATGGAAGGAGGCTGACTGACATGCGCGATCAGGAACTGGAAGAACGGCTGCGGACCGCCGTGGAACACGCAGCCCCCAACGCCCTGGACCGGATTCTCGCGTCCTGCGAACCTCAGACACAAACCACCGCCGTAGTTCCCATGCGCCGCCCCCATGCCAGACGCCGCTGGGCCGCCCTGGCTGTGGCAGCGGCATTGGTGCTGGTGTGCGGACTGTCCTTCTGGCACGCGGGCAACTCCGTTGCCTCCGTGGTGTCTCTGGACGTCAACCCCAGTATCCAGCTGCAGGTAAACAGCAAGGAACGGGTACTGGCGGCCGATCCCCTCAACGAGGACGCCCAGGTCATCCTGGAGGGCATGGACCTGAAGGGCACCCAGCTCAACGTGGCGGTCAACGCCATTGTGGGCTCTTTGCTCCAGCACGGCTATCTGGATAAGATCTCCTCCGCCATCCTCATTTCCGTGGAGGACCAGGACCTCCAGCGGGCCTCCCAGCTGGAGAGTTCCCTGACCGACACCGTCAACACCGCGCTGCAAAACGCCTCCTCCGGGGCGGCGGTCCTGAGCCAGGCCATTTCCTCCGACACGGAGCTGGACTCCCTGGCCCGCTCCAGCAACCTCTCCGTCGGTAAGGCCGCCCTGATCCGTGATATACAATCTCTCAACAGCTCTTTGACCGTAGACGATCTGGCCGCCCTCTCCGTAGAGGAGCTGGAGCAGCTCCGCCAGACCGGCGCCGCCCGTGGCCTGCCCATCGGCAAAGACGCAGCGGCCGCTGCCGCGCTTGCCTATGCCGGCCTAAGCGGGGACACCGCAGTGTGGGATGCGGACCCGGAGTTGGATGAGACCCCCGCCCATTATGAGGTGGAAGTGGAAACGTCCTTCGGTGAATTTGAGTACACCGTGGACGCCTACTCCGGTCAGGTCCTCAGCGGCCCGGCCAACGTCCAGACCGCCGCGCCTCCCCCCTCCGGCAGCACCGCCGGCATCACGGAGGCCCAGGCCAAGTCCATCGCCCTGACCGACACCGGCGTGCAGGAATCCGCCGCCCTGGGCCTGCAGGTCAAGCGGGACTGGGATGACGGCCGCCTCTTCTACAAGGTGGAGTTCCGGGCAGGCGGCGTGGAGTATGAGTACGAGATCCTGGCCGCCGACGGCACCATTTGGAGCGTGGAGCGGGACGGCGATGATGATTGGCATACTTCTGCCTCCTCCACCGTCTCCATCGACGCCGCAGCCGCCAAGAGCGCCGCACTGGCCCACGCGGGTCTCAGCGCCTCCGCCGTAACCGGCTTCCAGTGCGAGCTGGACGAAGATGACGGCCGCTATCGCTACGAGATCGAATTCCGGGCCAACGGGCAGGAATACGAGTATGAGATCGACGCCGCCACCGGCGCCGTACTCAAAGCCGAGATCGACGACTGACCCAGGTGCATAAAAAGGCATCCCCGCTAGGGGGATGCCTTTTTTATGTAGGAATGTCTTCGGCAGGCCGGTCTTACAGCAGGGCCGGTACCAGCAAAATCGCCAGGAAAATCACGTTCCACAGCGTGAAGATCCCCAGATACCGCCCCCGGATATCCCCGGAGCGGCGGGCCATCTGTTTGTAGGAAATGAGGCTTGCCATGGAGGCGATCAGTGTGCCCAGGCCACCGATGTTGGTGCCCACCAGCAGATCCTCCCACGCATCCGTAAAGCCGGAGAGCAGCAGCGCCGCCGGCACATTGCTGATGATCTGGCTGATGCCCACCGACGCCAGCCGCACATGCCCTTCCAGCAGCTGGGCCACCAGATTGTGGAAGGCGGGAAAGCGCTTCATGTTGCCGATGAAGACAAAGAGGCACACGAAGGTTGCCAGCAGGCTGTAATCCACCCGCAGCAGCAGTTTCCGGTTCACCACCAGCACCGCCGCCAGGATCACCGCCAGCATCACCTCCGCCGGCAGCACCCCCAGCACCTCCAGCAAACACACCGCAAACAGCGCCAGCCACCCCAGCAGTCTCCGCCGGTCCAGGGGTTCCGTCTCCCCGCCGGTGTCTTCGGCGGCGATGGGTGCACCCCGATAGCACAAACACACGCTGCCCGCCAGCAGCACGCCGGAGAGAACGGTATAGGGCAGCGTCACCGCCAGGAACGCCCCCAGGGAAATGCCGGAGACGGAGTAGAGATAGAGGTTCTGGGGATTGCCGATGGGGGTGAGCATGCTGCCCAGGTTCGCAGCGATGGTCATGAGCGTCACGGTGCGGCACAGCGAGGCATCCATCCCCGTCAGATCCGAGAGCAGCAGCCCCAGGGGCACAAAGGTCAGGAGCGAAACATCGTTGGTGATGAACATGCTGCTGAAAAAGCAGAGAAACACCAGCATCAGCGCCAGCTGCCGCTGGGAGCGGATGCGGCGCAGCAGCGTCTCCCCCACCCGACGGAACAGGCCCATCTCCTGAAAGCCCGCCACCACGGTCATGAGGCAAAACAGCGTCAGCAGGGTGTCCTTATCCAGATACCCCGGGTACTGCCCGTCCGGCGGCACCAGAAAGCAGGAAAGCACCGCCAGGATGAACGCCAGGGAGAGCACCGTCTCCCGGCGGAAAAAGTTCCACAATTTTTTCAACATGGCTCCTCCGGTTCCGGCAGGTCCGTTTCCTTCCGGGCCTGCTCCAGATAATCCTGTTCCTCGGTCTTTTTGCTGGGGACGAACCCCTGGGCCGGCGTCCGGCGGCGGCCCTTGCTCTTGGCGTAGAAAAAGCCGGTGACGGAGAACACCACCGCGCCGATAAAGTTCACGAACAGGTCCTTCATGGTGTCGATGATGCCGATATCCACATAGCCGCCCACCCCCAGGCTCTGCCCGTTGATGACCACGTCCTGGATATTCGGGATGGTCACCACTTTGTTGGTTCGGGTGGGGTCCAGCAGCACCGAGTGGATAGAGTGGATCACCGTGTCCTTCTGCATGTCAAAGCCAAAAAAGTAGTCCATGCCAAACTCGAAAAACTCCCACAGCACCCCGATGGTCATGGAAAAGCAGAAGGCCACCAGTGCCAGGAAAAACGGCGAGAGGTGGAAGGTCAGCCGCTCGTCATCATTGAGCAGGATCACCAGGGAGAACCCCACCGCTGCGGCCAGAAAACCGTTGAGGGTGTGAAGCATGGTGTCCCAGTTGGGCACCACCACATAAAACGCGTTCACCTCGCCCAAAATCTCCGCCGCGAAGATGAAACACAAAATCGTGATCTCCAGCGGCGGCGGCAGCTCGATGCGCAGCTTCACCTGCAGCCAGCTGGGCACGTAGAGCAGCAGCAGCGTCAGCACGCAGAAAAAGGCGCTCTCGTAGCTCGCCAGCATAATCTGGCGCACCAGGACCGCAAGGACCAGAATGCGCAGAATGGAAAAGACGATGAAGGAACTCCGGTGCTCCCGCAGTTCCTTGGCCATGGCCTGCCGGAACGTCTTTTTCTCCCATTGCCGCCGCAGGCGGCGGGCCGTTTTTTCCCGTCTTGTCAATCAGATCCCTCCTTGTGCTCCCTAGTCTTTGCCTCTTGGGCCACCTCATTCCCCGCTTCCCGCAGCCACACCAGCAGCTCTCCCAGGTCCCGGCACACCAGTGTGGGCGGCGTCTCACTTTTGGCGGCATCCTGCGCCGTTGCCTCCCCGGTGAGGACCAAAGCCGTGTCCACCCCGGCATTCACGCCGCAGGCGATGTCCGTGTAGAGCCGGTCTCCCACCATCAGCGTCTCTTCCGGCGTACAGCCGGTCTGCTCCAGGGCCAGACGGATCATGGTGGGGTCGGGCTTTCCAATAAATTGAGGCCGTCGTCCCGCTCCCCGGGCGATGAACTCACAGATCGCCCCGCAGTCCGGGACGAATCCGAAAAGAGTGGGGCAGGCCCAGTCGGGATTGGTGGCCAGAAAATCCACTCCCCTGGCCAGCAGACGGCAGGCATTTTCCACCTTCTGATAGGTGAGTTCCGTGTCAAAGCCCACCAGCACCGCCGTCACGTCCGCATCCGGCGTCTCCCGGATATCAAATCCCGCCGCCCGCAGCTGGCGGCAAAAGGACGCCGTACCTACGGCGTAATAGACATCCGAGGGGGAGCGGCTGGTTTTCAGGTAGTACACCGTGGCCTCCACGGCGGTGAGGAACTCCTCCCGCTCCGCCGGGACTCCCAGCCGGTGCATCTTCTCCAGCCCAGCGTCCACGCCCCGGGAGGAGTTGTTGGTGAGGTAGCGGACCACGCCGCCATTGGCACGGACGCAGGACAAAAATGCCGCCGCGCCGGGCAGCAGCGTCTCCTCCAAATAAACGGTTCCATCCAGATCCAGCAAAAAAAGCCGCTTGCGGGCCAGGTCCACACCCTCACATCCTTTCACGCATCCGTAACACCATATCACAAAAGGCCCCCGCTTGGCAAGCGGGGGCCGCAGTGAGGCGAAAAGTCTTTTTTACGCAGTGCAGGGTCCCGCTTGATAGGACCCTGCACTCTCTTGGGATGAGATCCGCGTCTACTGTTTTATTGGAGACCGCACCACCCGGACTGTACGGCAGGTCCCAACCAGGTCAGTTCCAGGCGCCTCCGCCCTTCCGGCTCAGCCGGATGCACTCCAGGGTATAGACGACTTGAAGTACGCCGAACACCACCAGCACCGCCGCGATGGGCAAAAGGCCCGTATCAAAGGCGTAATGCACCACCAGCAGCACCACCCACAGCCACAGGCAGGTATTGGTCGCCGCCCGGCAGGCCTTGTAGCACGCCTGGCCGATCTGACGCTTTTCCGACTCGTCGCAGCTGTCCATCCACTTCTTCTGGAACTTCAAGTCGTAGACACTGCCCTGTTTTTCCGGGTTGATGCGGCGGGTCAGGTCCACCACCTTCTGCTGGAGCACCACGATCACTGCCACGGAGGCCAGAAACAGCGCCACGCCTCCCAGCCTCTCCAGGGGAGAACCGGCCCCGCAGATCACCAGCACCGAGAGGAAAAAGAAGTCCCACAGCAGAGCGATGGCGGACATCAGCAGCGCCCAGCTGAGGGTCTCCTCGGCGGTGTCCACAGGCTCCTCAGCCTCCCCGTCCCAGGTGCTGTACAGCCGCCGGGCCTTGGTGTAAAACCACCAGCCCAGACCCAAGAACACCACGCTGGTGACGGGGATGCCCCAGGGAGCCACGGCAGTGAGGGCCGTGTTCACCGCTGTTTTGATGCTCTCCGACAGATTCCCGGCGCCTACGATACCGGCGGCAAAGCCCGCCAGGGCACCGAAAAACGCAGCAATGAACAGCACCAGAATGTACTTGGGCAGCGCCCTGCGGTTATCACTTTTCTCCTTGCTTTTCATGTTCCCCATCCTCCTCATAGGAAAAAATGTCCTCCACGGTGACCCCGCAGAGCTTCGCCAGCTTCAGTGCCAGCGTCACCGAAGGCGAGTAGTCCCCCCGTTCGATCTGGCTGATGGTCTGCCGGGACCCCCCCGCCAGCCGCCCCATCTCCTGCTGGTTGACCCCCAGCCGGGCCCGGTACTCCTTCAGTCGGTTGTAAAGCGGCATTTCACCGCCCCCCTCTCTGCCAATGATTCCTGTCACATTGACAACTATTCTTGTCATTTTCGGAATAGCATTGACAAGGAAAGTTGTCAAGAGCAAAAATAAAAAGACCCCCGCAAAATGCGGAGGTCTTTTGCATCACTTCTTTTTCCCGGCAGTTCGGGGCGGCGCATCCTGCCACTTTTGGGCCGGAACAGCTTTCTGGGCCAGCCGGTCCTTCACATACCCCCGGAACAGTGCATAGAGCACCGAGCACACGGGGATGAACACCAGCATCCCCAGGATGCCCATCAGGCTGCCGCCCAGCGTCACAGCAAAGAGCACCCAGATAGAGGGCAGTCCTACGGAGGAACCCACCACATGGGGATAGATCAGATTTCCCTCCACCTGCTGGAGCACCAGGAAGAGCACAATGAACCACAGTGCCTTCCAGGGGTCGTCGATGGCAATGAGCAGCGCACCCACGGCGCAGCCGATGAAAGCGCCCACAATGGGGATCAGCGCCGTCAGAGCGATGAGGACGCCCACCAGCAGCGCGTAGGGCATCCGGAAGAGGGTCATGGACACCACGAACAGCGTCCCCAGGATGCAGGCCTCCAGACACTGGCCGGAGAGAAAACTGGAAAACGTCCGCTCCGCCAGCCGCAGCACCTCCAGCAGCCGGTCTGCCCGGTGCTCGGGCAAGATGGCGTAAAACACCTGCCGGGCCTGACGGCTGAGCTTTTCCTTTTGCAGCAGGATGTAGAAGGAGAAAATCAGCCCGATGACAAAGGTACTCACACCGCTGACCACGCCGCCGATAAAGCAGTCCGGACCCCCAGTCCTGGGCCAGGTCGATGGCCTTCTTGGACAGCTCGCCCCAGTTGATATCCAACTCCGCAATAATAGCCTCCAGCTGGGGAAGGTATTCCTCCAGCGCCAGCAACTGCTCCTGAAGCCGCCGGGCTGCCTGGGGGATTTGGTTGACGATGGACATCACCGCATCGGCGATACCGGGGCCGATGACCCAGGAGGCCAGTGCCAGCACCCCCAGCACGCCCACCAGCGTCAACACCAGCGCCAGGGGGCGCCGGAACCGGGCGGCAGCTTTGGCCCGGGGCATCAGATTGCGTTCAATGGCCCGCATTGGCACGTTCAGGATAAACGCGATGGCGCCCCCCAGCAGGAAGGGCGCAAGGATGCCCAGAAGCCAACCCACGGCGCCCACCAGGGCCCACAGATTCTGCAGCACCCAGAAAAAGGCCACGCCGCCGCAGACCACTGCCAGCAGTCCCTTGATCGTCTGTTTGTTCCATTCCATGGTATGGTTCTCTCTTTCCGGGCCAAAGGCCCGCAGTTATTCCACCAGCCGCTTTTTCCGCCACGTTCCCCGGCGGAAGCGTACCACGAACAGCGCGCCCCGCAGCCCCTCGTCGCAGGCCATGGCGATCCAGATGCCCACCAGGCCCAGACCCAGCAGGTCACCCAGGGCCCAGCCTCCCAGCACCGCCACCAGCCACTGGCTGAAGATGCCCACCGTCACCGGGAACCACACGTCTCCGGCGGTGGTCAGCCCCCGGACCATGACGATGTTCACTGCCCGGCCGATTTCCAGGGCGAACTCCACCAGCACGATCTGCCGGCCCAGAGCATGGATGGCGGGGTCAGTGGTGAAGAGATTATAAATGGGGTCGCAGAAGAGGAAAATCAGCAGTGTCAAAAGTTCCGACACCACCAGGGCGATGCGGACCGTGGACCAGACCCGGCGGTTCACTTCCTCCAGCCGCCGGGCACCCAGCAGATACCCCAGCAGGATCTGGGTGGCCTGGGCCACGGCGATGGCGTACACGTACGCCACGTTTGCCAGCATGCTGGCATAGACCTTGGTGGCAATGACGGTGGTTCCCATGAGGTTGATAAAGCGCAGGATCATGATCTGGGAGACGTTGTAAGACAGCGACTCCGCGCCGGAGGGCATGGCAATCATCAGAAGCTGGCGGCAGGTGCGCAGGGGAAAGGGACGGAGGTACCGGAGGGAAAAGCGCACATCGCACTTGTGGTGCAGTGTCCACAGCACCAGCGCAAGGCCCACCGCCTTGCTGATGCAGGTGGACGTGGCGGCCCCCGCCACCCCCATCCTGGGAAGGCCCAGCCAGCCGTTGATGAGAATGGCGTTGCCCGCCACGTTCATGAGGTTCATCACCACGGAGACGCACACCACTTCCCGCAGCAGCGTATAGCTTCGGAGCACGGCACAAAGCTCGATATAAAGTCCCTGAAGCACCACGGCCCCGCCCACAATGCGAGTATAGAGGCAAGCACCGTCAAACGCCTCCGCCGGGGTCCGCAGAAGCGTGAAGATCACGTGGGGCGCCAGCAACAGAATCAAGCCCATCAGAAGGCTGAAAAAGCCGCTGACCGCCACGCCCACAGTGGCGATCTCATCACAGGCCTCTCCCTTCTTCCCGGCACCGATGTGCTGGGTCAGGAGGATAGTGGTGGCGGCGCTCATGGTCTCCAGCACGATGATGACTACGTTCATCACCTGGTTACCGTTTCCGATGGCGGACACGGCGGCCGTGCCGAAGGGGGAGATCATGAACTGATCCACATTGCCCACCAGCAGCTGCAGCAGCAGCTCCGCGAAAATGGGCAGGGAGAGATGAAAGACCCGGCGGGTCTGGGGGGAAAATCGCAGTGTCATGAAAAACTGGCTCCTTCCTGGCGGAGCGGAAACGCTCCGCCGGGCTGTATGAAATCAGGATGCCAGTATACCCGTCCGCCCCTCCGGGCGCAAGAGGTGAATCCGCCGAAAGCGCAGGCCCTTCCCCCGCCGCTTTCGTCACTTTGCCCTCAGCGGCCGCTCTCCTCCCGGCAGAGCCGGGCCGCCGCCAGATAGCTGCGGCAGGCCTCCCGGTTGCTCTCGATCTCCTCTTCGGTCAGAGGGCGTACTACCTTAGCGGGGCTGCCCAGGATCATGGACCCGTCGGGAGCATCCATCTTGCCGGTGACCAGCGCTCCGGCGCCCACGATGCAGTTGCTGCCGATCCGGGCCCCGTTGAGGACCGTGGCTCCCATGCCGATGAGGGTGTTGTCCCCCACGGTGCAGCCGTGGACGATGGCACCGTGGCCGATAGTACAGCCCCGCCCCACGGTGGTGTCCTCGTGAAGGACGGCGCAGTCCTGGATATTGGTGTCCTCCCCCACGGTGATGGTTCCCTCGTCACCCCGAAGGACGGCGTTATACCAGATGCTCACGCCCTTGCCCAGCACCACGTCGCCGGTCACGGCGGCGCCGGGGCAGATCAGAGCGGATGCATCGCTGGTACGCAGTTGATAAGTCATGGTTGCTGCTCCTTTCTCTATTTGCAAAGCATATCCCACAGTCTCAGCCGGGTTTTGTCCCCGGCTCAGAAGCCCTGGGCAAAATTGCCGCTTTCAAACACCGGGATCTCCCGGCCGTCATGGGTGGTGCCCACGATCCGCAGGTCCGGCGTGCCCACCATGAAGTCCACATGGGTAATGGAGTCGTTGAGGCCCCGGGCTTTCAGCTCGTCCTTGGTCATCCGCTGTCCGCCCTCCAGGCAGGGATACGCCTCGCCAAAGGCGATATGGCAGGCGGCATTTTCATCAAAGAGCGTATTATAGAACAAAATCTTCTGGTTGGAGATGGGGCTGTCGTAGGGCACCAGGGCCACCTCGCCGAAATAGCCAGCGCCCTCGTCCACGGAGATGGCTGCCTTCAGCGTCTCCTCACCCTGGCGGGCCCGGGCCTCCACGATCTTGCCGTCCTTGACCACAAAGCGGAACCCGTCGATGATGTTGCCGTCGTGGACCAGGGGCAGCGAGGCGTACACCACACCGTTGACACCGGTTTTCAGCGGAGAGGTGAACAGCTCCTCGGTGGGAATGTTGGCGATATACTCCTGGCCGGAGAGGGTCACGTCGTTGCCGGCCTCCCAGATATGGCCCTCCGGCAGCTCCACCGTCAGGTCCGTGCCCAGAGCGTTGGTATAGTGGAGGGACTTGAATTTCAGGGCGTTGAGCTTTTCCATCCGGGCGTGGAGGGTTTTCAGATGGGCCTGCCACTTCTCCACCGCCTTGCCGTCCCCGCTGATGCGGACAGCCCGGAAGATGGCATCCCACAGCCGCTCCATTGCCCGCTCCTCCCCGTCCTCGGGGAATACGGTCTTTGCCCAGCTGGGGATGGGGATGGAGGCGATGCACCAGGGGAAGCCGCCGCACATCTGCAGCCGGTCAAACTCCTTGAGGGCCTTGCCGCTGGCCTGCTGGGCCCGGATGATGCGGCTGCCGTCCACGCCCTTGAGATTCTCCGGGTCCGAGGCGGAGATGGCCAGATACGCCGCCCCCTCCTGGGCATAGTCATTGAAGAAGTGACGCCGCCACAGCGGCACGTCGTCAAACACCGTATCGTCGGCGTAGAGATACTTCATCCGGCCCAGGGCGTCGTCGTGCCAGTTCATGACCACTTCTTTGCATCCGGCAGCATAGGCCTCCGCCGCACACAGCCTGGCAAAGTAGGCGCACTCCACCGGGGAGGAGATCACCAGCGTCTGTCCCTGCTGGATGTTCAGGCCCACCCGCACCAGAAGCTGGGCATATTCCTGCAGTTTTTCTTCCATCAAAGCAGTTCCTTCCTTTCGGTATATTCCAGAATACGTGTATTGTAGAAGATTTCACCAGTAAAGTAAAGAGAGGGACCCCGGGATTCAAAAAACGTTTACGTTTTGCCGCCCCCCGGTGCCCTATGCCGTGCGGTCCTTCCGCAGGCTGATGAGTGTTCCGTTGAACTCCGCGCCCATGATGAGCACCACAGAGCTCATATACAGCCAGATCAGCAGCACGATGGCGGTACCGATGGACCCATATAAAATAGAGTAGTGGGCAAAGTTATCCACATACACCGAGTAACAAAAGGACAGCGCCATCCACGCCGCCAGGGAAAAAAGCGTCCCCGGCCACAGGTTCCGCCAGGGCTGGCGCCCGTCCTGGGACAGTGCGTAGAGAAAGAAGAGGGCAAAAAAGCCCACCGTACCGGCTACCGGGAACCGAAGCCGGGACCACAGCCCCGCCACAAAAAGCGGCAGATGAAAGTTTTCCACAGCGTATCCCAAAAGCCGGTCGCCCACCGTCATCAGTGCCAGCGTCACGGCGATGGCCACGATCAGCAGCACCGTATACAAAAGGCTTTTGATCTGGTGGACAATGGCCCGCCGGGGCGGGCCCAGATGATACGCCGTGCGCACGGAGCGCATCAGGGCGTTGGCGGCCCGCATGGGGAAATACAGTGAAAAGAACAGTCCAAACAGCAGCAGCTGGGGGCTGGGGTTTTCCCCTACATAGGTGAGATACACCCCGATAAACTCCAGGATCTCCCGCGGCAAAATCTCCCGCAGGGCCTCCAGAATCCCCGCCACGTTCAGATCCAGCAATCCCAGCAGCGCGCTGATGAAGATCATGAGCGGAAAAAGGGTGAAGAGCAGATAGAAGGCCAGCGCCGCGCTCTGAATCCCCACGTTGTGCCGCAAATAGCGTTGAACCATCAGATAGATTCCCCTCAAAAAGCGGTTTTGCGGCAGCGGACGATCCATTGGGGCTCTCCTCCTTTCGTTTGAAAAAATTTGGCTGCGCCGCCCGGACAATTGCTGGGCAGCGCTTCCATTTTACCCATTTTACACCTTTTTATTGGGGAATGCAGGCGGTTTTGCGGGAATTTCACGTCCACTGGCTCCAAACATCCGGACAGTAGCCTACGGTGGCCTCCTTGCCATTGCGGACGATGGGCACGTTGAAAAGCTCCGGGTACATCAAAAGCTTTTCCTCCCTGGCATCCGGCGTGATATAGGCCATGTATAGCTCCTCATAAGCCCGGCACTTGGTGTTCACCAGCGCGTCAAAGCCCACTTTCTGCTTGACGGACTGGTACTCCCGGGGGGATAATCCTTTTGCGAGGATGTCGATATACTGATACTTGATGCGGCGCTCCTTGAACCATCGCTCCGCCTTTTTGGTATCAAAGGATTTGGACGATCCGAAAATCTGAATGTTCATGACACAGTGCTCCTTTTTGGAAATGGAGGGATTTTTATGACAGCAGCAGTCCAAAAACTCAAGGATCTGGTGGACAGCTCCCGCAGTATGGTCTTTTTCGGCGGGGCCGGCGTCTCTACGGAGTCCGGCATCCCGGATTTCCGCAGTACCGACGGTCTCTACCACCAGCAGTGGCACTATCCGCCTGAAGTGATTTTAAGCCATACCTTCTATGAAAGCAACCCCGCAGAATTTTTCCGCTTCTACCGGTCCAAGCTCCTGGCCCCCGACGCCAAGCCCAACGCCGCCCACCGCAAGCTTGCCCAGTGGGAGCAGGAGGGGAAGCTGGCAGCCGTCATCACCCAGAACATCGACGGCCTCCACCAGGCCGCCGGCAGCAAACACGTCCTGGAACTCCACGGCAGTGTCCACCGCAATTACTGCGAAAAATGCGGGAAATTCTATGACCTGGACTATATCCTCCACACCGAAGGCATCCCCCGGTGCAGCTGCGGCGGCACCATCAAGCCGGATGTGGTGCTCTACGAGGAGAACCTCAACCAGAACACCCTCAACGAGTCCATCCGGCTGATTTCCGAGGCGGACCTTCTCATCATCGGCGGCACCTCGCTGAACGTCTGGCCCGCAGCTGGCCTCATTAATTATTATCGGGGCCGCCATCTGGTCCTCATCAACAAGTCCCCTGTGGCCCGGGATCTCTCCGCCGATCTGGTCATCACGGATCCCATCGCCGCCACGCTGGATCAGCTGTAAAACGCTCCTTTCCTTTGCTCTCTTTGCCGGCGCGCTCTCCCGCGGGAGGGCGCGCCGTTTGTCTGCCGCACGCAAAAATGCAAGTTTTTGTATTTGATAATTCAAAAATGCCCTCTTATTTTTTGAAATTTTACGTTATAGCTCTTGAATATGCATGTTTGTTGTGCTAGAATTGCAGAAACCGAGCAACCCCACACCACCGGGCCGAAAGGAGCACACCGCCATGATCTGGAAGGAAAACCGTGAGAACACGTACTGTGAGATCACCCCTGAGCTGTTGGCGCTTAAGCAGCAGTGGGAGAAGAAAAACTACATCGACCCCAAGCTGTACAAGGAATACAACGTCAAGCGTGGACTCCGGGACGAGGACGGCCGGGGTGTTCTGACGGGCCTGACCCGGGTGGCGGAGATCCAGTCCTACGATGTCACAGAGGGGGAGCATATCATTCCCACCGACGGCGTTCTTTACTACCGGGGCATCGACTGCCGGGACATCGTCACCGGCTCGGAGAGCCGGGGGCGCTTTGCCTTTGAGGAGGCCGCCTATCTGCTCCTCTTCGGTGAACTGCCCACGGAGGATCAGCTGCGGGATTTCTGCGTACAGCTGGCCTCCTACCGGACGCTGCCCACCAACTTCTTCCGGGACGTCATCATGAAGGCGCCACCCCGGGATCTGATGAACACCATGCAGCGGGGCATTTTGACCCTGTTCTGCTATGACGACAAGCCCAATGACATCAGCCTGGAAAACGTGCTGCGACAGTGTCTCCAGCTGATGAGCAACATGCCGGTGCTTGCCATCTACGCCTATCAGGCCTGGCGGTACAGCCAGGGCAACAGCCTTTTCATCCACGTGCCTAAGCCGGAGCTGTCCACTGCGGAGAACTTCCTGCGAATGCTGCGGGAGGACTGCAGCTACACGGAGCTGGAGGCCCGGACGCTGGACGTGGCCCTGGTCCTCCACGCAGACAACGGCGGCGGCAACAACTCCACCTTCACCAACCACGTGGTCACCTCTTCGGGCACCGATACCTACTCCGCCATCGTGGCGGCCATGTCCTCCTTGAAGGGGCCCCGTCACGGCGGCGCCAACAGTAAGGTCATGGCCATGATGGACGACATCAAGACCCACGTCAAGGACTGGAACGACGAGGGCTGCGTGGCGGACTACCTCACCAAGATGCTCAACAAGGAGGCCTTCGACCGCAGCGGTCTCATCTACGGCCTGGGTCATGCGGTGTACACCAAGACAGACCCCCGGTGCGAGGTCTTCCGGGATTACGTGCACCACCTGGCCGCGGAAAAGGGCCGGGAAGAGGAGCTCACTCTGTACGCCAATGTGGAGAAAGTGGGCAAGGCCCTGCTGATGGAGCGCCAGCACAAAAAGGCCCTTTCCACCAACATTGATTTTTACAGCGGCTTTGTCTATGAGATGCTGGGGCTTCCCATGGAACTCTATACCCCCCTCTTCGCCGTGGCCCGGATCTCCGGCTGGAGCGCCCATCGGATGGAGGAACTCAGTGTGGGCGGCAAGCTGATCCGCCCCCGGTACGAGTGCGTGGAGGAGCACCGCAGCTATATCCCCATGGAGCAGCGCAAGTAAAGCCCCGCTTTCCGCTGCCGGCGGCGTCTTTTGCCGGCAGCGGAAAGTTTTTGAAAAATTTTTGAGAAAAACGAAAATTAACGGTTGACATTCTTCTGTGTTCTAGCTATAATAATCAAGCAGTCTTTTCCGGGGAGCAACAAATTTGCGGCTGTGCTGGAACTGGTAGACAGGCCAGCTTGAGGTGCTGGTGTCCGA
>OOBW01000864.1_pt1 | contig 17135 bp, 13 predicted proteins | sample 1671701 | NCBI WGS metagenome assembly OOBW01 (sample SAMN06348183, study PRJEB24527) | human gut metagenome | biome: human gut; feature: ankylosing spondylitis patient; material: feces | host: Homo sapiens | place: China | collected 2015-10 | reverse complement strand
CTCCGGCGTCCAGTTCACGTTGCTGGGGCGGATGGCCTCGTGGGCGTCCTGGGCGGTGGCTTTTGCCTTGTAGCGATTGGGGCCCTTGGCGGGATAGTAGTCCGCACCGTACCGGCCCAGAATGAACTCCCGGGCAGAGGCAATGGCCTCCTCAGAAAGCCGCAGGGAGTCGGTTCTCATATAGGTGATGAGGCCCACGGTGCCCTCGCCCTCGATGTCCACGCCCTCATAGAGCTGCTGGGCGATGGCCATGGTGCGCCGGGGCGTCATGGAGAGCTTGCGGGAGGCCTCCTGCTGCATGGTGGACGTGGTAAAGGGCGGAGAGGGAGAGCGCTGCTTATCGGTCCGCTTGACGCTCTTGACCACAAAGGGAGCATTTTTTGTGGCTTCCACCACGGCCTCCACTTCGTCGGCAGATTTGAGCTCCGCTTTCTTGCCGCCTACGCCGTGGTAACGGGCGGCAAAAGGCAGACGCTTGACGTCGCTGCCCAGGAGATTGGCATCCAGCGTCCAGTACTCTTCCGGCTGAAAAGCCTCGATCTCCCGGTCCCGGTCGTCCACCATCCGGGTAGCCACGGACTGAACCCGCCCGGCAGAAAGGCCTCGGCGGATCTTCTTCCACAGCAGGGGGCTGAGTTCATAGCCCACGATCCGGTCCAGAATCCGGCGGGCCTGCTGGGCATCCACCAGCTTCTGGTCAATGTCCCGGGGCTCCCGGATGCTCTCCTGCACCACGTTCTTGGTGATCTCGTTGAACGTCACCCGCCGGCACTTGTCGTCCGGTAGGTCCAAGAGCTGCTTCAAGTGCCAGGAAATGGCCTCTCCTTCGCGGTCCGGGTCGGTTGCAAGATAGACCATGTCCGCGCTTTTGGCCGACTTCTTCAAATCACTGATAATATCCTCTTTGCCCTTGATGGGTTTGTAGACCGGCTCGAAATCATGCTCCAGGTCCACGCCCAGGGTACTCTTGGGCAGGTCCCGAAGATGGCCCATGCAGGCCTTCACCGTGAAATCCTTGCCCAGATATTTGCCGATGGTCTTGGCCTTCGCGGGAGACTCCACGATGACCAGGCTGTGTTTTGCCATTGCGTACCTCCAAACGCCCCGGTGGGGGCGTGTAATTTACTCCAAAAGATTCACTTTGCGGGTATAGCGTTTCCCGCTGTGCTGCTCAATGAGCTGCTCGATCTCCAGCACTGTCAGGGCAGAGAGCACCCGCCGGGTGGGGATTCCGGTTTTCTCGATCAGATCATCCACCAGCATGGGCTCTTCCTCCGGAAGTGCCTGCAGCAACGCGATCTGATCGTCCGTCAGCTCCAGCTTCTCCTCCCGCAGGGACAAAGACGGCATCACCGGCTTTGCCTCCCGGGTCTGGCGGGCCTGGTAGCCCAGTGTTTTCGGCTGCTGACGCGCGCTCTCCTGATGGATCTTGTCCGGGAAGCGATCCTGATATTCCCGCAGGATATCCCAAGCATCGGACACCAGTCCGGCGCCGTCCCGGATCAGACGGTTGCATCCCACGCTGGTAAGCGCGTCAATGGGGCCGGGGACGGCAAACACGTCCCGGCCCTGTTCCAGTGCCGTCTCAGCAGTGATGAGGGCGCCGCTGCGGGCAGGGGCCTCGACGACCAGCACAGCCAGACTCAGGCCGGACAAGATCCGGTTCCGGACCGGAAAATGCCTGCCGTCCGGCCTGGTTCCCGGCGGATACTCGCTCAAAAGCGCGCCGGCCGCCGCCACATCCTCATAAAGGTAGCGATTCTCCCGGGGGTATTTGACGTCCAGGCCATTGCCCGCCACACTCACCGGCGTACCGCCGGCCCGCAGGGCACCTCGGACAGCTGCCGCATCGATTCCCTCGGCAAGACCGCTGACCACCACCGCTCCTGCGGCGGCAAGTCCAAAGGCCAGTTTCTCCCCGCAGGCCACGCCGTAAGGCGAGCATTTCCGGGTACCCACCACGGCAATGGCCGCCTCTTCATCCATCACCGGCAGATGCCCTCGGACATAGAGCAGCACTGGCGGATCGTAAATATTTTGCAGCCGGGCAGGATAGGCGGCGTCCTGAATCGTCAGCAGTTCGATTCCCAGCCTCTGACAATCTCTCAGGATGCGGTTTGCCCGCTCCAGATCATGGTCCCGCAGCAGCATCGCCTGTTCCCGGGTGATGCCCTCGGTCAGCAAGATCTCGTCCTCATCGGCGTAAAAGAGATTTTCCGGGGAACCGAAATGGCGCAGCAAAGCCAGCCGGGTCTGATTTCGCAGGCCCCGCAGGTTCGTCAGCCACAGCCAATATTTCAGCAACCCTCTCACCTCTCGTCTGCTGGCCGGGCACCACGTTCTTACAGTGTGCTCCTGGCCGCCTCCCACAGCAGTACGGCGGCAGCCGCCGCCGCGTTCAGTGACTCGCAGTGCTCGCTCATGGGGATGCGCACCGTCCTGTCGCAAAGACGCAGGACCTCCTCGGAAAGCCCTCGGCCCTCACTGCCGATGGCCACGGCACAGCGGCGATAATCCGCCTCTCGGGCATCCACAGTATCGCTGCGCAGTGCGGCGCCATAAAGCGGCAGCCCGCTTTTTTGCAGCAGCGCCGCCAGTTCCTCCACGGAACAGTTCCACACCGGGCAGCGGAACACCGCCCCCATGGTGGCCCGCACCGTCTTGGGGTTGTACAGGTCCGCACAGCCGTTCACCAGCAGCAGCCCGTCAGCGCAGAAGGCATCCGCCGTGCGCAGAATGGTCCCCACATTGCCGGGGTCCTGTACGCCGTCGAGCACCATGTACCGCGGCCCCGTCAGCTTTTCCGGCAGGGACCGCTCCGGTACGCCGCACACCGTCAGGACCCCCTGGGGTGTCTGCGCCGGGGATACGGAGCGCATGACGTCTTCCGGTACCCGGACATGACGGACCCCCGCCGGGATGGGCGGCAGGGGTACCTGGTCCGTGGAAATCACGGTATGAAGTGCCCCCTGCCACAAGAGGGCTTCCTCCAGCAGCTTGGGACTGTCACAGAGGAATTCGCCGCAGCGGCGGCGATAGGAGGCGGAGGCTGCCAGCTTTCGCAGATGGGTGCAGAGCGGATTCTGCCGGCTGGTAATGGTCTCCATGGTATTCCTCCCTTTTCTAAAACAGCCAATCCCTTCGCCTGCCCTTCGCAGCGGGCGCTGGGGACATAATGGCCAGTATATTTAATGTATTATAGCAATGTCCATTTTCTTTTTCAAGCTGTCTTTGTGAAATTTGCGCGGCAAACCCGCCACTCCCGCCGCATGCGGCAGGAGGGCGGGTGCATGCATTACGTTCCGACTGTCTCCAGCTTCCCGAAGGCACTGTGGAAATTAGCTGTACGGCGCGTCGCCTTTTACGCGCTCCCGGCATCCCACAGGGCATTTACGCCGAGCGGTCAATCTTTTCCACACCGTTTTGTGGAAAAGCCGATATTGCGGACATTTTACCGTCCACAAAACCGCTCCGGGCGCATATCTCAGTACATGCGCCCTTCCTTGCCGTATCGGTTGGGCGCATTTTCCCACAAATCCGCGTTTTCCCCCATCTGATCCCGGAGCCGGGCGGAGTGTTCCTCCAGCCACCCCAGTACATCCGCCGGGACCTGGGTTTCATAGGCATCCAGATTCTGCCGCAGCTGGCGGACATTTCGGGCACCCACCAGGATGCTCCCCATTCCCGGGCGGGCCTTGAGGAAATTCAGGGCCAAAGTGGACATATCATATCCGGTCTTCTGGCAAAGGCTGCGGAGTTCATCCAAAAAGGCGAAGATCTCCCGCTCGAAGCCGCCGTCGGTATGGCGGCCCGCGCCCCATTTGGAATCATACATCCGGTTGGCGCGGCGGTTCATGGGCACGTCCTCCAGCGTCCGGAACTTGCCGGTCAGCAGGCCCTGCGCCAGCGGGCTGTATGCCCAGAGCAGGATATGCTGTTCCTCCATAATGGGGCTGAGCTGATACTCCGCCAGCCGCCACACCAGAGAATAGGGCATCTGATTAAGTGCAACGCCGTAGGGCGCCACATGCTCCAGGCAGTGAATCCCATGGTTGCAGACGCTGGCCATGCGGATCTTGCCGGCCTTCTTGAGTTCATCAAACGCACCGAAGGTCTCCTCTGCCGGGATCTCCTCATTGGGCCAGTGGATCTGGAGGATGTCGATGTAATCGGTCTGCAGCCGCTTGAGCGACGCCTCGCAGGCGGCGATCACATCATCGTGATGGAGGTGGTCGGAATAGACCTTGGTCGCCAGCACGGCCTCCTGCCGGCGGCCCTTCAGGGCCTGACCCAGCACCAGCTCCGCCGCGCCGTCTCCATATTTCTCCGCCGTGTCAAAGAGGTTGATGCCCCGGTCCAGCGCCTCGTGCACCGTCTCGATGGCTGCATCCCGATCGCAGCCGCCCCAGACCGGCGCCCCGGAAAAAGCCCAGGTGCCCAGGGACAGACCGGAGATTTTCGTCTTTCCGTCGTTTAACAGCTTATAGTCCATCTTGTGCGCACTCCTTTGTAAAAAGTTTGATACTCCGCCGCCCCGGGGCCGTTTGTACGCTCTGCCTTCTCCGGTGCCGGCAGGGATTAAAAAAGCGGCTCCGGCTATTTCCGGAGCCGCTTGCAGGCGTTCTCCCGCTCTTAGTCCAGCGGTTTCATCGTGGGGAACAAAATGACCTCACGGATGGTATCAGAATTGGTCAGGAGCATGACGCACCGGTCGATGCCGATGCCCAGGCCGCCCGTGGGAGGCAGTCCGTACTCCAGCGCGTTGATATAATCGTCATCCATCATGCCGGCTTCGCTGTCGCCCTTGGCCCGGGCCTCCACTTCCTTCTGGAAGCGCTGCTTCTGGTCAATGGGGTCATTGAGCTCAGAGAAGGCATTGCCCATCTCAGAGTGGCAGATGAACAGTTCAAACCGCTCGGTAAGCCGGGGATCCTTGGGGCTGCGCTTGGCCAAGGGAGAGACATCCACCGGGTGCATGGTGATGAAGGTAGGCTGGATGAGCTTCTCCTCCACCTTCTGGTCAAAGCACTCATACAAGGCGTTGCCCCAGGTGGCCTCCTTGCCCTCCGGCAGGACCACGCCCGCTGCCTTGGCGGCAGCCCAGGCGGCTTCGTCGTCCGTGATGGCCATGAAGTCGATGCCCACATACTGCTTGACCGCCTCTGCCATGGTCATCCGGGGCCAGCCGGGGGTCAGATCGATCTTCTCGCCCTGCCACTCCACCTGATAGGTGCCCAGGATCTTCTGGGCAGCGGAGGAGAGCAGCTCCTCAAAGAGGTCCATCATATCGTTGAAATCCGCATAGGCCTGGTAGAGCTCCACGGAGGTGAACTCCGGGTTGTGCTTGGGGTCCATGCCCTCGTTGCGGAAAATCCGGCCGATCTCATACACCCGGTCCAGTCCGCCCACGATCAGCCGCTTGAGGGGCAGCTCCGTGGCGATGCGCATATACATGTCGATGTCCAGGGTATTATGGTGGGTGATGAAGGGACGGGCAGTGGCACCACCGGAGATGGTGTTAAGCACCGGCGTCTCCACTTCCATATAGCCCCGGTTATCCAGGAAATCCCGGACATGCTTGATGAACTTGGAACGGATGATGAAGTTCTGCTTTACCTCGGGGTTGACGATCAGATCCACATAGCGCTGACGATACCGTAGTTCCCGGTCCTGCAGGCCGTGGAACTTCTCCGGCAGGGGCAGCAGCGCCTTGGAAAGCAAAATGATGTTCCGAGCCCGGACGCTCATCTCGCCCCGCTGCGTACGGAACACTTCGCCCTCTACCCCGACAATGTCACCAATGTCGTACTTCTTGAAGGCCTTGTAGACCGTCTCATCCATCTCGTCCTGACGGGCGTAGAGCTGGATGCGACCGTCCCGGTCCTGGAGGTCACAGAAACTCACCTTGCCCATGCCCCGCTTGCTCATCAGGCGGCCGGCCACCTTGACAGGCTGGCCCTCCAGAGCATCAAAGTTCTCCTTGATCTGGGCAGAGGTATGGTCCCAGGCAAACCGGGTGATCTGGAAGGGGTCATGCCCCTCGGCCTGAAGGGCGGCCAGCTTTTCCCGGCGGACTCTGGTCTGCTGGCTCAGGTCCTGCTCGCTCTGCTGGGATGTCTTCTGTTCAGCCATCGTCTCTCTCCTTACCGCTCGATCTTCTTGACCGTGTACTCAATGTTGCCCCGGGGCGCTTCCACCGTAACGGTGTCCCCCTCCTTGGCACCCAGCAGGGCCTTGCCGAAGGGAGACTCCTCGGAAATGACGCCATGCATGGGATCTGCCTCCTGGGAGCCCACGATCCGGTAAGCCGGCATTTCCTTGCCGCTGCGGTCCGCCACAACGACCTTGCAGCCGATGGTAACCACATTGGTGGGAGCGTTGCTCTCGTCCACGATCACCACATGCTGCAGAATCTCCTCCAGCTCGGCAATCCGGGAATAGAGCTTGCCCTGCTCGTTTTTGGCCTCATCGTACTCGCTGTTCTCACTCAGGTCGCCAAAGCCACGGGCCACTTTGATCTGCTCCGCCACTTCGTCGGAGCGGGTTGTCTTGAGGTAATTGAGTTCTTCCTGCAGTTCCTGAGCGCGGGCCGCGCTCATCCGGTATTCCTTTTCCATGTCCACGGTTTCCTTTCCGATTCTTTAATCAGGGAGCGATGGTCTCTCCTGTGCATACTTATTCTATAATATCATTAGTGCTTTATTATAGTGATTGAAACCCAAAATGTCAAGTTGGAAGCATCTTTTGTGTCTCTGTCTGGGGTACGCCCACCGTGATCTGTCCCGGTCGAAGTGCCCCCGCTTCCCGGAGCGCCGCCAGCAGCTGGCCACGGTCCGCCCCCACCGGCAGCCGCTCCTCCATGGCTGGCGGCAGCAGCAGCGGCGGCAGCGGCGTGGAGACATCTTCGTAGAGAGGCAAAACCGCCCCGCCCGGCTTGAGATCCTCCCGCCGGTCAAAGAGCAGCAGGACATCCGCACCTTCCAGCTGTTCTTTGGCGGGACTCAGCAGCAACGACACCCCGTACTCCCGTCTCAGCTGGCGGCACAGCTCTTCACCGCCGTAGGGCAGGTCCAGCAGTACATAGCGGTTACGCAGGGACAATTCCGTCACCGCCCGCACCAGTTCTCCTGTGAGCTGGGCTCCGGCCACCGCGATTCTGGCCGTCCCAGGGGAAAGTGCCCTGGCCTCCATCACCGCACGGGCCCAGTCCGCAGCCAGTGCCCGCCGCAGTGTTACCGTGGATACCGCCCGAATCCCCTGCCGCTCCAACAGGTCCTGGTAGGCGAATTCCTCCGGCAGCACCGCCCGGGTGATCCCCAGTTTCCGCAGCCGCTTGCCCGCCGCGCTTACCCGGCGGCGCAGCACTGCCTCCGGCGTCTTGGGTCCCCGGGCAATCTCCGCGCAGGCAAAGCGCATATGCAGAATGCTCCGCTCCCCCAACCGCACGCTCCGTCCCCGTTTCTCCGGTATTTTCCATAATAGCAGTCCGATCATAATAAAATTCCTCCCGCCCCATCCTACGGGGCGGGAGGAGGTTTTATGCGTTTTAAGCGCTTCCGGAAAGGGTGTAGCCGCTCAGATATCCCATGCGGGGTTCCGCACCGTCACTGAGGGGATTGACCCGTACACCGTTCTCCGTCACCTCAAAGTGGAGATGCGGTCCGGTGGAGTTGCCGGTAGAGCCGGTGATGCCGATGACGTCGCCCTGGTTGACATACTGGCCAACGCTCACCTTCCGGCTGGACATGTGGGCGTACAGGGTGGTATTGCCGCTGCCGTGGGAGATAACCACGTAGTTGCCGTAAGAGCTGGAGTACTGGGACACGATCACCGTTCCTGCCTTGGCGGCATACACCGAGCTGGTGTAACCCACCCGGCCGATATCAGTACCCTTGTGGTTGGTGGAACCAATGCCGCCGGGAGACGCCCGACCACCCACCGTGGAAGTGATGTACCGGCTGTCCACCGGCCAGATATAGCCACCGGGATTGGACTCGGTGGACTGGCCGCTGGCCGCCTGCTGAGCGATCAGCTGGTCGCTCAGACGCTGAGCCTCCGCCCACAGGGCATCCTGCTCCGCCTCCAGATCTGCAAGCACAGCCTCTGTCTCATTTTCGTTTGCTGTGAGCTGCTGGATGACGGCATTGGCTTCACTGCGCTGTGTATTCAGCTCGCTCTTTTTTGCCTCCAGATCTGCCTTGGCGGCCTCTTCCTCTGCCTTGCCGGTTTCCAGGTCCGCCTTCTTGGTTTCGATCTCCTCCTGCAGCGCCTGCAGTTCGTCAATTACCCGCTGGTCGGCATCCATGATCTCGTTGATAATATCCAGCCGTCCCAGCAGATCGGTAAAGCTGGTGGCCTTGAAGAGAACGGACCAGTAACTGACAGTGCCCCGTTCCTCCATGTCCCGCACCCGGGCACAGAACAGCTCATACTGCGCCTCTTCCTTTTCCTCAGCGTCCGCCAGTTCCGCTTCTGTCTGTGTGATCAATGACGCATACTCGGCGATCTGCGCCTCGGTATTTTGAATTTGAGCCGCGGTATTGGCGATCTGCTGATCCAGCAGCTGCTTCCGTGCCATGGCCTCACTCTTGTCATCGGACAGGGCATCCAGCTTGCTCTGCAGTTCTTTTTTCTTCGAATCCAGGCTGCTGGCCTGGTTTTTCAGATCATTGACGTCCGACCAGGTGGCTGCCAGGGCTGGGCTAGCCTCGGCCGCGACCAGAAGTACCACCATAGCCATTGCGGCCAGGCACCGCCCCAGACGCGCAAAGCGGCGCCTGGCTTTTTTCTGTTCCATGAACTTCACCTCACACCTGCAGGAATTTGCGAATGGCGGCAAGACTTCCGCCCACACCGATCAAAATGCCCGCTCCCGCAAACACGCCTGCTACAGGAGCCCACAGCTGGCTGAAGGGGATCACCCGGATCAGCTGCAGCGTATCGTTGGTATCCACGCCCTGGGCCACCGCCTCATACAGCGCCCATTGCAAGAAAAAGGCAATGATCGCGCCCAAAAAGCCGATCATGAAGCCCTCGTACACAAACGGCCATCGGATAAAGCCGTTGGTCGCGCCCACCATCCGCATGATGGCGATCTCCTCCCGGCGGTCGAAGGTGGTGAGCTTGATGGTGTTGGAAATGATGAACACTGACACCACGAACAAGATGGCAATCAGCGCAACGCACACCACGGTTGCCACATTCCGCACTGTGACAAAGCCGCCGGCGATCTCTTCAAAGGCGTTGACCTCCGCGATGCCCTCTACTTCCTTCACTTTCTCCACAGTCTGGCTTTGCAGCTTCAAATCTACCATCCGGATGGCAAACCGGTCCCGCAGGATTGCCGGGTCCAGATCCTGAAACATCTCCTCGTCGGGGTACTGGGCCTTGAACTCCTCCATGGCCTCCTCCTTGGAGATATACGTGGCGGATGCCACGTTCGGCACCTTCTCCAGCTCGCTTTGCAACGCCCTGGCCTGCGCTTCGGTATAGGAGTCATCCACATAGGCCAGGATCTCGTTTTCCTCCTCCAGATCTGCCAAAAGGGCATTGGCGTTCACTGCCACCAAAGTAAAGGTCCCCATGATGAGCAGACATGCCACGGTAATGCCGATGGCCGCGAAGGACATGAAGCCATGGCTGAACATATTGCTCAGGCCCTCATGAAAAAAATACCGGAAATCGTGCCGTTTAGCCATGGATATGCCCTCCCACATAGCCGCCTACGCTGTCGTTGACCACGTGGCCGGAATCGATGGTGACCACCCGTTTGCCAAAGTGGTCCACCAGGTCTTTTTCATGGGTCACCACCACCACAGTGGTACCCAACTCGTTGATTCTCACCAGCAGGCTCATCAATTCCAAAGACCGCTCTGGGTCCAGGTTGCCGGTGGGCTCGTCAGCGATGATGGTGTTGGGGTTGTTCACCAACGCCCGGGCGATCGCCACCCGCTGCTGCTCGCCGCCGGAGAGCTCCGTGGGATAGCTGTTGGCCTTCTCCTCCAGTCCCACCAGATGCAGCACATAGGGAATCCGCTTGCGGATCTCCTTCTGGGGCGCACCCACTGCCCGCATGACAAAAGCTAGGTTGTCATACACGGTTTTCTTCTCGATGAGCCGGAAATCCTGGAAAATCACTCCCAGGGTCCTCCGCATCAGGGGAATCTGCCTTTCCGAAATGTTGCTGACAGAAAAACCGTTGATCATAATGCGCCCGGCGCAGGGCTCCACTTCGCCGGTCAAAAGTTTGATAATCGTGGATTTGCCGGAGCCGGAAGGTCCCACCAGGAAGACGAACTCCCCGTCCTCAATGGTAAGGGTGATCCCCTTGATGGCCTTCGTGCCGTTGTCGTATACCATCTCCACGTCTTTTAAACGAATCATGCAGGCACCTCACGCGTGTTTCATAATTTTCCGAATGTCAAGACGGCTGTATCCGCCAAAAGGTTCCCGCTTTCCCCTATTTGGCAGCATAGTCGACATAATGCCTAATCGAATTTCATTATATACGGTTTTTCCCGCCCATGCAACTGCATGTTGAAAGAATTCACAAAAAAAGTAACAAAAGTTACAGTTCTATAGCCAACCTCAGAAAAATGAACCGCATCCCTGGACGGTGTTCATCCAGGGATGCGGTCAATTCGATGTAAATCAGGAGTCAATCCCGCGGCTGGTCAGGTACTTTTTGACCATCAGCGCCACCTTAAACGTAATGGCATCATCAAACTCCCGCAGGTCCAGTCCCGTCAGCTTCTTGATTTTCTCCAGCCGGTACACCAGCGTATTCCGGTGGACAAACAGCTTTCGGGCAGTTTCAGAGACATTCAAGTTGTTCTCAAAGAACTTGTGGATGGTGAAAAGCGTCTCCTTATCCAGGGCGTCAATGGGGTTCTTCTTAAAAACTTCCTGGAGGAACATCTCACAAAGCGTGGTGGGCAGCTGATAAATCAGCCGGCCAATGCCCAGGTTCTCATAGTTGATGACGTATTTTTCCGTATCGAAGACCTTGCCTACTTCAATGGCAATCTGGGCCTCCTTATAGCTCTTAGCCAAATCCCGCAGATGGATGGCAATGGTGCCGATGCCGACCACCACTGTGGGGTCGCTGCCGGCCCGAAGAGATTCCTCCACAGATGCAGCAATCTTATTGAGTTCCTTAATGCCGGAGCCCTCCGGCATCTGCCGAATCAGCACCACGTCTCCCTCTCCCACAGAGAGGACAAAGTCGCTCTGCCGGTCGGGGAACTGGGCCTGAATCACGTCCGTAGGCACAGACTCGCCCTTTTTCAGGGAGCGGATAACAAATACGCCTCTGGGCATATCCGCCGTGACCCGCAGTTCCTTGGCCCGCATGTAGATATCACCCAGCATGATATTGTCAGAAATGATGTCCTTGATAAAGGCTCCCCGGTCATGCTTCTCCTCATAATAGGACTTGGCGGCATTCAGCGCCACCGTGGCCATGGCGCACACGGTCCGGCTGACCTCATTGTCACCAAAGGCAAACGCCGCATAATCAAACTGATTTCCCCAGCCGTTGAGCGCCTTAAACGTCTTTCCATCTGAAGTGACCATGGTACCGCCGGCGTTGTTGATCACCGGGACGTGCTCAGCCCAGCGCTGACCAATCATGGACAGCTCACTGCATGCAATGACGATTCCCTCTCCATCAATCACACCCACTGTGCGGTCTGTATTCTCCTTGAGCTGCAGTACCACATTTTGAAAAATCCTCCCAGACATGGCCGGTCCTCCTCATCTAAAATCACACAGGAGCTTTGTGCAAATTGTCAATATCAATTCAATGGCAATATTATATCGAGGTTTTCGGCAAAATGCAAGATATTTTTTCTTTTTTCAACAAAAAAACCTTTTTCGTTTTGGTGAAGATTTGATTTTTTTCAACGCAGTTTTATCGATTTCGTAACCCGTTGATCTCATCATCTGTCAAAAAACGGTAGCTGCCTCTTGCCAGTTCCGGATCTAATGTCAAATTGCCCATCCGCACCCGTTCCAGATACTGCACAGGCTTCCCCCGCTGGGCCAGCATCCGCTTGACCTGGTGAAATTTCCCCTCCCGCAACGTCACATAGGCTTCGCTCTCCTCCCCAGCGGCGAGGATTTCCAGTCCGGCTCTCTGACATACCAGTCCGTCATCCAGCACCATGCCGGCAGCAAAGGCGCGGCAGTCCTCCTCCGTCAGTCGGCCGGTGACCCTGGTATAATAGACCTTATCCACATGGTGCCGGGGCGAGAGCAGGTCGTGGGCAAGGCCGCCCTCATTGGTCAGCAGCAGCAGTCCCTCCGTATCCTTGTCCAGCCGCCCCACCGGAAAGAGGTTTTGCCGCCTCAGCTCCTCCGGCAGCAGATCCAGCACAGTTTTTCCCCATCCATCCTCCGTGGCGGAGAGATATCCGGCAGGTTTGTTGAGCATCACCCAAGTGTACTGCCGGTAGGTCAGGCTCTCCCCGTTGACCACGATCTCTGCCATTCCGGGGTCTACCTTCTCCTCAGCCGAGGTGGCCAGCCGCCCGTCCACCAGAACCAGGCCCTGGCGCACCAGGGCTTTGACCTCCCTCCGGGAGAACTTCCCTGTGGATGCAATGATTTTATCCAGCCGCTGCTTCTCCATTTCCCGCATCCTTTCTTATGCACTGCCATCAGTTTATCATAATTTCCCGCAAAAATGAATAGGAAACAAGCAGGAGGGATGCATATGCTGATTTGGACCGCCCGCGTTTCCAAAAAGAAAACCGCCGCCATGATCCTGGTTGTGGTGCTGGCTGTAGTGGTGGTGCTGGGGAAACACGCCGATTCGGCAGACTCCAATCTGCCCCAGCTGGCAGACAACGAAGCCCGGGTCTCCTATCTTCAGTCCATGGGCTGGGAAGTGGAGCCGGAGCCGGTGGAGACACTTCAGTTTCTTCTGCCAGAAAAACTGGAGGAACCCTACCTCACGTATAACGAGCTGCAGGATTCCCAGGGGTTTGATCTCTCCACAGCCTGTGGAAAACAAGTCTCCCGCTTTACTTATACCGTCACCAACTATCCAAACCGTCCGGAGGGGGTTCAGCTGAATCTGTATGTCTGCGAAGAGCAGCCGGTCGCGGGAGATGTTCTCTGTGCCGGTGCCGACGGCTTTCAGGACACTCTGGTATATCCAACATCGCAGGACAACTGACAAGAAAAAAGAGACTGCCGCGTTGCGGCAGTCTCTTTTTGAAAGCAGCAATTAGCCCTCGATGATCTCAGTCACAGCGCCGGAGCCAACGGTACGGCCACCCTCACGGATAGCGAAACGCAGGCCCTTCTCAATGGCGATGGGGGTGATCAGCTCAACGCTCATCTCGACGTTATCGCCGGGCATGCACATCTCAGTGCCCTCGGGCAGAGTGATGACGCCGGTCACGTCGGTGGTGCGGAAGTAGAACTGAGGACGATAATTGTTGAAGAAGGGGGTATGACGGCCACCCTCGTCCTTGGTCAGAACATAAACCTGGCCCTTGAACTTGGTGTGGGGATGAATGGAACCGGGCTTAGCCAGAACCTGGCCACGCTCGATACCAGTACGATCAACACCACGCAGCAGAGCGCCAATGTTGTCGCCAGCCTCAGCGTAATCCAGCAGCTTGTGGAACATCTCGATACCGGTGACGACGGTCTTCTTCTTCTCGTCGGTCAGACCAACGATCTCGACTTCCTCAGACAGCTTCAGGATACCACGCTCCACACGGCCGGTAGCAACGGTACCACGGCCGGAGATGGTGAACACGTCCTCGACGGGCATCAGGAAGGGCATATCCTCCTTGCGGTCGGGAGTGGGAATATAATCATCAACAGCGTCCATCAGCTCCTTGATGCAGGCATACTCGGGAGCGTTGGGATCGGTGGACTCAGACACCAGAGCGTTCAGAGCAGAACCCTTGATGATGGGGATGTCGTCGCCGGGGAACTCATACTTGGAGAGCAGCTCGCGGACTTCCATCTCCACCAGTTCCAGCAGCTCGGGATCGTCCACCTGATCGCACTTGTTCAGGAACACGACGATGGCGGGCACGCCCACCTGACGGGCCAGCAGGATGTGCTCACGGGTCTGAGCCATGGGGCCGTCAGAAGCAGCGATGACCAGGATAGCGCCGTCCATCTGAGCAGCGCCGGTGATCATGTTCTTGATATAGTCGGCGTGGCCCGGGCAGTCAACGTGAGCATAGTGACGCTTCTCGGTCTCATACTCAACGTGAGCAGTGTTGATGGTGATGCCGCGCTCCTTCTCCTCGGGAGCCTTATCGATGGCGTCATAAGCCTCGAACTGGGCCTTGCCCTGCAGGGACAGCCACTTGGTGATGGCAGCGGTCAGAGTCGTCTTGCCGTGGTCGACGTGACCGATGGTGCCGATGTTAACATGGGGCTTGGTTCTTTCAAATTTCTGCTTCGCCATTTGAAAATCCTCCTATCAATTTCAAATCCGCTTTTCAAAAACGAAATCATCAGTACTGTATATTTTACAGCATCACGCAGGGAAAATCAATCCCTTTTTCCTTAGTCCTGAGACTTGGTGCGCTCGCTGACGATCTTGTCCCGCAGGCTCTTGGGCAGCTCTGCGTAGCTGTGGGGCTCCATGGTGTACTGACCACGGCCCTGGGTGGAAGAACGCAGATCGGTTGCATAGCCAAACATATTGGACAGAGGCACCAGTGCGTCCACCTGCTGTGCGCCGGGACGGGCCTCCTGGCCCAGGATCTGGCCGCGGCGAGCGGTCAAATCGCCGATCACGGTGCCCAGGTAATCATCGGGAGCGATGACGGAAACCTTCATGATGGGCTCCAGCAGCACGGGATCAGCCTTGCGCATAGCCTCCTTGAAGGCCATGGAACCGGCGATCTTAAATGCCATTTCGGAGGAGTCCACCTCGTGGTAGGAGCCATCGTACAGGGTGACCTTGACATCCACCACAGGGAACCCGGCCACAACGCCGGACTGCAGAGCGCCGCGGATACCGGCGTCGACAGCAGGAATGAATTCCTTGGGAATGGAGCCGCCCACAATGGCGTTGATGAACTCGTAGCCCTTGCCGGACTCGTTGGGCTCCAGCTTGATCTTAACGTGACCGTACTGGCCGGAACCACCGCTCTGGCGCTTGTACTTGGTCTCCTGATCCACAGCCTTCTTGATGGTCTCCTTGTAGGCAACCTGAGGAGCGCCCACGTTGGCTTCCACCTTGAACTCCCGCAGCAGACGATCTACGATGATCTCCAGATGCAGCTCACCCATGCCGGCGATGATGGTCTGGCCAGTTTCCTCATCGGTGTAAGTCTTGAAGGTGGGGTCCTCCTCAGCCAGCTTGATCAGAGCCATGGTCATCTTCTCCTGACCAGCCTTGGTCTTGGGCTCGATAGCCACACGAATCACGGGCTCGGGGAACTCCATAGACTCCAGAATGATAGGAGCCTTCTCATCGCACAGGGTATCGCCGGTGGTGGTGTTCTTCAGACCAACAGCGGCCTCGATATCGCCAGAGTAGACCTCCTCGATATCCTCCCGGTGGTTGGCGTGCATCTGCAGAATGCGGCCGATGCGCTCCTTGACGTTCTTAGTACTGTTGAGCACAGTAGAACCGGTGGTCAGATGGCCAGAGTACACACGGAAGAAGCTCAGACGGCCCACATAGGGGTCAGTCATGATCTTGAATGCCAGAGCGGAGAAAGGAGCGTTATCATCAGAAGGACGATCCTCTTCCTCATCGGTCTTGGGGTTGACACCCTTAATGGGGGGCACGTCCAGAGGAGAAGGCAGATAATCCACGATGGCATCCAGCATCTTCTGCACGCCCTTGTTCTTGTAGGACGTACCGCAGGTGACAGGCACCATTTCGTTAGCGATGGTAGCCTTGCGGATGGCAGCACGGATCTTGGCCTGAGGCACTTCCTCGCCGCCTAGATACATCTCCATAATCTCATCATCGAACATGGAAACAGCATCCATCAGCTTCTCGTGGTACTCGTTGGCCAGATCCATCATATCCTCGGGGATCGGCTCGACCCGCATATCCTTGCCCAGGTCATCATAGTAGATGTCCGCGTCCATCTCGATCAGGTCGATGATACCCTTGAAGGTATCCTCACTGCCGATGGGGAGCTGGATGGGCACTGCGTTGCACTTGAGCCGCTCATCGATCATGTGCAGCACGTTGTAGAAGTCCGCGCCCATGATGTCCATCTTGTTGACGTAGATCATGCGGGGGACCTTGTAGTTATCAGCCTGGCGCCACACGGTCTCGGACTGGGGCTCCACGCCGCCCTTGGCGCACAGAACGGTCACAGAACCGTCCAGCACGCGCAGGGAACGCTGCACTTCCACCGTGAAGTCCACGTGGCCCGGGGTATCGATGATGTTGATCCGGGTCTTGGGGAACTGGTTCTTGGAACCGGACCAGAAGCAGGTGGTAGCCGCAGACGTGATGGTGATGCCGCGCTCCTGTTCCTGGGCCATCCAGTCCATGGTGGCAGTACCATCATGGGTTTCACCGATCTTATAGTTCACGCCGGTGTAGAACAAGATTCGCTCGGTCGTCGTGGTCTTGCCTGCATCGATGTGAGCCATAATGCCGATATTTCTGGTATTTTCAAGAGGTGTTTTTCTCGGCATACTGTCTCTCCTAACTTACCAGCGGAAATGCGCGAAGGCCTTGTTGGCCTCGGCCGCCTTGTGAACTTCCTCACGCTTCTTGACCGCGGCGCCGGTGTTGTTTGCCGCGTCCATGATTTCACCAGCCAGACGCTCGGCCATGGTGCGCTCGCTGCGGGCACGGGCATAAGCCGTCAGCCACCGCAGGCCCAGGGTCGTACGACGGGCAGGACGAACCTCCATAGGCACCTGATAGTTGGCGCCGCCGACACGGCGGGCCTTCACTTCCAGGCTGGGCATGATATTCTCCATAGCCTGGTTGAACACCTCGATGGGGTCCTTTTCAGTCTTTTCCTTAATCTGATCGAACGCAGCGTAGACCACTTTCTGCGCAACGCCCTTCTTGCCGTCCAGCATGACGCTGTTGACCAGCCGCATGACCAGAACGGAACCGTAGACGGGATCCGGCAGGATCTCTCTCTTGGGAACATTACCTCTTCTGGGCACTATGC
>OOBW01000846.1_pt1 | contig 17518 bp, 16 predicted proteins | sample 1671701 | NCBI WGS metagenome assembly OOBW01 (sample SAMN06348183, study PRJEB24527) | human gut metagenome | biome: human gut; feature: ankylosing spondylitis patient; material: feces | host: Homo sapiens | place: China | collected 2015-10 | reverse complement strand
CTGTCATCGGAGTAACGCCGCTTTGGGACAGGGACCGGGACTCCTACTGGATGCTGCCGGGCTATTTGGAAGGACTGGAGCTGGCTGGCGCCCTTCCCATTACCCTGCCCCTGACGGAGGATACTGACGATATCTCTCGGCTTGTTTCTCTGTGTGATGGCTTCCTCTTCACCGGCGGACAGGATGTCTCACCGGAGCTATACAGTGAGAAGCCCCGGCAAGCCTGCGGAGAGATCTGTGAAAAGCGGGATGCTTTTGAGCAGCGCCTGTTCGCCCAGGCGTTGGAGCAGGACAAGCCGATGCTGGGGATCTGCCGTGGCATCCAGTTCTTCAATGCCTGCCTGGGCGGTACCCTCTATCAGGACCTGCCTACGGAGCACCCCTCGGAGGTGGCACACGTGATGCGGCCACCCTACGACCAGACCGTCCATTCTGTTGCGCTTTTGCCGGGAACGCCCCTGGCTGCCTTGCTGGGCAGGGCGGAACTGGGTGTCAACAGCTACCACCACCAGGCGATCAAGGTTCTTGCCCCCGGCCTTGTGGAGATGGCCCGCAGTGAGGATGGATTGGTGGAAGCGGTGTATCTGCCGGACAAGTCCTTTGTCTGGGCAGTGCAGTGGCATCCGGAGTTTTCCTTCCGCACCGATGAAAACAGCCGGAAGATCTTCTCCGCGTTTGTTGCGGCGGCCTCTAATTCAAAAGGCTGACGAAGGATCATAGCCTGATCAGAATTTCCTGTTTCAGATCTCCAGCCCCTCCTGGAGCACTCTGCTGGCCGCCTGTTTGTTCTTATCAAAGGCATGAGTATAGATATCCAGCGTGGTAGAGGGCTGGCTGTGGCCAAGAAGACCCGCCACCGTGGCCACGTCCGTGCCGTTTGCAATGAGCAGACTGGCGTTGGTGTGCCGTAGGGAGTGGACGTTCAGATACTCCGGCAAGCCGTGCTTTTTCAGGATCAGCTTGAACCGCCAGGTGAAGGTGGAGGGCGTCATGGGAAGGCGGCAGCCCTTGCGGCGGAACAGGAAGTCTCCATTCTCCAGTTCTCTGCCGTCGTAGGTCTCCGTCTCCCATGCGCACTCCTGCCGGTATTCTCTCAGCAGGGACTCCATCTCCAGAGAGAAGTAGACATAGCGATTTCCGGAGACGGTTTTGGGAGCCTTGGTGAAGATCTCCTCGTCCGTCACCTTCACCGCGTTCCGGTGGATGTGGATGGAGCGCTGTTCCCAGTCAATGTCGCCCCATTGCAGGGCACAGCACTCGCCGCGGCGCATGCCTGTGGCAATCACCAGTTTGAAGTAGGTCTCATACTTGATGCTCTCGTCCTCCAGGGCGGAGATGATCTTTCCCACAGTCTCCGCATCAGCGATTTTCTTCTCTGTTTTTCGTCCCGCGTAGCGATAGGTGCGCCAGGCGGGGTTATGACGCAGAAAGCCACCCTCCACGGCATCGGAGAGGATGCTGCACAGCGTAGCGTGCACGCCCTCAACGGTGTACTCGGAGAGTGGCTTTTTGGTTTCTGTGCTGACGGTCTCACGGAGCTGGGCGTAAAAGGTGCGGAAGTGCTCTGGCCGCAGTTCCGTGAGCTTGTAGTGGCCCAGGGCAGGGAGGATACGGACAATGTCCTGTTGGTCCCGGCGGATGGTGGACTTGGCCAGTTTGCCGGGGGCGATCTCCCGCAGCCACAGATCGATGTAGGCGGCCAGAGTGATGGGCTTTGTAGTTTCCTCCGGGGTATCCCGGCAGGATCGTTCGAAGAGCACCGCCTGTTCTTGGAGCCATTTCTCTCGCTGTTTTGGCGTCAGCCCCTCGGGTGGATGAACGGTTTTCTGTCGGGGTTTGATGCGTGTTCCCTTGTAGTCATAGCCCATGGAGACCACGATGAGATAGCTGTTACCCCGTTTTCGGATGCTTGCCATATGGTGTTGACCTCTCTTTCCTTGGCCTCAGTCCAGCTGAGGTCTGTTTGGCAAACACAACATACCGAAAGCTCCCGTCAAAAGCCATCACAATTTTTGCAAACACCATTTTTCTACGAAATCGACAATCACGCACCCCGTCGCTTTTCCATACACGCCGCGGCCAGGTTGAAGATGGGGCTGCCGTCAGGGCGGAGCACCGTGAGCATGGTGTCAGCGGCCTGTTCCTTTTGTGCCTGCTGGGGGTGGCAGTAGGTGCGCTCCAGGAAGCCTGTGTCACCGTGGCCCACCAGATCGGCCACAGTCTGCTTGTCCACGCCGCAGTGGAGCAGTGCGGTCACGAAGTAGTGGCGCAGGGTGTGAAGGTGGTATTCTTTGGGGAAGCCGATGGACTCGTAGATCTTCCGCAACCGCTTGGTGAAGGTGTCGGGGTGGATGAGCTGCCCGTGTTCGTCGGTGAAGAGGTAGGGGCTGAGCTTGCGGCGGGCCCGCTGGGCCTCCATCTTTTTGCGGTGATGATAGCTGCTGATAATCCCGCACAGATCACCGGAGAGATAGATCTCCCGGCTGCGGCCGTTTTTGGTGGAGCCTTCCACGATACCCTTGCCGGACACATTGCTGCGGGAGCGGCTGATGGTGAGAAGAAGGGAGTCTTTTCTGAAGGTGAAGTCGGACCATTGCAGGGCGCACAGCTCACCCCGCCGGCAGCCGGTGTACAGGGAGAGCAGATAGAACATCCGGTAGTGCCGGGGCTCCTGCGCCAGTGCGGCCAGGAGCTTTTGCACCTCGGCTTGGGACGGGACGCGCTGAATGGACCGCTGAGTCTGGGGCAGTGCCACCATGCGGGCAGGATTCTTTTCCAGGATCTCATTTCGCTTGGCGTCGCTGAGGACGGCGGACACTACCGTCAGATACTTCTGGACGGTTGTCTCCTGGACGGGCTTCCCGTGACAGGTCCGCTTCCGCAGCTCTGCCAGGAGATTCTCCATGTTGATGGGCCGCAGGCGGCAGAGGGGGATGGCACCGATGTAGGGGAACACCACCTCCAGCATCCGGCGGTAGGAGGCCAGCGTGCTGGGGGCGTACCGGGACTGCCGGTCCAGCCACCGGCGGGCGTATTCCTCAAAGCGCATATTGCTGTCCTCGCAGAATCCGTTTTTCACCAGCCGCTCAAATTCTTCCGCCTCGTGCGCCACATACTGGGGGATCTGCTGTTTGCGGACAGTGTCCGGCACGGTGATGGTCTTGGCCCGGCTGATTTTCCTTCCGTCAGGCCGGTACCCATTGCTGACGGTGATTTTATATTTTCGTGTTTGAAGCTGCTTGATGCTTGCCATAGTTGTGTCTGATTCCTTTCTTCCAATTTTTCAAGAGGGGTGTTACCCCAGCGTCTGTTTCATCTGTGGCTCGTCCGGTTTGGGTGTGTCCTTTTGGCGCTGCCCGGCTGCCGCACCGACGGCTCCGGCGGCCAGGCCGATGACAGCGCCCAGATTCTGCGCGGCCTCACGAGCCTCCATCTGCCGGCGGCGCTCCTCCGGGTCATCACTGGAGTCCTCCAGCAGACTCATCCCCGCAGCCACAGATGCCGCACCAACTCCCACAGCACCAGGATGATGGTGGGGATGTACATCTTCCATCTGATAGAGTTGGCGGACTCTCGCAGCGTATCCTCTGCCCTGGAAAGACGCGAGGAGTATGTTTCGCTGATCTTCCCAGCCTGTGACTGGAATTCCTTCAGCAGCTTCTCGCTCTCCCGCTGGCTGGCGGCGCGGGTCTCCTGCATTTCTTCCTGCATCCACCGAAGGTTCTCTCTGCTGGCCTCCAACAGTTCCTGCACGGTCTTCTGGATCTGCTGCACCGCTTCGGTGTGTGCTGCCGTGAGATTGCTGGCTTGTCCTGCCAGCAGTGTTTCCATCTCCTGAGTTGTAGGGAGACGCTCCAGCGTCTCTTGGGCCTTGAGAATGGAGTTCCCCGTCAGCTCCATGGCCTGGGTCAGACCCATCCAGTTGGCCTCCGTCAGTGTAACGGCTTTTTGTATATTGGATGCCTTGTTCAAATTCGCCTGGAGCGCACTTTGCTGCATGGCCAGCAGCTCGTCCATGGGCGAAGTGTGTTTCTCGAATGCGGAACTCATCTTCCATCGCTCCTTTCAGATATTTCATATCATGGAGTTTGTAATCCCGGCAGCGGTAGCCGTCGGGGGTGGTGTAGGTGATGCTCTTGCGGTTTGCTGTCCAGAGAACCGTGTAGCCCTCGCTCTCCATCAGCTCCAGGAACTGATCCCGGGAGACGGCGTACTTCATGGCTTCATTGATCTGCATGGCAAGCCGCACCTTCCAGCTCTGCCCTCTGGCAGCGATCTGGTACTCCGCCTGGGTGGGACGGGAGACCGTCTGCTGGCGCTTTGGCTGGCAGACGGACAGACCGTACCGCATGCACAGCGTGTCTGAGACTTGACGGAGCTGCGTCAAGTCCGCCTTTTCAAAGTGGAGCTTCCTGCCGGTCTGGAAGCTGACAGAGTTGACGATGAAGTGGGAGTGGATGTGCTCGCGGTCCGTGTGGGTGGCCACAATGACCTCGTAGTCCTTCCACTGCTGTGCCAGCTCCAGTGCGATCTGGTGCGCCAGCTCCGGTGTGACCGGTTCCTCCGGATGGAAGGACTGGACGAAGTGATAGTACATGCGGCCGCCGTCTTTTCCGTATTGCAGCTTGGTGCTGATGAACTCGGTGCAGCAGGAGTCTACCTGACAGTTCACACCGGTCACCAGATGGCGGCCCTGATAAGCGGTCTTTTCCTCCTTCATCACGTATTGGAGCACCGCGCTCATGCCGCCGCGGGTCTGACCACGGGGACGGTTGACAGCTGTGACGATGGCCATGTGTCACACCGTCCTCTCCAGCAGCGTCTTGAGAGATCGCTGGATGTCGGCGTAGAGGGCACAGGCCTCCTGGACATTCACAGCGGTAATCCGGCCCATGTTGGCCAGGGTGGTGAGCTGGTTGAGGTTGTTGCCCTGGGCCTTCAGGGCTTTTGTGAATTCCGTCAGCGCGTCGATCCGGATGATTTCCTTGCCGACAGCGCAGTCGGTCAGGTATTTGGTAAGGCTTACACCGCACGCTTCCGCCTTGCGGTGGATGCGCTGAGAGTCTGCCTCGGTCACATAAAACGTCAGAGGAACGGATTTCGTTCGGTTGGGTTTCTTGCTCACAGAGTTACCTCCTCTCTCAAATCGTTTTGCCCACTGGAAGTTGCGCCGCCGGAGGCGGTTTTTCGTACTTCCGCAGAATTGCGCGCAACTTGGAGTGGGTGCAAGGCTTCTGCCCGCAAAGAGATGCCGAAGGCTGTACGCGGCCGCCTGTGGGCGGGCGTGAACAGCCAAAGGCGATGCTTGCTCTCCGCCGAATCTTCTGCTGTCACGCAACAGACTGCGGAGACCCGCATCCCCGTCCCTTTCCTCGTTTCCCCGCGGTTTGAGGGCCAATGGCGGCCTTTCCGCTGGGGACAGGGGACGGAAGCCCCATCAGGCGGGAGAGCCCTGCAAAGGGGTTGCGGTGGCCTCCACAGGGTCGATGGGGACGCTCTTTGCGGCAGCGTGATTATCGACACCATCGGCCCTCCGCAGGCAGATGAGCCGTTCTCCGTTGCTCTTGCGAAAGGATACGGTAATGCCGCTGCGCCTTAGGGCGTCAACGCTTTTGCGGATTTGGTGAGAGAAGCTGTTGGGCGTCAGCCCCTCCAAACCGGCAGGGTCGATCTTTTCCAGCAGCACCTTGGCAGGGGCGCAGATCTCAGTCTCCTCCTGTAGCAGCGTGGAGAGGAGTGTCAGGATGCGTCCGTGAGATTCTCCTGTCTGTTCACAGTTGTCCGAGAGCAGATCCCAGATGTGGGTGTCGCTGTTGAACTCCAGAGACAGTTCCCGGTAGGCGATGTCTCTGCCCGTGCAGTAGAGGGTGGCAGTGTTCTCCCGCCGCTTGCTCTTGCGGAGCACGAAGTTGGAGTCCGTGGCACCGCTGAGACCTGTGGTGCCGGAGATCATGTTCATGGGGTCGTCGTCACCCAGCTTGCGCAGGTGATGGATCAGCAGCACGGCAATGCGGTGCCGGTCTGCCAGTGCTTTGAGTACACCGATGTCCCGATAGTCGTTGGCGTAGGGATTGGCATCGTTGCTCATGGTCCGGATGCGCTGCAGGGTGTCGATGACCACGAGCCCCGTGGCCGGGTGCTCCTTGAGGAACTGCTCGATCTGTTCCACCAGCCCGCTGTGGAGCTGCTCCGCCATGACGGCGAAGTGCAGCGTGGGCGGCGCGTCCTCCGTGAGATCGATGAGACGGCTCTGGATGCGCTGGAAGCTGTCCTCCAGACAGAGGTAGAGGACTTCGCACGAGTGCGTGGGAAAGTTCCAGAGGGGATCACCCTTGGCTACCCGGAGGCACAGCCACAGCGCCAGCCAGGACTTTCCGATCTTCGGCGCGCCGGCCAGCAGGTGCAGTCCCTGGGGCAGCAGATCCTCCACAAAGAAGGTGAGCGGCTCGTAGGCGATGGTTTGCAGGGTATCGGCGTCTATGGTGTTGAGTTTTTTCATAAAATTCTCCTTTCAAAAAAGTAAGAGCGAAGATCGCTCGCCTTCGACCCTCGCCCCTCTACTTGTATTGTGGAGACTTTTTTGATACACTCAGAGAAACAACAGACAAATAAAAATCGTTTGCTGACAAAAAAGAGGTGATCCGGATGTTTCAGTCCATCGCATTCTATATTGGAGAGAAAACCCTGGATCTGAATGGACAAGAGTATCCTTTGGGGGAGTTGACCGCTGAGGTCCTGAACATCTCTCCGGATGAGTACCACAAGCTCCACCGGATACTGGCCAAAGCTGTCTGCAAGATGGTGAATTATGAAAAGAGCCATCAGATGCAGGACTGGTTTGATGCCAATGAGAAGATGATCGAACTCCACCGTTCCCTGGTACGACACCGGGTGTTTCGGCTGCTTCAGGAAACGGAAGAGATTTTGTCAGAGGCGCGCGTACTGACAGGGCAGTACTCTTTGTTTCAGGAACCGGAAGACTTGGAGCCAACGGAACGGGATCTGGAGATTGCAGCTGCGATCGGAGAGTACCAGGACTATCTGGAGCATCCGGAGGAGTATGGCGGCGACGATTTTCTTGGGGCTCAGATGGAGGACGGGTATTATGAGATCCGGGCACCTCGCCCTCCCATTCCGCCGAAGCCTCCGGAAAAAACCAGAGCGCTTTTGGTTTGGCCAGGGGACCTGAACGTGAAGTGGGAGTATTACAGGCAGTGCTGCATGCGCTATGGCGAGCTTCTGGAAGATATTGCCTCAGTTTGTCAGACCTTGCAGGAATTCATCCGAATGGGCATTTCCTCCTTGGACAAGCTGACGCCTGACAACTATCTGGCGGCACTGCACGAATTCCTGTATAGCGAACGCTCCTATAAATGGATTGCCAACCCCTTGGAGGGAACGGGATTCTACACCGCCATTGATGACGTGCGGCTGCAGTTGGTTCCCCGCGAGACATCTCCGGGTTCCGGAACGTTCAAGGTCTATGAATATTACGAGACGACGCATCTTCAGACCATGCTGAAATTGGATTTCTATAAGGCACTGGAGGCTGGACATATCATCCGCAAATGTGAGAACTGCGGACGATACTTTCTGCTGCAGAAGGGGTACCACACCAAGTACTGCGATCTGCCTAATCCAGCCAATCCAAAGTACACCTGCGCCCAGTTGGGTTATCGTCTCCGCGGGATCAAAGAGGATGCGGAAGGAAGTCCGCTGGCGCAGGCCCTTTATCGCTGTTATCAGCGGATCGACAAGGATTGTTCCCGCGGCGTGATTACTGCGGAGGAGCGGACCAAACTGCGGGAGAAAGCACAGGAACTGTACCACCAGGCGCGAACCAAGCCGGGAACGACCTACGAGGCGTTTGATACTTCCTTGGCTAAGGAGCGTCTGTATCCGCGTTGTGGAGTTGAGAGAAAGAGCCGTCCCAGAGGACGGCCAAAGCGCGAAAGCTGATCTTCAGACGGAGAGGGGGTGATGCCGAATGGAGAATGAAGAGCTGTACAGGCGAGCACAGGCCGGTGAAGCCAGCGCGTTTGAACAGCTCCACAAGCAGCTTGCCAACTTCATTCGGTCCATCGCTCTGGAATCGTGCAGGCACTTTGGATGTACAGATGTGGTGTCCGTATCGCTGCTGGAGGATCTCTGCGCCGAAGGCGATCTGGAGCTGTGGGAACGCATCCGTAGCGGCGGTTATGATGAGCATGCCGGAAGACTGACCACCTATCTCTATCCTTTCCTGCGAGGAAGAATGTACCGCTACCTGGAGACCAATTTGGGCGTGATGTCCCTGAGTAAGGACGAGATGGAGCGGGTGCGGCAGGCTCAGCGTCTCTATCACGTGGAGGGCAAGTCTGCAGAAGAGATTGCGGCGGCACTGCATCTTTCAGATGAGGCCACCGCAAGACTGGTCGGCTATAACACACATTTTCTCTCTGTTTTTGATCTGCTGGGCAGTGAGAAAGAAGGAGATCCCTTTGAGCGGCTGCTCTCTGATCGGCAGGGCGCGTCCTCGGAACAGATCATCTATCGGAAGGGCTGTCTGGAGTTGCTGGAGCAATTGTTTCAGACACTGAGTGCCAAGGACCGCTCGATCCTGGGACATACTTTTGGCGTCTACGGCTATGAAAAACTGTCCGCCGACGAATTGGGGCTGCGGGAAATGCTCTCTCCTGACGGTGTGACAAAGGCCCGAAAGGCAGCGCAGGAGCATTTGCGTCAACGCTATCCTGACAGTGCCCTGTACCGCTGGCGCAGAGCCTTCCGAAAGATGAGGGATGTGTAAGCCGACTGGTCATCTGGCGCATCCGTCAAAGATTTCCTTCAGGGAATAGAACAGGCATCTATCTCAGTCTCTTCGACTGATGATAGATGCCTGCTTTCTTCGAAATGATGCAGTTCGTTGGTCAGTTCACATGCCAATTTAAATCCGCAGAGAAAGCTGTCCAGGGACCGTTCTTCGATGATATGGTTCTGGGTATCGATGATCCGCAGTACCAGTTTTCTCTCTGGTTTCTCCAACCGTTCAATCAGCTGGTGGTGGCAGGCCTCGACTTCCTGCTCGTATTCCACCAAGGGCAGAGGGGTATAAAATCGGTCATAGAGCGATTTCAGAGTTTCGTTCACGTGTCTCGCCTCCTTGCAGCAAGACACCATAGCACAGGTTAGGGGAAATAGCTACTGCTTTTTCACTTGTCCTGCTCGAAGTCGAAAAAAAGGAGCAGACTCTGCGTCTGCTCCATTTTCTTTTATCGGTTTTGTGCTTTGTAGCTCTCTCCCCATGTCCACATGGCGTCCAGAATGGGTTTCAGACTTTTTCCAAGCTCGGTCAGACTGTACTCCACCCGGGGAGGGACCTCGGCATACACTTTCCGGCTGACCAGTCCCTTTTCCTCCATATCCCGAAGCTGTGCCGTCAGCACTTTCTGGGACACGCTGCCGATGGACTTCTTCAGCTCTCCGAACCGCTTGGTCCCCGGCATCAGGTCCCGCAGGATCAGAACTTTCCACTTATCGCCGATGAGCATCAGCGTGGTCTCCACCGGACAGGCAGGCAATTCTTTCGTTTGCTGCATGGTATCACACCTTCCAATAGTTTCTTTTTGGTAACTACGGCACAATAAAGTGCTTACTTTACAATCGATACTTATGAAAGTATGATAATCCTGCAAGGTGAAAATTGCAATCCCAAAAGTCACATTCAACACCAGGAGGTATTTATCATGAATGAAGTCGTAACCTTTTTGCAGGAAAATCCCGTACAGTATCTGGCCACTGTGGGCCGTGACGGCAAGGCCAAGTGCCGCCCCTTCATGTTTTCCGGCGAGATGGACGGCAAGCTGTGGTTCTGTACCAACAACACCAAGGATGTCTACAAGGACATGCAGGCCAATCCCAATATTGAAATCTCGGTTTCCAGCCCGTCCTATGCATGGATTCGTCTGAACGGTGAGGCGGTCTTTGAAAATAACATGGCCGCCAAGGAGATGTGCATCCGGAACCCCATCGTCAAGGGGCAGTACGGGGAAGCCACCAATCCCATCTTCGAGGTGTTCTACCTGAAGAATGCCCATGCGGTGATCGCCGACTTCTCCGGTAACCCGCCCAAGGAGTACGATCTGTAAATAGGGGAGAAGCCCTGGGGGCCGCTGGCTTGCAGGGCTGAACCTGTCTTCATACGGAGGATGTCAGATGAATGTCCAGGATTACTTTGCTGTGATTGTAAATCAAATTCATTCTTCTGCCTTTGCTACTGTGGATGGCTATGGGCGGCCCGTTACCTGTGCCATTGACATGATGGATTATGATGAAAACGGGCTTTACTTCCTGACAGCAAAGGGAAAAAACTTTTATGACCGGCTGAAAGCCAATGAAAATATTGCCTTCACCGCCATGAAGGGAGACAATACTCTGTCCTGCGTGGCGGTGTCGGTACAGGGAAAAGCGCGGGAGATCGGTCCTGACAAGCTGCCGGAGCTGTTCCGTAGAAATCCCTATATGGAGAAGATTTATCCCGATCCACGCTCCCGCAGTGCCCTGACGGTATTCAAAATCTATGAGGGAACCGGCGAATGGTTTGACCTCTCCCAGCTTCCCATTGAGCGGGCTAGCTTTTCCTTTGGCGGCGCACCGGCGAAAGAAACTGGCTACTTCGTGACGGACAAGTGTATTGGTTGCAAATTGTGCTATTCCAAATGTCCGCAAAAGTGCATCGACATTTCTGGAAAGCCTGTGGTCATCCGGCAGGAACACTGTCTGCACTGTGGGAACTGCTTTGAAATTTGTCCCGCAGGGGCCATCGAACGGAGATGATGATATGACCCAGGAACAACAGATGGATGATCTGATCCGCTGTCTGCTGGCGGAACGAAAAGAATATCAGGACATTGGAGTGCCGTCGAAGCTTCCGGACAAGCGCCGGCTGCTGCGGAGCCTGATGAACGTCCGCCCGCCGGCCCCAGTCAGCAAGGAGTTTCTGCGTGCGCAGGACGCCTATCTGCAAGAGCGCCTTGTCCAGCGGGGTGTCACCAGATTGCAGGACCTGACGCCGGTGCGGCCCGGCCTGTATCTCTGGCAGGGTGACATCACCACGCTGGCGGTGGATGCCATTGTCAACGCGGCCAACAGCGGCATGACGGGCTGTTACATTCCGTGCCACGGCTGCATTGACAACGCCATCCACACCTATGCGGGAATACAGCTGCGCTTGGAGTGTGCCCGGATCATGGCCGGGCAGCGGGGAGAGGAACCCGTAGGCCAGGCCAAGATCACGAAGGCCTACAATCTGCCCTGCCGCTATGTGCTCCACACGGTGGGGCCGATGATTGAAGGAGCCGTTACCAAAACAGACCGGGAACAGCTGTCCAGCTGCTACCGCTCCTGCCTGGATCTGGCGGCGGCCAACGGCCTGCACAGCGTGGCCTTTTGCTGTATTTCCACCGGAGAGTTTCATTTTCCCAATGAGCTGGCGGCACAGATCGCTATTGAGACGGTCCGGGACTGGCAGCGGCAGAACCCGGACAAAATCGAGGTGATTTTCAATGTGTTCAAAGACAGTGACCGTGAACTCTACAAGCGCCTGCTGGGATGATATCGCCCGGCTCAAACGGGAACTGGATACAGCGGACGCGGTGGTGATCGGGGCTGGAGCGGGCCTCTCCACCTCGGCGGGCTTTACCTACGGTGGGGAGCGCTTTCACCGGTATTTTTCCGACTTTGAGGCCGAGTACGGCTACCATGACATGTATTCCGGCGGTTTCTATCCCTATGCCACCCCGGAGGAACGGTGGGCTTTCTGGAGCCGGACCATCTACATTAATCGGTATCAGGACCCGCCGAAGCCGGTTTATCAGGACCTTCTGCAGTTGGTGCGGGGCAAGGACTATTTTGTCTTGACCACCAATGTGGACCACTGCTTCCAGAAAGCGGGTTTTGACAAGCAGCGGCTGTTCTACACGCAGGGGGACTACGGCCTGTGGCAGTGCTCCAGGCCCTGCCACCAGAAGACTTATGACAATGAAGCGGCCGTTAGAAAAATGTTCACCCAACAGAGGAATCTGAGGGTTCCCAGTGACCTGGTGCCGCATTGTCCGGTGTGCGGCGCGCCCATGTCCATGAACCTGCGGGTGGATGACACCTTTGTTGAGGATGTGGGCTGGCATGGGGCCGCAGGGCGGTATGAGGCGTTTCTCCGCAGCCACCAGGGACAGCATCTTCTCTTTCTGGAATTGGGCGTCGGCGGCAATACGCCGGTGATTATCAAATATCCTTTTTGGAACATGACCCATCAGAATCCCAGGGCGACCTATGCTTGTATCAACTTGGCAGAAGCATATTGTCCCAAAGAGATCCAGAAGCAGGCAATCTGCATCGACGGAGATATCGGAAACGTACTGCACACATTGCTGCAATGCGGGAAATAGTAACGCAAGCTGAAGCGAGGCGGGTTTGCGTGGGAACGCGCTGTCCGTATGATGGCCTGGGAGACAGAAGCACAGAGATAGATGCGGCGAAAGAGCCGGCAGGGCTGTTGAAGGAGTACCTTGCAGACTACTATTTGACTACTACTGTAAAAAACCACGGAGACATTGTGCCGCAATGCCTCCGTGGTTTTTCTATAAATTCTTATAAATCTGTCCAAACCCCACAAAACCACTGGGCCCCAACGGTTTCCCATTTGATCGCCTGATGACTCCGACTCTGTAGGCCACTGGTTCGAATCCAGCCGGGCGTACCAACAAAAGGCACTTGCAAAAGCAAGTGCCTTTTGTTTTCATTTAGGCAAAGGGGGTATTGACATGGCGCTCGAGAATAAACTGGGGCTCACATCCTCTGCCGACCTTGCCTGCGAGAAGAGGAACACTCTGTCATCTCCGACAGAATGATTGATTATTATGTAGAGCGCGCAAAGGGTGGCGTAGGTGCCGTGTTTACCTGCGGAAATGTTCCAGACGCGCACTTGGAGCGCTGTCCCTTCACCATCTCTCCCTTTCAGGTACCCGAGCGCTTTGTGACCCAGGTACGGAAACTGGCGACAGCCCTGCATCAGTATGACACAAAGCTGTTTGTACAGATCTGGTTCGGACTTGGACGCGTAGCCTTCTCCGAATTTATGGAGGATCAGCCGGTAGCGGTCAGCGAGGGGCCTAATCGCTGGAAGCCCGAGGTGACCTGCCGCGCTATGACTACAGAGGAGGTTTATGGACTGATTGATGCGGTGGTTGATGGTGCAAAACTGATTTATGAGGCAGGTGCGGACGGTATCGATATTAACGGTGCCTACGGCGGATACATGGGTGACCAGTTTACAACGGATGCGTTTAACCACCGCACAGACGAATTCGGCGGGAGTATGGATGGCCAGCTGCGGGTCTTGACGGAAATCGTCAAGCGCATCAAGGCAGAAACTGCGCAGGACTATCCGGTTACCTGCCGTTTGGGTACAAAGCACTACATGCGGGCAGAGCGGCAGGCTGCCGTTCCTGGTGAAGTTTACAGGGAGTTCGGGCGTGACGTGAAAGAATCTGTGGCTATGGCCAAGAAATTGGAGGAGGCCGGATATGACGGGTTCCTGATGGGCAACGGCGCCTATGACTCGTTCCACTGGCTGTATCCACCTATGTATCATAAGGAGGGCTTGTGGCTGGATGACTTTGCCCCCCTGACCAAAGAGGTCCATGTTCCCGTCATTGGTCCCGGAAAGATCCTGCGCCCTGAGATGGCCAACGATGCAATCGCAGAGGGTAAGGTCACGGCTGTTGCCATTGGCCGCGCCCTTTTGGCGGATCCTCAATGGGTCAATAAGGCTGCTGCCGGCAAACCAGAAGACATCCTGCCTTGCATCGGATGCAACGCAGGATGCATCGGCCGTATTTTTGCAGGGCAGACGATGCTGTGCGCCGTCAATGCAGACCTCTTCCACGAGGCAGAACAGGCGCTGATTCCTGCCGGGGCTCCCAGAAAGATTGCTGTGATCGGCGAAGGGATCGGCGGCATGGAAGCCGCTCGCATCGCTGCTAAACGGGGCCATCATGTGACCATTTATGAAAAAGGCACGCAATTGGGCGGCACGACGCTGGCAGCCAACGTTCCCGATTACAAGGATGCATCCAGAAGGCTTTTGACATGGTATAAAAAGGAGATCCGGGAGTCTGGAGTAAAAGTGGAACTCAACCGTGATTTGAGCGCGGAAGATCTCAAAAAACTGGATGCAGACGCTGTGGTCGTTTCCACTGGAGCTTCTGCCAAGATTCCCAATATTCCGGGCGTGCACGGTGCCAATGTGACCACCGCCGTGGACGCTCTGTTAGGAAAGGCTGAGATTGGCCAGCAGGTCGTGGTTGTCGGTGGCGGCCAGGTCGGCTGTGAGGTGGCCTACGAGCTGCTCAGAGCTGGAAAACAGGTCTCTCTGGTAGAGTTCCTGGATGGATTGATGGCAGGAGGAACTGAGCCTGTCTCCGCCGCCGTAGTGCTGATGCTGGAAGATCTTCTAAATTATCACCATGCGGATATCCGGCTTTCCAGTGCGGTTAAGGAAATTAAAGAGAATTCTGTCATTATTGAGAAAAATGGTGCCAGAGAGGAACTTCCGGCTGACACCGTGGTGCTTGCTGTCGGTTTTGTAGAAAACAATGCGCTGTTCAACATCCTGCAGGATATGGGGAAAGAGGTCTACTTGGTGGGAGACGCAAAAAAGAGTCCTGGCAATATCATGCATGCTGTAGCAGATGGTAATCGTGTGGGTCGGGAGATTTAATTCGGCGATTCTGGGACTGTATGCCGTAAAATCTACCGAAAAGTAGGCTTTCGGCAAAAAGGAACCCGAACCTTTTGAGTTCGGCAAGAAAAGAGACCGCTGCAGAAGAAAGAATTCTGCAGCGGTCTTTTTCACGGTGATTGCGGTCTGTACTCGGTTACATGAATACCGGAGCGTCATCATCTGTGGCCTCTAAAAGGAAACTGACTGGACGAAATCCGTCATTACAGGATGCGACAAACGCATGGGAGTCTTTCAGCTCCCCATTATAAAAATTCCCGCCGCCATGTGCCAGAGTCATGGCATACTCCATCATGGATTTCCAGGCGTTGTCACACATTCCTTCGGGTTTCTGCCATCCATTTGTATAATAGACCTGCCCTGGATGGTGATAATCGCAGGGTTTTAAGCCCGGTGAGGCATATTTCTCAACCAGATCCTCATTCCAGGCACACTTTAATACTGTGATCTTAACCAGCTTCATTTCATAGTCTCCCTTTTGAATCTGAAATCAGACTTACTTTCTATGGACAAAGAAAAGAGAATCATCGGAGAAAATCGCTCAAGCAGTATACACGTCCAACGGTTTTCTTGGCGATATTATAGCATATTTAGAAATAGAGAGGACCGTTTTCTATATTGAAATAAAAAATTCATGTTATGCGATATATTAGGCGCAGACTAGAATGTTGTTGTCTGGATATGTTAACTATAATAGTCAACCAAATTATGAAGGGATAGCTTTGGATGATAAAATTCAATTCGCTAACTTCTCGGAATTTTGGAATTGATTAAAACTATGTATATCTGACTTGCCCGTATATTGATTCACTAAATTCTTATATTGTTTTCAAAGTTCCACAAAGTGATTTTTAAGTGTTTGACTAGTATAGCGGCGAAAGCTGGCCATGATTTTGTCACATATTAGATACAGTACTGCTCTGAATAAGATGATGTGCGGTACCAATTGTCTAGTGGACTGCTGCGCTTAAATGGCACCAGCGATTCACTGTGTTGCCAGCCGCTCCAAGATCATCGGAGAGGATGCTGTACAATGTAGCGTGCACGCCCTCAATGGTGCACTCGGAGAGCGGTTTTCAGTATTCGATGCTGGCGGTCCCACGAAGCTGCGCGCAGAAGGCCCGGAAGTGTTCGGGCCGCAGATCCGTGAGCTTGTAGTGGCCCAGTGCCGAGCGTCCTGCTCACTGGTGCCGAATACATAGTCCTCCTGGCCCACCAGACAGGAGGGGGCGTCACCGGTGTAGCAGGTGTCGCTGTTTTCGTCTGAGGAGGGGGCTTGCTTGCCGCAGTTGCCGAAGGAGACGTTGATATAGCCATCGGCGTAGGTGTTGGCAGTCAGGGTGTTGTTCTGAGAGCCGTAGCCTGCTGCCCCGGTGTTCAGAATGACGGGGCAGTGTAGGTCTAACCATTGGCGCTGGCAACTTCTGACTCGTAGTCGATGACCAGGGATCCGAAAACGGTGTCTGTTCCGGCTGCGCCCGCTGTCAGGCCGGAGGTCCCATCCCCGTTGGTGTCGATGCCGGTGACATAGGCGCCGGGTACGCAGACAGACACTCCCTGCTGGTCGGGAAGTTCTAGATAGGCCACTGTCGACACGATGGAGAGCGCCCATGCATCAGCATCCGGGCCGTAGGTCCAGGACTGGTTTGCCTTGTTGGCAAGATTCAAGGTTTCTTCAATATATGCTTTTTTCTCAGCATCTGCCGTAGCAGAGGTGATTTCGGTATCTTCACTTCCGTGTGAGTTCTGGCTGCAGGCACATAGAGAGAGGAGGATGGCGTAGGTCAAAAGCAGCGCTAACAATTTGTGATATCTCACAAAAAGGTATCCTGTAGAGTGTCCTTGTATCTTATGCTCCGGTGGAAGTCTGACGGTTGCCGATCTGCTGGCGGTCGGGGCGCTCTCCGCCCTCAGAAAGGGGTCCGCCGCCCTTGCCGCCGCCCATCTGGCTGGGATTGTTCTCCGAGCCGTCATTGGTGGTGATATTGCCACCATTGTAGGTGTAGGTTCCGTCACAGTCCAAGGCGGTTTCTCCATTGCCGTTACAGGTGAGGTCTAGGATGCCCCCGTTGATGGTCAGGTCTCCGTTGGAGTCAATGCAGTCACCGCTGGCAACGATGGTCAGGGAACCGCCATTGATGAGAATAAAATTGTCCCCACCGACGGCAAACGAATTCGGATCCTGTTTATCCAAGCCGCCAATGCCAGAGCTATCCGTCCCGCCGGCGGCATTGAGACCGTCATCGTTGGAGGCAATATCGAAGGTGCCGTCCTCAATGGTGATAGACAGACCCTCGATACCCTCGTAGCAATAGGGAATGGAGAAGGTTCCACTCAGGATGGTGAGTGCGTCATCACAGTGGATGGCGTCGTCACCGCTGCTCAAGGAAAACTCTCCGGCGCTAATGGTCATCTCGCCGCCGGCGTGAAGACAGTCATCGGCGCTGTCGATGGAGAAGGTTCCACCATTAACAGTATAGGTTCCTTCTGCCTTGATACCCTTTTGGCTGACGGAGTCCTCCGCTGTTTCTGCGGCGGTTTCCGTCTGGGTATTGTTTCGGCTTTGCTGGCTGCCGCCCGCAGGGCCAAAATTGTTACTGCTGGTCATCTCCACACTGGCGCTCCCTTCCCCGGTGGTCAGGTCAAAGGCACCGCCGTCGATCTGGAGCGCTCCTTCGGCGCTGACGGCGTCCCCCTGGGCGTTGATGGTAAAGTTGCCGTCGGCGATGTATAGGTAGC
>OOBW01000838.1_pt1 | contig 17831 bp, 17 predicted proteins | sample 1671701 | NCBI WGS metagenome assembly OOBW01 (sample SAMN06348183, study PRJEB24527) | human gut metagenome | biome: human gut; feature: ankylosing spondylitis patient; material: feces | host: Homo sapiens | place: China | collected 2015-10 | reverse complement strand
AAAATATATCAAATATTACAATGGCGGGCAGCCAGAGAGATCCCTGGCTACCCGCCTAAAAGCGAATAAGCATCCTTCAGCGAATCAAAAACAGGACAACATATTGCAGCAAAAACATCAAAAGCAATGCACAGCTATACTTGTCAATGGAGAAGGGAAGAACGGATACGCCGTCTTCTGTACTGCCGGAGTCCACAATTATTTTCTCACGAAGTCCTTTGGCGGTATAGCATCGGACTGCATCTCCTGCTTTATCGCTTTTTATTACACAGCTAAGCAAGTACCCAACAAAAAACGTAATAGAGGCACCAATCGCAGGATTCACCAGCCAACTGGTGTCAAATCTTTGGGCAATCATATAACCTGCAGCAAATCCGACCACAAAGCCTCCTGCGGTACCTTTGTCGTTTGCTCTGGTAGTGAACATTGCCAACAAAAATGCGCCCAGAGAAGGCCCTGCGAAGAAAGAAATATAGTTTCCTACCACATCCAGTACAGAGGTAATGGTATTGCCAAATCCTAATAAAACAATAAAAACAATCACAATGCCCAGAATCAATGAGAGAAACATCGTTTGCTTTAATGTAACGCCCTTGCTGTCCTTTTTCCAGTAGCGCTCATAGATATCCGTGGTAAATACGGTGGTCATCGAGTTGAACAGCGAGTCAATTGAGGACATTGCTGCGGCAAATACAGCTGCAATAATCAATCCCACAATACCTACGGGGAGATGATTGAGTATAAAGTCAATCATAATTTCATTGGCAGTGGAAAATTGTTTTCCGCCATATGTGACAAAGAAGATCGTTCCTACAAACAGCATGAGAAAATACATAAGGTTCATGAGGACAGAACTGGTTACAAAAGAGCGCTTAATCCCCTTCATAGACTTTGAAGTTAGAATCCGCTGCATTTGTGCCTGATCGAAGCAGAAATAGCGCGTCCACATAAAAATGCCAAAGCAAGAACAAAGAAATGCGTTCGTATCTGTCAGGGTAGGGGAAAAATCGAATGCATCGAATTTTCCTGCTTCCGCTGCCTGAGCCAGAGTAGCGCTCCAACCGAGGCCCGTACTATCCACTGCAGTAAATAAAATCACAAGAATACCCGTCCACAGGACAACCATCTGAATGGCATCAGTCCAAATAACGGCCTTGATCCCTCCTGTAATGGTATAAGTAATCGCGCATAGAACAATAACTGGTACAACGATGTGCAATTCCCACCCGGTAATCGTTTGAATAATCAAAGCAGGAACAAATACCATGGAAGAAACCTGAATCAAGGAGTTAATAAAGAATTGGGCGACAGCTAAGTTTCTGCTCCAGCTTCCTAATCGAAGTTCCATGTATTCGTAGACAGAGGAGACCCGCAGGTGATAGAATACGGGAACTGTGACAGTCACTGCAAAAAAGCAGGCCAGCGGGACAGTAATATTCTGCATAAAGGGCTCAATGCCGTCTGTGTATGCCCAGCCGGGGCCGCCAATAAAACTGTTGGCACTAATCATGGTTGCGGCAACGGAGAGCGCTACGGGAAACCAAGACATTGAGCGCCCGGCTAAAAAGTAATCCTCGCTGGTTTTGTTTTCCCTGCCGAGAGCAAAGCCGATGACCATCATAGTTATCATGTACAAGATGACAATAACAATATCCAAAGGCGCCATTTCCTCACTCCATTCAAAACTTCAGATGCATCTGTGCGTATTTTTTATTCCAAGCGGGGGGCTGATAAATTGGAGGAAAAAACATTGGGATCTGGGGCAGCGGAGGTGCGCACACTTCCCCGTACAACTAAAGAAGGGGGAACATATATCGTTTCGACGTTAGGTGATGCCGTCCCGTCGATTGCCTTTTGCAGTAATTTGACCGCGGTGTGTGCCAGCAGATCGGATGGCTGCTGGACGGCTGTCAATTGATAAGAAGCAAGAGTTGATGCATCCATATCGTCATAGGCGGCGATTGAGAGCTGCTCTGGAATGCTGATTCCAAATTCGAGACGAGCAACGTCCATGACTCCGTATGCCATTCTGGATCCGCTGCAAAACACACAATCCGGACGCCCAGCCTCTAAAAACAGTGCCCGGGCAATCTCCTGGCCGGATTGGTAGCTATAATCTCCAGCGATATGGCGAATGGAAGCGTCTTTTTTTAGCTGGATGTAGTCAAAAAAGCCACGCTTACGATCCGGGACATCAAAATACCGGCTCTTTTCAGCAGACACATATACAAAATTCCGACAACCGCATTCATACAAATACTGAGCCATATATTTTGAGCCAGTATAGTTATCAGTGATGACACTATCGCAAAAAGGCTCTCTGGAATAAATATTTACCAGTACTAACGGTGTTGCCCTGTCAAGGTGAAAAGGCTCAGCAATATTGGAAATAGCGGCCGCAGTTGCAATGATCCCATCAACTCGATATTCCACAAGTTTCTGAAAAACCTGTTTTATCTCGCGATAGGGCGCTGCATTAAAAAGCATGACGCGCATATCCAGCTGCTGCAGCTCATTTGTGATCCTTCGAAGAAGATCATAGTAAAACTCGTTGAAGTCTTCGGAAACAACTACACCAATAATACCTGAACGATTTACCGTAAGACTGCGGGCAAGGGCGTTGGGACTGTATCCAAGTTCCTTAGCTGCAGATAAAACGCGCTCACGAAGCGAAGGACTTATCCGTGTGCTCCATTTACTGTCAAATACTCTGCAAACGGAGGACTGAGATACTCCGGCCCGCAAAGCAACATCACGGGATGTAGGAGGGTGCCCTGTTTGAGCGGTGCGCTCGTTTGAAAAACCATCGGGCTCTTTTTTCATAGCGGTATCTCCCTTTCTGAAAAAATGACAGCGGCGTCATTTTTATTATATAGTAAAATAGCATAATGTCAACCTGGTGTAACAGATCCATATATAACGCATGTGTCTACTAAATGCGTGGGATTCTTTTTTTGAAGGTGCCTACACTTTTACGGGATTATGCTGAATCCATTCATCGGGCTGTCTTTCGATTTTTCCACATAATATATCTGCTTCCATTGCAGGTTGACGGTGTTCGCTGAAGTCAGTTGCTTCCGCAAACAAAAGCTCTGCTGGTGCCTTTTCCAAATCGTCGGCATCCGCTTTATACCGCAAGCCAATTTTACAATCGTTTGCTCATTCAATTACCCCAGGAATAAACTTGAGGTGCCGGCGTTTGCCTGATGATCAGGTGGGAAAGCGAAGATGCCGCTTGAAGCCGTGTTTGGCAAATTGATGGCCCAGGCTTTTTCCGTCCCTTGATTTTGGAGGGCGGGTGTCCTATACTAGAAAGCAGGATTCCAAAAGGAAAGGGGAACTGTGCATGAGCCAGTATTCCGGGAACATCCGGGACCTGCCAGTGGTCACCGGCGGCCATTTTATTGAAAATTCCACCAAGAAGATCGTATTTGGACCTGACGGGCGCTTTTGGGACGATTATGTCATGCGCCTCTTTACCCTGGAGCCGGAGGCGGAGAGCAGTATCCACTCCCATCCCTGGCCTCACTGGTTCATGTGCATCAAGGGGGAGGGCTACTTCCTCATTGACAAGGAGCGGGTGCCCCTGGAGTTTGGGACCTGGGTCCACATTCCCGGCGGTGTGCGCCATAACTTCGGCAACACCGGCGACGGGGAGCTGATGGGCCTTTGCATTGTGCCTCCCGAGGGAGATGTGAACCCCCTCAACGGGTGCTGATAAAACCTCTGATACAGCGATAAAAAGAGACCGGACAGGAACTGTCCGGTCTCTTTTTTATGGACTTACTCCGCCTGGAACACCCAGGCCTTTTCAAAGCCGGAGCGCACGGCACCGGCAATGCGGCCCGGGGTCTCGGCGCTGCCCACAAGGAAGGTGGGAAGTCCAGCAGCTTCAAACTGTTCTGCCAGGGCCTCCTGGTTGTGAGTGCCCAGAGCCAGTACCACGGTGTCGGCTGCCACGGACTTGGATTCGCCGGTGGCCAGATCCTCCACCGTGATGCCGCCGTCGGTAACGGCAGTGAGCTTGTGGCTGGTGAGGACGGTTGGGTCATGGGGGTTGATGCGGCTGTAAATGTCATTGAAAACCACGCCGAAGATACCTTGGCCCACAGCGGGGTTCATTTCCACCATGGTGAGGGGGTGCCCCTGTTCCAGCACCATCTCCGCGCACTCCAGACCAGTGAGACCCGTGCCGATGAGGGCCACGGAGCCCTGGCAGGGTACTTTGCCCAGGATCACGTCCTCTGCCAGCACCGCCTTTTCGATGCCGGGGATGGACTTGGGCACCACCGGGGGTGCGCCTACCGCCAGGAACACGCCGGCGGGTTTCATGGCGGCCACGGATTCCGGTGTGGCTTCCGTGCCCAGCTTCACCGTGACGCCCAGCTCCTCCATCTCCAGGGCCAGAACATCCGTGATCCCCTGGAGATTGACCTTAAAGGGCGGAAGTTTGGCGATGTTCAATGTGCCGCCCAGTTTGTCACCCGCTTCCAGCAGCGTCACGTCAAAGCCGCGCTTGGCCAGGATGATGGCGCACTCCATGCCGCCGGGGCCGCCGCCTACGACCACCACGCGTTGGCCTGCGCCGTTTTTCTGTAGGTCCTGCCAGCGGTAGCGGTACTCAGTGCCCAGACGAGGGTTCAGAGAGCACTCCACTGGCATGGCGTTGCCCAGCAAGCGCTCCCGGCAGTACATGCAGCCGATGCACTTGCGGATCTTCTCCGGGTGTCCGGCCTTGGCCTTGTTCATAAACTCAGGATCGGCAAACTGGCTGCGGCCTAGAGCCACAAAGTCGCATACTCCCTCATCCAGCAAAGACTCAGCAAAATCCGGGTCTTTGATGGTGTTGGTGGCGATGACAGGGATGGAGAGAGTCTCCTTGAAGGCTTTGGCTACATGCTTTTTCCAGCCCGGAGTGTAGGAGAAAGGTTCGCAGTTGGCGTTGCCGTTCCAGGCGCTGCCGTTGGAGATGTTGATGCAGTCAATGCCCTGGGCCTCCAGATGGCGGCCGATCTCCAGCCCATCCTCCAAAGTGAGGAAGCCGGGCTCCGGGGTCATCTCGTCGCCGCAGATACGCACGGAGATGGGATAGCTGCCCAGCTTTGCCCGGATGGCGGCGATGATCTCGTCAATGAAGCGGCAGCGGTTCTCCAGGGAGCCACCGTACGCGTCGGTACGGTGGTTATAGTATTTGCTGAAGAATTGGGCGATGAGGTAGGAGTGGGCGCCGTGGAGCTCCACGCCGTCATACCCCGCCTTCTTGCAGCGCACGGCGGCAGCTACAAACTTGTCCTGCACCCGCTTGATGTCCTCCAGGGTCATCTCCCGGGGCACCTCGCCGCCGGGAGCCATGGGAATGCCGCTGGGGCTGAGATTCTGCCGTCCAGTGAAGGCACTCTTGGAGGTAGCACCGCCGTGGTGGAGCTGTGCGAAGATCTTGGCACCGTACTGGTGGACAGTGCGGGTGAGCTCCTCGGCAGCCTTGACGTTGTAGTCCTGGGCCATGCGGAGGTTATGCTGGGTGGGAATGGAGTCCACATCGTCCACGCCGGTGTATTCGTTGATGATCAGGCCGATACCGCCCTTGGCCCGCTCAGCGTAGTAGGCGATGAGCCGGGGAGAGGTATTGCCGTTGGTATCCGCCAGATCGGTACCCATGGGGGACATGACAGAGCGGTTGCGGATGGTGAGAGAGCCGATACGGCCCTTTTCAAAGAGTTTTTCGTATGCCATGATCGTTCCTTACTTTTCAAAATTGCGGTTGTGGCTGAAGTGGCCGGGATTGGCAATCGGGGAGATGGTGGAGACCCAGCGATTGGTGTAGTTAAAGAAGCCCGCAACAAAGGCTGCCTCCAGGATCTCATGGTCGTTGAAGCCCACGGCCCGGAGTTTTTCGATCTGGGTTTCATCGATCTCGTCAGCGTGCTTGGTGACGTACCAGGCATACTCACACAGGGCATACTGTTTTTCCGTCAGCAGGTCCTTGGCGGAGCGGAAGTTGTAGCTGAGCTTATCCACCAGCATGGGATTCTTGGTGTAGCCCCGCAGGGTGTCGCCGTGGGTGGTCAGACAGTAGGAGCAGCAGTTAATAGAGGAGACCACCACGCCGATCATCTCCTTGTCGGCATTGGTGAGGTAGCAGGTCTCAGGGTTGAAGAGGGAGCCCTTGAAGTTCAAAAAGCCAATGTACTGGGAAGCATTGAGGGGCAGGACCTTGAAGAGGTTATTGATAAAACCCCAGTTTTTCTCCATGCTCTCCACGTTCTCGTTGAAAATGGCGTATTCCTTGTTGGTCATCTCATCGCGGCTGGGCTTTTCCAGGCGGGAGAGCTGTTCATCAAATTCCAGTGCCATAATATGTTCCTCCTGTAAATCGTAAAATATGTGGCTGCTTGGGTGGCAATAAAGCGGGGGGTGCGGCATCAGCATGCAGCGCCCTTCGCCGAATGACTTATTCCACAGGGCAGATGGCAAAGCAACGGGTGGGGAAGCCGGTACCGTCCTTGAGCTTGGGGAAGCCCAGAACAATGACGCTGCCCACAGGGGGGACTTGATCCAGGTTGCGCATGACTTCTACCTGAATACGGTCCACTTCCAAGATATACTGTTCGCCGGGATAGGGGTAGGCGCCCTCCTTGGTGGTGACAAAGCCCGGATCGGTATCAGCGGGCTCGTGGCCGATGGCGCCGATGTTGCGCTCTTCCACCAGCCACTGGATGGCTGCCTTGTCCCAGCCGGGATAGTGGGGAACACCGTTTTCATCGGGGTTGTCCAGGTTGGGCTTCTTGTACCAGTCGGACCGGAAGGCAACGAAGGCACCCTCGGGGATGCGGCCGTACTGGGACTCCCAGGCCTTCAGATCGTCCACCGTCAGCATAAAGTCCGGGTTGGCGGCGCACTCAGCGGACTTGTCGATGACCACCAGGGGATACATCAGTTCCTTGACGGTGATAGCGCTCATATCACGTCCATGCCCCCAGAAGTGGCGGGGCACGTCGGTGTGGGTGCCGTACTGACTGGCCACACTGTACTGGATGCAGCGCATGGGAGCCATCATATCATCCGGAGTGCCTTCCACATAGTCAAACAGCAGGTCAGCCTGCAGAGGCTTGAAGCCGTACCAGTGCGGGGTCTCGGGACTGAGCTCATGGGTCAGGTCTACCCACTTGTACTGCTCGGATTTCCACTCTTTGACCTGTTCCCATAACGTCAAATTTGCCATAATGTATCCTCCTCTTGGTGGTTTTGCCGGACGGCAGGACCCGCCCGTAGGCGTCAAGTGGTTGTGCCAACTTGCCCTATAAAAATACAGTATACAGTGCGATGAATGGTTTTGCAATGCGGAAAAGTGGAAAAATATACAAAAATTTTAAGAAAATAATTGTTTTCCGGATGCGTACAAAAAGGGCCGACAGATACTTTATGAGACCGACAAATAAAGGGCGTGGACGCTTTTTATGAAATGGTTTTCGTATGAGAGACGGCAAAAGAATCTGACATTGAGAAGGAAACATTGTAATGTTCCGAAAAGGGAAAATAAGCAAGAAAGAAATATGGACTGGGCGGAGGCAAGAACGTAGACTGATTCAACTCAATGCCATTGCGTACGGACTGCTCCTATCACTGTATTAGCCAGTATGCTGCTTAAAACAAACCTTTTCAGTCCAAAAAAGAAAAGTCCTGGATTCATTGAGAAATCAGGAACTTTTTGACGGAGGCTACTGGACTCAAACCAGTGATTTCCTACGTGTGAACAGCCATGTGAAACTTTTTTAATTATTTTTAGTGGTTTTTAGTTGCTTCTGCTCCATTCCAATTGTTTTCTAGGCGTGATTTCCTGCACAAAATCTGTCTGCTCCAAGGACTTCTGTGGTACACCATGTGGTCTGAACCCGTTGCGGCAGTTGAGGTTCTGAGGGGGATGGAAAAATGTAAGCAGTCCTTTCCGGCCTGCGTGATAGTGATAACATGTGGAGAAAGCCTGTCTTTTGCAAGCGCCCTCTTTCCATAAAAAAGAGCCGCCCTCTTTTGGGGCGGCTCTTCATCATTAGGGTATCTACTCTGACAGAGCCCTGTTTTTGCGTTCATGATAAACCTTTTGAGCTGGGCCGGAAGTTCCCGCTATAATGGGTTTTGCCTGCTCTTTTCCGTGTTTGGCCTTTCCCTGAATCTGCGGAACGGGTGGGACCTCATTTCGAGGTTGTACGTGGGTCCAGTCCGGACGGGCCATTCCTTTTTTAGCCATTTAAATACCTCCATAAGTCAGTTAAGGGGGCGCAAAAATCTGTTGGGGTTATTTTATTTGTCTTGCCGCATGCTTTTTGTCATCACTGCTTTCATAAATCACAAGTTTCCCGTTTCTATCGGACACTGCCAAGAAAACATCCTTGGCGGAATGAATACCGCGCTGCTTAAGCTGCTTATCCAGCCAGATCAAATCCAATCCCATGCGCTTGAGATTTCTCTCCAGAATCCGGCCGTCCATAATCAACTCGGTAAACAGCAGTTCCTGCTGGGGAGATAGATTCATGTCTCCGGGCGTTGCAGGACGCTGCGTGCTCACCGGGAGAATGGTCAGCTTTCCGTTGAACTCAAAAATTGCGGTCTGAATACTGGTCAGATCAAAGTATCCCTGCTGTCTACACATGACAATAAATTCGTTTAAATCCAGTTTGCACTTTTTCAAATTTTCTCGATAGAGCTTCCCCTGGTCCATGAGAATAGTGGGCGACCCATAGAGATACCTGCGGGTCCTGGGGAGTTTGTTGGTAACGACGCTGAGCATAAGTGTGATCCCCCCATAGATCAGGATTGCAATAAGAGGTTTCCAAGGCTCCTCCAGTTCTGTGGCCATTTCTGCGGCAATAGAGCCGATGGTGATTCCTGTGATATAGTCAAAGAAATCCAATTGTGCGATCTGCTTGTGGCCAATGAGCTTTGCTGCGATAAAAAGCGCGGCAAAGGAGCCCAGCGTTGTGAGGCAAAGAGTGAAAAATGGAATATGACACGCCCCCTTTCTCCATAGTCTGACTGAAAGCATCAAAAACATACATGAATATAGTACACCATCGGTTTCAACGCCGTTCTTCAAATACAGACCCACACATAGAACGAGGTGCAACAATAAAAGGAGCAAATCATATGGAGTCTCATTTTTGTATGAAGTCGGCTGTGACGCTTTTGTGATCAACCACGGGCCGGCACCGTTTGCCGTCCACGAGCCAACGGTGAGGGCAGCATCCGCAAGCGCAAGGACGGCCGGTGGGAGGGGTTCTACATGGCCTCCTATGACCTGGAGACAGGAAAGCAGAAGATCAAGAATGCACTGGGCAAAACCCAAGCAGAGGTTAAAGAGAAGCTGAAAAAGGCTATGGCGGACAGTCAACGGCTGGACATGAATGCAGCGATACCTATACAGTAAAAAGATGGGTGCAGATGTGGTACGAGGTTTATGTCGAGCCCCGGCTTCGGGAGAACACCAAGGACTACTATCTGAACTACATCAGCAACCACATCATCCCCGAACTGGGGGACATTAAGCTGGACAAGCTCACCACGATCCAGATCCAGAAGTTCTATAACGATCTCCAGAAGAACGGGCAAGTGCAGCGGTACCAGCACATCCAGTTGAAGAATAAGGGACTGAGCGTCCGGGTGGTCCATGGTATTCATACCTTGCTGAACAACTGCCTGGAGCAGGCCGTGGCGGAGCGCCTAATCCTGGTAAACCCCGCCAGAGGCTGCAAGCTGCCGAAGATGGAAAAGCGGGAAATGAAGGTCCTGCCGGAAGAGAAAATCAGACCCTATCTGATGGAAGCGGACAAGCGGGGCCTGCTGGCTCCTTTCTGTTTGGAGCTGACCACGGGACTGAGACGGGGAGAGCTGCTGGTCCTCCTTTGGACGGACCTGGACGTGGAGAACCGAACCATCTCCATCACGAAGCAGGTAACCCGCACCAAGGGAGAACTGAGGGTGAGTCAGCCCAAGACCCACAATTCCATCCGCGTTCTGCCGGTCTCACAGCAGGCAGTAGACCTGCTGGTGGAGGAGCACAAGAAGCATCCGGGAAATCCCTACATGTTCCCGTCGCCCAAGACGGGCGGGATGTTCGATCCGGACTCCTTCCGACACACCCACGAGAAGATCCTGAAAGCCATCGGCACGGAGCATATCCGGTTCCATGACCTCCGGCATACCTTTGCAACGCTGTCTCTAAAGAACGGAGTGGATGTGAAGACCCTGTCCAGCACCCTGGGACACTACAGCGCGGGATTCACCCTCAGTACCTACACCCACGCCACGCCGGATATGATGCGGGAAGCGGCGGATACGATGGGGGATGTGATTGGAAAGGCAATGTAAGTGATAGGGCTCAGATACTCAATCGTGTATCTGAGCCCTATTGCCTCATGTAATTATAATGATGTTCGTCAGAAAAATCAGACCCGGATCATAAACTCTCGCAACCAATTTCTTTCAGCTTTTCTTCGACCCAGGGACGATTGTATGTTCCATCATTGATAATATGGGACATGATATCTGCTTCTTTTGCCTCTACCGCCAATGTGGCATCTGCCAGTGCGTTTGCAAGTTCCGGTCTGATGAACAGCACGCCGTCATCATCACCTACCACAATATCACCGGGATAAACGGTTTTTCCGCCAATTACCACAGGAACATTGATTTCTCCAGGGCCGTTTTTATAAGGACCGTTGGGCGTTGCGGCGCGCGCATAAACATGAAAATCCTCCATGGCAGCCAAACCGCCGCGGTCCCGGATTGCTCCGTCGCAGACGATGCCCTTGATCCCCCGGGACTTGCAGTAAGTGGCCATCAACTCGCCGAAAATAGCCCGGTCTGTGAAGCCGCCGGCATCGATGACAATGACGTCACCGGGCTTTGCCAAGTCCATGGCGGCGTGGAACATCAGGTTGTCGCCCTGGGGGACCCGAACAGTAAATGCAGTCCCCAGCAGTTGGCCTTTATAGCCAATGGGCTCGATCGCTGCATCCACCGCTGCAATGCGGCCCATATTGTCGTCAATATTTGCCACCGGCATATCTTTGAAACGTGCCACCAGTTCCGGCGCAGGCCGGTCAAAGTCCTTTATGATCTTGCATCCGATAGACATAATGGATCCCTTCCTTTTCAAACAAATTCATAACCAGTGTCTTTTCCCAGTACATCGCGGTCTGCAACGCACCTGGCGGTTACTTTCCCAGTCTTGACTGCAGTGGGAACCAGGTCACAGACCATTTGAATCTGCGTCTTCTTGCTGCCCACACCATAACTGCCGCAGTGGGGGTTGATAATGACGTTATCCAGGGTCTTCAGCGGGTCATTTTTCGGCAGAGGCTCCCGCTCCACCGTATCCAGACCGGCATACAGGATTTCACCCGTCTGTAAGGCCCACGTGAGATCGTCATTATCAATCACAGGCCCACGACTGGTATTGATGATCATGGCAGTGTTCTTCATCCGCTTAAAGACCTCTTTGTTGAATACATGAGTGGTCTCGGGTGTCAGGACCACGTGGATGGAGATAATGTCGCTGCGGGTGATAAGATCGTCGAAGGACACAAATTCCACATCCGGGTATTGTGCCCGTACGGCATCACTGATGTAAGGATCACAACTGATAACCTTTGTCCCAAAACCGTTGTGGAAGATGTCGTGCAGGTGACGGCCGGCCAAGCCAAATCCATACAGGCCCAGCGTCAGCTCCCGTACGTCAGGAGGAAGCAGATACTGACATTTCGGCCAGTTTCCCTTTCGAACTTCCCGATCATAGTAACCGGTGTTCCGAATCAGTCCCATGATCATGGCGGTGGCTACATCTGCCAGCTCTTTGGCACAGAAGCCCGGCAAATTCAGGACGATTACCCCACAATCGGCTGCTGCGGTCAGATCGATGCTGTTGACGCCAGCGCCGAAGCGCTGTACGAAGCGGATCTCCGGCAAAGTCTCCAGGACTTTGCGGGTAATGGGTGGATTTCCGGTTGCCAGAATGATCTGCGCCCCCTGACAGCCTGCGATGATCTCCTCTTCTGTGGGTTCCTTCTGCTGGGCGGGATCTACCCGGTAATCCAGCAGGTCCACCTGGATTCCGGCGGCTTGATAGGCTGCCGAAACCTGTTTCAATTCTTCGGCAGTGACGCTGCCGTAATCCTTGTCTACAACGATGGCTCTCGTGGCCATCACCCCCTATATCAGTAAAGATTCATTTTGAAATTCCCGTCAATAGCCCATAAGTGCCGGGAGAGCCAGGGAGATTTGCGGGAAGAAGGCAATCAGAAGCACAGCAATCAGTGAGGCAATGAGATATGGAAGGACTCCCTTGACAACCTCTGAGAAATTTGTGCCTGCGGTGGCTGCTGCGGTAAACAGATTCAGTCCGAACGGCGGAGTAATAAATCCTACAATCAGCGTTACGCTAAATACGATGCCAAGATGCATGGGAACGATGCCTAGAGCTGTTCCGATGGGAACCAGGATGGGGGCCAAAATGACGATGGAGGAGACGGTTTCCATGATGCAGCCCACCACAAGCAGGAATGCAATCAGCAGCAGCAGGTATACCGTTCGGTTGTTCAGATAGGGAATGATCATGGCAGCAATAGTTCTGGGGATATTGGCCGCAGCTAGGATGGTTCCGAAAGCGTTGGACATACCAACAATGAAAATCACCATGGCAGAAGTGACAACGGTTTTCTGCATGGCCACCAGAAGCTTCTTCAAAGTCAGCTCTCGATAAGAGAATCCCAGGATCAGTGCGTATACCACAGAAATTGTGGCCGCTTCAGTGGGCGTAAAGATTCCGCCGTAAATACCGCCCAGAACGAGCACGGGCAGAAAAATCACGCCTAGAGCTCTCCAAACAGAGCGTAGCAGCTCTTTTGTCGTGAAGTGCACGCGTTCAGACCGGATGCCCTTGCGGATAGAAAGAATGGTGTTGGTGGCGATGAAGAGTAAGCCCAGGAGAATGCCGGGCAGCATAGCAGCCATGAACATTTCCGGTACGGACAGTCCCATGGTGGTGGCGTATACGATCATTGCGATGCTGGGCGGAATGATGGGGCCAAGAGAACCGCCTGCTGCCAGCAGACCGGCGGCATCAGTTCTGGAGTAGCCATTTTTCAGCATGGTGGGGATCATGATGGCACCGATTGCCGCCACGGTGGCAGGGCCGGAGCCGGTGAGAGATGCGAAAAAGAGGCAGCAGATGATGGTGATGGTACCCATGCTACCAGGGAACCAGCCAAATAGTTTTTCAACGCAGTCTACTAATCGGTCTGACAGGCCGCCTTGTTCCATCAGGTACCCTGCCAATGTGAAAAGCGGGATAGCCAGATATACGAAGGTGTCCATACCGATTTCTAGCTTTTGGGGGATGATAATCATGGGCTTGAGGTGTGTAACTGCCAGCAGGGCGATAACAGACAACTCAATACTGTATGCAATGGGAACACCCCAGAAGATCAGAAGAAACATGATAGCGAAGATAATCAGGGCATAGGTCAGGCTCATTCGGCTGCACCGCCTTTCTTATTTGCTCCAGAGTCCATAACATTCACAATCCCGTTCAAAATCATGCCTGCAGCACCCACAGGAATGCATGCATAGGTAAAGGAGATCGGGATTCCCAGGCCGGCGCTTCGCTGTTCCATGGTGGCAAGGACCAATTGTATTCCGTAGATCAAAAGAATCACCGCGCCGATCACCATCAGTAGTTCCACGGTGTTCTGATGAAATCTCTGCAGACGGATGCGCTGCTTGAGGGCGTCGTTCAGCACGGATACCACAGCGTGCCCGTGCTCCCGAACGCAGATGCTGGCACCCAACATACTCATCCAGACAAAGGCAAAGCGGGCAATCTCATCGGTTCCGGACAGGGATGCGTTGAGAATATACCGGGTAAAGACCTGTAGAGTAGTAGCGATAATAACAACGGCCAGCAGCACGACTGAGACGGAAAGAAAAACCTTGTTGACGTATTGATTGAGTTTCTTCAATGCAGACATTGTGATCCCCCTTTATGAACGGCCCAATTTCTGAAACACCTGGTCCATCAGTTCCGGGCCGATTTCCTCCCGGTAATCGTCGTAAACAGAGGCGGCGCTCTCCACCAGAGAGTCTTTATCCTCTACTTCATTGACTTGAAGACCGTTGGCACTCATTTCCGCAATGAATTCCTCCTCCTTGTCCTGAACGAACACGCGCTCGGCTTCCATGGCCTCAGTGGCAGCCTGCTGGAACCAGGAGCGCTCCTCTTCGGTGAGGTTTTCCCACACGAAATTGGAGACATCCATCTGAAAAGGAGAGTAGAAATGTCCGGTGAGAGACAGGTAATCGCAGATCTCGCTGTACCCTGTGGAGTGAATAGAGGAGATGGGGAGCTCCAAGCCATCCACGGTCCCCTGCTCAACGGCGGTAAAGGTCTCGCTGAATGCCAGTGTGGTGGGGTTGGTACCCATGGCCTGGAAGGAGTCCACATAGATGGCAGTTTCGGGCATCCGTAGGCGCATACCTTTCATATCCGCGGCATTGTTGATGGGGCGGGTGTTGTTAATGATGTGCCGGAAGCCGCCGTCGCCGTAGGAGAGGACTTTAACACCCCATTTATCAAACAGTCGTTGCTCCATGGGTTCCATAATTTCCCGGTCATCCAGCACGGAATAGGCCTCATCACGGTCCCGGAAGATAAAGGGAAGGTCAAAGAGTTCCCACTCTGAGGAGAAAGAACCCACGCTGAAATTCGTAATGAGGGCCATATCGATGGTGCCCAGTTTCATGCCTTCCATCATATCCCGCTCACCGCCCAAGACGGAGTCAGTCACGATATCAATGGCAATCTCACCGCCAGACAGTTCGTAGACCTTGTTGGCGAAAATTGTTGCGAAGTATTGGTATTGGTCATCCGGCGAACTGGTATTGACATGGCCCAACTGATAGACACGGCTGGCTGTGACCGTTTCTCCATTTGACAAAACGGTAGCCTGACTGCAGGCGGTCAGGGAACAAGCAAAACCCAGCATCGCCAACACGCACAGTAATTTCTTCATACTGCTCTTCCTTTCTACTATAGTAGGGGGGAACGGTCAGATTGTGACCTGCCGAAACACCACCATTCCGTTTTTCACAGTTACCTGGGGCTGCAGGAGGCGGTCGCCCGTGTAGTGATTGCCATAACGATCCAGATAGGAAACAGGTTTTTCGATGAGTTTGAAGACAGCGATATCAGCTGGACGTCCTTCCTTCAGAAAACCATCGTGGTTGATTCCCATCAGTGCCGCAGGAATGTCGGTACAGCGTGTGATGATATCTTCCAACGGCATTCCCAGATTCAGCAGTTCGGAGAGAATATAGGCAAAGGAATGGGTGGGGCTTTTATAAGCAGAGAGCAAACTCAAATCAGAGCTGATGATGTCTGGAAAAAATCCCTCGGAAAACGCGGCTTTTGCAATCTTTCCGGAGAAGTTGAATGCTCCATGGCCTAGTTCGAACAACACGCCACGTTCCCTAGCTGCCCAGATTTCAGAGCGGACTTTGCCACAGTCATCCAAGATGGTGTTGCCAGCTTGATGATACATGTGGCAAAAGATATCCCCAGGACGCAGACGATCCAGCGTATCCGAAACTTTACCGGGAGAATCTGTGATATGCACGGACAGCCGCAGGCCCAACTCTTCGCCCAGAGCCACGGCACCTTCCAGCGGTTTGAATCCCAGCTCTCCCACGATGTTCCGGCTCTGACGCAGTTTTAGCCCGATGATTTCCCCCTGATATTTTTGACACAGTGCGGCAATCCGCTCCCGGTCAAAAAGGGCGGGATCTGGGTTTTCATTAATTTTGTGCGTAAGCTGACCAACACTTGCAACATGCAGAAAACTCTTGATGGCCAAGATGCTGTTTACGATGCTATAGCAGTGGAATGCCTCGTAGTTTGCAGCGCCGGCTGAACCTGCGTCCACCATAGAGGTCACGCCATTTGGCAGCTGGATCACATCGGCAGGCATGGAAAAATCGCTGATGCGATATGCTGCGTGGGCATGAAAGTCTATAAAGCCCGGTGTTACATAGCAGCCTGTGGCATCAATGTACTGCTGTGCAGAGCAGCCAGATAGATTGCCGATACCTGCTATGGTTTGTCCGCATATTCCAATATCGCCTTCTTCATTCAAGCCGCGCCGAGGGTCAAGGAGTTTGCCATTTTGGATAATCAGATCAAACATCAAGTCCCTCCAATATTAGAAGATTTTCATCCCAGTCAATATACATCAAAAGATCCCCAACTGGATCTAACAGAAATGTTATAAATTGAACAGTATATTTCCTGGGGAAGGGGAATGCTTTTGTAAAAATGTACATATTTTACAGCTGCAACCTTATTTTACTAGTACTACTTGCATTCGTCAAAGACGAAAGGTAATATAGAGATTATAATGTTTAGATTATGCTGATGAAAGGTGCGATTTATATGCTTCTGCGCAATTATGAATACTTTATCGCCATTGTCGAGGCAGGGAGTCTCACCAAAGCTGCGGAGCATCTGTATGTCTCCCAGCCCTCACTCAGCCAGTATCTCAAGCGCCTAGAGGCCAGTCTAGGTGTGGAGCTCTTTGACCGCAGTACGTCGCCCCTGCGGCTGACCTATACGGGGGAGCGGTATTACCAGTATGTGCTGCAGATGATGAAGCTGGACGAGAATATCCGGCGTGAGTTTCAGGACATCAAAAACCAGATCAGCGGCCGCCTGCGGCTAGGCGTGGCTCTGTGGCGCGGCGCCTGCCTGCTGCCGGATGTTTTTCCAGACTTTCACAGGCGTTATCCTGATATTCATGTGGAACTGGTGGAGGGACGGTCTGTCCAACTGGAGAGTGCCTTAATGAACGATAAGATTGACCTTGCAGTGATAAACCTTCCACGCACACTGGACTACAACAAGCTCACCTGTGAGATCATCTGCGAGGAGCGAATTCTTCTGGCAGCGCCTACTCGGCACCCCCGGGTACAGGCGTTGCTAGCGGATTGCCCGGTGGCAGAGGGGTATCCACTGGCACCGGTAGGTTTGTTGGGGGAGATGCCGCTAATCCTGACCAAGCCAGGACAGAATTTGACCCACGAGGTACGACATATGCTTGGAAAGAATCACATCGAGCCGGAAGTGCTCATGGAAACCGGAAACCTAACTACAGCTATTAATCTTACGGCACAAGGACTTGCCTGCACATTTGTCCCGGAAGAGGGGGCAAAAGTTTGCCAACATCCTGGTGCAGTTACTTATTTTGTCATGGATTCCTCGGATCTTATCTGGGATCTGGCAGTTGTGTATCGAAAGGACACATACCTGACGCACATCTCCCGGCTTTTTATAGACACCATGAGACAGATGCTTCAGAAAAATGAGTCCTGATATTTGGCTGTGGCGTTTACAATCATACCCGGGGGCCTCGTAAAGAGAGACATGGCTTTCTAGAGCCTCTATCAGGACTGAGGTAAGATAAGCCGTTGCAAAGAAGGATCTCGAGAAGGAATACAGTGCTGTACTGTTCTAACGGAAACTACAAAAGAGATGTAATTGGGAAAGTATAGAATTACCAAAATAAACGTAAGACAGCACCGGGTAGGAAAATTCCTGCCCGGCGCTGCCCTATTCTATCGGATACTATTCCCATATTGGTCAGTGTATTGGTCGGAGAAAAAGCGGAAATTTAAAGCGAACTTTTTCGCGGCGAATAAAAGAAAAGTTCCTGATTTCTTGCGAAATCAGGAACTTTTTGGTGGAGACTACTGGACTCGAACCAGTGACCTCCTGCGTGTGAAGCAGGCGC
>OOBW01000834.1_pt1 | contig 17914 bp, 15 predicted proteins | sample 1671701 | NCBI WGS metagenome assembly OOBW01 (sample SAMN06348183, study PRJEB24527) | human gut metagenome | biome: human gut; feature: ankylosing spondylitis patient; material: feces | host: Homo sapiens | place: China | collected 2015-10 | reverse complement strand
GCCCTGGCCTCAGTCCTGCCGGAGCACTGTCTCCGAAAGCTCTGCACGACCGAATCCGGCGGGACAATGGGATGTGCCACGCCTTAAAAAAGCAGTCCTGCGGCTTTTGCCGCAGGACTGCCTCTTTTCTTGAGCATAGAACTATAAAAGAGATATGATATATTTTGAGAAGACCCGGGGCCATTGGGCCGCCAGGTCCTTTTGTTTCCGATCCTTTATCTTCACGCTCTATTCCAGTCTCTGTACCGCGGCTCCCAGCACGCCGTCGCCGATGTAGACGCTCAACGTACCATCCAGCTCGCCGCTCCAGATGTGGTCGTAGTTTGGCAGGGCGGTGGTGAGCTTGCCCTGCAGAATCTCCATCTCCGCCGGAGCGCCGCCGTTGGCCACCGCCAGATTGTACCGCGCCGCGCCGTTGTGGGACTGCGTCACCAGCTCGATGAGCTTGCGGATCACCAGGTTCCGGCCCCGGACCTTGGCAATGGACTGGAGCTGCCCGTCGGCGGCGAAGGTGATGAGGGGCTTGATCTGGAGCATGGTGCCCGCCATGGCCGTCACCTTGCCGATGCGGCCGCCTTTCTGCAGATACTCCAGCGTGTCCACGGAGAAAAAGGGGAAGGTGTTCTGGATCAACCAGGGCACCCGGCGCTCTGTCAGTGTCTGCCAGTCCATCCCCTGCCGCAGCTCCTCTGCCAGCTGGAGGATCATCATACCGGTGCCCAGAGACCCGCTGACGGAGTCATACACCCGAATGGTCAGGTCCCTCCGCTCCTCCGCCAGCAGCCGCACCATGTTGTAGGTGCCGGATAGGCCGCCGGAGAGCATCAGGGCGATGACCCCGTCATACCCCGCCGCGGCGATGGCGTCAAAGGAGTCCGAAATGTCCTGAGCGGCGGGCAGGGAGGTCTGAGGCAGCTCTCCGGACCGCAGCCGGGCATAGATGTCGGCGGCGTGGATGTCCACGCCGTCCCGGTACTCTCCGTCTTTGCACAGGATCCGCAGGGGCACGACAAAGACCTGGTTTTCCGCCGCCAGTTGAGGGGAGAGGTCCGCACAGGAATCCGTGAGCAGGGCGATTTTTTGGGGTGTCATGGTCACATCTCCAAACCTTTCTCTCATGCAGGGCCGGCAGACCTGTCCGCCGGATCGGATGATATGGTGTGCCCATTCCGTCACACCATATCAATATAACCTAGTATATGGAATGCTACCGTAAAAATCAAGAGGAAAATCCCCGTAGGGGGAACAGGAAGCCCGTTCCTGTCTACTGGTGAAATTTTGTGGCGAGAGGACTTGCCAAAGGCGGCGGATTTCCGGTATGATAAAACACAGGATCTGAAAGGGAGGAAAGACCGTGCCGCTGGATGTGAAGGCCGCTGTGGCGGATGCACTGCTGGAGCTCATTCGCCGGAAGGATGCAGACAAGATCACCGTGAAGGACCTGGTGGAGGTCTGTGGGATCTCCCGTCAGACGTTTTACTACCACTTCAAGGACATTGTGGATGTGGTGGAGTGGGCGGCTCAGCAGGGAGTCCAGCGGCTGGTGCGCGAGAGCCTGAACGCCGCCACCCCCCAGGAGGCCCTGGGCGTCTTCGTGGATTTTGCCGTAGAATCCCAGCCCCTGGTTCAGCGGTTGCTGAACTCCCAGCGGCGGGAGGCCATAGAGCGGATCATGGTGGACGCCACCCGTACATACCTGGCGGACAGCCTGCGGGAGCGGCGGGGAACGCCCGCCCTCCGGGCCGGGGACTGGAAGATTGCCCTGGATTTCTATGCCTATGGGATGACCGGACTGCTGCTGGAGAACTGCCGCCAGCGGGATCTGGACCGGCAGGAGCTGGCGGATCAGCTGTTCCGCCTGCTGTCCGGCGAGATGGTCCGCCCTCCGGAAACCTGACAGATGTGCCCGCGTGTCAAAGAGCTTGACACGCGGGCATTTTTGTCAGGACAGACAGCCTCCTCTGCCAGTGGCGCGCACGGAGCGGACGTGGTATAACCACAGCATGAGAGCGGAGACAGCGCAGTGACCGGAAAGGAGTGCGCGCATGGAATTGAGAGATGGAATGTTTGCCGTGAAGCTCTGCGAGCTGGAGCATCAGTACGGCCTGCTGAGAAGCCGCCTGGAGCTGTGCCAGGGGGCGGACCACGAGAAGATCCGGCACCTGCTGGCGGACGTGCTGGATGACTATCGGGAAAACGCCCTGCTGCTGGAGCAGAGCGCGGAGGGCTGTCGCTCCCCGGCAGTGGCGGAGCTGGCGGGCGTCCAGCGGGACTACTCCAAACGGATGGAGGAGCTGCTGCGGGACAGGCTGCCCCGCCTGATGCACGGGGAAGAGGACCCGCAGGAGGAGCGGGCGGAGGCAGCGGCCCTTTTCGCGGAGTACGCCATCGACTTCGCGGCCCAGGGCGTGCGCAGCGCCCTGCTGGCGGCCCTGGCCGCCATGGACCAACAGATGAACTGTGAGGAACAACAAGGAAAGGAACATCCCGTATGAAAGAAGTCAGACCCCCGAAACGGCCCTTGATTTTTTACTACTGCGTGGCCATGCTGATTCTGCTGCTGTTCAACTTCCTGGCCATGCCCTGGATGGCCCGCCAGCAGATCCAGGAGGTGGATTACGGCACCTTCATGGACATGGCGGAAAACCAGGATTTGGGCCAAGTGGAGATCCAGGAGCAGGAGAACCAGATCGTCTTTACCAACAAGGATGAGACCGCCGTCTACTCCACCGGCATGATCCCGGATCCGGACCTGAAACAGATGCTGAAGGACTCTGGCGCGGAGTTCTCCGGCCAAGTCATCCAGCAGACGGATCCCATCCTCAGCTTTCTGCTGACCTGGATCCTGCCCATCGTCATCTTTGTTGCCCTGGGGCAGTATCTCTCCCGGCGCATGATGAAGAACATGGGCGGACCCAACGCCATGGCCTTCGGCAAGTCCAACGCCAAGGTGTATGTCAAGTCCTCTGAGGGCATCAAATTCTCCGACGTGGCCGGAGAGGACGAGGCCAAGGACAATCTCAAGGAGATCGTGGAGTACCTCCACGACCCAAAGAAGTATCAGGAGATCGGCGCCACCATGCCCAAGGGCATCCTACTGGTAGGCCCTCCCGGCACCGGCAAGACCATGCTGGCCAAGGCCGTGGCAGGCGAGGCCAACGTGCCCTTCTTCTCCATCTCCGGCTCCGACTTCGTGGAAATGTTCGTGGGCATGGGCGCCAGCAAGGTGCGGGACCTGTTCAAGCAGGCCAAGGAGAAGGCCCCCTGCATCGTGTTCATCGACGAGATCGACGCCATCGGCCAGAAGCGGAATTCCGGCGCCTATGGCGGAAACGACGAGCGGGAGCAGACCCTGAACCAGCTGCTGACCGAGATGGACGGCTTTGAGGGCAATACCGGCGTCATCATCCTGGCGGCCACCAACCGGCCGGAGTCCCTGGACCCCGCCCTGACCCGGCCCGGCCGGTTTGACCGGCGGGTGCCGGTGGAGCTGCCGGACCTACAGGGCCGGGAGGATATTCTGAAGGTCCACGCCAAGAAGATCAAGGTGGCGGAGGACGTGGATTGGGGCAAGGTGGCCCGAATGGCATCCGGCGCCAGCGGCGCAGAGCTGGCCAACATCGTCAACGAGGCGGCGCTGCGGGCTGTCCGGGACGGCCGCCGCTTTGCTGCCCAGGCAGATCTGGAAGAGAGCATCGAGGTGGTCATTGCAGGCTACCAGAAGAAGAACGCCATCCTGACAGACCAGGAGAAGAAGGTGGTGGCCTACCACGAGATCGGCCACGCTTTGGTCGCGGCCAAGCAGACCAATTCCGCCCCTGTACAGAAGATCACCATCGTGCCCCGGACCTCCGGCGCCCTGGGCTACACCATGCAGGTGGAGGAGGGCAACCACTACCTGATGAGCCAGCTGGAGAACAAGATCGCCACGCTTACCGGCGGCCGGGCGGCGGAAGAGCTGGTCTTCCACTCCGCCTCCACCGGCGCCTCCAATGACATCGAGCAGGCCACCAAGCTGGCCCGGGCCATGATTACCCGGTACGGCATGAGCCCTGACTTTGACATGGTGGCCCTGGAGACAGTGCAAAATCAGTACCTGGGGGGCGACGCCTCCCTGGCCTGCTCCGCCGAGACTGCGGCGGAGATCGACCGGCAGGTGGTGGAGCTGGTGAAGCGCCAGCACGAAAAGGCCAACCGAATCCTCTCGGAGAACCGGGAGAAGCTGGACGAGCTGGCCCGGTATCTGTACGAAAAGGAGACCATCACCGGTGACGAGTTCATGGAGATCCTGAATCAGTGAGCATCCGATCCGTAAATCAGAAAAGAGGAGGAGCCGAAGGGCGCCTCCTCTTTTGCTGCCGTCTCACAGCCCCAGGCCGTAGATGCGGTTGGCGTTGTCAAAGAACACCGGCTCCCAGTGTGTCTCCGGCACCAGCCGGCGGATAAAGCCGATATATTCTCCCAGGTTGACAATGGGCCAGTCGGTCCCGAACATCACCTTGTCCCAGCACTGGATGGCCGTCAGCCAGGTGCGCAGCAGGAACACGTAGCCCGCCTGCTCCCGGAAATAGGCGTCCAGGTCCACCCGCCCCTCCAGAAGGCCGGACAGGTCGGCGGCCACATTGGGATTTTTCTCCACCACTGCCGCCGCGGCCTCCAGAAAGGGATTGCCGAAGTGGCACATAACGAACTGGGTATCCGGATGGTCTGCCGCCACCTCATCCAGGGCCAGGGGGTGGCAGTATTTCAGATGGGCCCGGGAGAAGGCGGTCAGCCCCATGTGAACGGCCACCGGCTTACCGTAACGGGCTGCCAGGCGGTAGATGGGCTGGTACATGGGGTCCGACAGAGCGATCTTGTTGTACCCGGGGTACAGCTTCACGCCGCAGCAGCTGTCCCGCCGCAGGTGCGCCTCCACCCGGTCCGCCAGGTCCGGGATCACCCGGCTCCCGTCCTCCAGCAGGCTGCTGTCCAGGCCCACGCAGTAGTGGAACAGGTCTGTGGGGTAGTCGTGCCGCCGGAGCTCCAGACTGTGATTTCCCATCACCACGCCGTGGGCAATGTGCAGTTCTCCATAGACCTCCCGCAGATAGTCTACGTTGTTGTGATGGCCCACCTGCCGGGCCATCTCCTCGGCAGAATCTTCCGAAAACAGGTGCAGGTGGGCGTCGATGATCTTCATACCCGCAGTTCTCCTTCCAGTTCGCCCCGGTATCCAGCGAAGCGGCGATTTTTCAACACCGCTATTATAACAGAGTTTGCCGCCTTCGCAACCCCCGTATGAAAACGGTTCCCGAAAAAAGCACAGAGGTCAGTGACCTCTGTGCTTTTCCTTTCGACGCGCCTGCCGCAGCTGGAACTTCCGCGCTTCCTCCGCCTCCCGCTGTTGGCGGGTGCGGGCGAGACGGGCCTGCTTCCCCTGCTCCTGTTGGAGCTTCAGGGCCTGCTGGGCCTTGGTGCCGATCCCTGCGGCCTGGGTCATCCGCCGGGCCTCCCGCTGGCGCCGCTTGGGGCTTTTGGGAGGGGGCAGATGCTCTGTCCCTGGCCGGGGCGGGCTGAATCGCAGCGTCCGCCAGTGTTCCAGAAGATAGGCGTAGACCGCCTGGTCCCGGGGCTCCGCGCCGAAGACGATCCGGCAGACGGAGTACTCCGTGCCGTCCTCCCGCTCGTACAGGCCGATCCAGAAGGGATCGTCGAACAGGATGGTGAGCCTGCTTGTGCCCATGCGTGTGTCCTCCTTTAAAGGTCTCGCACAAAGAACGGACAACCAAGGAGGCAGGTTACTGACGGCACATGGGCCGCTCCCGGACTACCAACCGGGACGTGTTTTTATCTTTGCGCTATCAGCATACCACAGCGGGCGCGGGATGGCAAGGCCGGGAGACAAAGCGTCCCTTTTCCCATCAGCCGCGGCGGTCGTATGATATGATAAAAGGGACCGAAACAAGCTGTAAGATTTGATCGCAAACCTTGTGTATATCAGTGAAGGGGTAAATAAGAAGCGAGGTGAAAGCCGATGGATGACACAACAATCGTCCAGTTATACTGGGATCGAGATGAGCGGGCCATCCCCGCCACATCCGGCAAATATGGAAACTACTGTAACTCGATCGCCTGGAACATCCTGGGCAATCGGGAAGACGCCGAAGAATGCGTCAATGATACCTATCTGTGTGCATGGACCTCTATGCCGCCCCACAGGCCCAGGGTTCTGTCCGCATTCCTGGGAAGCTCACGAGAAACTTGTCCCTGAACCGATACAAGCATCATACCGCGGAGAAACGAGGCGGCGGAGAGGCCCCGGCTGTGCTGGATGAAATTGCGGAGCTCGTATCCGACACGGACAACGTGGAGCGGGCAGTGGACCGCAGGGAACTTGTAAGGGCGATCGACACTTTTTTGGAGAGGCTTCCAGCGGATAAGAGGCGCATTTTTGTCTGCCGGTACTGGTATTTCGATCCGGTTTCCATGTATCCGTAACACTGAATCGCCTCCGGCTGAAATTACACAACTATCTTCAGGAAAGGGGCTTTGACCTGTGAAAAGAGAGGAATTTTGCGAAGTCCTCGGTGACATCAATGAGAACTATGTGAAAGAGGCCGGAGCAAATCCCAAAGCCGAGAAGCGGAGGCGGTTTAAGTGGAAAGTGATCGCGGCCTGTTTATGCCTGCTGCTTGCGGCGCCGCTGACCGTATTCGCCATGGATACCATTCAGTATCATGCGGCAGTGGATTATCTGCGTTCCCTCGGGATCCCCGTTGAAGATCTGAGCGACTACTCCCGCACGGAAATCAAAGAGGCCGTGAAAACGATGGATGCGGGAGAAAGCAGCCTGCTGACGGAAGAAATTCTGAACCTGCTGCCAGATAGCGGAGAACCGATACAAAGGCCAACACAGGTGACATCAGAACAGGTCAGGGAATTGACACCGACCATGACGCGAGAAGAGGTCCTTTCATTTTTGGGCGATACCCAGGACATCGGTTCCGGCATTTACATATATATTTATAAAGTAGACGGAGAAGCACTGCTGCGGATCCCGTTTGCAAGTGATGAAGCGCAGCTGGGGGTCACAGGAGAAGAACTATTAAAGACCTTATCCCCGTAAGGGCGCAGGAAGGGCTGATGCGGAAACGTCCCGTTATTTCCCTCCCAAAAAGGGCGGCCCCTACGACCGCCAGGGGAGCGCGCAGCGACTGCGCATCCGTTGACGGCTGTGCCGCCTTACGGTTGCGGCGTGCCCGATGCGGGCAAGCGGAGCGCGCAGAAGGAGGGAAACCAGCGGAACACTGGTGTCGCAAATACTGAGAGCGCCGCAGCGCGAGACAGAAAAACAGAGGCAGATCGAAGGCGTCCTTACACCCTGATTTTGGTCGGCACTTCGCCGCGGGAATCAACTGCCAAGTCTCTGCGGCACTCCGCCGCGCCCGCCGGGATGCCATCGTAAACCCGCAGGCACCCTCTCATGCCGCCCCCATACAGCAACTTTGCATGCACGTGCCGGAGCGCGACAAAAGGCGTTCTTTTGGAATGTGCATTGGGACAAGCCGTCATCGCGGCTGAATCCCCCTATGTGGGACCCATAAAAAAGCGGCTGGCCTTCCGTCCAGCCGCCTCGTATTTTCTGGCAGGAAAAATCTCTCAGCTCCGCTGATTCCCCGAATTGGTGGTGTCCTTCAGCAGCACGTCATGGGCTCCGCCCTCCACAATGGAGACGGAGGACACCAGGGTCAACTTGGCCTTCTCCCGCAGTTCCGGGATGGTCAGCGCGCCGCAGTTGCACATGGTGGACCGCACCTTGGAAAGGGTGGTGGCCATGCCGTCCGACAGCTTGCCGGCATAGGGCACGTAGGAGTCCACGCCCTCCTCGAAGGAGAGCTTGGCCGCTCCGCCCAGGTCGTACCGCTGCCAGTTCCGGGCCCGGGCGCTGCCCTCGCCCCAGTACTCCTTCATATAGCTGCCGCCGATCAGCACCTTGCTGGTGGGGGACTCGTCGAACCGGGAGAAATACCGCCCCAGCATACAGAAGTCCGCGCCCATGGCCAGGGCCAGGGTGATGTGGTAGTCCTGGACAATGCCGCCGTCGGCACAGATGGGCACGTAGACGCCGGTCTCGGCAAAATACCGGTCCCGCTCTGCCGCCACATCGATGACCGCCGTGGCCTGGCCCCGGCCGATGCCCTTGGTCTCCCGGGTGATGCAGATGGAGCCGCCGCCGATGCCCACCTTCACGAAGTCGGCACCGCAATCCGCCAGGAAGCGGAAGCCCTCGCCATCCACCACGTTGCCGGCGCCCACCTTCACGGTGTCGCCATAGCGGCTGCGAATCCAGTCCAGGGTGCGCTTCTGCCACTCGGAATAGCCCTCGGAGGAATCGATCACCAGCACATCCACGCCGGCCTCTACCAGAGCGGGCACCCGCTCCTCATAGTCCCGGGTGTTGATGCCGGCGCCCACCACATAGCGCTTCTGGGCGTCCAGCAGCTCCAGGGGGTTGCCCTTGTGGGAGTCATAGTCCTTGCGGAACACGAAGGCCACCAGATGACCGTCTGCAGAGACGATGGGCAGCGCGTTGAGCTTGTGGTCCCAGATGATGTCGTTGGCGCTTTTCAGGCTGGTGCCCTCAGGGGCGGAGATGATCTTCTCCACCGGCGTCATGAAGGTCTCCACCCGGGTGGTGGGGTCCATGCGGCTGACCCGGTAATCCCGGCTGGTCACAAGGCCCAGCAGCTTGCCGGTGCCGGTGCCGTCGTCGGTGACAGCCATGGTGGAGTGGCCGGTGCGCTCTTTCAGCGCCAGCACGTCTGCCAGGGTGTCGCCAATGCGCAGGTTGGAATCGCTGGTGACGAAGCCGGCCTTGTAATTTTTCACCTTGCGCACCATCTCCGCCTGCTGCTCAATGGGCTGGGAGACATAGATGAAGGCGATGCCGCCCTCCCGGGCCAGGGCGATGCCCATGTTCTCGCCGGAGACGGACTGCATGACGGCGGAGACCATGGGGACGTTCATGGTCAGGGGGCAGGTCTCACCCTTGCGGTAGCGGACCACCGGCGTCTGCAAAGAGACGTTGGCGGGGATGCACTCGGAAGAGGAGTAGCCGGGGACCAGCAGATATTCACTGAAGGTGCGGGAGGGTTCCTTGAAAAAATATGCCATAGTGTAACCTCTTTTCTTAGATTTTCAGAGCGGGGGAGGGACAGCGGACCTCACAGGTCCAGCTGCAGGAACAAAGTGGTATCCAGGGGGGAGTCATTGTAGCGGGGAGCATCGGTAAAGCCCAGGCTCCGGTAGAGATGGATGGCGTTTTCCAGAAAGGGCAGCGTGTCCAGCAGAATCCGCCGGTAGCCGATGGCCCGGGCATCCCGGATGATCTGCTCCGTCAGCAGTCGGGCAAGGCCCCGGCCCCGAAAGGCGGGACGCACATAAAGCCGCTTGAGCTCACAGCGTTCTGCGTCCAGTTTGCGCAGGGCGATGCAGCCAGCCGGCGCGCCGTCCTGAAGGGCCAGATACAGCCGGCCGTCCGGCAGGCCGTATTTGCCCTCCAGGTGCCGAAGCTCCTCGTCGTAATTCTGAAGCTTCAGGTAGGCCGCAAAAGTCGGGTCCTGGGTAACCAGCATCCGGGTATATTCGGAAAACAACGCGCCGATCTCTGCGGGGCGGTCATATGCCAGCAGCAGTTTGGTCTCCATGCCGGTCTCCTTTGGAAAGATTTCCGCTATGATACCACATCCGGCGGGATTTGTCACCGGTTAAATGGAGAAATATGCCCGGGCGGAGGTGAAGAGATGCAGGTCGTAATCGCCGGGGACGTTCCGATACAGGGCGGAGCCGACTCGCTCGGAGTGGCCCATCTTGCCCAGCACCCGTCCGTCGGGAGAGGTAATGCCCTCCACGGCCCAGATGGAGCCGTTGGGGTTGAACTGCACGTCCATGGTGGGGGCGCCGTCCAGATCCACATACTGGGTAGCGATCTGGCCGTTTTCTGCCAGTTTGCCCAGCAACTCCTCGGAGCAGAGGAAGCGGCCCTCGCCGTGGGAGATGGGAACGTTCACCACATCGCCCACCTGGACGCCGGAGAGCCACGGAGAACGGTTGGACACCACACGGGTGCGGACGATCTTGGACTGATGGCGGCCGATGACGTTGAAGCTGAGGGTGGGGGAGTTCTTGTCGGGGTCCCGGATCTCGCCGTAAGGCACGAGGCCCAGCTTGATGAGGGCCTGGAACCCGTTGCAGATGCCGAGGCACAGGCCGTCCCGGTTCTTCAGCAGCTCCATGGTGGCGTCGGCCACGGCGGGATTGCGGAAGAAGGCAGTGATGAACTTGCCGGAGCCGTCCGGCTCGTCGCCGCCGGAGAAGCCGCCGGGGATGAAGATGATCTGGCTCTCCTGAGCCGCCTTGGCAAACCGGGCGGCGGAGTCCGCCACGCCGGCGGCGGTCTGGTTGTTCACCACCAGGATCTCCGGAGTCAGACCGGCCCGCAGCACGGCACGGGCGCTGTCATACTCGCAGTTGGTGCCAGGGAACACGGGGATCAGCACCTTGGGCTCGGCGACACCCACCTTGGGGGCCGCCCGGAAGAAGGCAGGGGCCTCCAGCATGGGGACCGTCTCGGGGACGGATGCGGTGCGGTTGGGATAGACGTCTTCCAGAACGCTCTCATTGAGGGAGAGCAGCTCGTCAATGGAGGCACTGTCCCCAGGCAGGGAGATCACGGCCTCCTCTGTGGTGATGCCCAAAACCTCCGCGCCGGCGGGGGCCTCCGTCAGCTCCGCCACGATGGCGCCGGGACGGAGAGCGGCCCAGTTTAGATCTTTCCGGTCGGAGGCAAAGCCAATGCGGTTGCCGAAGGACATGTTCATGACCGCCTCATGCAGCCCGTTTTCCACGGCCCAGGCCGCCCGGACTTTGCCGGCGGTACACAGGGCATGGAAGGTATCCCAGGCCTTTTTGAGACCGTCGGCGGTTCCATCTCCGGCGAAGAGGCACACAGAATCGCCCGCAGCCTTGAACTCCGGAGAGAGAACGTCACCCGCCTTGGCGGGGGCGATGGCAAAGGAGATCAGGGTGGGGGGGACGTCCATATCCAGGAAGGAGCCGGACATGGAGTCCTTGCCGCCGATGGCGGCAATCTGGAGATCCAGCTGGGCGCTCAGGGCACCCAGCAGTGCAGAGAAGGGCTTTCCCCAGCGGCTGGGGTCCTCCCGCAGCTTTTCAAAGTACTCCTGGAATGTGAGATAGGCCAGGTGATAGTCACAGCCGGCGGCGGTGAGCTTCGCCACCGAGGTGATCACGGACTCATAGGCGCCTTGGAAGGGATCGGCACTCATCCGGGCCGGGTCAAAGCCCCAGGCCATCACGGAGCAGTCCTCTGTCTCCTGGCCGGGCAGCACCGGCAGCAGCGCGGCCATGGCCTGAGCGGGGGTCCGCTGATTTCTGCCGCCGAAGGGCATCAGTACGCTGCCGGCGCCGATGGTGGAGTCGAACCGCTCCCCAAGGCCCCGCCGGGAGGCGCATTTCAGGCTGGAGGCCATCTCCCGCAAAGAGGCGGGCACCGTCTCCGGCTGTGCCGGGGCGGCGGGAGCGTCCACCCGGACGGTGGTGTGTTTGGCGGCGCCGTTGGTGTCCAGGAAGGCACGGCTCAGGTCTACGATAGTGTGGCCCTGCCAGTGCATGACCATCCGGGGACTCTCCGTGACCACGGCCACGGGATAGGCCTCCAGGTTCTCCCGCCCGGCGGCGGCGATGAAATCGTCCGCGTCCTCGGGAGCCACTACCACGGCCATCCGCTCCTGGGACTCGGAGATGGCGAGCTCCGTGCCGTCCAGGCCCTCGTACTTCTTGCGAACCGCGTCCAGATTGATGTCCAGACCGTCCGCCAGCTCGCCGATGGCCACGCTGACGCCGCCGGCGCCGAAGTCGTTGCAGCGCTTGATGCGCTTGGTGACGGAGCCGTCCCGGAACAGCCGCTGGATCTTCCGCTCCTCGGGGGCGTTGCCCTTCTGAACCTCGGAGGCCATGGTGGTCAGGGACTTGCGGTTATGGCTCTTGGAGGAACCAGTGGCGCCGCCGATGCCGTCCCGGCCGGTGCGGCCGCCCAGCAAAATCACCACATCGCCGGGGGCGGGACGCTCCCGGACCACGTTTTCCGCCGGCGCGGCGCCCACCACGGCGCCCACCTCCAGGTGCTTTGCAACATAGCCTGGGTCGTAGACCTCACTGACAAGTCCCGTGGCAAGACCGATCTGGTTTCCGTAACTGGAGTAGCCGGCAGCGGCGGTCTGGGCCAGCTTGCGCTGGGGGAGTTTGCCGGGCAGGGTCTTGGACACCGGAGTGCGGGGATCACCGCAGCCGGTGACCCGCATGGCCTGGTACACATAGGCCCGGCCGGACAGAGGGTCCCGGATGCAGCCGCCGATGCAGGTGGCGGCGCCGCCGAAGGGCTCGATCTCCGTGGGATGGTTGTGGGTCTCGTTCTTGAACATCAGCAGCCAGTCCTGAGGCTCTCCGTCCACCGTGGCGGTGACGTGGATGGAGCAGGCGTTGATCTCCTCACTCTGGTCCAGATTCTGGAGGAGGCCCCGCTTTTTCAGCACCTTGGCGCCGATGGTGGCCATGTCCATCAGAGTCTGGGGGCGGACGGCGGCCTTCTCCGCGCCATAGACCTCCTCCCGGGCGGCAAGGTAACGGTCATAGGCGGCCTTGGCATCCTCGTCCAAGATCTCCACGGCGTCGATGTGGGTGGAGAAAGTAGTGTGGCGGCAGTGATCGGACCAATAGGTGTCCACCACACGGACCTCCGTGATGGTGGGGTCCCGGTGCTCGTCATCCCGGAAGTGGGCCTGGAGGAACTTCAGGTCATCCAGGTCCATGGCAAGGCCCAGCTTGTCCAGCAGCTGGGCAAGGCCTGTCTCGTCCAGGGAGGTGAAGCCGGTGATGGTCTCCACGGTGGTGGGAACCTCTACCTCCATCTGGAGGGTGTCCACTTCCTCCAGTCCGGCCTCCCGGGCCTCCACGGGGTTGATGACGTAGTGCTTGATCTTCTCCACGTCGGCGGGGGTCAGCTCACCGGAGAGCAGATACACCTTGGCGGTGCGGACCGTGGGCCGCTCCCCCTGGGTCAGCAGCTGGATGCAGGCTCTGGCGGAGTCTGCCCGCTGGTCGAACTGGCCCGGCAGATATTCCACGGCAAAGGCAATGTCGTCTTCATTGGGAAGGGCGGCAGTGGCGTCGTCCACCTGAGGCTCGGAGAATACCGTCTGCACGGCACGGCGGAAAGTCTCCTCGTCCAGACCCTCCACGTCATAGCGGTTGAGGACCCGCAGCCCTGTCAGGGCGGTGATTCCCAGAAAGCTCTTGAGCTCATTGAGCAGCCCGGCGGCTTCCTGCCGCAGGGCGGGCTTTTTCTCTACATAAATGCGGCGTACCATCGTCTCATCCTTTCAAAGCGCGCAGCGCCCGCTGTCCGATATCATGGCGCAGGTATTTTCCTTCAAATTCCACGGTCTCCGCGGCGGCATAGGCGTCGCGCAGGGCTTCCTCCAGCGTGGGGGCGGAGGCGGTGATGCCCAGAACCCGGCCGCCGCTGGTGACCAGCTGTCCATCGGGGGTCAGCGCGTCTCCCGCGTGGTAGCAGGTGACGTTGGCAGGGAAAGCCGCAGGCAGCGTGATGGGCTTCCCCTTTTCATAGTGGGTGGGATAGCCGCCGGAGGCCAGGATCACGCAGGCGGCGGCGCCGTCGGACCATTCTACGGAGAGGTCGGAGAGTGTCTCGTTTTCCACGGCCTGCATGATGGTCAAAAGATCCGTCTTCAAAAGCGGCAGTACCACCTGGGTCTCCGGGTCGCCGAAGCGGCAGTTGTACTCGATGACTTTGGGGCCGTCCGGCGTGAGCATCAGCCCGAAGTAGAGGCAGCCCTTGAAGGGGCAGCCCTCCGCCCGCATGGCTGCCAGGGTGGGCAGGAAGATGGTGTCCATGCAGACCTGGGCGATCTCGGGGGTGTAGCAGGGGTTGGGGGCCACGGTACCCATGCCGCCGGTGTTGAGGCCGGTGTCTCCGTCGCCGGAGCGCTTGTGGTCCATAGAGGAGACCATGGGCGCTATGGCGGTACCGTCGGTGAAGGCCAGCACGCTGACCTCGGGGCCGGTGAGGAACTCCTCCACCACGATCTGATTGCCGGAGGCGCCGAAGACCTTGTCCTCCATGATGGATTTGACCGCCGTCTCCGCCTCGGCGAGAGACTGGGGGATCAGAACGCCCTTACCCAGCGCCAGGCCGTCGGCTTTGATGACGATGGGGAAGGAGGCGGTGCGCAGGTAGTCCAGCGCCTTTTCCGGCGCGTCAAACACCTCATAGCGGGCGGTGGGGATGTGGTATTTTTGCATCAGGTTCTTGGAAAAGACCTTACTGGCCTCGATGCGGGCGGCTTTGGCGTCCGGTCCGAAGCAGGGAATGCCCGCCTCATGGAGCCGGTCCACGCAGCCCAGGGCCAGAGGGTCGTCCGGCGCCACCACGGCGAAATCGATGGCGTGGGCAACGGCAAAGTCCACGATGGCGTCAATGTCCTTGGCACCGATCTCCGGGACGCACACGGCGTCCTGGGCAATGCCGCCGTTGCCCGGCAGGGCGTAGACGGTCTCTACCGCCGGATTTTCCTTGAGCTTTTTGATGATGGCGTGTTCGCGGCCACCGCCGCCGACGACCAGAAGATTCATGGAAGTCCTCCTTGTATCGTATCGATTTCTCCGCGAGACCGGAGATCAAACGGCGCCGCACCGGAAGAGGCGGCGGGCGCTTGGAACAGTGGAAGGCGAGGGGGAGCGTGCTCCCCCTCGTTGCGTATCAATGATGGAACAGCCGCATGCCGGTGAAAGCCATCACCATGCCGTACTTGTTGGCGGTGGCGATGACGTGGTCATCCCGGATGGAGCCGCCCGGCTCGGCGATGTACAGCGCGCCGGACTTGCGGGCACGCTCCACGTTGTCACCGAAGGGGAAGAAGGCGTCGGAGCCCACGGTCAGGCCATACTGGGTGGCGATCCAGGCCTTTTTCTCCTCCGCGGTCAGAGGCTCGGGCTTGACGGTGAAGGTCTGCTGCCAGGTGCCGTCGGCCAGGATGTCCTCATATTCATCGGAGGTGTAGATGTCGATGGCGTTGTCACGGTCGGGGCGGCGGATACCGTCCACAAACCGCAGACCCAGCACCTTGGGATGGTGGCGCAGCCACCAGTTGTCTGCCTTGTTCCCGGCGAGACGGGTGCAGTGGATGCGGCTTTGCTGGCCGGCGCCTACGCCGATGGCCTGGCCGTCCTTCACATAGCACACGGAGTTGGACTGGGTGTACTTGAGGGTGATGAGGGAGACGATCATGTCCCGGCGGGCGGCAGCAGGCAGATCCTTGTTTTCCGTCACGATATTGTTCAGCAGTGCGTCGTTGATCTCAAAGTTGTTCCGGCCCTGCTGGAAGGTGACGCCGAAGACGTCCTTGTACTCCTGAGGGGCGGGGACATAGCCCGGATCGATCTCCACAATGTTGTAATTGCCCTTTTTCTTGGTCTTGAGAATCTCTAGGGCCTCGTCGGTGTAGCCGGGGGCAATGATGCCGTCAGATACCTCATACTTGAGATAGCGGGCGGTGGCGGCGTCGCACACGTCGGAGAGGGCCGCCCAGTCGCCGTAGGAGCACAGGCGGTCGGCGCCCCGGGCCCGGATGTAGGCGCAGGCGATGGGGGTGAGCTCCGCGTCAGGCTCCACAAAGTAGATCTTCCGGTCCACTTCGCTCAGGGGCAGGCCCACGGCAGCGCCGGCGGGGGAGACATGCTTGAAGCTGGCGGCGGCGGGCAGGCCGGTGGCGGCCTTCAGCTCCTTGGCCAGCTGCCAGGAGTTGAGGGCGTCGAGGAAGTTGATGTAGCCCGGCTTGCCGTTGCGCACGGTGATGGGCAGGTCGGAGCCGTCCCGCATGAAGATACGGGACGGCTTTTGATTGGGGTTGCAGCCATATTTCAGTTCCAGTTCGTTCATGGCGAGGCTCCTTCCTTATTGATGAACGTTCAGAATCCGCTGCTCAAACGCCCGGGTCTCCAAATCGGTGAAGCGGACGAAGAGAGAGATCTTGTTCTGGGGATTCAGGTTGTCCCACAGCTCGGCGGTAAAGGCGTCGATGCCGCCTTGGATGGTCACCCGCTCCGGCTCTCCCTGGAACGTGGGGATGGGATTGCCGTCGGTGACGTAGGTGTGCAGGAAATGGCCGATGCCGGGCAGGGGGGGATACTCAAAGGTCTGGCGGACACAGCCGGAGCCCTCAGCGTCCGCAGACTTCAAGATGGAGAGCTTGTAGCTTCCGTCGGGGCTCAGGAGCCCGGAGATGCGGGGCGTCCAGTTGGGACCGTCCGGCTCGAACTCCCGGGTCCGCAGGGCCTGTTCCATGGGAAGCCCCCGCTCCAAAAATTCCAGAATGGTGTCGGTCTGGTCGCCGTTGGTGACGATCAGTCCCCGGCCCATCTCCCGGACGGGATGGTAGATGATGAGACTGGGGTCCTCCAGCTTGGAGGGGTCATAGGCCTCCGTCCGGATGCCGTCGGGCTCCTCTACAAAGATGCGGTTGCGGCTGTTGGAGCTGCGGCCCATGATGAAATAGGCGGCCACGGAACACTTTCCGTCGGGGGTCTCACCCAGGACGATGCCCCGGCCGGGATAGGGATTGGCGGCCAGCTTTTCCCCAAGCAGGCCGGTTTCATAGACGTTCATGCGTGATTCTCCTTTTCCTGTGCGATCTGGGCGGAGAGCAGCTCCGCCGCCTGGGGCAGCAGAATCCACTCCGCCTGCTCCATGACCCGGCGTTGGAGGATCTCCGGCGTGTCGCCGGGAAGGACCTCCACCGCCTTCTGCAGCAAAATGCGCCCGCCGTCAGGGATCTCGTTGACCAGGTGGACCGTGGCGCCGGTGACTTTCACGCCCCGGCTCAGGGCGGCCTCGTGGACCTTGAGCCCGTAATAGCCCTTCCCGCAGAAGGCGGGGATCAGGGAGGGATGGATGTTCACAATGCGGTCCGGCCAGCGCTGGACGAATTCCTCAGACAAGATGGAGAGAAATCCGGCCAGGACAATGAGATCCACCCGGTATTCTGTGAGCTTTTCCGAGAGAGCGGCCTCAAAGGCCGCCTGGTCCATGCCCTTGCGGGGCACGGCAAAGCCGGGGACGCCGTGGTTTTTCGCCCGTTCCAGGGCATAGGCCCCCGCCGTGCTGGAGAGGACCACCACAATCTCCCCATGGGGGATGGCACCGGACTCCTGGGCCTTGAGCAGGGCCTCCAGGTTGGTGCCGCCGCCGGAGACGAACACGGCGATGCGGGCTTTGCTCAGCATAGGATCACCCGCTCGTCGCTTTCCACGATCTCGCCGATGACATAGGCATCGCCCAGAGCGGCCATGGCCTTGTCCGCGTCGTCAGGGGAGACGATCACGGTCATGCCTACACCCATGTTGAAGGTGTTGAACATGTCCCGCTCCGGGATGGAGCCCATGGACTGGAGCATGGCGAAAATGGGGGGCGTCTTGATGGCGGCCTTGTCGATCTTGGCGGCCAGACCCTCCGGCAGGCAGCGGGGGATATTCTCAAAGAAACCGCCGCCGGTGATGTGGCTCACGCCCTTCACCGTTGCCTCCTCCATGCAGCGCAGAACGGGCTTGACATAGATGCGGGTGGGGGTGAGCAGGGCCTCGCCCAGGGTCTGGCCCAGGTCCTCGCAGTGGAGGTTCAGATTGGCATGCTCCACGTTGAAAACCTGGCGTACCAGGGAATAGCCGTTGGAGTGGATACCGGAGGAGGGCAGGGCCAGCACCATGTCGCCGGGGCGCATGGTGTTCTGGTCAATGATCTTGGACTTGTCCACGATACCCACGGAAAAGCCCGCCA
>OOBW01000827.1_pt1 | contig 18182 bp, 15 predicted proteins | sample 1671701 | NCBI WGS metagenome assembly OOBW01 (sample SAMN06348183, study PRJEB24527) | human gut metagenome | biome: human gut; feature: ankylosing spondylitis patient; material: feces | host: Homo sapiens | place: China | collected 2015-10 | reverse complement strand
ATAGGCCTGCGCTTCAATCTCAACGTCCAGACCAGGAAAATGCGTTGAGATATAATCCAAGACGGCCTTGAGCAGCTGATTGCCCAGCCCCTGCCTGCGGAATCTTTCAACGACCAGCACGCGGCCGAACGTCACGTAGTCTTTTTTAGGCATAATGCGCGCGTAGGCCATCAGCTCATTGGTCTGATCGTTTAGAATCCGCACGTGAAAACATTGGTAGTCTTCGTCATCGACTTCTTGATAATAGCAGGTCTGTTCAACGACAAAAACGCGGGTCCGTTCCTTAAAGATCGTAACCAGTTCTCGCGGCGTCAGTTCATTGGTCTGTCTTACGTCAATCATGATAAAACCTCCTGTAATGTCAGTTTGAATTAGCGTTATTATTTACTTGTAGTCTAAGTATAGGTTTTTAGCAAGCGAGGTGGCAATATGGAGAAAAAAGAATCAATTCCTGAAATGATGCATGCCTGGGCGGTTGTCAAGCCGGGACCAATCGATGGCGAACAATCACCGCTTCAATTTGTCTTAAAGCCAGTGCCAAAGCTAAAACGAGGCGAGGTTCTGGTTAAGGTGTTGGCCTGTGGCGTCTGTCATACTGATCTGCACGTCAGCGAAGGCGATCTGCCGGTTCATCAGCCCAACGTCACGCCTGGTCATGAAATCGTGGGGCAGGTTGTGGCATTTGGCGAAGATACACAGCGCTTTAAGCTTGGCGAGCGGATCGGGATTCCCTGGTTTCGGCATGCGTGCGGAGTCTGCCGCTTCTGTCGCTCGGGTCGCGAAAACCTTTGCCCCCATTCATGCTACACAGGCTGGGATCACGATGGCGGCTATGCAGAGTACGTTACGGTACCAGAAGGATTTGCCTATCGAATCCCCGCGCGTTTTGATGATCTGACGGCTGCCCCGCTGCTCTGTGCCGGGATTATCGGCTATCGAGCCTATCTGCGTGCCAACGTTCCGGCAGGTGGTCGCTTGGGTCTATACGGATTCGGCGGTTCAGCGCACATCACGGCGCAGATTGCGATTAAGCAGGGAATTGAGGTTCACGTCTTTACAAGAGGGAAAGACGCGCAGCAGTTTGCTCGGCAGCTGGGATGTGCCTCCGCGCAGGGTGCGTATGATCAAACGCCGGTACTGCTTGATTCGGCAATCATGTTTGCACCAGCCGGCCAGATGATTCCCAAGGCGCTGGAGAATCTGGTACCTGGGGGAACGCTGGCTTTGGCAGGTATTCATATGAGCGACGTGCCGCAAATGGCCTACCAGGATCATCTCTTTCATGAAAAAGTACTGACCAGTGTTGAGAGCAATACGCGGCGTGACGGTGAAGAGTTTTTGACGCTGGCTGATCGTCTGGATATTCATCCCAAAGTTGCCGAATATCCGCTGGCCAAAGCTGATGAGGCATTGCGGCGGGTTAAGCAGGGCGATATTGACGGTGCCTGCGTCTTAAGAATCGGGACACGCAAATAAATTAAAATTTTTTTAAATTCCACCAGGTGGGCAAAATGCCTTTAAAACGGGATTATATGTCAACCCATTGTCATTTTGTTGGTAAAAATAATTGCTAAACGATTGACATTTTGCGAAAAGCAGGTATGATAAATAACAGTAAAAGCGCTTACAGATGTTTTTAACATTTATTTTATTTGGTTAGCAATGCAATTATTTATCTGGGGAGAGCAATTATGGATCATAAACGAGTCGCCCAAACCGTTGTCAAAGCGGTGGGCAAAGATAATATCGTGGCTGCTGCGCACTGTGCCACGCGGCTTCGTTTGGTGGTCAAGGATGATTCCAAGATCAATCAAAAAATGTTGGATAGCGATGCCGACATCAAAGGGACGTTTGAAACGAACGGTCAATACCAGATCATCATTGGCCCTGGTGACGTCAACAATGTCTACGATGAAATGGTTAAGATTACCGGCTTAAAGGAAATGTCAACCCAAGAGCTGAAGCAGGTTGCCGCCAAGAACCAAAAGACGAATCCGGTGATGGCGTTCATCAAGCTTTTGTCTGACATCTTCGTACCGTTGATTCCAGCCTTGGTTGCCGGCGGTCTTTTGATGGCTTTGGACAACGTGCTGGCTTCACCTGGTCTGTTTGGGCCAAAGTCAGTCATTCAGATGTACCCTTCGCTCAAGGGAATCGAATCGATGGTCAACGTAATGTCGGCAGCGCCGTTTACGTTCCTGCCAATTCTGGTTGGGATCTCTGGTGCCAAGCGGTTTGGTGCCAACCCATTTTTGGGCGCGGTTGTCGGTATGATGATGACCTCACCGCTGCTGCAGGCGGGTCACTTCTGGAACGTCTTTGGACTGCACGTTTCAATGCAGCCTTACACGGGCCAGGTTATTCCGGCATTGGCTGCAGTTTGGCTGTTGTCGATCTTTGAAAAATGGTTCCACAAGAAGCTGCCAAGCGCGGTTGACTTCACGTTTACGCCGCTGCTGTCGATTCTGTTGACTGGTTTTCTGACGTTTACCATTGTGGGTCCGGTTATGCGGGATCTTTCCGACTGGATCACGGCTGCGATTGTTTGGATCTACAACACGCTTGGCTGGGTCGGAACTGGTATCTTTGGTGCCTTCTACTCACCAATCGTTTTGACGGGTCTGCACCAAAGCTTCCCAGCCATCGAAACGCAATTAATCTCGGTCTTTAAGTCGGGAACTGGCTACGGTGACTTCATCTTTGTCGTTGCTTCCATGGCTAACGTTGCGCAAGGGGCTGCGACGACGGCGGTCTACTTCCTGACCAAGAACAAGAAGATGAAGGGTCTTTCCAGCTCAGCCGCTGTTTCAGCACTGCTGGGGATTACTGAACCGGCAATCTTCGGGGTTAACCTGAAATTGAAGTTCCCATTCTTCTGTGCTTTGATTGGCTCATGTGTTGCCAGTGCATTGGCCGGTATGTTCCACGTTATTGCCGTATCGCTTGGCTCGGCTGGTTTCATTGGCTTCCTTTCGATCAATGCCAAGTCGATTCCGCTTTACGTCCTTTGTGAGCTGATCAGTTTTGCCATTGCATTCTGTGTCACGTTCTTCTATGGCAAGGCCCACCGCAACCTGATCGATCCAGTTACCGAAGCTGAGGCTGATGCTGAAGCCAAGGCAGTTGAGGTTCAGGCTGAGGCAACGGCTGCTGAGCCTGCTGGTGCCGTTAAGAGTGAAGAAGTGCTGAGCCCAGTTGATGGCAAGGTAGAAGATCTGTCCAAGGTTAAAGATGAAGTCTTCTCCCAAAAGATGATGGGTGATGGCGCGGCTGTCGTACCAAGCGATGGCACCATCTACTCACCGGTTGATGGTAAGATTACCGTTGCTTATGCTACTAAGCATGCATATGGCATTACGTCTGATGATGGGGCCGAAATTTTGATCCACGTTGGTCTGGACACGGTTAATCTGAAAGGCGAACACTTCACCAGTGCAGTTGAGCAAGGCCAAACCGTTAAGCGCGGTGACAAGCTGGGGACGGTTGACCTCAAGGCTGTTGAAGCGGCTGGCTACGATACTACGGTAATGGTCGTTGTAACCAATACGGCCAGCTACGCCAAGGTTGAACACGTTGCAGAAGGCGAGATCAAGCACGGTGAAAAGCTGATTGAAGTTGCCAAATAAAACATCTTTGCATTAATGCTAAAACCGCTCGATGACTGGGAATCGGGCGGTTTTTGATTTGCTTGGCAGCTTTGGCAATTGGGATCAGCATCGCGGCGGTCCAGAATGTCTGGTGGCATAATCCTGATCACGGCTAAGAATCTAAGCAAGGCAGATAATTCGGAGTCGCGTAGTCAGTCAAGCATCTGATCTTCATCAAGAAGCGCTCGTCCGTCAGTTGTAAAAGTCGTCATCAAACGATAGTGGTGGCATTATACAAAAATTCCTGCATGGTTTTAGATGATCAAAGACGATTACCTACTATTGGTGAAAAAGCGATGCATAGTAGGTAAAAATTAATGTATATCAAGTTAGGGGAGCTTAACATTACCTACTATTAACTAAAAATCCCCTAATCGTAGGTAATTCACAAAGGTGGTCTGACCCAATCAACCCTAGAATATACATTATTACCTACGATTTGAAGAAAAACTGTCAAAAGTAGTTGGATTGGTCGAATATACAGCTGCCTACTATGGGTGAAAAAACAAGGTAAAGTAGGTAAGCTCAGTATGATCAGCAGTTCAAAGATCCAATTCTTTCACGAAGTTGGTCGTCTGACAGTCACGATAAGCCAGTAAGCTGTCATTTTGATCCTAACGATAAAATATCGGCGGTTTTAATTATGTTTGGCTGATGTTGGTTGACTACTGCTGCGTCAATGGACTTGAACTTCTAGTTTGCAAAATGGCTTTGGGAATCCAGCTGCTGTTGAAATTATCGTTGAGGTTATGGAGCCTGGCTGCCGGAGCTGTTTTTTCGTTTCCGATTTCTGCGAAGCGTACGGTATATCAATAGCTGCCAAGCCGGTCAGCAGTTGTCTCAAAATTTTTCATCGTGATAAAAACGTTGATCAATATCAGATCGTGTTAATCCAAAATAATGATAGAATTAGGTATAAATTGATTTTCTATATTAGCAGGAGGAAAACATGACCTATCCACAATTGAACCTGGCAGATGCCAAGGGACCTAAAGCAACCATCAAGACCAACCATGGTGACGTAACCATTCAGCTGTTCCCAGATCAGGCACCCAAGACGGTTGAGAACTTCATTACGCTGGCCAAGCAGGGCTACTATGATGGGGTAACGTTCCACCGGGTGATTCCCGAATTTATGATTCAAGGCGGTGATCCAACCGGGACTGGAGCTGGCGGTCAAAGCAGCTTCGGCGCACCGTTTGAAGATGAATTCAGCCGGGAGCTTTTTAACTTCAATGGCGCGCTGTCAATGGCCAATGCTGGTCCTAATACCAATGGCAGCCAATTCTTTATCGTCAGTGCTACACAGGTACCTGGCAATATGATTGGTCAAATGAAGCAGCTGGGCTGGCCGGCCGAAGTCGTAGCCAATTACGAAAAGAATGGTGGCACGCCATGGCTTGATGGGCACCATACCGTCTTTGGCCAGGTAATCAGCGGCATGGACGTGGTTGATGAGATCAGCCGGGTTGCTCGTGATGCTGCTGACAAGCCCAAAGAAGACGTTGTAATGACGACAGTTGAAATTACAGAAGAATAATATGAGTGCAATACTGCTAATGGCTTGCTTGAGCTGATTAGCAGTATTTTTTATTGGTGCTGATTGTCTTTTAAATGTAAATGCCTAACTGATCAATCAAGCGCAAAATTTTTAGTTTTTTTTGAAATTAATTAAAGATTGTGCAAAAGTTTCAAAAAGATTAAAACAGCTTAGGAAAGGCATTTTAATGGGGGATTATAAGGAATTCTTATAAGCTCTATTTGTTTTGACTATATCTAATTATGCAGAGTAAAGTTGACATCGTAAAAAAGCAACAACGCTTACATCACTTTGTTTATATCGCATGTTGAATTCAATTGGAGGTTTTAATATGCCAGAATTTCGTACTGAAGAAGATACTCTAGGTCCAGTTCAAATCCCTGCTGATGCTTTGTGGGGCCCTCAAACTGAACGGAGCCGTCACAACTTCCCAACTGGCCAATCGCCATCATTCGTGCACTGCTGAACATTAAAAAGGCAGCTGCTCAAGCCAACATGGAAACCAATGCTATTTCAGAAGAAAAGGGCAGCCTGATCGTTAAAGCCGTTGACGAACTGCTTGCCTTAAGCGATGAAGATCTGCGCAAGGACTTCCCATTGAAGGTCTACCAAACCGGTTCTGGTACGCAGACCAATATGAATACTAATGAAGTCGTTGCTCACAAGGCTATGCAGATCAACCCTGACGTAGAGATCCTGCCTAACGATGACGTCAACAAAGGTCAAAGCTCAAACGACACGTTCCCAACGGCAATGAACGTCGTAGCCTTGGAAGCCTTGGACAAGCTGAAGCCAGCCGTACAGCACCTGATTGACGAACTGAAGATCAAGCAGGACAAGTACTGGGAAACGGTTAAGGTTGGCCGGACTCACCTGCAGGATGCCGTTCCATTGACTTTTGGCCAAGAAGTCTCTGGCTATGTGGCTGCGCTTGAACATGACCTGAAGTACATTGAACAGCTCGAACCAACGCTGGAAGAACTGGCAATTGGTGGTACGGCTGTTGGTACTGGTCTGAACGCCGCTGAAGGCATGCCTGAAAAGATCGCTGAAAAGCTCAGCCAGGCATATGGTCTGAAGCTGACTGCCAAGAGCAACAAGTTCTACGGCCTGTCGCACCACTCTGGTCTTAACGTGGTTCACGGTGCCTTGAAGACGCTGGCAGCTGACATGTTCAAGATTGCCCAAGACATCCGGTTCCTGGCTTCTGGTCCACGGGCTGGCTATGGCGAGCTGCACATTCCTGCCAACGAACCAGGCTCTTCAATCATGCCTGGCAAGGTTAACCCAACTCAAGCTGAAGCCGTTACGATGGCTGCTCTGCGGGTCTTTGGCAATGATGTGGTCGTTTCAACTGCCTCCTCACAAGGCAACTTTGAAATGAACGTCTTCAAGCCGGTTATGATCGATGCATTCTTGGAATCTGCCGACCTGCTGACGGGTACGACGATGGGCTTTGCCGACAAGATGATTCATGGCTTAACGGTTAACGAAAAGCGGATGAAGGAACTGCTGGACAACTCGCTGATGACGGTGACGGCACTTTCTCCACACATTGGCTACCATGACAGTGCCAAGATTGCTCAAGCCGCTGACAAGGCCGGCAGCACGCTGAAGGAAGCTGCCTTGAAGTCTGGCAAGGTTACTGAAGAACAATATGACGAATGGATGGATCCGCTGAAGATGACTAACGCTGATCGTCATGACTACGAAGACTAAACAAAGGAGCTGCAAAATGGCACAATTTCAAACCACGCCAGTCAGTCAACTGGCAGACAGCTATGATGCGGTAATCGTTGGTTCTGGCGGTACTGGTCTGGCAGCTGCAATTCAAGCCCATGAACTGGGAATGAACGTAGCCGTACTGGAAAAAGAAGAACAGCTTGGCGGTAATACCAACCGAGCATCTTCTGGGATGAACGCCGCCGAGACCAACGTTCAGCTCAAGCATGGCATTATTGACAACATCAATGACTTCTACCGGGAAACCTACAAAGATGGTGGCAAGCTCAATGATAAGGATATGCTGGGATTCTTCGTCGTTCACTCGCCACTGGCAATCGACTGGCTGGCTGATCATGGCATCAAGCTGGAAGACGTTACGATTACTGGCGGGATGTCTAAAAAACGGACGCACCGCCCAGCTTCCATGGCGCCAATTGGTGGATTCCTGGTTAAGAGCCTGCTGGATGTAGCGGCTCAAGAAAAGATTCCGGTCTTCAACAAGGTCAAGGTCGAAAAACTGGTCAAAAACGATCAAGGCGCAGTTGCCGGCGTAGTTGCCAGTGTTGATGGTCAAACCAAGCAGATCAATGCCAAGGCCGTCTTATTGGCAACTGGTGGCTTTGGGGCCTCCAAGGAATACATCAAGCGCTACCGTCCAGATCTGGCCGACTACAAGACGACTAATCAGCCAGGTGCAACCGGTGATGGCTTGAAGCTGGCTGAAGAGGTTGGCGCTCAGCTGACGCAGATGAATTTCGTTCAGGTTCACCCAACCGTTCAGCAAGACAATCCACATGTCTACCTGATTGGTGAAGCCGTTCGTGGTGAAGGGGCAATCCTGGTTAACTTCCAAGGCAAGCGTTTCGTCAACGAGCTGAATACGCGTAAGATCGTCTCAGAAACGATTACCGCTCTGCCAGAACACAGTGCCTATCTGATCTTTGACCAAGGCGTGCGTGATCATGCCAAGGCCATTGAGTTCTACGACAAGGTTGGTCTGGTCGTTCATGGCGACACGATTGAGGATCTGGCTAAGAACCTGAAGATGGATCCAGCTGTCTTGAAGAACACGGTTGAAACTTGGAACCAAGCTGTCAAAGCTGGCGACGACAAGGAGTTTGGCCGGACGACGGGGATGGATCGCGATCTGTCCAAGCCAGGCTACTTTGCCATTCATATCGCACCTGCCATTCACTACACGATGGGTGGAATTCACATCAATACCAAGACGCAGGTACTTGATGGCAATGGTGACGTTATTCCTGGCTTGTATGCAGCTGGTGAGGTTTCTGGCGGCCTGCACGGCAACAACCGGGTCGGTGGCAACTCAATTGCTGAAACGATCATCTTTGGTCGTCAGGCTGGTCAACAAGTAACGGTTTATGCTCGCGAACATTAATTTTCTGCTTTGAGTAGCGTACGCGGGTCTGAATAAATTAATATGCGACAGGGTTGGTAGGACGCTGCTCTGTCGTATTCTTAGCCATTATTTTGTTGAAATTATCACAAGAAGCGTGTACAATACTAAAATTTGTTGGAAAATTTTGAAAATAGTGCTGTAAGTGCTTTTTCAGTCGAGTAGAGAGGAAAATCAGATATGTCAAAAGTTATGCTGGTTGGCGATGGTGCAGTTGGTTCTGCTTTTGCCAACGATTTACTGCAACACGTTAGTTTAGATGAATTGATCATTGTTGATCGTAAGACGCAAAAAGCGGCCGGCGATGCAATGGATCTGGAAGACCTGGCCATGTTCGATGGGACGACGGTGGTTCGTGCTGGCAAGTATGAAGATGCAGCCGATACCGACGTTGTAGTCATCACGGCGGGTATTCCGCGCAAGCCCGGCGAGAGTCGTTTAGATCTGGTCAACAAAAACGTTGGCATTTTAAAGACGATCATCGACCCAATCGTTAACAGCGGCTTTAAAGGAATCTTTGTCGTTGCTTCCAACCCAGTTGATATTTTGACGACGCTGACGCAGCGGATCTCTGGTTTTCCAAAGAACCGGGTTATCGGTACGGGGACCTCGCTTGATACGGCCAGACTGCGAGTTGCACTTGCCAAACGCTGCCATGTGCCTGTACGCGAAATCAGCGTTGACGTTTTTGGCGAGCATGGTGATACGTCGTTTGCCAACTTTGATGAAGCAACGATTGCCGGCAAGCCTTTAAAAGAGTTTGCTGATGTCAGCGATGAAGAGCTTGCAGAAATGCAGTCCGGGGTCAAGAAAAAAGGTGGCGCGATTATTCGTTTCAAAGGTGCGACCTATTATGGCGTTGCCCGCTGCCTGTCTTTGATTTGCGAGGCCATCATCTTCAACCGTTCAATCGTTTTGCCATTATCGGCGCCTTTGAATGGTCAGTATGGCATCAATGATCTGTACTTAGGGACACCGGCTTCCGTTAACCGGACTGGAATTCGTTATGTTATTGAAACGCCGCTTTCAAAACGCGAGGTAGCGGCAATGCAGTATTCTGCCGCCAAGATGAAAGAAGTCTTGGATGGCGTTGAGCTTTAGATTAAGATTTTGAGACAACTTTTTTGGAGGAAATATCACAATGGGTTTAGCAAAAGTTAAGTATAAGGGCTTTATTGCCCCATTAATTATCGGGCTGCTGATCTGGTTCACGGCTCCGGTTCGACCAGCTGGCGTTTCAGTCGCTGCCTGGCATATGATGGCGATCTTTATTGCGACAATTGCTGCCTGCATTACGCAGCCGCTGCCAATTGCTGCCGTAACGCTGATCGGCTTTACTGTCATGGTACTGACCAAGCTGGTACCAATGGACGATGCACTGACGGCCTTCAGCAATTCTTCTTCCTGGCTGATTGCCATGGCCTTTATGTTGGCACGGGGGATCATTAAGACTGGTCTGGGTCACCGGATTGCCCTGTATCTGATCAAAGCCTTTGGTAAAAAGACGCTTGGCCTGGCCTATGCCGTTGGGGGAATCGATCTGATCACGGCGCCAGCTACGCCTTCCAACACGGCCCGTGCCGGTGGGATCGTTTACCCACTGGTTGAATCCTTGGCCAAGACGTTTGGTTCCGAACCAAATGACGATTCACGCAAAAAAATCGGGGCGTTCCTGACGTTCTCTGAATTTAACAGCAACATCATCACTTCGGCTATGTTTATGACGGCCCTGGCACCTAACCTGGTTATCGTTGCCTTGGCTAAGACGATGAAGATTCACATTACCTGGCTGGGCTGGTTTACGGCTAGTGTCGTACCTTGTTTGCTGCTGTTTATCCTGGTGCCATTCGTGATCTACAAGATGTATCCGCCTGAGATCAAAGAAACGCCAAATGCTCGTGAATGGGCTGACAAGAGCCTGCGCGAAATGGGACCAATGAAAGTTTCTGAAAAGATCATGGCAGGCGTCTTCATCTTAACGATCGTTTTGTGGATGATGTCCAACACCTTGGGCATTGAAGCTTCATTCGTTGCTTTCTTGGCAATCTCACTGCTGCTGATCTTTGGGGTTTTGACTACTAAGGATCTGCTGAGTGAAACAGGTGCCTGGAACGTTTTGATTTGGCTTTCAATTCTGGTCTTCATGGCAGGCGAGCTTTCTGAAATGGGTCTGATCAAGTGGCTGTCTAAGTCAATTGCTAGCGGTCTGCACGGTATGAACTGGGTTGCAGTTCTGGCAATTCTGATGATCATCTATTTCTACGCTCACTATCTTTTTGCCAGTGCCACAGCACACGTTACGGCTTTGTACGCTCCGTTTGTCGGAGTTGCCGTTTCGGCGGGGGCACCAGTTATGCTGGCGGCAATGATGCTGGCATTCTGTTCTTCAATCATGGCTTCGACCACTCACTATGCCAACGGTCCTGCTTCCATTTTGGCAAGCTCCGGTTATGTTAAGCAGGGTGAATGGTGGCGCATGAGCTTTGTCTTGGGTCTGCTTTATCTGGTAGTCTTCTTGACGGTAGCACCTCTTTGGATGAAAGTTATCGGCATGTGGTAGACATGCAAAAAAGCGATCCGGTTGGGGTCGCTTTTTTTGCATCGAAAGGAAAGATTATGAAATTTATTACATCAGATCACGTACGTCTGGATTATGAGGATGAAGGAACTGGCTATCCGGTTATATTGGTCAGTGGATTGGGAATGTGCAAGGAAATCTGGCGGCCGACCAAGGAATTTTTGCTGCAAAACGGCTATCGGGTGGTTACTTTTGATGCACGCAATCAAGGCGCCTCTGAACATACTTTTAAGGGTGCGCGCATCTCGCGGCATGCAATCGATGTTTATGAATTGCTGCAGAGTCTGTCGATTGAGCATTGCTTGGCAGTGGGGCATTCAATGGGCGCTTCGACGATGTTTGGCTATGTCTCATTGTTTGGCCGTGGTCAGTTGGATGGCCTGATTGATATTGACCAAAGCCCTAAGATGATTAATGACGAGACGTGGCATTATGGCTTTAAGGACCTGACCTGGGATGAATTCCCGGCAGCACTGAAAATGCCGCTTGGCCGCGCTACTGCCGTCAAGATTGACGAGGCTACGGTTAATGCCGTTCGTCAGGCCAATACCCTGCATCCGTATGACGAAAGTGCCAATTTTAATTTTGCGATTGACCATGCCTTACAGGACTGGCGCGATATCGTTGCTTTGATGCCGGTACCATTTTTGACGGTTGCTGGTGAAAAGTCGCCATACTTTAATCCTGATTTTCTGCAGGCCATTCAGATCCTAAATGAAAAAGCGCAGACACAGGTTGTTGCCAATGCCGGTCATGCCGTAATGGCAGAACAGCCAGCTGCCTTCAACCAGATTTTAGATCGTTTTGCGATGAGCGTGCAGTCATAAAAAAAACGTCGCCTACAGCAGACGACGCATAAAGATCAGTTGTTGTCCAATTCCAGCAGGACTCGGTTGGCTACGGCCTCATTGGTAATAATGTCGGTTAAGAGACTGCCGCGTAAGGCTCCCAGCATGGCGCGGGCCTTAAACTTGCTTTTAACGACGCCAATCCGGCAAGGTACCTCTAAAAGTGCGGCTACGGAGGCACCAAATAGTTTGTCGCTCTTTGGCGTTAGAATCTGACCATCAATGTTGTAGGGGCGACCGTAAAGCATACCGACGATTTCTTGACGATCAACGTTTTCGAAAATTTCGTTAAGACTTTGATGCCAGACCCGAATGCTGTTGACTGAGTCGATCGTGCCAATACCGGTAAAAAGCATGTCCATCTTACCGCACTGTTCAAAGACGTTAGCCATGGCTGGTTCATTTTTAAGCTGTTCTCTGACGGTGTCGTTGAGAATGTAAAGTGGAGCTGGAATGGTCAGGTAACTGGATCCATACTTGGCAGCAGCGCGCTGAACCAATGGCGTTGCGCCGATTGCTGAGCTGTACTTGAGATTGTCGCCCATAAACTGGGTAAAGATCAGGTCATCACGGACGTCGGTTTGGAAACGATTGATGATGTTCATCAGCGTTCCGCCCCAGCTGACGCCAACGATTTCGCTGCCTTTAATATGGCGCTGAATCTCCGCCGCGGCAAAGTCGATGATATTTTCGATATCAGCGTTGGTCGTGGCGGCGTCTTTGATGATCATCGTGTTGGTATGCGGAAAGAGCTCCGCAAAACGAGTCTCTAATTCAGTGTTGCGATCGATTGGTGAATTGATGGTGATTCTAACGATGCCAGCCGCGCGTGCCTCATTTAAAGCCTTGGTAATCAGATAACGGCTTAATTGGTATTTTTCCGACAGCTGGGTGATGGTCAGCTGGCCAAGATAATAGTCGCGGGCAATATCAGCCAGTTGACCTTGTTGAGTGATGTCATTCATACAAATGAGCCTTCTTTCTAAAAATCGATATAAGTCCCTTTTAATAATATCAAACTTTTTTTAATTTTGAAAAAATATTATAACTATTTGAAAAAGTTAAAAAGAGAGTGTAAAATTATCAACGAGAGATTTGAAATTTAAATGAGTTTGAGAATTTGATAACTTGAAGGGATGATTAGATGACTTCAGAAGAAGATGCTATTCTTCGTCTGCATCAAGCCCATACCGGGATGCTGGACATTAAAACTGATTTTGACATTGAGGACCGAGCAGACCTGCAAAAGGCTTATACGCCCGGGGTAGCGGTCTTATCAAGAATGATTGCCGAAAAGCCGGAACTCAAAGACAAGTTTACGGTCAGCGGCAAACTGGTTGCCTTGATTACTGATGGGACTGCCGTACTGGGACTGGGTAACGTCGGCCCGGCTGCCGGCCTGCCGGTTATTGAAGGGAAAGCCTTGCTGTACAAGGATCTGGCCAATATCAACGCCATTCCGCTGGCAGTTGATCAAGTCAGCCCAAAAGAAATCATCAAGACGATCAAAAACATCTCGCTATCGTTTGCTGGCATTCATCTTGAAGATATTGCCGCACCGCGCTGTTTTGAAATTGAAAATGCCCTGAGCGAAGAGCTGGACATACCAGTCTATCATGACGATCAAGAAGGCAGTGCCATTGTGGTTTTAGCTGGTTTGATCAATGCTGCCAAGGTCGTTGGCAAAAAGCTGACGGATCTGCGCGTCGTAATCAATGGTATTGGTGCCTCTGGACTGGCAACGGCGCGCCTGCTGTATGCGGCCGGCATCAAGCACTTAACGCTGGTTGACGTTCACGGCGTCATTACCAGTGAGGATTACCGCGCCAATGATTATCAGCGTGTATTTGCCGCTAAGCTGGGAACGCCGCAAAGGATGGAAAATCAAAATATTCATGATGCCATCAAGGGACAGGATGCCTTTATCGGACTTTCAACCGGCAATGTCATCAATCGTCATGACGTCAAGCAGATGAATGAGCAGCCAATCATCTTTGCTCTGGCAAATCCACATCAGGAAATTGCACCTGAAAAAGCTAAGGAAGCCGGGGCAGCCGTAATTGCTACTGGATCTAGCCAATACCCTAATCAGGTCAATAACATTCTGGCTTTTCCCGGACTGTTCAAAGGCTTATTGGCCAGCGGCTTGAAAAAGGTTGACATGGATCTGCAAAAAGCGGTTGCTCAGGCACTGGCCAGCGTGGTTGCGGAACCGACTGCTGAGAATATCGTTCCCAGCGTCTTTGATGAGCGCGTCGTCCCAACCGTAGCAAAAGCGGTTGTTGATTATGCCAGTCAATCAAAATAAAAAGGAGTCGTCCTATGGAAAATCACATTGTTGATCTGCATCTGAGTGATCGAGCTACCCGGCAGAAATGGCAGCAGTTTTTGGAATCGTTGGGAATTCATAACTTTTCGGATGCTGAGGTCGACAAGATCGATTTTACTCTGGGACTGCTTGATGAACAAGGCCAGTTGGTTGGTACGGGATCAGCTGCCGGCAATGTCTTGAAATACATTGGCGTCTGCAACAAAGAAGCCGTGCCGGGAGCCAGGTTCAATGCTATTGTCAGTGCCTTGACGAATCGACTCTTTCAAGAACATCGCTTTCATTTGTTTGTCTTTACTAAGGCCAGATATTCCGCAAGCTTTCAGCACCTCGGCTTTAAGGAACTGGCTCATTCGGATGTTGCCGCCTTTTTGGAAACCGGCGATCCGAACGTTGATGATTATTTAGCCGCTGTTCCGCGTGTGGACGGACAAGCGACTAAAAAAGTGGCGGGCATCGTTATGAATGCCAACCCCTTTACCAATGGTCATCGCTACTTGGTCGAGCAGGCAGCTAAAGAAAACGATCTGGTCTATGTCTTTGTAGTCAATACGGATCTGTCGCTGTTTAAGACCAGTGAACGATTCGAACTGGTAAAAGCGGGGACGGCTGATCTAAAAAACGTTATTGTCGTTGACGGTGGCGATTATATGGTCAGCTATGCCACTTTCCCAGCCTACTTTTTGGAATCAGCCGACCAGACGATTCGTTACCAGACAACCTTAGATGCCCGCGTCTTTCGCGATACGATCGCACCGGCACTCAATATAAAGACGCGTTATGTTGGCAGCGAGCCGTTATCACGGACGACTGGAATCTATAATCAAGTTTTGCAGCAGGAACTGCCGCCTAAAGTTGCGTTAAAGATTATTGAGCGCAAGACGGCAACTAATGGAAATTATATTACCGCGACCGAGGTACGCAAATGCATCAAGGATGACAATCTCGATGCCATCGTGGGGCTCGTCCCAGCAACGACGCAGAAGTTCGTTGAAGACCATGTTGCGATACTTCAAGAGCGGATCAAGGAAGGAATGAACATCAATGGAAATTAAGGAAACCGCAGTAGCTGGTACCTTGGAATCATCTGATATTCAAATCATGCTGTCCAAGGGTACAGATGGCATTGCGATTGATTTGGAATCAGACGTTGCCAAGCAGTTTGGCACCCAGATCAAGAAGGTCATCACTGAAACGCTGACGGCAATGGGAATTCAAAACGCTAAGGTTAAGGCCGTTGACAAGGGCGCCTTGGATTGTGTAATCAAGGCCCGCACGATTGCCGCTGCGCAACGTGCTGCCAAGACGACTGATGAACCTGCATGGGAGGTATTGTAAGCATGGCTGGAATTAAAGAACGCTTGCGCCGGACGATGATGTTCGTACCTGGCAACAACCCAGCAATGGTTAAGGATGCTGGTATCTATGGTGCCGACTCCATCATGTTCGACTTGGAAGATGCCGTTTCAATGGCTGAAAAAGATGCTGCTCGTGACCTGGTTTACGAAGCTTTGCAAACGCAGGACTATGGCGACGCGGAACTGGTTGTCCGGGTCAATGGTCAAGACACGCCATACTATGCTAATGACGTTCGGGCCATGGTTAAGGCTGGGATCGACGTTGTCCGGCTGCCAAAAGCTGAAGATGCCGAAATGGTCAAGAAGCTGGATGCTGACATCACGGCTGCCGAAAAAGAATTTGGCCGTGAAGAAGGCTCAACGATGCTGATGGCTGCCATTGAAAGCGCCAAGGGGGTTATCAACGCCTACCAAATCGCTTCTGCATCTGATCGGATGATGGGAATTGCGCTGTCTGCCGAAGACTACACGACTGACATGAAGACGCACCGCTACCCAGATGGTGCCGAACTTGAATTTGCCCGCAACATGGTTCTGCATGCTGCCCGGGCGGCTGGTGTAGCTGCCTTTGACACGGTCTTCACCAACATGAACGACACGGAAGGCTTCTACCGCGAAACTGAATACATTCACCAGCTTGGCTTTGACGGCAAGTCGCTGGTTAACCCACGTCAAATTCCAATGGTTAACAAGGTTTACGAACCAACCAAGAAGGAAATCGAAAACGCCAAGAACGTTGAAAATGCCATCAAGGAAGCCAAACTCAAGGGTTCTGGCGTTATTTCCATGAACGGTCAAATGGTCGACCGTCCAGTTGTGCTGCGTGCTGAACGGGTGATGCGCCTGGCAAAGGCATCCAACCTGATTGACGAGGAGGGAAACTACATTGAAAAATAATGTAAATCGCGAACTGCCAGAAGATCTGATGAAGCAGCTCGACTACAAGCCATTTGAAACTACCGAAATCGGCCATCCCGAGGTTCAACGGGTTGCGCCTAAGGTTACCGTAACGACTGGTGACGACAAGGTTGTTGAATCACTGGAAGACGTTGTTAAAAAGACCGTTAAAGACGGCATGACGATTTCTTTCCACCACCACTTCCGTAACGGTGACTTTGTCTTCAATCAAGTAATGGACATCATCTTGAAGCTGGGGATCAAGGACCTGACGCTGGCACCATCCTCGTTGACTGGTGTCATGAATGACAAGGTGATTGAAGCCATCAAGGCAGGTACGATTACCAACATTACCAGTTCAGGAATGCGTGGCTCTTTGGGCGACTTTGTATCTCATGGTGGCTTAAAGAACCCAGTTATCTTCCGTTCACATGGTAACCGGGCGCGTTCAATCGAAAACGGCAACATCAAGATCGACGTTGCTTTCCTGGGGGTACCAAACTCAGATGCGCTGGGTAACGCTAATGGGATGAATGGTGATGCCGTCTTTGGCTCATTGGGCTATGCTTTGATGGATGCTCAATATGCTGACAAGGTCGTCTTGCTGACTGACAACATTGTCGACTACCCTAACACGCCAGCTTCAATCAAGCAGACGCAGGTTGACTACGTTGTTAAGGTTGACAAGGTGGGTGACCCTGACAAGATCGGTTCTGGAGCTACTCGTTTCACTAAGGACCCTAAGGAATTGAAGATCGCCTCAATGGTAAACGACGTGATCGTCAACTCACCATACTTCAAGGATGGCTTCTCCTTCCAAACTGGTTCTGGTGGTGCAGCCCTGGCCGTTACGCGGTTCCTGCGTCAATCCATGATCGATGCCGGCATCACGGCTTCATTTGCTCTGGGTGGGATTACCTCGCCAACGGTTAAGCTGCTTGAAGAAGGCCTGGTCAAGAAGGTAATGGACGTTCAAGACTTTGACAAGGGTGCGGCTGCTTCCATGAAGAACAACCAAAACCAACAAGAAATTGATGCTTCCTGGTATGCTGATCCTGACAACAAGGGGGCCATGGTTGACCAGCTTGACGTTGCCATTTTATCTGCTCTGGAAATCGACACCAACTTCAACGTTAACGTTATGACGGGTTCTGATGGCGTGATTCGTGGGGCGATTGGTGGTCACCAGGATGCTGCTACCTCTAAGCTGACGATTATTTCGGCTCCATTGGTTCGTGGTCGGATTGCTACGGTTGTTCCAGATGTAACGACGGTAGTTACGCCAGGCGAATCCGTTGACGTACTGGTTACTGAATACGGGATTGCCATCAACCCTCGTCGCAAGGACCTGCAGGATGCCCTGAGCAATGTTCCTGGTCTGCCAGTCTACGATATTCATGATCTGCAAAAGCTGGCTGAATCCAAGGTTGGCAAGCCAGAACCACTGCAGTTTACTGATCGGACGGTGGCACTGGTTGAATACCGTGATGGAACGATTATTGACACGATCAAGCAGGTTAAGGACTAATTAGTCTAAACTGATTAAAATTTTAAAAACCGCGGCTGGCATTTAAAATCAGTCGCGGTTTTTTACCAAAATTGAGGATATGATTTATGGAACAGACAAGCGCTAAGCTGGTTAATGATGCAATTAGAGCAATGATTTATGAAGTCTCTGTCAATCCCAAGCCTGGACTGGTGGATCCGGTATCTTCTGGCCCACACCCTGATATGGATGTATTCTTATTTATTGACAGTGCCCTTAGTTTGCATCATTATTTTGAACAAAGCGTTGATTTGGGAATGAATTTTACAGCGACTGATCTGACGCTTATGTTTAAAA
>OOBW01000818.1_pt1 | contig 18386 bp, 19 predicted proteins | sample 1671701 | NCBI WGS metagenome assembly OOBW01 (sample SAMN06348183, study PRJEB24527) | human gut metagenome | biome: human gut; feature: ankylosing spondylitis patient; material: feces | host: Homo sapiens | place: China | collected 2015-10 | reverse complement strand
GGCTTGCGTACTCTCTGGCTGCATCTTCGCTTGCTTTAGCTGCCGTCTGGCTTGCTGCCGATGCTTTCGCTGAGTTCGCAGCCGCTGTTTCGCTCACCTTTGCGTTGGTTTCACTGGTTTTTGCTGCTTTTTGACTGTTAGCTGATGCAGTAGCAGAAGCAGCCGCCGCGCTTGCAGAACTGGCTGCGGCACTCTCGCTTTGGGCCGCTGCATCCTGACTGCTTTTCGCCGCAGTTTCACTGGCTTTGGCATTCGTTTCGCTGGTCTTCGCTGCCGTCTGGCTGGACTTTGCGTTAGTTTCACTCGTCTTCGCAGCTTTCTGGCTGTTAGCCGCAGCAGTTGCTGATCCAGCTGCTGAAGTCGCAGAACCGGCTGCCGCGCTCTCGCTTTGGGCTGCTGCAACCTGGCTGTTTTTTGCTGCAGTTTCACTGGCTTTAGCATTCGTTTCGCTGGTCTTCGCTGCCGTCTGGCTGGACTTTGCGTTGGTTTCGCTCGTCTTTGCGGCTGTCTCGCTATTTTTCGCGTTGGTTTCTGATTTTTTAGCTGCTGTTGCGGAGTTTGCCGATGCAGTCTGCGAGGCCGCTGCCGCCTGTGCGCTGTTAGCTGCATTCGTTTCTGAGGTTTTCGCCGCGTTCTTCGATGATGCCGCTGCAGTTTCGGATTTCTTTGCCGCCGCTGCGCTCTGAGAGGCGGCTTCAGCGTTGCGTGCCGCTTCTTCCACCATTTCCTCAAAACGACGCAATGCCTCCGGCATGACATCATCTTCCGTCATGGCACCGAGAAAATCATTCAGCGTACCTGGTCTGGAACCTTCATAGACGGTAATGGTTCCGGCATGTGAAGGCGGAAAACCTTCAACCAGCAGGATAACGCTGTACTGGCCATACTCAACGTCCATGCTGTAACGCCCGGCTTCATCCGGATTTTCAGAGGCCACCGTGTTCACCAGTACCGTGGTGCTGTTACGCTTTGCCTTCAGTTGAATAGTGCAGTTCTGTATTGGTTTTCCCGCACCATCTTTCAGCACACCTGAGATTTTTACTGCTGCCATATCCACTCCACAAAAAAGCCCGCCTGAACCGACGGGCTGTCATAACACTGTGTTACCTGGCTAATCAGAATTTATAACCGACACCCACGATGAAACCGTCAGTGCGCCAGTCGCCACTGCCGGAACCTTCATAAGCAAGGTCAATGGCCACGGATTCGGTCGGGTTAAACTGCACGCCAGCCCCCCACGCCAGAGACGTGTTGCTGTGGCGACCGCCATCACTTCCGGTCAGCACATCGTGCGTTTTCCCCTTGTTGTCAGTTACGCGGAGATAATCCCCGGAGAACGTCGAAACACGGCTGTAAGCCACACCCGTCATCGCATAAGCACTGAACCATTCATTCACGCGTACAGACGGCCCCGCCATCACGCTGAACCAGCGGTTACGCACTGAATCTTCATGCCAGCGGGTATCGCTGTAACGGGTAATCTGGCGATTCTTGTCTCCTGCATAGCTGAATGACGTCACCAGCCCCAGCGTGTCCGTAAATTCATAACGGTATTTCACGTTAATGCCCTTCAGGTCATCGTTGCCGGGCATATCAGTATGGGACTGAAGATACCCGCCGCTTAGTGTGGACTGATGCTCTGCTGCACTCGCTGGCGTACCAGCGGCGACCAGCCAGACTACTGCAGACAGAATAACAGCACATAATTTACGCATAATTACCTCTCGCTTTTCTGCAATAAAAAAGGCGCCATTTCTGGCGCCCGTATTTGGGTTATAAAATTCAACTGATACTGATACCGGCTGTTGATTTCTTCATCACGACAACAAGAAGGTCGCTGATACTGGTCGTTGGCGTCCAGTTATTAGCACCATATGAAGAAACATTGAAAGTCAGGGTGACATGACCGTGTCCGGCAGGCATATCAATGACGGATGAAAATACCCTGCTGACATCCGTCGCGGGTTGCTGAAAGATTTCCTGTCCGTTCTTCAGCACCTGCAGCTTACAGGTTGAATACCAGTATGACTGTTGGTTGTTGCTGTTGAAGTTTTCATGCTTACCACCGCGAAACAGAACGGGTGGGATTACTATCTGACGGTCAAAAGCCTGATCATCGTACACAGTGACCGTTATTGTACCGCTGGCATAACTGCCATTTCTCGGAAAGGCTTTTCCCACCGTTTTGACAATATCACCTTCAATCTGGTTGGCAGACAGTTTTCCCAGAATCCGACAGTTCTGGTTAATCGTGACATTATTGAGCGTCCCGGAGTTCGCATTCACGTTACCGCTGATATCGGCATTTTTCGCCGTCAGCCGCCCGTCCGGTGTCAGGGAAAATACCGGAGGATTGCCGCCGCTGGTAATGGTGGGAGCCGTCAGATACTTCAGGAACACTTCGTTCATGAATATCTGGTTGCCCTGCGCCACAAACATCGGCGTTTCATTCCCGTTTGCCGGGTCAATAAACGCGATACGGTTAGCGGCAACCAGGAACTGGCTCAGTTTGCCTTCCTCTGTATCCTCCATGCTGAGGCCAAGCCCCGCGACATAATGCCTGCCGTCTTCGGTCTGCTCAATTTTGACGCCCCACATGGCATTCCATTTATCGTTGGCGTCTTTCCACTCTTTCGAAAACTCCTCCAGTCTGCTGGCGTTATCCTCTGTCAGGTCGACTTTTTCCAGCAGCTCCTTGCCGAGATGGGATTCAGTTATCTGGCCTTTGAAAAAATCCAGGTAACCTTCCGCATCATCGCTCGCCCGACCGACAGCCTCCACGAATGCCGATTTGCCAACGGTGTTCACACTGCGAACGTAAAAATAATAATCATGGCCCGGCCTGATATTGATACTGGCAGCTATCCAGTACAGCGCCGTGCCAAGATAGCGGGCTGTGGTTTCAACCTGCCTGATATCCGCAATCTGCTTTTCCGAGAACCAGAACTCAAACTGTACCGTCGGATCATAAACGGCAAGATGCGGCGTGGCGGTGATCTGAAAATAGCCCGGAGTCAGCTCAATCCGCGACGGCGCTGACGGTGCTGCAATCCGGAACGATACCGACGCCGGATCGCCCTGCTGTCCCCACGCATTTACCGCCCGGACTGTCAGCCTGTAGTTTCCCAGCGCCAGTTGCGTGAATCGGTATGTGGTTTCCGTCGTCCGGGCCGTGCTGACCAGCCGCTCACTGCCGTCATCCGCTGCCACGGTCAGGCGAAGCATAAAGCTCACACCCTTCACCACCTTCGGCGTATCCCAGCGCGCCAGCACCTGGTATTCCCCGCTGTCTGCGGTGACTTCTGCGGTCAGGTGCTGCACTGCTGGCGGCGTGACACCATTCACCGTGCCGCTCTGGTCGCCGTCAAAGTGCGCCCCGTTATCCACGATGGCCTCTTTCTCCGGTACATGCTGCACGGCGGTGATGGCATACGTGCCGTCGTCGTTCTCACGGATACTCACGCAGCGGAACAGGCGCTGGCGCAGCGTCGGCAGCTTAAGCCCCCACACGCTGTATTCAGCAACACCGTCAGGAACCCGGCTCACTTTTACCTTCACGCCGTCGGTGACGGACTGAACCTCCACGCTGACCGGACTCCCCTGCCCGTCAACCAGGCTTATCAGCGTGGTGCCGGAGGCTGGCAGCGTGATTTCACGGTCGAGCGTCAGTGTCCGCATCTGGCTGTTCACCGCCAGCACGCGCCCGCCGATGCTGATGCCCGCATAGTCATCATCGCAGATTTCAATGACATCGCCCGGTACATGGCGAAGCCCTTCTGCGCCCACGCTGAAGTCCACGGTCTGCGTTTCCAGCAGCTCCGTTTTAATCAGCCACAGCCCGGCGCGGTGTGCCTGCCCCCGGCTGGTACAGCCAAAAGCATCCATCTTCGTGACGTTACGACCGTAACGGGCAATGGCCTGCGTGTCCTCCACAAGCTCTGTCGCCGTCTCCCAGCCGTTATTCGGGTCAATCCAGTTCACCTCAACGGCATTATGGCGGTCCTTCAGGGCGCTGAAGCTGTAGCGGAACGGCGCGCCATCATCCGGCATCACCACATTACTGCGGTTATAGGTCCACACCTTATCCGACGGTCGGTCCTGCACGAACGTCAGCGTCTGCCCGTTCCATACCGGCATACAGCGCATCGCCGAGCAGAAATCACTGAGCACATCCCACGCCTTACGCTGTGTGGTCAGGTACGCATTACAGGTGATGCGCGGCTCCGTGCCGCCAAAACCGTCCGGCACCGACTGCTCGCAATGCTGGCCGATGACATACAGCGCCCATTTGTCCACATCCGCCGCACCAAGACGTTTCCCCATGCCGTAGCGCGGATGGGTCAGCATATCCCACAGACACCAGGCCATGTTGTTGCTGTATGCTGGCTTAAACGTTCCGTCCCAGATACCGCTGTATTGCCGCGTCTGCGGGTTATAGTTCGACGGCACCTGCAGAATGCGTCCGCGAAGATGATAATTACGGCTCACCTGCTGGCTGCCGAACTGCTCCGAGTCCACCTGCACGCCGACCAGTGCCGTGTTCGGGTAGCACTGTTTCACATCGATGATTTCGGTGTATGACGACCAGAGCGTTTTGTTCTGCAGCTGGTCTGTGGTGCTGTCCGGCGTCATCCTGCGCATCCGGATATTAAACGGGCGCGGCGGCAGGTTACCCACCACCACCGAGGCCAGATACTGCGAGGTGGTTTTGCCCTTAATGGTGATGTCTTTTTCCGTCACCCAGCCACCGTTACGTTGTATCTGAACCAGCAGGCGGACTTCCGATGGATTCCGGTCCCCCTTTGAGGTGGTTTCCACCAGTGCCTGCACACCGAAGGTAAAGCGCAGACGGTCGATGTTTGCAGACGTGATGGTCCGGGTGATCGGCGTGTCGTATTTCACTTCCGTACCCAGCACCGTCTCGGATCCGGAGGATTCAAATCCCTCCGGCGGTGTCTGCTCCTGTTCACCTGCCCGGAACACCACCGTGACACCGGCGATGTTGGTATTCCCCTCACTGTCCAGCACCGGTGTACTGTTCAGCAGCACGCTTTTTAATCCATCCACCGGACCTTCAATCGGCCCTTCGCTGATGGCATCAATCACACTCAGTAACTGCGTGGATTTCAGGTTGTCCTTCGCTTCGCGCGGGGTATGCCCCTTACTGCTGCCTTTACCCATTCGTCATGCTCCATAAACGACAAAACCGCCCGCAGGCGGTTTCACATAAAATATTTTGCATCATCGACCAATCACCACAACCTGACCACCGTCCCCTTCATCTGCCGTGCTGATCTCCTGAGATACCACACGTGACCCCACGCGCATTTCACCATACAGAACAGGCATAACATTGCCCTGGGCAACCATGTTATCCAGTGAGGAGAAATAGGTGTTCTGCTTACCGTTATCCGTTGTCTGTGTGCGGGGAGTTCTGGCTTTCGGTGCCAGCATCTGAGCCACACCGCCGAGCACCATACTGGCACCGAGAGAAAACAGAATGCCGGTCATACCACCGGCCCCAATGGCTGTCCCCCATGCTGCAAGGGTGGCTCCGGCGGTAAAGAATGATCCGGCAATGGCGGCTGCCCCCAGGACAATCTGGAATACGCCACCTGACTTGGCCCCGGCGACTCTAGGAACGATATGAATCACAGCGCCGTCAGGCAGATCCTCATGTAACTGCGCCGTTAATCCGGACGTGCTGACATCCTGCCCGGCAATACGTACCTGATACCAGCCGTCGCTCAGTTTCTGACGAAACGCAGGGAGCTGTGTGGCCAGCGCCCGGATGGCTTCGGCCCCCGTTTTCACACGAAGGTCGATGCGGCGGCCAAATCGTTGTAAATCCCCGTAAAGGCAGATGCGTGCCATGCCCGGTGACGCCAGAGGGAGTGTGTGCGTCGCTGCCATTTGTCGGTATACCTCTCTCGTTTGCTCAGTTGTTCAGGAATATGGTGCAGCAGCTCGCCGTCACCACAGTAAATGGCGGCATGATTCGGCACAGATGAACCAAAACAGCACAGCAGCACATCGCCCGGCTGCGCCGCTGACAGCGGCACCTGATACAGCCCTGTGGCCTCCAGATTATCCAGATAGAGATTCTGACCGTGACGCCACCAGTCATCCTCACGATGAAAATCCGGCATCTCAATCCCCGCCAGATGGTAAGCATCCCGGAACAGCGTGTAACAGTCCGTCACCCCGTGCTCAAAGAGCCGCCCGGTAAGATGCGGCACACAGCGGAACTTATGAATCGCCCCCCGGCAGACCAGCCACCACGGCAAATCACTCTGCACCTGCAGCCGCCGGTCGGCTTCACTCAGCCAGGGCAGACCACCGGGATGGCTGTGCACCAGCGCGACTATCTCACCCTGCATTTCTGCCTGCAGCCAGTCTTCCGGCGACATCCGGAAATACGCCTCAGGCTCACCGGAGATATTCACGCAGGGAAAATATCTTTCCCCCTCCGGCGTTCTCACCACGAAGCCGCACGACTCCGCTGGCGCACATCGCCGGGCGTGCGCCAGAATCGCTGATTCTGTCTCTGTCATGGGATTTACTGCGAAAGTTTGTTAATGGAAAGGAAGCCGCCAAAGTTGCCGACGTTATTGCGAAACTTACAGCCACTCAGGCATTTGCTGCATTTATCCTTCGTGATATCGGTTGTCGGCTGGTCATATTCATCCGCGACAGCCGGACCGTGATAACCGCACTCATCACCGCGATAGGTCCAGGTGCAGGTGTTGGCCAGCATGATACGTCCCGGAAAAACAGCGCCATCCGTTTCCGTCGGCGTGGACAGTACAAAGGAGGCACTGACCGCGCTCAGTTCGCTGCACTGCTCGATGCGCCAGCGGCTGATCACCTCCTGCTCCGGATCGGCGTCGCTGTTTCCGTTGACGAAGTTCACCGCATCCAGAAAACGGGCATAAACCTTACGCCTGACCACCGTTCCGCCGACCAGACTCTGCAGGTCTTCCGCCATCCCGGTGACCATACCGTACAGGTTAGAAACCGTCAGCGTGGGGCGCGTACTGGTACCTTTGCCATTCAGTTCGAAACCACTCCCCTGAATGGGATACGCCTGATACTGTCGCCCCTGCCAGGTGACCGGCTCACCTTTTTCGTTCTGCTCATTACAGAAAAAATAACGTTCTCCACCAACCTCTGTCAGATCGATTTCCCAGAGCACCACGCAGGCAGACTGCTCCGCACGGGTGCATTCATTCAGTGTTTCCTGTCGGATATCCTGCATCAGTTCACCACCTGTTCAAACTCTGCGCTGAACTCAACACGCAACATACTGACCCGCGACGACCATTTTGCGCAGGTCACCTTTATCTGCCGCCAGTCATAAGGCGGCGTCCACAGAAAGGCTTTCCAGCCTCCGTGCTCTGCCAGAAACGATTCCAGCGCCGTGGCCTCCCAACGGGGGACAGAAATCGTCACGCTGTACGTTTTCAGGTTGGCATTCAGCCCGGCAGGCGCGCGCTGGGAATAGCCATCACCAAAGCGCACCTTCCTGACGGAAGGAGCCGAAGCCACATCCATACCGGGTTTCACTTTCCAGCGGAAGGTTTTCATCGTCCACCTCCGGAGAACAGACCACCATCACGCATCTGCCCGGTCACAACATCCATTGCCGCCTTACGGGCCATGTCATACACCGCCTTCAGAGCAGCCGGACCTATCTGCCCGTTCGTGCCGTCGTTATTAATCACCACATGGTTATTCTGCTCAAACTTCCCGGACGCCTGCGACCGGCTGTCCGCCAGGCTGCCCGGTGTACCGACATAACCACCGGTGGCATAGCCGCGCATCAGCCGGTAGAGATTCCCCACGCCAATCCGGCTGGTTGCCTCCTTCGTGAAGACAAATTCACCACGGTGAACAATCCCCGCTGGCTCATATTTGCCGCCGGTTCCCGTAAATCCCCCTGTCGCAAAATGGAATTTCGCCGCAGCTGCCTGAATGGCTGTACCGCCTGACGCGGATGCGCCGCCACCAACAGCACCGCCAATGGCGCTGCCGATACTCCCGACAATCCCCACCATTGCCTGCTTAAGCAGAATTTCTGTCATCATGGACAGCACGGATCGGGTGAAGCTGCGCCAGTTTTGTTCACTGCCGGTCAGCATCGCCGCCATATTCTGTGCAATACCATCAAAGGTCTGCGTGGCTGCACTTTTAACCTGCGACATACTGTCCGTGGCGCTCTCTTCCCACTCACTCCAGCCGGACTTCAGGCCTGCCATCCAGTTCCCGCGAAGCTGGTCTTCAGCCGCCCAGGTCTTTTTCTGCTCTGACATGACGTTATTCAGCGCCAGCGGATTATCGCCATACTGTTCCTTCAGGCGCTGTTCCGTGGCTTCCCGTTCTGCCTGCCGGTCAGTCAGCCCCCGGCTTTTCGCATCAATGGCGGCCCGTTTTGCCCGTTGCTGCTGTGCGAATTTATCCGCCTGCTGCGCCAGCGCGTTCAGGCGCTCCTGATAGGTGACCTTGTCGCCAAGTGCAGCCAGCTGGCGTTTGTACTCCAGCGTCTCATCTTTATGCGCCAGCAGGGATTTCTCCTGTGCAGACAGCTGGCGACGTTGCGCCGCCTCCTCCAGTACCGCGAACTGACTCTCCGCCTTCCACAAATCCCGGCGCTGCTGGCTGATTTTCTCATTCGCTCCGGCATGCTTCTCCAGCGTCCGGAGTTCTGCCTGAAGCGTCAGCAGGGCAGCATGAGCACTGTCTTCCTGACGATCGCCCGCAGACACCTTCACGCCGGACTGTTTCGGCTTTTTCAGCGTCGCTTCATAATCCTTTTTCGCCGCCGCCATCAGCGTGTTGTAATCCGCCTGCAGGATTTTCCCGTCTTTCAGTGCCTTGTTCAGTTCTTCCTGACGGGCGGTATATTTCTCCAGCGGCGTCTGCAGCCGTTCGTAAGCCTTCTGCGCCTCTTCGGTATATTTCAGCCGTGACGCTTCGGTATCGCTCTGCTGCTGCGCATTTTTGTCCTGTTGAGTCTGCTGCTCAGCCTTCTTTCGGGCGGCTTCAAGCGCAAGACGGGCCTTTTCACGATCATCCCAGTAACGCGCCCGCGCTTCATCGTTAACAAAATAATCATCCTTGCGCAGATTCCAGATGTCGTCTGCTTTCTTAAACGCAGCCTCTGCCTTAATCAGCATCTCCTGCGCGGTATCAGGACGACCAATATCCAGCACCGCATCCCACATGGATTTGAATGCCCGCGCTGTCCTCTCTGCCCAGGTCTCCAGCGTGCCCATGTTCTCTTTCAGGCGGCGGGTCTGGTCATCAAACCCTTTCGTTGCGGCCTCGTTCGCCGCCTGCAATGCTCCGGCTTCATCGCCGGAACGCTGCAACTGAGCAACATACGCAATCTGCTCCGCCGTCACGTTATGGAACTGGCGTGCCATCGCCGTCAGCCCCGACGTCGGGTCTGTGGTCAGCTTCCCGAAGGCTTCAGCGACCTTGTCCACCTCCACGCCGGATACAGAGGAGAAACGCGCCACACTCTGGCTGATGGACGCAATCTGAGCCTCACCGCTTACCCCCGCCTTGACCAGTGCGCTGAGTGACTCGCTGGTCTGGTTAAACGTCAGCCCTGCCGCCTGCCCGGCTCTGGACAGGACCAGCATACGATCTGCCGTCAGTCCCGCCTGATTGCCGGAAAGGACCAGCGTTTTGTTGAAATCGGACAGGGTTGAGTTGCCCTGATACCAGGCATACGCCAGCGCACCGGTCGCCACCGCCAGCGAGGTGGCCCCCACCATCGGCAGGGTGATCGCACCGGCAAGCCCCCGGAACATGGGGATCATCCCGCCGAAGGAGTCCTTAACCTGACCCCCCTGTTGCAGCAGGATCAGCCACGGACTTTGCCCGCCTGCAAGCTGCGTGGCCACGTCGGTGAACTGTGCAGGCAGCATACGCATGGCGGCTTTATACTGCCCGACGGAAATCCCCGCTTTCTGTGCAGCCAGCGCCTGTCGGCTCAGCGACTGTTCAACGACTGCCGCTGTTTTTTTCGCATCACTTTCCGTACCGGAAAAATGACGCCTGACTCTGGCCATCTGCTCGTCAAATCTGGCCGCATCCAGACTCAAATCAACGACCAGATCGCCTACCGGTTCAGCCATACCGGACTCCTCCTGCGATCCCTTCTGATACTGTCATCAGCATTACGTCATCCTCCGTCATGTCCGCCACATCCGGGGAAGCGGGGATAACTTCATTCCCGTCCGGGACAAAACGAACGCCTCCGGCAAGCCCTGCCGCTTTCTGCATCAGCACATCATCTTCAGGCTCTTCGTCAGCCTCGCGCCGGTTCAGCAGACTGAAATCCAGCGGATGCATATCCGGATCGCTGAAAAACAGGCTGAGCACGGTGTACGTCAGCCCGGAAAAGTGCATATCCAGCAGAACATCATGAAAATAATGGGTACTGTAAAAGCGGTGCCAGTCGGCATACTCCGTGGATGACATCCCGGCAAGCATGGCGCGCCAGTCGGGTCGCCCCATCTCACGCGCCAGTTTCAGGGCAAAACTCAGCTCACCGTCGAACACTTTCCCGCAGAAACAGGCTCTGCAGGCCCGGCGTCCTCTGCCTGTTCAGGGGTATTATTCACAACAAACTCATACATACCGGACAGCCGGTACACCACGTTTTCAGCATGAGAAATTGCCTCTGTGGGCCAGGTGGTAAGCACTTCCTGCTCAATCTGTTTAACGGCTTCATTCATGGAAGGCAGCTTTGTCTTCTTCGGATGGTTATGCCACAGGGACATCGCCACCAGAAACGCGCCGGTTCTGATGGCGTCTTCCACAGTAAACTTCCGGTTGCTGTCTGACTCCGCCTGTTCTGCCTGCCGTTTCATCAGGGCGAGATGCTCAATACGCTGCAGGGCTGACAGTTCAGAAAGCGTGACGGTCACACCGTTATGTTCAAATGATTCGGTTTTCAGGAACATCGCTGACTCTCCGGATTAACTGGCGGTGACGTTGATTTCTGCAACCGCAGCAAACTCACCATTACCAGATACGACCGGAATGTTGACCTTGCCTGCAGCAACACCTTTCACGGTGATGGTCATACCACTGACCGACACGGTGGCTTTTGTTTTATCCGCAGACACCGCACGGAAGCTCTTGTCGGTTGCGCCCTCCGGCTGGAATGCCACGGTCAGCGTGGTGCTCTGCCCTTTCACTACGGAAGCACTGGCGGGTGTCACCGTCATGCCGGTTGTCGCCGTCACCGTGCTGCGATCTTCTGCCATCGACGGACGTCCCACATTGGTGATCTTCACCGTGCGGGTAATCACTTCCTTCGCCGTCACCGCCTTACCGATACTGCTGACCCAGCCACGGAACACATCGACCGTGCCGTTCGGGAAGCGGATTTTATAGGCACGGGTATCACCTTCATTAAACCACGCCAGCAGCGCCTGCTGCCCCTGCTCTCCGGGCATCCACGCCAGCGTGAAGCTGGTATCTCCGGCAGATTTCTGCCCCTGCCCGGTCGCAGTCCAGTCTGCATCTTCATCATCGAGATAGCTGTCGTCATAGGACTCAGCGGTCAGTTCGCCGGGCGTCAGGTCTTTAACTTTAGCCAGACGCGACCAGTCAACGTCTGAAAGCGGATTCGCATAAGGGTCACCGCTCCCCTTATAAACCCACAGGGTGGTCCCGGCACCTTTCACCGGCATTGTAGGATTTGGTACAGGCATAGCGTCCTCACATTTCATAGGTAATGACATAAGTCAGATCGGCTGAACTCCACAGGCCCGCATCATCGTCGCGCCGGTAGTCATAGCCGCTGGCCACCATACTGGTGATCAAATCTGACAGTGCCGGGATATCGCTCATCACCGGATAAATCCGGGACTCCATCCACGCATCCAGCTCTGAATCCGGCACCTGAGCAGGCAGGAAAACTTCGATATGCAGCTCCGCCTGCCAGGTATCGCTGTCCAGCTCTTCGCCCGTGTATTCAGCGCCGGTGAGATAAACGGCAACTGCCGGAAAATCCGCCTCATCAAAAACAGCGGGGCGACCATCAAAAAACGTCGCCCCGGTGTCATGCTTCTCCAGTGCATCCAGTACGGCTGCACGGAGTTCAGTATGTTTCATCGCTTTATTACCATCCTCAGTTGATGCTGCAGCGCATAGCCCAGCTCTTTCGGAAGACGTTCACGCCGTATCCGCTCAATATTTTGTTTAAACGCCGTGGTCAGCGGCACCGCCATCGGGATTTTCACTACATCAATGGGGTAACGGTTTTTCCCGGCCACACGCTGCATGACATGCCACCGGCCATTTTTCAGTTGCTGAATAAACGCGCCGGGAATACGACGGTTTCCCACCACAAGCACGCTGCCGCCACCTTTCAGGGCTGAACGCTGCCCCTTTTTACGACGCCTGCGTCGGGACAGGACAATCCGCGCGTTACCCAGCTTTATTACGGGCAAATCCCCCCGGTTAACTTTGATTCTGGCCTGCGGATTTTTGACCGTGGCCCTTTTCAGCCTGGCCCTTTCCTTTACCAGTTTCCGGCGTACCTTTGTCTCACGGGCAACCTGTGACGCCGACTGCGATATCGCGGATGAAGCAACGCGGTTAATGGCCATTGCGGCGGCACCGGGCACCGCCGTTCTGCTGATACGGCTGAGGTTTTCAACGGCCTGCTCAAGACCTTTTATGGCCATACATCCCCCTTTCAGCGGCGACGGTTAACGGCAGGCGGTACGCCCCGCCCAAGCCAGAGATGACAGCTTCCGCCATCATCCGGCGAAACCCGGTCTATCCAGAAGTTTTCCTCACCGATGGTCAGCGTGTCTCCACGCCGCAGTTGCCGCACATCATCAGTCCGGACAAACAGGGACGGGCTGGAGCCTTCAACGCGCACGCCCTGTCCGGCATAGCTGATATTTTCAGGGTCATCAAAAACACCACGTATTACTGCGCCGGACTGCTCACCGGATGTCATGGTGGCTGATGTTCCCATGTACCCGCGTATCGTTTCATCGGCGCGGGCAATGGCAGCATCGAACAGGTTATCGAAATCAGCCACAGTGCCTCCCGTTATTGCATTCTGGCCAGGCCACGTTCTGTCATTTCGGCTGCCACACCGGCAGAGACACGAAACGCCGTTCCCGGCAGCACAAATGCCACAGCCTCATCCCGCGTGGCGTGAAGTGCATCGGTATGCAGCGTCACCAGTGCCACAACCGTGACCAGAGCAGCCGTATCAGTCACGGTATCCGTCTGTGCTGATACCACCTCATTTTCATGTCCGGTCAGCGCATTTTCCGGGCTGACAGACGTGTCCTGACCGGCTGCGTCATCCGTGTCATCAAGCTCTTCTTCCAGCTCTGCCACACGGAGCGCCAGTTCTTCTTTCGTCCCCGTCAGGCTGACATCACGGTTCAGTTGCTCACCCAGCGACCGGAGACGGGCAATCAGTTCATCTTTCGTCATGGACTCCTCCACAGAGAGAAAATGGCCCCGAAGGGCCATGATTACGCCAGTTGAACGGACACGAACTCATCAGGATCAGCCAGCAGCATCAGCGGTGCTGACTGAATCATGGTGAACTCTCGCGCCGGATCGCCGGATGTCTTCCAGTTTTTCGGATAACGGGGAGACGCATTAATACCCTCACTCAATGCATCCGCATCCTGAATACAGCCATAGGTGCGCAGACCGCGTGCATGAGTGTTACCCAGCACCATCGTGTTGTCCGGCAGGAAGTTCTTTTTGACGCCGTTTTCCACGTACTGTCCGGAATACACGACGATGGCCACATCGCCATACATTCCCTTATAAGACACCGCTTTGCCCAGGTCTTTTACCGCTGTCTCCAGTTCGGAATGAGAGCCGCGACGGGTATCCAGCTTCTCCCTGACGGCTTTGAAGGAACGGAACAGCGCCCAGCCTTTCGGATCAAACACGATGATATTCACCACGCCGCTGGCGTTCAGCGCGTAGGCTTCGATATCGTCGGTCGGATCATACGTGGACTTGTCACGCTTGCTCCACTCCGTGCCGCCGGACTGCGTGATGTTGTTGGCCGCACTGCGGCCCATATCCACCTCAACCGGATCGAAGGCTTCACCGGTCATGGTGTATTTGCCCTTGAGCACGGCAGAAACGGCCTGCATCTCTTCGACCTGAGCAATGGTCAGCTCTTCGTCACGCATGTTCTGCATGATGATGCGACGGCGGCGGTAAGCCGGGTCCGCCAGATTCTGCGGATCTTCATCCGGCAGGCGACGCAGGGTCATCTGCGGATTCACCTCATGCTTCGGCTTGACATATCCCGGCGTAAATTCAGAGGTGGAGCCGCCACGGGAGCGGATAACCTCACCGGAAACAATCGGCGAAACGTACAGCGCCATGTTTACCAGTCCCGGAATTTGTGAGAGATAGACTTTCTCCGTAGTGAAGGGATAGCTCTCACGGAAAAAGAGACGCAGAAACAGCGGATCAAACTTAAATTTCTGCTCATTTGCCGCCAGCAGCTGGGCGGTTGTGTACATCGACATAAAAAAATCCCGTAAAAAAGCCGCACAGGCGGCCTTTAGTGATGAAGGGTAAAGTTAAACGATGCTGATTGCCGTTCCGGCAAACGCGGTCCGTTTTTTCGTCTCGTCGCTGGCAGCCTCCGGCCAGAGCACATCCTCATAACGGAACGTGCCGGACTTGTAGAACGTCAGTGTGGTGCTGGTCTGGTCAGCAGCAACCGCAAGAATGCCAACGGCAGCACCGTCGGTGGTGCCATCCCACGCAACCAGCTTACGGGAGGAGGTGTCCAGCATCAGCGGGGTCATTGCAGGCGCTTTCGCACTCAATCCGCCGGGCGCGGTTGCGGTATGAGCCGGGTCACTGTTGCCCAGCGGCTGGTAATGGGTAAAGGTTTCTTTGCTCGTCATAAACATCCCTTACACTGGTGTGTTCAGCAAATCGTTAACGGCATCAGATGCCGGGTTACCTGCAGCCAGCGGTGCCGGTGCCCCCTGCATCAGACGATCCAGCGCAGTGTCACTGCGCGCCTGTGCACTCTGTGGTGCTGCGGCCAGAATGCGGCGGGCCGTTTCCACGGTCATACCGGGGGTTTCTGCCAGCACGCGGGCCTGTTCTTCGCGTCCGTGAGCCTCCTCACAGTTGAGGATCCCCATAATGCGGCTGTTTTCTGCCGCAACCGCAGAGGTGATCTGCGCGTTCACGTCCGGCTGCGCCGCGCTGGCGTTTTCGCCCTCCGTCGCTGGCACCACGTCAGTAACGTCAGCCTGCGAAGCAGTGGCTGAAACAGTTGTTGATTGAGTCTCTTTGGTCATTCGCCCTCCTGAGAGACGGGATTTACGTGCATCCAGTGCATCACGCATAACGGTGATCGCATCGGTGCTGTTGACAAGTTCATCAGCCAGTCCGGCATCAATGGCCTCCTGACCGCTGTACACTGCAGCCTCGGTATCCAGCACAGCCTGCACGGACAGGCCGGTATATGCCGACACCTTCTGCGCAAACATCCGGCGGGTTGCATCCATCCGGGACTGCAGTGTCTCCCGGACGTCATCCGGAAGATGGCTGTAGGGGTTGCCATCCACCTTATGGCTGCCGCTGTAAATCAGCGTGATTTCCACGCCCTGTTTCTCCAGCGCAGCACCGTAATTGCTGTGAGCCATCATGACGCCGATGGAGCCTGTCCGGGCGGTCTGCGTGACCAGACGCCGGGAGGCGGCGCTGGCAAGCAGCTGACCTGCACTGCAGTTTATGTCGTTGGCCAGCGCCCATACCGGTTTTATGTCTCGCACACGGGCGATGATGTCAGCACAGTCAAATGCTCCCGCCACCATCCCGCCTGGCGTATCCATATCGAGCAGAATGCCGTCCACCATCGGATCGCTGGCAGCCTGTTGCAGACGGGCGATAATGCCGTTGTAACCGGTCATTCCCGAATACGGCTGCAGCGCCCGTGTCCGGCTGACCAGCGTACCGGACACCGGCAGCACGGCGATGCCGTTCATGACCTGATAACTGCGGGCCTGTCGTGGTCCGTCATCATCACCGGATAACGCCAGCGCCGCGGGTGCCTCTCCGGCAGTCAGGCTGTCGCCGGACACCGCATCCGTCAGGCGACTGATCCCAAGCTGGCCTGCAAGCGCACAAAAGAAAACCCGCGCATAGGCGGGTTCAAGCATCAGCGGCTCATTAAAAGCCATGCTGGCAATATGCGGGAGATTACGCAGCTCTGCTGTCACTCTTCTCCTCCTCTGTTGATTGTCGCAGCCCGGATTCAAATGCCGCAGCCGCCCAGGCGGGCGGTTTAAGACCGGCTGCACGGCGCTCCATCGTTTCACGGACCTGCTGGGCAAAAATTTCCTGATAGTCGTCACCGCGTTTTGCGCACTCTTTCTCGTAGGTACTCAGTCCGGCTTCTATCAGCATCACCGCTTCCTGTACTTCTTTCAGACCATCGATGGCCATACGACCGGAGCCTATCCAGTCGCAGTTCCCCCAGGCACTGCGGGCTTCCTGAAAACTGAAGCGCGCTTTTGAAGGTAACGTCACCACGCGGCGAGCGATGGCCTCTTCCAGCCAGCACAGAAACATCTGGCTCGCCTGACGGGATGCGACGAATTTTCGCCGCCCCATAAAGTACGCCCACGACTCGTTCGCACTGGCCCGTGCCGTGGAGTAGCTCATCTGGGCGTAATTCCGGGAAAGCTGCTCATACGAGACACCCAGCCCGGCAGCGATATACCGCAACAGTGACTGCTCAAACACGGAGTAGCCGTTATCCGTGTCCTGAGCCGTCTGCAGGTTCAGTGAGTCCCCCGGCATCAGGTGCGGCACTTTTGCGCCTCCCAGACGGACCGGTGCTGCGGCGTAATACGCGGCAATTTCACCAATCCAGCCGGTCAGCTTGTCCCGCTGCTCCTTACTGTTCGCGCCCAGAATAAAATCCATCGCTGACTGCGTATCCAGCTCACTCTCAATGGTGGCGGCATACATCGCCTTCACAATAGCGCTCTGCAGCTGCGTGTTCTGCAGCGTGTCGAGCATCTTCATCTGCTCCATCACGCTGTAAAACACATTTGCACCGCGGGTCTGCCCGTCCTCCACGGGTTCAAAAACGTGAATGAACGAGGCGCGCCCGCCGGGTAACTCACGGGGCATCCATGTCCATTTCTGCGGCATCCAGCCAGGATACCCGTCCTCGCTGACGTAATATCCCAGCGCCGCGCCGCTGTCATTAATCTGCACACCGGCACGGCAGTTCCGGCTGTCGCCGGTATTGTTCGGGTTGCTGATACGCTTCGGGCTGACCATCCGGAACTGTGTCCGGAACAGTCGCGAGGGACTGGTATCCCAGGTGGCCTGAACGAACAGTTCACCGTTAAAGGCGTGCATGGCCACACCTTCCCGAATCATCATGGTAAACGTGCGTTTTCGCTCAACGTCAATGCAGCAGCAGTCATCCTCGGCAAACTCTTTCCATGCCGCTTCAACCTCGCGGGAAAAGGCACGGGCTTCTTCCTCCCCGATGCCCAGATATCGCCAGCTTGGGCGATGACTGAGCCGGAAAAAAGATCCGACGATATGATCCTGATGCAGCTGGATGGCGTTGGCGGCATAGCCGTTATTGCGTACCAGATCGTCTGCGCGGGCATTGCCACGGGTAAAGTTGGGCAACAGGGCTGCATCCACACTTTCACTCGGTGGGTTCCACGCCCGCAACTGCCCTCCAAATCCGCTGCCACCGCCGTGATAACCGGCATATTCGCGCAGCGATGTCATGCCGTCCGGCCCCAGAAGGGTGGGAATGGTGGGCGTTTTCATACATAAAATCCTGCAGGTCCCCTGCGTCGCTGTGTCATGCCGGTCTGCACTTCCAGCTCCGCAATGTATTTTTTCAGGTCAGACACGGAAGTGGCCGTAAACTCCACTCTCCGTCCGTCTTTCTGTACCGTTGCCACCCGTTTTCCTGTCATCAGGTCATGCAGTGCCGCACGGGCAGCGGCAAGTTCTTCCTGTCGCGTCATTCATCCTCTCCGGATAAGGCACGGGCGTAATCTGCCAGTGTTTTCTTGTTGGTTGCTGCACCATCCTCTTCCTGCAGGCTCGCCAGCAGTGCACTAAGATCCAGCTGCCAGCGGGAAATACTGATGCGCAGCGCCGCCAGCGCATAAACGAAGCAGTCGAGTGCCTCATTGCGTCGCTTTTTGCTGTCCCACAGTATTTTTTTCCTGCCATCCACCCATTTTTCGACCTGCTCTTCAGCAGTCAGCTGCTGCGCTTCGGTCAGATCAAAAATATCCGGGTTATTCGGGAAGTGAACGGCACCGGGAAGCGGTTCATCCCCTTCCGGCGTCAGTGTG
>OOBW01000813.1_pt1 | contig 18456 bp, 18 predicted proteins | sample 1671701 | NCBI WGS metagenome assembly OOBW01 (sample SAMN06348183, study PRJEB24527) | human gut metagenome | biome: human gut; feature: ankylosing spondylitis patient; material: feces | host: Homo sapiens | place: China | collected 2015-10 | reverse complement strand
CCTGAAGGCGGGACATCTCGGTCTGGATCCCGGAAAGGGTCCGCAGCCGCTCCCCCACGTCCTGGGTGACGGTTTTGGCCTGCGCCTCCAGTCCACCGCCCAGAAACTCCTTCTCTGTGACGAGCCTGCGCTTGACAAACAGCCCGTCCTTCACCTGTCCGTACCGCCGCATGGCGGCCAGGGCGGTGTTCACCTCCGCCAGGGCGCCTTTGGCCTCCGCCAGGCGGGAGCTCTCCCGCTCCAGCAGGCCGGACCAGTCCTCCCCAGCGGTCTCCGGCTCCCGGATCTCCACACAGCCCAGCCGCTGGAGCTGCCCCAGCAGCTCTTCCCGGCAGGCTGCCATGGCGATCACCCGGAGCCTCTTCATCTTTACAATGGCCATGTCAGTCTTTCACAACCCTTCCGACAATGAGATCGGCAGCCATGTCCAGCCGCTTCTCCGCCTCACGGCGCAGGCGCTCCGCCTCCGCCTGGGCTTCTTGCCCGATCTCGTCTCCTCTGGCCGCAGCTCTTGCCTCCGCCTGACGGAGCAGCTCCCGCCCCCGGTCCGCAGCGGCAGCCCGCGTCTGCTGCAAGAGCGCAAGACCGTCCCGCTGTGCATCGGCGACGATCTGTTTCGCCTTTGCTTCTGCGGAGGCCTTGCGCTCCCGGTTATCCGCCTCCACGCGTGTGATGTTCTCGATGACTTCCAGTGGCATCTTCTTCACCTCTTTCCTGTCATGGGGCTTCTCTATGCGAAATGGATGGCTTCAGGGCCTCCCTGCCGCCGCTTGCCGGCGGCAGGAATACCCGGATGGTCGTCTATAGCGCGTCGTTCCTTTCCAGGGCAGTCTCCCCGTTCGTCTTATCTTAGGCAGCTTCGGGGGCAATTATCCGCGGAGTGCGCCCAAGTCTTTGCGGTCGATCTGCGGGCTCAATCCGGCTTTGACCAATGCATGTTTTTCGACCGGCTCACCATTCGAGCGTTCAGATCCGGCGGTGCTCAACCCCGCGGCTCTTTTTCCTCTTTCTTAGTGCTCCGGTCCAGCAGGGCGGCCAGCTCGTTCAGTTCTGTCCCCGCCTGGTCCATCGCCCGGGGCAGCTGAGACAGGTTGACCTCAACTTTCCGCAGCTCCGCCGTCACATGGGAGGCGGTGGACTCGAAGGAGGACATCAGCGTCACATACTGGGCCCGGAACAGCTCCACCGTGCGGCGCAGCCTGGCGGTGGTGGACGCCTCCAGCTCAGCGGCCCGTTTGTGGGCGTCGCACTCGATGTCCCCCACCCGGTCCCGGAACTGGGCGTAGGCCTCCGCCTCCGGCCGGAGCCGCTCCAGCTCAGCGGCCAGCCGTTCAGCCTCCGGCTTGAATGCCTCCAGCCCCTGCCGGGCTGTGCGCTCCTGCTCCAGCTCGGACTGGGCCTGCTCCCGGAGGGCGGTCTCCGTCTCCAGCCGCGTCTGCAGCTCCCGGACCTGGGTCCGCAGGCTGTCCGCCTCTGTCTGCAGGTCCTCGTTCTCCTTCTGCAGCCTCTCCTGGACGGCGGCGGCCTCCTTGGCAGTCTGCTCAATATAGTGGATCACATCCTGCTTGTCGAATCCGCCGAACGCGACGCTTTTGAATGCGTAGTTCTCCATGGTCCGCTTCTCTCTTTCCCGAATGAAAACTTTAACTCCACTTTAGCACAGAACCCCGGCGTTTACAAGGGTTTGAAAATTAACATAAAAAATCCAAAAAAACTCTTGCATTTTGAAATCAGACATGTTATTATAATAAAGCTGTCCGGCAGGACAGGATGTGCGCCCTTAGCTCAGCTGGATAGAGCGTCTGGCTACGGACCAGAAGGCCGGGGGTTCGAATCCCTCAGGGCGTACCAAAAGAGCCACTGTTTTCTAAGGAAAACAGTGGCTTTTTTGTATTTGGCAGAGCGGCTTTTCACAGCTTATTCTGATAGGCCCTATCTCTATTCGGTCATCACGAGTCCTGTTTCTGCTGCTTTTCCTTACTCTGCCAACCCACACCGTTCAGATAAAAGAACGTTTGCGAGTTTGAGAAATCTGCCAGGGTTTGCATCCCCTCTCTTGTGCTTTTTGTCAAAAAAGGGTAGAATTATCTTATCTCAACCAAAAGGAGTTCATCATGGGCAAGCGTTTGTATCGAGTTCTGGGAAAGCTCCTGTACGTGGCACTGTTTGTCACGATCCAAGTGGCGGCACTGATTGTTATGTTTCTCTTTTTCCGGGATCAGTTCGCCTATTTTTACGTTGTCTGCATGCTTCTTTCCCTGGGAGCTTCGATTCACATTCTGAACAACACCACCAGCAACCCTGCCTATAAAATCGCCTGGCTGATTCCCATTCTCCTCTTCCCCATCTTTGGTGGATTGCTGTATCTGCTGTTTGGAAAATACCGGATGACCCGAAGACAACGCGCCGCCAGCCGGGCAATACGTGAGCAGATCACCTCTATCATGGAACCGGAACACGCCGACCTGGAAAGTTTAGGATTACAGACATCAGACGCAGCCATCCATGTTCGCTATCTTCTGCGCGCCTCAGGATCACCTCCCAGCGGTCATACCCAAACAGAATATCTTCCGATCGGTGAGACATTCTTTGCTGCGCTTTTACGGGAGCTGGAAACAGCAGAGTCCTTTATCTTTCTGGAGTATTTCATCGTTGAAGAAGGCACCATGTGGAACACCATCCTCGAGATTCTGGAAAGAAAGATCAAGCAGGGCGTGGAAGTCCGACTGATGTATGACGATCTGGGCTGCCTGCTCACTCTGCCCCGCCACTACGACTGCCAGCTGCGGGAAAAGGGGCTGCAGGTCTGCGTTTTCAATCCCTTCAACTCCATTCTCTCTCCCCGCTTCAATAATCGGGATCACCGCAAGATTTGCATCATTGACGGCAAAACCGGGTTCACAGGCGGAATCAATCTGGCAGACGAATATATCAATGCCTATGCAAAACACGGCCACTGGAAAGATACCGGCGTGTGTCTCCGGGGCAGTGCCGTGTGGGGCATGACTGTGCAGTATCTTGCTTTGTGGGGATTTGCCAGCGGGCATGTGGATGCTTTTTCCCGTTACCGCCCCGCCGCCGGATGGGCGGATTCCATTCCACATGATGGTGTGGTCCTGCCGTACACAGATCTTCCCCTGGACGATGAGCTGGTGGGTGAAACCGCCTACCTGAACCTTATTCACCGGGCAAAAAAATACGTGTATATCACCACACCTTATCTGATCATTGACAATGAGATGATGACCTCTTTGTGCACCGCCGCCAAAGCTGGTATTGACGTGCGGATCATTACGCCTCATATTCCAGACAAAAAGGCAGTATTTTTTCTGACCCGATCCTATTACGCACCGCTGCAGAAAGCCGGTGTCCGCATCTATGAATACACCCCCGGATTCATCCACGCAAAAACCATGGTCTGCGATGACGAATACGCTATCGTGGGGACCATCAACTTGGACTACCGCAGCCTTTATCTGCATCTGGAAGATGCGGTGTGGATGTACCGCAGCAGCGCCGTACACGATGTCAAAAAAGATTTTCTGCAAACGCAGTCGATCAGCCAGGAGATGCACCCGGAGGATCTGGGCCGTATCGGATGGCTCAAGCAGATCTGGCTGGGAATTCTGCACGCATTTGCACCGCTGGTGTAATCCATCTGATCGCATTTTCCCCGGCAGATAATTCCCACCGGCCTTTACTACCGGTGCAGCGCATATACCGTGCAAAAAGCGGGCGTCTCTTATGAGGAGACGTCCGCTTTCCATTTGTTAAAATCCACGTGCTTTCAGATTCGCCACCAGGCGAACATAGAACTCCCGCACATCAAAGCCGGGAATATTCTCGCGATTCAGATCCACCACGTCGCCGTGGGAGGTCCCTCGTCTGCCCGTGGGTTCCAGTAGTGTGAAATGGCTGCCCCACTTGGCCGAGTCCACCGCCACCAAACCGTCGTTGAGACCATCAAAATGCTTGACGATGGGATACGTCATATTCAGGGGAAATTTCCCATGCTGGGCCCGCTTGCAGTAGGACATGACACTCTCATACACCACGCCGGGCTGGTCTGGGGTATCCTTGTTCCGGGCCGCACAGGCGGACTCTGTCAGGTCTGTCACTGCCGCCAGGAAATCCGGGGCCGGATCTCCCAAACGCTTGAGTGCAGCATTGTAAGTATCGGCAATCTTCTGCCGGGCGGCCTGGGGCATCCTGCCCAGCAGATACTCCGCGAAAATACAGCCGCGATGGGGCGTATTGATGGTGGTGAGGCTTGCCACATAAGGTGCCATTCCTTGATGGGCGATGGCAGCCCGGCTGTCCAGTCCGCCCTTGGAGTGGGCGATGATGTTCACCTTGCCGCAGCCGGTCTCCTCCACGATCTGCCGGATCCGCGCGGCCAGCTCCTTCCCGCTCTCCTCCACCGCAGCAGCGGACTGCTGCTGACCGTAGTAAATCGTGGCGCCGTTGCGCTGGAGTTCCCGGGGGATACGCCCCCAGTAGTTCAGATAGCGAAAGTCCCGGAAAAAGACGCCGTGGACCAGCAAAAGCGGGTACTTCGTCTTGCAGATCTCGCTCTCTGCCCGGGCCTCGTCCAATTCCCACTTCTCTGTCTCGAATTCCACCTCGTCCGAGACGATGCGGATGATCCTGAGTAGGTACCAGATGTTGAGCAGAGGAATCCATCCGCAGAGCGCCGCCAGCACCCGGTGCTTGAGACCCAGCTGGACAGAGGTGAGGTATACCCGGATCATGCCGGACCAGAACACCACAGCCGCCACAGCCACGATCACCAGCACATGAGCTCCCCAAACCAGCCAGCCTATCCCGATTTCATAGCCGTCCGCCCCGGTCCAGGGGGTCAGCAGCAGCAAAAAACACAGCGCTGAAATCAAATCCAGTGTGACCGTCACCAGGAACAGCCGCAGCAGCTCCGCGCCCGCTGCCAACTGCCGGATGCGGCGAGTGGGCAGCGTTGTGTTTCCCAAAGGACGCGCCAAAATCAAAATCAGCATCAACACCAGTAAAAGTGCCGCCAGCGGTAAATGCCATTCCCCTGTCCTCCGATAAAGCGGCAGGACACATACCACCGCCACTAAATTGGATACAAGCAGCATCACCAGGACACACAGAATACGACGCAGCCATTTCATAACGTCTCCCACCTCTCGATTCCATCCTCTTTACAGGAACGTCTCGTTCTCTTTAGGGGCGGTGAAGTTGGCCTTCAACATGGCCACGTGAGACAAAAACGCCTCGTCATCAAAGTATTTTGCCTGCTTGGTGCACTTGCGGACACAGGCCTGACACTTGATGCAGGTGCCGGGTACGCTGGACGGGTCCTTGGAATCAATGGCTCCCATGGGACACATGCGGGCGCAGGCTCCGCAGCCGTTGCAGCGGCTGGCCTTTGTTTTGGGTTTTGCCTTCAGGAACTTGGCAGGCTGACCATCCGTTCCCTTGGGCACATAATAGGGCGCCGTCGGGTCTCCGGGCACCCGAACAATCTCCGGGACGCCCGCCGCCTGCCGGACCTTGTCCGCTGCCTGGGCAGCGAAATTCTTGGCCTCGAAGAGATCGCTCCAGCCGGGGCGCCCGTAGGCCAGCTCGTCCGTAAAAGCGTGCTGGGCCACAAAGGCACCGGCTGCCAGAGGACGGAATCCGTCTCCCACCAGCGTGGCACACAGCTCTGCCAGAGCGTTGTCATAGGAGCGGTTTCCAAAAACCACCACGGCTACCGCCAGGGTACCGTCTCCCCGCAGACCGCTTTGCAGCCAGGGCAGCAGCTTGTTGGGAACCTTGCCTGCATAAGTGGGCGTTCCTACCACCACCAAGTCTTTTTCTGTAAAGCTATAAACCTGTTCACGTTTTGCAGGAAGCGTGATATCGACACTTTCCCAAGCCACACCCAGCCGTGCGGCGGCGGCCCCCGCCACCGTCTCCACCACACGGCGGCAGCCGCCGGTGGGACTCCAGTAAACAGCCCAGACTTTTTGAATCTCCATACGCTCTCTCCCTCTCTCTTGTATAGATGCAGGAAACGCAGGCGCCCCGGCAGGACGCCTGCGTTTTTTATAGAGAAAAATCAGCCTCGTTCAATTTCCCAGTATCCAGAGAGGCCGGACGAGGCGGCACCCGCTTCATGGGATCATATTTGAAAGACCGGCAATGGTCCTCCACCGGCATGATCCCCCGTTTCACGCAGGCCACTTCCCGCTCATTGATCTGCTGGCCCCGCTGACAGTATGCACACCGAGGCTCAATGTTTTTACGAAACAGCATTCCAATTCCCCCTCAAACACACCATGCTCACATTCCGTAGAGTTGGACTTTGTCGTCCTCCACAGTGGCCCGGATCTGAGTGATGGGTGACTCATAGCTGTCAATGATCTTGGTGGCCAGGGGGTCCTCCAGCTCCTTCTGGATGGTGCGCCGCAGATTGCGGGCACCATAGGTCCGGGAAAAGGACTTGTGGGTCAACCAGACCACCAGTGCATCGTCATAGGTAAATGTGATGCCTTTGTCCTTCAGAGAGGTGACTAGCTCACCCAGCATGATCCGAGCAATGGACTGGAAGTTCTCCTCACTGAGCCGGTTGAAGGTGATTACTGCATCCACCCGGTTGATGAACTCCGGCCGCAGGAACTGCTGCAGGGCTTTCATGGCCCGGTCGGCATCCTGCTCATTGGCTGTCCGGCCAAAGCCTACAGTCCCCTCTTTGGTGGCACTGCCGGCATTGGAGGTCATAACGATAATAGTATTTTCAAAATTCACCTTCCGACCATGGGCATCAGTGATCTCACCGTCATCCAGAATCTGCAGAAGAACGTTCAAAACATCGGGATGAGCCTTTTCGATCTCGTCGAAGAGCACCACGGCATAGGGCTTGCGGCGGATTTTCTCTGTCAGCTGGCCCGCCTCGTCATAGCCCACATAGCCCGGGGGAGACCCCACGATGCGGGAGACGGAGTGCTTCTCCATAAACTCCGACATATCCAGCCGAATCAGTGCGTCCGGCGTGTTGAAGAGATCGCCGGCCAGCTGCTTGACCAGCTCCGTTTTACCCACGCCGGTGGGCCCCACGAAGATGAAGCTGACCGGCTTGTGCTTGGGGCTGATGCCCACCCGATTGCGGCGGACGGCAGCCGCAACCGCTGCAATGGCCTCATCCTGACCGATGATATGGGATTTGAGCCGGGTCTCCAGCTGGCTCAGGCGCTGGAATTCCTGCTCTCGGATCTTGGAGGCAGGAATCTTGGTCCAAAGCTCAATGACATGGGCCAGATTCTCCATGGACAGCTGGGGATCGCCCTTTTCCAGCAAAGCGTTGAGCTCTGTATTGAGCTGGAGCTCCTTGCTCTTGAGTTCTGCCATACGGGCATAATCGCCCTCAGTCTTCTCCTCTTTCTCCTCCAGCATGGTCCGCTCTTTTTCATAGTCGTCCAGTTCCCGCTGGATTTCCATGCGGCGGGAGATGTCCGCATCCTTCAAATTCAAATCGGAGCAGGCCTCATCGATCAGGTCGATGGCCTTATCCGGCAGGAAACGGTCTGTAATGTAGCGCTCAGAGAGCACCACCGCCTGGCGGAGAATCCCGTCGGAGATCTTCACGCCGTGGTACTGCTCATACTTGGGAGCAATGCCCTTGAGGATCTGGACCGTATCGTCAATAGAAGGCTCGTTCACCGTCACCGGCTGGAAACGGCGCTCCAGGGCCGTGTCCTTTTCAATGGACTTGCGGTATTCATTGAACGTAGTGGCGCCGATCACCTGGATCTCCCCCCGGCTCAGGGCGGGCTTCAAAATATTGGCAGCGTTCATGCTGCCCTCGGCGTCGCCGGCTCCCACGATATTGTGGACCTCATCGATCATGAGGATGATATTGCCTAGCCGCTTGACCTCGTCGATCAATCCCTTCATACGGCTTTCAAACTGGCCCCGGAACTGGGTACCGGCCACCAGCGCCGTCAGGTCCAGAAGATGAACTTCCTTATCCCGCAGCTTAAAGGGCACGTCGCCGTTCGCAATGCGCTGGGCCAGTCCCTCAGCGATGGCGGTTTTTCCCACGCCGGGCTCACCGATCAGGCAGGGGTTGTTCTTCTGGCGGCGGTTGAGGATCTGCACCACCCGCTCGATCTCTTCGGTACGGCCGATTACCGGGTCCAGCTTTCCCTCTTTGGCCTTCTGGGTCAGGGAGATGCAATAGTTCTCCAGGTATTTTCGCTTGCCGTTTTTGGGGTCCTTCCGGGTCTCCTTCTCCCGACCACGGGAAGTCCCCTCCTCCCCGCCGGCGGATTCCCGGCCGCTCTCGCCGGAGAAGAGCCGGTTAAGGAACGGGAAAGTGGCAGTCTTGCCGTCTTCCTCCTCATCGCTGCCCTCAGCGTCTCCGCCAGGCAGATCCTCGATGTTTTCCACGCCGTTCATGGCCTGCATCATCTCAGAATTGAGCGTATCCAAATCCTCGTCGGAGATGCCCATCCGCTTCATCATATCGTCTACCTGAGGCAGCCCCAGGTCCTTGGCGCACTTTAAGCACAGGCCCTCGTTGATGGTCTTGTCTCCTTCTATTTTGGAGATGAAGACCACCGCCACATTTTTCTTACATCTGGAACAAAGTGTAGGCTGCATTGTGTAACCTCCATGCGCCCTCGGCGCCTTTCGAAATTTCAGCTCTCCCTGTCGGGAGGTCAGCCGGCGCTGCCCGCCGGCCGGGCGGCCTGGTTTCTCCGCCCGTTATTGCAGAAACGACAACGCGCTCAAAGGCGTGTGGGTCGTAAAGAATCTGAGAAGATGTGTCGCGGCCACGGTGTCCGTCTCAAAGGAGATCCCCAGCCGACGGGCAACCCAGATCACCAGGAACACCAGCAGTGCGGCCTCGATCAAACCGATAGCTCCACCGCCGACGCTGTTGGCAAAATGTAGTCCCGGCAGCTTCAAAAACAGGTCCGTCGCCCGAATCAGCAACTTCAGCCCCCACAACAGCAGCGCGAAGGAGAGCATATACAAAACACTGTAGATCATGGACTGGGCCACGCTCTCCACCACGGCCATCGCGATGGACACCCCGGTATCCTGTACCTTCTCCTGCGCCTGTTGCACCAGGGATTCCCGCACATCTTGATCCAACCCCATCAGACTGAGCAGATCTTCAATGCCGAACGCATCTCCGTCCACTTCTCCGTCTGCCGGGTCGGTGGGCACCCCGTCCACCTGAGGAGCCTCACCAGCCTGTACCGCTACGGCGTCATCCACCTTTTCCTCAATATGGGACTGGATCAGCGGCGTGATCAGTTTGGCCGCCGGCGCCGAGAGCGTATTGGCAATGATCCCGGCACCCACCAGAGCCACAATCACCGCAATCAGCCCTGCCAGGGCCCGAAATAGTCCCCGGCGGGCACCAAATATCGTGAAAGTGACCAAAACGATTGCCACGATCATGTCCATTATAACAGATGTAGTCATACTTGCCTACCTTTTGCCATGAAAACTTTTTGTGAACGCCTGTTCAATTTCTGCCGCTTATGGCAGGAACAGTCGGGCAGATTCTGATGCCAGCAGCAAAACTGAGCCGTCGCTGCGCATCAGGATATCCCGGGCATATCCGGTATCCTCCAGCGTCGCATAAGTCTGCAGGTCCTGATTGTACACCTCCAGATGGTCGATGTACAGCACCGCAATATAGCGTCCGGCTGCCGACAGGCCCACTACTTCGTCGCTGATATCCAGAGAGGCGATCTCCTCCCCTTTTTCATCTACCGTAACCAACCGGCCCAAGCTGCCGGACTGGTAACGGTTGAGCAGCAGCACGGTAAAATCATCTCCAGTGGTGTCATATTCCCGAAGGTACTCATCCGCGTAGGAATAGCTCCCCTCCACCGTTCCCTTATGATCTGCCAGCGTCAGCTCCGTATCCGATACGGTCACGATCTTTCCGTTCTGCTCGCTGATCTCCAGCACCAGGCCGTCCGAAATATCATAATCTGCAACGGGATCCGTCTCTGTCAGGTCGTAGAGAACGATGTTGCTGACAAAAACGCTCTGCTCCTGCCCCAGTGTCACTGCCGCCAGGTATGCATCGTCATCCGTCACATAGGCATCCGTCACGAACCGCTGGGAGGAACGGAAGGTAAACATCAGCTCACCCTTGTCGTTGTATACGTCCACGGCCCCCTTGCAGTTGTCCCGCTCCGCAGTGACCGCCAGCCACCCGTTATCGTTGAGCGTCGCGGCCAGAAACGGCTCTGCCGGATCTGCCGTCAGGTTCATCTGCTCTCCGTCACTGTCCACCACATACAGCTCCGTGCCCCCCACGTCATAGGCAACGGCCCGGCCGCCGCCCACTGCCAGCGCCGGGGTGTTCATCTTCACACTGGTGGACCAGATCTCGCCGCCGTCTGCCGAGAGGACCTGCAAAGACGTATTCGACAGTACCACCAGCCGATCCCCCAGCACCGCGAAGCGGTTGTTGGAAGACGCATCGTACTGGTACCCGGAATCACTTTCCGCCTTGGTTTCCCCATACGTAAAATAGCGGCGCAGCACATCAAAGCCGGTGCCATCCCGGTACGCAGCCAGCAAAACCACTGCCAGCACCACTGCCAGCACCACAAAGAAGATCAAAAAGCGGCGAAACCGATGACTCTTCTTCTGCAGTGCTTCCTCGCCGTCGTCATCATTCCAGATGTCCTTTGTTGTATCAGCCATTGAGTCGCTCATCCTCATACCAAAGTCTTGTCAGGTACAATCCGCCGGGGGGCACCGTCGGTCCCGCCAAGGTCCGGTCCCCACTCTCCAGGATGGCGGGAATATCCTCCGGAAGGAACTTTCCCTCCGCCGCATAGAGCACCGTGCCTGTGATGGCCCGTACCATGTTATACAAAAATCCGTTGGCACAGACCTTCAATTCCAGCAGGTCTCCGTTCCGGGTCACATCACACCAGTAGATCGTGCGGACCGTGGTTTTCGTCTCCGTTCCCATGGAACGGACCGCCCGGAAATCATGAGTCCCCACAAACATATGAGCCGCCCGGTTGAGAAACTCCTCGTCCAGCCGCTTGGGATAGAAGTAAACACGGTTGACGTAGAAGGGATTCTTGAAGCGGGAATTATAGATCCGGTACGTATACTCCTTTTTGTGGCAGGAGCCGATGGCGTTGAACCCCTCGTCCACCTCCAGTGCCTCCCGCACGGCAATGTCCTCCGGCGTGTGGGTGTTGATGGCAAAGGGCAGCCGATCCAGGGGAATCCGGGACTCCGTGCGGAAATTAGCCACGTAGTACTCCGCGTGAACGCCGGCATCCGTCCGGCCGCAGCCGGTCAGGTGCACCCGCTCTCCGGTGATCTCTCCCAGAGCCTTCTCCAGTGTTCCGCAGACGGTAACCGCGTTTTTCTGCACCTGCCAGCCGTGGTAGGCAGTACCGTTATACATGAGTTTCAGGGCAATGTTGCGCATACAAACTTCCTACACTTTCTTCTCTTCTGCGGGACAAATACACTCACCGGTTCTCCGGCACGATATCCGCAATTACCACTTCCGGACGGTTGAAGATCCGGGGAATGCGGGTACTTTCCCGTGCAAGGCCCCGGCTGACCAGAAACACGGTTCCATCCAATCCATACTCTCCCCCCGCATAGGCCGGAAACAGTCCCTGATTGGGCGCGTACAGCCCGTTGAGAATCCCGGGGATCCGCCACTGCCCGCCATGGGCGTGGCCAGAGAGAATCAGATCAAAAGAGCCGTTCAAATACGAATCGATTTCTTCAGGCCTATGTGCCAAAAAGACTGTAAAGTTATTCTCCTTTTCTGTCGTCTCAAGCTGCGATAACTGCTGCGTACTGCTGCCGGAATCCGGATCATCGACCCCGCAAAATGTGATCTGCTGTCCGTTAAGGTCCACAGTCACCTGATCACCCCGCAGTACCTGTACGCCCAGTGCCTCCATCTGCCCGCAGATGCGCTCTGCATCTCCGGACCACCACTCGTGGTTGCCGGTCACATAAAAGCAGGGCCACTCTGCCGCCAGCGCAGACACCGCCGTCCAGGCATTCTCCTCCGGCAGTACATCGTCCACAATGTCCCCCACCAGGGCCACAGCGTCGGGGGCCTGCACTGCCACGGCGTCCAGCAGCTCCCGCTGCCCTTCCCCGTAATCACAGCTGTGGAGGTCTGTCAAAACCGCCAGACGCACCGGCGCTGTGATCTTTTCACTGGAGATTTCATATGTGACAACCCTCAGTCGGGAGTCCAGGGCTGTCAGCAGCAAAATTGCAAACATTACGCATACAGCAATAACTGTAAGGCGTTTTCGCTTCACAGTCCAAACCGTCCCAGCGCGATGACTCCCACTGTAATGGCGACGCCTGCCGTCAGGGCCATCCAGTCCCGTGGAGCATATTTCAGCACATGCAGTTTGGTGCGGCCCTCACCGCCGTGGTAGCAGCGGCACTCCATGGCGGTGGCCAATTCGTCAGCCCGCCGGAAGGCACTGATGAACAGCGGTACCAGAATGGGAATCATGGCCTTGGCCCGCTGGATCAGGTTCCCGCTTTCAAAATCCGCGCCCCGGGCCTTCTGGGCAGACATGATCTTATCCGTCTCCTCAATGAGAGTGGGGATAAACCGCAGGGCAATCGACATCATCATGGACAGCTCATGGACCGGCACATGGAGCTATTTCATTCCGCCCAGCAGCCGCTCCAGTCCGTCAGTCAGGCTGATGGGGCTGGTGGTATACGTCATGAGGAAGGTCCCCATGATAAGGAGCATGATCCGCAGCACCATAAAGACGGCGTTGCGTACGCCGGCATCCGAGATGCGCAGAACCCCCCACTCCACCAGATAGCGGTCGCCAGGGGTAAAGAACAGGTTCAAAATACCGGTGAAAATAATGATGAACAACACCGGCTTGAGACCCCGCACCAGGGACCGGATACCCACTTTGGAAATTCGCACGCAAACTGCCAGCACCAGAGCCAGCAGAGCATAGGTCACGAGGCTCTTTGCGCAGAACAGGGCGATGATGTACAGCGTCACCAGTAAAATCTTGGTCCGGGGGTCCAGCCGATGAGCAACGGTGTCACCAGGAAAATACTGGCCCAGCGTGATATCCTTCAGCATACCGCACCGCCTTTCCGAACTGCCAACAGCTCCTTTTCCAGATCCTGCACCGTGTAAACGGCCGGGTCAATTGGCAGTCCCTGCTGGCGCAGCCGCATGGCAACTCTCGTCACCTGGGGCACATCCAGTCCGGCGGAGAGCAGCTCATCCGCCCGGGCAAAGACCTCCTTGGGGGTGCCGCTCATCAGCACATGGGCGGACTTGAGCACCAGAATGCGGTCCACATTCTGGGCCACCTCGTCCATGCTGTGGCTGACCATCAAAATGGTGGTGCCCCGGTTGCGGTGGATATCCCGGATGTTGGCCAGCAGGTTTTCCCGGCCCGCCGGGTCCAGTCCCGCCGAGGGCTCATCCAGGATCAGCACCTTGGGCTCCATGGCGATGACGCCCGCCAGGGCCACCCGGCGCTTCTGGCCACCGGAGAGTTCAAAGGGGGATTTGTCCAGCTGGTCGTCCCGGATGCCCACCAGCTTGGCAGCCTCCCGTACACAGCGGTCCAGCTCGTCTCCGGTCTTTCCCATGTTGGCAGGGCCAAAGGCGATGTCCTTGTAGACGGTTTCCTCAAAGAGCTGATACTCCGGATACTGGAACACCAGCCCTACCTGAAAACGGACACTGCGGATCTTTTTGGGGTCCTCCCAAATGTCCCGCCCATTGAGCAGGATCTGACCGGAGGTAGGCTTGAGCAGGCCGTTGAGATGCTGGATCAGGGTGGATTTTCCGGAGCCGGTATGACCGATGATCCCCAGAAACTCTCCCCGTTCCACCTCAAAGCTCATATCCTCCACGGCGCTGCGCTCAAAGGGCGTGCCTACGCCGTAAGTATGGGTCAGGTGTTTGACTTCTAAAATCGGTTCCAATGTTTCCTGTCCCTCCACATTAGTTTCCCCGCATGGCCTGCACGATGGCATCGGCACACTGCTCAACGGTCAGGGCCGTCAGCGGTACGTTGAGTCCGTCCTTTTGCAGACGATCCAGCAGATCCACCGTGTCCGGCACCGTCAGCCCCATGGCCCGCAGCTCCTCCACACGGGTAAAGACCTCCTGCGGGGTGCCGTCCATAGCCACCTGACCGTCGTCCATTACCACCACTCGGTCCGCCTCCTCGGCTTCGTTCATGTGGTGGGTGATAAGCACCACCGTGATTCCCTTTTCCCGGTTGAGGCGGTGAATGGTGCCAAGCACCTCACGCCGGCCCACCGGGTCCAGCATGGCTGTGGCTTCGTCCAGCACGATGCACGCCGGTTCCATGGCCAGCACGCCCGCAATGGCGATGCGCTGCTTTTGACCGCCGGAGAGCAGATGGGGCGCATGGCGGACAAATTCGCTCATTCCAACGGCAGCCAGGGCATCATCCACCCGTTTCCGGATCTCCTCACTGGGCACGCCCAGATTCTCCGGTGCGAAGGCCACGTCCTCTTCTACCACGTTGGCCACGATCTGGTTATCCGGGTTCTGGAACACCATGCCCACCCGCTGGCGAATGGCCAGCAGCAGATTGGGATCACAGGTGTCCATCCCCTCCACATACACCCGGCCGCCGGCCGGCAGCAACACGCCGTTGAAGGTCTTGGCCAAGGTAGACTTGCCGGAGCCGTTATGCCCCAGCACCACCACAAAGGTTCCCTTCTCAATGCAAAGGTCCACGCCCCGCAGGGCAAACACCGTTTTCCCGTCCTCATCGGCGGGATAGGCATATTTCAGATTTTCCGTTTCGATCATCGTTGTCATTGTTCATTCTCGCTTTTCATGAAGATCGTCTTGCGGATGAAACCGCTGTACAAATCCCGGTGCCAGGCGGCCCAGCAGCCGTACCAATCCATAGCCGCAGAGGACGCCCAGCGTATTCAAAAGCAGATCGTCCACGTCAAAGGCCCGGCCGATCAGGAGTTGCCAGCACTCGATTCCCAGCGTGATGCACAAGCCCTCCGCCAGCACCCATCTCCAGCTGCAAGCGCTGCGCAGCAGGCCGGAAAAAAATCCGAATGGCAGGAACATCACAAGATTGCCAGCCAGGATGTACAGGGAATGGCCGTCCGGGGCAAAGGTCTGAAACGGGATCAGATTTACCGTTCCCCGTTCAAAAAAGGGATACCCGGCTGCGTTCCAGTCATATCCGTGGAGAAGATCTACCATCGACCAGATCACCCACCGGGGCGTCAGCGTTACCGCCGCCATGCCGCCGCAGAACATCCAGAAGAGGGCCTCCGCCGCGGTTCGCAGTACGGAACTGCTCCCTCCCACCACCGCGAGGCGGCGCTTTCTCCGGAACTGCAGACCCCCAAACACCGCCAGTGCGGGAAGCGCTCCCGCCAGCATGGTTACAAGATAGGCTCCTGTGTGCCCCATGGACGTTATTCGCTCATCCAGCGGCCGGTGGCGCCGCAGGGCAGGGCCATGCCGGTCTCCGTGACAGGAAGGCCCAGCTCGTCCCAGGTACATCTTCCGCCGTACTTCTCCGCCACCAGCAGGTGCAGCAGATACCCCAGAACCGAGGGCGCCAAGCCCGTGGTATAGGAGTTGATGAGCACGAAAAGGGGCTTGTCCGAGAGGACATTGGCGCAGAGCTTGACAAAGCCGTACAGGTTGTCCTCCAGTTTCCAAACCTCTCCGCCGGGCCCCCGGCCATAGCTGGGCGGGTCCATAATGATGGCATCATAGGTCTTGCCCCGACGGATCTCCCGCTCCACAAACTTGGCGCAGTCATCCACGATCCAGCGGATGGGGGCGTCCTCCAGGCCGGAGAGCTTGGCGTTTTCCTTCGCCCAAGCCACCATTCCCTTGGCCGCATCCACATGGCACACGCTGGCCCCTGCCTTGGCGCAGGCCACCGTAGCACCGCCGGTATAGGCAAAGAGATTCAGCACCCGGATGGGCCGCCCGGCGGAGCGGATCTTCTCCATGGCGAAGTCCCAGTTCACCGCCTGCTCCGGGAAGAGCCCCGTGTGCTTGAAGTTCATGGGCTTGACCTGGAAGGTCAGGTCCTTATAATGAACTTTCCAGCTCTCCGGCAACGCCTTTTTCTCCCAGTGGCCACCGCCGGTCTGGCTGCGCAGATACCGGGCGTTTGCCCGTTTCCAGGCCGGATTTTTCCGGGGCGTCTCCCAGATTGCCTGCGGGTCCGGCCGTACCAGGAACTGCTTGTCCCAACGCTCCAGCTTTTCTCCTCCGCCGCAGTCCAGAAGCTCGTAGTCCTTCCAATCCTCCGCGATCCACATAGCCATTCCTCCATTGTGCTGTCTACATAAAAATACATGATATTATACCTCTTTACAAGCAGGTTCGTCAATTCCTTTTCCGCCTGGAAACCGCTTTCCCGCAGGGAACCCAGCCGATCTTGCAAAGCGCCCCCGGCACAGATGTGCCAGGGGCGTTTCCATAGGGCTTCACACCAGTCTTCAGGCAAAAGGAGGCCGCCCTTTGGCCGCCTCCCTCTGTCTGCATATCATTTCTTTCCTGCGGACTCACAAAACCGATGGAGAATCACCGCCAGCTCCGCCCGGGTGGCATATCCCCCCGGGTCCAGACGGCCGTCGGTGCGCCCCTGGAGCAGTCCCGCATCCACTGCCCACTCCATGGCCTCCCGGGCGTAGGACTCTACCAGATGGCCGTCCCGATAACCAGTCAGATCCGCCCGGCCATTTCCCGCTGCATCCACGCTGACGGCATACCGGAAGAGCATTGCCGCCAGCTGCTGACGAGTAACGGGGGCATTGGGCCGGAAGGTCCCATCCTCATACCCCTGAACAATTCCTTCCTTCGCCGCCCAGGCCGCAGCATCGGCACAGTAGGCATCCGGCGGCACATCGGTAAACGGCGGTGTTTCGGCTTTGGGGCTTTCCTCCATCCGATACAAAATGGCAGCGATCATGCCGCGGTTGGAAGCAGCAGCCGGAGAGAATGCGCTGCCTGCCGTTCCCTGCATCAGCCCATTTTCATAGACGTACTGTACCGCATCCTCATACCAAGCACCGGGCTTCACATCCCGGAAAGGATTTTCCCAGGTGCTGCGCATCACCTGACCGGCGGCGGAGACCAGCTCTCCCCCGTCATCCTGAGAGAGCTCCCAAAAGCCGATACCGCCCAAACCCAGAGATCGGGCCAGCTCCGCCTTGGCGGTAATGGAGATCACGTCGTCATAAGAGACAAATGTGTTCTTACCGTACAGATAAGGCACCTGTGCCTCATCATGCCGCAGCTGACGGTAGGCGCTCTGGCTCAGATAGCTTTTTTTGATGGTTTTATAGCTGACGGATCTTCCTGAGGTATAGGTACTGTACAGGCCGTTATTCTTGCTGCTGACACCCTGATACGCGTACCCGTACAAAGGCATCCCCAGCACGATCTTTTCCGCCGGGATTCCCTTGTTCAGGTAGGACTGAACGCATGCGGAAATGCCGGTTTTGCTCTGGGGGGATGCGGCAGAGGGCGTATACAGCGGAGCGTTGAAGTCGGCGTACGTGTCCCAGGTCCCGTGTAGGTCATAGCCCATGAGGAAAATGTGATCTACGATGTCCGCTACCTGCACCGCCTCAATCTGGTTGAGATACCAGGCGCCGGCGGCACCGGCAATGGTGAGAGAATAAGTCTTGCCATCCCTACGGCCCTGCCGGTCCAGTTGGGTGCGAAGCTCCCGGAGCAGCAGCGTGAAGTTCTGCTTGTCCGCCGGCCGGTGGATGGTCCCGGGAGCACCGCCAGAGACGGGGTACTCCCAGTCCAGATCCACGCCATCCAGGCCGTATTCCGCTACAAAAGCTGCACAGCTGGCGGCAAAGGTCTCCCGCCGGGCTTTGGTGGAAGCAACATCAGAAAAATACTTAGAATCCGACCATCCGCCCACGGAGATCAGCAGCTTGAGCTGGGGATTCCGGGTCCGCAGCTTTCGCAGCGCCGCCAGATTCTTTTTGTCCTGAGTCTGGTCCTCCAGCATGATGGTCCCGCTGTCCGGATCGATCTGGGCAAACGCATAGTTGATCTGGGTCAGTTCCTCTGCCGGAATCTGGTCAGGTGTGAACCCCTGGTAAGCGGCCCACCCCGCGTAATAGCCCACCACTTCTCCGCTGAACTCGTATGTACCGCGCTTCAGGCCGGCCTCGGTGGGGATGCTCAGCGCCAGCAATGTCAGGCACATCGCAGCCAGACCTGCAGCGGCGCGTTTAAATCCTGTTCGCACTTCAAAAACGCTCCTTTTCTGGTTGTTGGTGTCACATGGCATGGCATGCGCTCTTTGCGTTCCATTTTACCGGGGCTTCCGGCGCATCTCAAGCCACAAATACTGGAAGGGCTTCCAGAGCGCAGAAAAGAGGCAGTCCCCGCAGGGACTGCCTCTTTTTCAAATGCTT
>OOBW01000812.1_pt1 | contig 18467 bp, 38 predicted proteins | sample 1671701 | NCBI WGS metagenome assembly OOBW01 (sample SAMN06348183, study PRJEB24527) | human gut metagenome | biome: human gut; feature: ankylosing spondylitis patient; material: feces | host: Homo sapiens | place: China | collected 2015-10 | reverse complement strand
AAGCGAGAAGGCGCAAGAAGCAAATAATTTACTGAATAATTTTCGTAGCTTTCTTTCAAGAGAATACGGAATCTGGTCTTTGCCAAATTTGGAAACTGCTCAGTTAATCAAACAAGAATATAATGTTAAATCAAGCTTAGAAATTATGGCGGGAAATGCATACTGGTCAAAAGCCTTAAGTGAGGTCGGCATAAAAGCGATAGCTAGCGATTCTTTTGCTTGGGCGAAAAGCTCAACAACAGGTGAATCTCCGATTTTTGAAACAGAAAATTTGGATGCTATAAGTGCGATTAAAAAACATCCCGAAGTTGATTTAATTATTTGCTCTTGGGCGCCCAATTTTGGGGAAGATGACGTAAATATTCTCAATCTTTATCGTCAGCTTGATTATCAGCCAGTTTTATTATTTATTGGTGAAAAATTTGGAGCAACAAATTCTACTACTTTTTGGCAAGAGGCAAAAACTACGACTAATAAAAAGGTTAATCATAGTTTTCGAAGTTTTGATTTCATCGATGAAAAGGTGTTTGAGATAAAATAATGAAAATAAAACCCTAGAGCTATAAGGCTTTAGGGCTTTATTAATTGAATTTCAATACTAAAAAGGGACAGAAAAGGGACAAATTATTTGAAATCTTGCATCGACTTATCAAACTCTAAATGTTCCTTTTTGGTAATGTGGAGGTATATTTTACGAGTTATTTCTGAACTACTATGCCCAACGCGATCAGTTATTAAACTTAAGGGATAACCTTCTTCTGCAAGTTTGGAAACATGAGTATGTCTAAATATGTGTGAAGTGATCTGTTTTTTCCATTTATTTTTGTCAACAAAAACACGTAAAAAATGACTAATAGTACTAACGGAAAATGGATTGTTAAGATTACTAAGCTGACTACCATAGAATTTATTTCTAAATAAATAATCACTCTTGTTACGCTCTTTAGAACATTCTTTGTAAATCTCTACCGCTTCATCAGGAAGAGCAATAGTTCTATAGCTGGATGCAGTTTTAGTAAATTCTTGCCTAACTTCACCTTTGCCTTTTACATGCACTAATGTTCCAGAAATAGTTGCATACCATAATTTTGTTTTCGGGTCTTGAAACACATTGTTTATTAATAGTGCAGTTGCTTCACCCACACGCATTCCAGTTAGATATAGCCATTTAAATAGGTGATAGTAATCTTCTCTCTTTTTGTGGAGACAATAAGTTAGAACCGTGTTTAATTCATCATCTGTTAAATACCAGTTTTCAATACGACTTTGTTTTTTGGCTCTTTCATTTTTATAATTTATTTTTATTTTTAAAGTAGGGTCCTTTTTGATATATCCAAATTGAATTGCATACTCAAAAATTTTTTTAAGTTGTAAAAGATAAATTTTTGTAGTTCCATTTGAAAGTTTTCGTTCATATAGAAGATCATTTAAGTAAACATTAAGTTCAGTAGTATTTACGGAAGCTACTAATTTATCTTTGAAATCCTTAGAGATTATATCAAGGGTAGAAAAATAAGAGTTCCTTGTTTTTATTGCTAGTCCTTGCTTATCTAAATTGTTCTTAAGCTTATCTATAAGTTTGTCCATAGTAATTGGTTTTATAGATTGGATATTTAACTTTTCCTGAATCATTTGTTTTACTTTAGTATTAGCTAAATTTCGAGCATGAGTTGTATCTTTAGCAATGGTAACAGATTTCTTACGTACACCCACAAAAGATGGATCAGTATATCTAATTGAGTACTTAAACTTACCATTTTTTAGTGGCTCAACTTGTGGGGAATAGTATTTAACCATTTGATTTTTGCCTCCATTTTGCTAAAATAGGGTAGACGAAAGGGACTGATTTAAAATCAGACTTTCATCTAGCATATATATGTTACATATAAGATTGGTCAGAGTAATGACCGACCCGTGAAGTGTTACCAGCGCTTTGCGGGTCTTTTTTTGTCGCTTATTTATTCATCAGTTGATTATAAGCCTCTTGAGTATCATCAATATTAAGGATGTCGGAAAAATCAGAAGCCATTTCATCTAAATAATTATTTAACAATGTCTTTTGGTCTTCAGAAAAACTGTTAGATTCAGCAGAATCAATTATATCTTTTGCTTTGTCACAATCATCTTTCATTTCGTCTAACTTATCATCATCTTTTGAACTATCTTCGTCATTGTCTTCATCTAATGACTTACCAGCTGATCCTCCTAAATCATCAGCTAGGTCACTAACAGATTCGTGTTGATCGTCTGCTACATTTTCAGCAACATCAATCATAGCATCAAACATTTCTGTTAAATCGCTAGCTTGTGAACTTGAAAGATCATCTGAATCACCAACGTCATCCATGATAGATTGTACTGCAACGACACATTTTCGATAGGTATCAAAGCCTTGTGCTTGTACACTATTTGAATTTTTAAAAAGTTTCTTTTTTCGTTGAAGAGGATGTGACACCTGCTCATCATCTGGTTGGGTAAGTGCTATTCCAACAACTGAGCCCCCGAAACCTAAAAATACTACAAAAGATATTACTGTTCCTATAACAGAAATCTTCTTTAATTTATCTTTCTTTTTAATAAATACAATTACTAAAAAGATTAAAAAACCTATAGTACTTAATAAACCAACTAAAGATAAAATTGTAGCAATTTCTACATACGTATCCATTACTTCCTCCACATACTCATATATTTTTTTAGTTTTACGTCATTACGGACAAAAACTTAAGCTATTATCCAGTCTTCTGTACAGTTAGGCAGTAAATAATAAAACTTAAGCGGAATATAAAAACTTTCTGCAAAATTGTAATAAGTAGAGAAATTAAATTCGTTTTCTTTGCAATATTCCATAAAAAGATTAATTGCAAATTTGTTTGCATCTGCTTCACCTTTATCTATGTTGCTGATCGAAGCATGATAGGAACATGGTATACCAGTTTGTATATGACCGATTTCATGAGCAAAGATAAATGGTATTTCTAGTTCATTATGCCAGTTATTGTTAACTACTACTAAATCAGCAGGAATAACATAGCTTTTACCACCAATCTCATCAGGTAGTTCATTGGTTAGACAAGCACCGATATCGTGATCGAAACAATAATTCATTAACCAATTAATCAAATTATTGTAATTTTGTTGATTACTATAATTCATATATTTACCACTTACCTTTATATTTATCCTTTATTAATTCAGGATGATTTTTGAGATAGGTTTCAGCAATGGAATCAATCATATCGTTAAGTTCATCTGGAATATGACCACCATAAGGCATTCCTAAGTCTTTCCATTGTATTTTGCCACTATCTTTATCAGAAGACAGTCCATTTAATTTATCTGGTGTAGTACCTAATACATCAGCTACTTTCTTCAAATTCTCATAACTGGGCTTTTGATATTTCCAATTATATAAAGAATTTTTTCCTAAACCTGCCTTTTCATTTACTTCAGCAATTGTCATTCCATGATCTTTTGCTAATTTTTTTATTCTTTCAAATGTTGTCATATCAACGATCCTTTCAATCGTTGACATAAAATTACATGAAAAAGCGTAAAAAACACTTGCATAATTAGTTTATCCATGTAATAATACTAATTGTCAACGAGTTAATAAACGAGTTAGCTTACATATTAATAAACAAAAAAGCCTAATTTTATAGTATGGGGATACTGTATTAACGCTTATTTGTTATGCTTTCATATTAGTTTATTCATGTAAAAATGTCAATATGATTACATGAATTTATTAACAAGTTAATTAACACGTTGAATATAACAATACCGAGGTGAACAGGATGCCAATCGAAGAACGTTTAGATGATGTATCACATCAAATTGAAATTGAAATCAAAACAGCATTGATAAAGAAAGGATGGACGCAAGCAGAGTTAGCCAGACGACTAAATATTAATCGTCAGCAATTAAATCAAGCTATTAAGGGTAATAATTCGAAACGTGCAAAAGAAATTCGAGAAATTATTTATCCATTACTAGGTATGGAGAACGACAATGAAAGATAATGATTTACACCGAATTTGCCCACCTAAAATTCGTCCATTAACTCCTGAAGAACAGAAGAAGATGGAGAAGATCTTTGATGCAATGTTTGAAGAAGATGATTGCCGTGACTAAAGTTTTAACACCTAAGGAAGTACAAGAGAAATATCATTGGAAACCTACAACATGGAGAAGACGACGTGAAGCATGTCTAGTTTCGCCATATAAAGACGCAATCGTTTTAGAAAGCATGAGAAAGTGTCATGTAAAAGAAGACCGATTTGAAGAGTTTTTAGATTGGCAATCACAACATGTATATAACGAGATGTTTGGAGTAAATGATGAGTAAATGGATTAATTTTAAAATCAACGAATTTATGGGTACTGATTTTACAATACGTGAAACAGAAATTTTAACTTTGAGTACTGCATGTACAGCATTGGTAGCACTTGTATTCACAATGTTTACCGCAGTATTCCCAAATATTTAAAGGAGAAAGCATTGAAAGAAAGCATATTTAGAATAATTGGAACTGTAGTTATTACAACAATCTTTTATTTAATAAGTGAATTACTACATACATCATTGGATGTTTTTATTTTAACGAGTGTTATTTGGCTGATATGTGATAACGCAATAAGGAGCAAACAATGAAACGCATAACTGAATTATTGCAGGGAATTAAACATAGTGATCCTTTAAAAGAAAGTAACGAAGCAAAACTATTGTGCAGCAATGCCTACTACAAATATAGAGAGAAGTGTGAACCGTGGAAGTTAAAACAGGTAAAGAATTACTAGAAAGCATTTATTATGAAGACGCTCAAAAACGCATTGACCGCTATAAAGGCACAGATTCATTAGTAGTGTGGTGTGACAATAATGCCTACATCATTGGATATGAGATGGGATCAGACTTCCACACCATTAGTGAGTTTCTTAAGTATCGAATTAGACTTATAGGGTTTGAAAAATTTACGCATGAAATTGATTCAACCGCATTTGATTTCATTACAGAATTGCTTGATGTAATTGAAGATGGATTAGCAAGTGACTATCTGGGCGAAATCATGCAAGAGGTTTACCAGATGGAGGACTTAAGCCAATGCTAGAAGATTTTAGAGAGTGGCAATTAGCTACTAGAGATAGTATTGACAAATGGACTGACAAGCTAGTTAAAGAAGCACTCAAGCAAGGCGAAGTTGGTAAGGCGGAAGATTGGCTAAGAAGAAATAAACCTACACCAAGCGGTGATTTTCATGCTACTACTTCCGAACAATTTAATACGATTGTTCAAACTATGTTTGAAGATGCCAAAAGAGAATTGCATAAAGAAGTAAGAAAGTTGAGGTTTAAACAAAATGACTAAAAAAGAACAAGAAGGTAAACAAGCTATGCTAAAGGTTTTAAAAGAATTAGCAAAACGTGTCCAAGAAGGTGAAATCACTGACTTAGTAGCTTTAGGATACGGAAATAATAAAGTTGTTGGCGGAACTATTACAGATCCAATTGTAGGATACGGCTTAGTTAAAGATCTTGAGAGAGACATAGACAATAAGTATAAAGCAGCAGATTCCCATAATTCTCTTGGAGAACTACTAAAGCTTATCTCAGATGGAGATGAAAAGTAATGCCAGCATTTAAATGGGATGAAGATCACGGCACTAAATATCGCTGGCTTATATATGGAGTTCCTGGTGTTGGTAAAACTACTTTGAGTAAATATCTTAAAGGAAAAACTTATCTGCTTAGTTTAGATGATAGCTTCCACAGAATTGATTTCTGGAAAGGCAAAAATGATATCTGGACTATTGATCCACAAGAACCAATCACAGATTTAAATAAATTTACTACAACTTTTAAGCCTGAAGAATATGACAATTTAGTGATTGACAATGTAAGTAATTTACAAAAGCTATTTTTTGTTGAGCGTGCCAGAAATACTAAGAGTGGCTTGGATAACAAGCAATCTGACTATGGCGAATGGAATACTTATTTAACTAGATTTATTGCCTATGTATTTAGATGGAATATCAATATTTTAGTTACTGCCTGGGAAGCACAAAACAAGATTACTGATCCCAGTGGGCAAGAATTTATGCAATATGGACCAGATATTCGTTACAGCCCTAGAGATTACATTATGGGAAACTGTGACCAAGTGGGAAGAATGATCCAAAAACCTAATTCAGGAGAGCGAGGAATCATTTTACAAGGTTCAGTTGATACATACGCAAAAAATAGGCTAGATGATAGGAAAGGATGCAAAGCAGATGAATTCTTTAGCTTTTAAACGAAAATGGAAGAAGATAAAAGAGCTAGATGATAGATATGAAATATCTAATTGTGGAGAAATAAGAAATGCACAAACTTTTAAAATTTTAAAGCCTTGTCTAAGTCGTAATGGCTATTTAAGAACTAATTTGAGATTAACAGATGGTAAAAAGAAATGGTTCTTAAATCACAGATTAGTGGCTGAATACTTTGTTTCTAATCCGCTTAATAAAAATGTTGTTAATCATAAAGATGAAAATAAACTAAATAACTATTTTGCAAATTTAGAATGGGTAACACAAAAAGAAAATGTTAATTGGGGCACTGGAATAAAAAGACAAAGAGTTCAACTTTTTAAACCAGTTATTCAATTAACAATCAATGGACGCTATATAAAAAAATATCCGTCCATAAAAGATGCTGCTAAAGCCACTCACACCACATCTCCTCATATAGTTAGAGTGTTGAAAGGACAAAGAAAAACCACTGGTGGCTTCAAATGGATATATGCCAATGACCATGTTTAAGCTATTCGATTATCAGCAAAAACTAGTTAATAGTACTCGTCAAGCATTAGCAGAAGGACATAAAGGTGTTCTTATAGTAAGCCCACCAGGGAGCGGTAAGTCAGTAGTTATATCTGAAATAGCTAGATTAACAACTGAAAAAGGTGGCAATGTATTGTTCTTTGTTCACCGAAAAGAATTGGTTAATCAAATTAAAGATAGCTTTGTAAAGCAAGGCGTTGACCTAAGCAATTGCACAATCATGACAGTTGGCAAGGTAGCTAACAGATTAAACTATCTCTCAAAACCTAATTTAATTATCGTAGACGAATCCCAGCATAGTAGGGCTAAGACTTATCTAAAAATATTCAATCACTTTTCAGATGTGCCGAGATTAGGTTTTACGGGTAGTCCATGGCGATTATCTGGTAAAGGATTTAAAGATATCTATTCAAAAATGATTGAAGGACCATCTGTTAAGTGGTTAATCGAAAATCATAAGCTTGCTCCATTTACTATGTATGGTTACCGATTAGGGGATGAAAGCAAATTAAAGCGAGGATCAACTGGTGATTACACAAATAAATCATTAGAAGATTTTAGCAAGTCCATTATCCGAGGAGACATCATAAAGAGCTGGCAGAAGTTCGCCAGAGGACGTAAGACAATAGTTTATTGTCACTCAGTACAATTTGCCAAGGAAGTAGCAAAAGCTTTTAGAAAGGCTAATATAAGTGCATATGAAGCTAATAGTAAAACACCAGAAAAAGAACGAGACAAAATTATGCAAGATTTCAAAGACGGAAAAATAACGGTGTTATGTAATTGTGACCTTATAAGTGAAGGCTTTAATGTTCCTGATTGTTCTTGTGTGGTTTTACTTAGACCAACTGAAAGTCTAGTTGTGTACTTGCAACAATCCATGAGATGTATGAGATATCAGCCAGATAAGCAAGCAATAATTATAGATCAAGTTGCTAACTATACCAGATTTGGCTTACCAGATATGGATAGAGAATGGACGCTAGAAGACCGTTCTAAACACCCACAAAGAGAGGGTGGAAGTGATGGAATAGCCATTAAAACTTGTCCCAACTGTTTTGGAGTAATTATGGCAAGCTATCATGAATGTCCACTATGCGGTTACAGTTTTGAAGCTGAATTTAGAAAGTTAGCAGAAGATAAAAGAGCCGAGCTTGAAAAAATAAACCTTGATGCAAAAGAAATGCGAGAACGTAAAAAGAAAGAAAAGGAATTACTATTACGTGATCCTAGTACATTTACTTCTTTCAAAGAGTTTGCAATTTACGGTAAAGCTATGGGACACAAACCAGGCTGGGCTTGGCACAGAGCAAAGGCAAAAGGATTAATTAAATGATTAAAAATAAAGTGTTTCTATTAAACGAACATAAAAAGATTGATACGTTTATTGAAAATCATGAAGTAATTAAGAAACACGGATTTGTTAAGAACTACAAACCATATTTGAAAATTTATTACAAGGAGAAATAAACAATGGCAGGATTTTTAGATTTTAACCCAGATAACATTAATTACAAGACAGAAAACACACTACTTCCAGCAGGTACTTATGAAATGATAATCAAATCTGTGGAAGTAAGAGCCACACAAGGTAATAATCCACATGAATATATGAATTTTGATTTAGTGGTACGTAAAGATTTAGATAAAGTGCCTGAATTATCAAAGACTAATGCAACACAACATGGTCGACACCTATTTGTTTCTGTTTGGACTTTGAAAGATGACGCAGGTAATGACAGTGGCAAGTATGATCCAAAAGTATTAAGTCACATTGCTAAAGTTGTAGGCTTACCAGCAATTAATTTCAATTCAATCCAAGAATACATGAACGCTTTATTTAATAAGCCAGTTCGTACATCTGTAACAATTAGAGAAAATGAATACCAAGGTCAAAAGCAAAAACAGAATGAATCAACACCTATTTACTTCAAAAAAGGCTCAACAAAGCCTGCTTACATTGGTTGGTATCAAACTAAATACCCACTTCAACCTGCAATGCAACAGCAATTAGCAGAAAGCAATCCAGCAACAAGTGGCGGACAAGATCCATTCCCAACTAACGAAGGCACACAAACTGTAACCGATGACGATTTACCATTCTAGGAGTTGAATAGATGATTAAAGTAATGTTGATAGCTTGGTATCTATTTGTTGGAGCAATTTGGCTAAGCTGTGCATATGTAATTTTTGAAAACATAATTTTTCCAGAATATCCAGACCGTGTTTACAAAAAAGATGTAATCGAAAGTTGTATTGATACATTAGTTGCAGCATCTATAGCTTTAATTATTGCACTTTTACCTAACTTCATTGTTGTGGCAATCCAATGGGTTGTAAGTTTATGCCATTAATCGAGGTGATTAAATGCCTAAATTCAATTATCAAAATATCCCACAAGAATTACGCAATCTTAAGCAATGGGGATTATTTGAACTTAAATGGGTTGAAGCTAGAAAGAAAAATACAAAAATTCCTATCAATCCTTATGATGGATCGGCTGGTAAATCCAATGATCCTAATACGTGGTCAGACTTTGATACAGCAATGCGTGCGTTACATGATGTAGAGCGAGCGGACGGGCTCGCCTTCTACTTTGCTAATGGCTATGTCGGCTTAGATATTGACCATATCGACAGTAATTTAGAGGACTGGCGAGCAGGGGATAATGATCCCAACAATCTAGTAAATAAATTCCAAGACCTTACAGACAACACCTACATGGAAGTTAGTCAATCAGGCACAGGGATACATGCAATTTTTAAAGGCAAAATTCCTGGCAAGAGACGCAGAAAAGGCAATTATGAAATGTACCAAACGGGCCGTTTCTTTGCCTTGACTGGTAACAATATCATTCCTGATCCGACTATTAAATCTATGTCAGATGATGAAATGAAAACTCTATATGAATTTTTGTTTGGCAAGGATAATATAGTCCAACTCCATTCAGAAAGTGACAATATCACTCCAGTAGATTTATCAGTGGTTGAAATCATTAAGAGAGCTGAAAATTCAGCTAAGACTGGTACAAGGTTCACTATGTTCATGAAGGGTGGGTGGGAGCAATTCTACTCATCACATTCCGAAGCTGATATGGCTTTCGCCAACGACTTGGCTTTCTGGACTGGAAGAGACTTCCACAAGATGGATACTATCTTCCGTAATTCGAGCTTAATGCGTGAAAAGTTTGACGAAAAGCATGGTGCAGTGACTTATGGTACGTCATTGCTTAATAAGGCAATCAATGAAACACAGAACATCTACAATCCTGAGAGTGATAGCCAAGATTCCGAATCATCTTATACATTTTCCTTCAACGAAGATAAAACAAAGAAAATCATACCTCGTTCCTGGGATGACCAGGGTAGAGGGTTGAGAATGAAAGATCAATTTGCAACTGTATTAAAGTTTAATGCCGTTGATAAGAAATGGTTTTTCTTCAATGGATCATACTGGCAAGAAGATATTGGTAACCAAAAGGTAGAGCTAGCAGCAGAGCGAGTTGCTAATTCAATCAAGAAAGAAAAGCCAGAGCTTAGTTTTTCTACTAAGACTGATGAAGATAAAGCTATGAATGAATGGTACAGATTTCAAAAAGATTCTCGTTCTCATATGGCTAAGATACACATGATTGATGAATTTAAGAAATATGTAATTGTCAAACACGGTGAATTTGATAAAGAAGATATGCTACTCAATACCGAATCTGGCTATGTGGATTTAAGTAATGGAGAACTACACAACCACGATATTGATAAAAAATTCAGTCATCAAACACTTGCCGAATATTCAGATAATGTTGATGCTCCGCTTTGGGAGAAATTCTTAAATCAGATATTTAACAGTGATGAAGAATTGATCCATTACGTGCAGAAAGCTATTGGTTATAGTTTTACAGGTTCAGTCGATGAACAGTGCTTATTCATTCTTAACGGTCGAGGACGGAATGGTAAATCAGTATTTTCTAATGTAGTCAGTGATGTAGCTGGTAATTATGCTAAACAGATGAATGTTCAAACAATCGTTGCTAAGAAAAATCAAAGCGGATCGGCCAACTCCGATATTGCCAGACTAGAGGGAGCGAGAATAGTTACCAGTTCAGAATTAAACGAGGGAGATAGATTTGATGAATCCCTAGTAAAACAATTAACTGGTGGAGATAAGATCCTTGCTAGATTCCTATATGGTTCTGAATTTGAATACAAACCTAAATTCAAAATCTGGATGGCGACTAATCACTTACCAATTATTAGAGGTACAGATGACGGTATCTGGAGAAGAATTAAGATCATTCCCTTTAATATTCAAATTCCTAAAGAAAAGGTCGATAAGAAACTAGAATACAAGCTTAAGGCAGAATATACTGGCATACTCAATTGGATCGTTCAGGGAGCTATTATGTGGCAACAGGAGGGCCTAGAAGATCCAGAAGCAGTTAGACAGGTTATCGAAAACTACAGAGCAGAGATGGATCCTTTAGACGCATTTTTAGAAGAATGTTGCACTACTGGTCAAAATTATTCAATTAAAGCTAGGGATATGTATGACGCTTACCATGAATGGGCAAAAGAATCTGAAGAATACAAGATGAGTTTAAATAAATTCGGCCGAGAGATGAGCAAGAAATTACTCAGAGTTAAAAAAAGAGATGGCTGGCATTATGTCGGATTGAAATTGAAAGAACCAGACAGTGATTATACATTCAATTTTTGACGTGTGACGGATGTGACGGATTGTGACGGAATGCGTGACGGTTTGAGCCTTACAGCCACAAGGGATGTGACACATTTTACGGATGTTACTTATTTTTGGACCTCTTTTATTATATTTTTTTATTATTTTTTAGATATCATCTTAGAGGTAATAAATATGTCACAATCGTCACAACCTTAGAGCTAGTAAGAAAGAAATCCGCCACAAATCCGTCACAAATCCGTCACAGAAAAATGCAAATCCGTCACATTTAGCAGTCGGCACATTAGAGTGCTAATGAATTATATACTAAAGGAATATTTTATGAGAAAACAACCTGATTGGAGGCCTCTACTCTTCACGTGTGGATGTTTCCTAATTCTAATGACAATTGTTTGCTGGGTGGTGTTTTGGTTATAGACAAGATTAAATTCGTTAAAAATCATTGGGAGCATCCCGATGGAACACCAATAGATTACGAAAAAGAAATTCAAAAATATTACCGTAACTGGAATAGTTTTTTGAAATTAATTGAGGTAAAGAAATGAATAGATCAAGAAAATTACGTAAAGAAAAAAAGCTAATTCTTAAAGAAAGTAGGTAATCATGACAGAGAAACTATTACAGGGCGACTGTCTTAAATTATTCGATGGAATATCGGATCACTCTATAGACCTCATTTTGGCAGATTTACCTTACGGTATGACTGATAATAAATGGGATAGTGTGATTCCATTGCAGCCCCTTTTTAAACAATATGAACGAGTGATTAAAGATCATGGAGCAGTTCTACTTTTTGGTATGGGAAAGTTTGGTGCAAGTTTAATTATGAATGCGCCTGGCAAAATGCCTTATCGCTATGAATGGACCTGGCAAAAATCAAGACCAGGTGGTTTCCTTTCGTCACGCCATATGCCACTAAGATCACATGAAAATATTTATGTTTTTTACAAGCGTCTGCCCACCTACAATCCACAAATGCGTCAAGGCTTTGAGCCATATGAAAACCACAAGTCCAGAAATAAAGGTGGCGAAAATTATAATAAGGCTAGTTACAACTTTAAGCCATATAAATCCAACGGTGAAAGATTTCCTATTGATGTAATAACTTTTAGCAACGGCAACAATCACAATGTTCACCCAACGCAAAAGCCAGTTGAGCTATTGAAATATCTAATTAAAACTTATACAGATGAAGGTATGACTGTGTTAGACAATGCGATGGGTAGTGGTTCGACTGGAGTTGCTGCTAAACAGTTAAATAGAAATTTTATTGGTATGGAATTAAACGAAAAATACTTTGATATAGCTAAACAAAGAATAGAGAATGCTTAGCTATCTTATTTAGGAAGAAGTGATTAGGTGGCTAGGACTAGACAATACACAGGACATACTTACCCGAATCAAGAGAAAAGATTCTTAAAGCAATAGCTTACAGTATTGATGATGGAGAATTTATCTAAATGAACGTCTATTTAATTCAATCAACTGATTGCCTTAAACCTTATGCAATGCAAAATGCAATTGTGGTTGCAAGAGACAGAAATACAGCAATTAAAAAGTTTTCAAAAGAATTACGCCATAATCCATATTGCAGGCAAAGTTACAGGTCAACTTGGTTTTCATGCAAAAAGCTTAATTTAAATAAGCCAAAAATGCTAATTCAATATGGCGGAGACACTTGGCAATTTGACGAAGTGGAATACGAACAGGAGTAGAAATTATGAAAGAATTTAACGAAAAACATATTAAAGATTTACAAGAAGCACATGGATTTATATTACAGAATGTTAAGGGTAAAACAGTAGCAATTGGTTTAGATTCAGAATATCCAAGTATTTTAGATTTTATTGCAGATTATATAGATCACTATAATGCTGGTAATTTGGCTATTAATTTGAGCTTTGGTTCTACTAGAAATATGCTTCATCAAATATATGATAATGCGATCCTGCCTTTTGATAGTGACCTTCTAAAAGTTAGATTAATGAATGCGTTTGATGGTATTTCAGCAGATGATTATGCAAAGAAACTAGAGGAGAAACAATGGCATTTAGGCGATATTGTGGAAGATGATGAAGGCCATAGAGCAATGATTATTCAAGATGACCATTATTTTTATGAGCTAATGAATGTGAATATTGAAGACAAGAAGGCATTTAAAACATTTGAATATTTTGTTATTTCTGATAAATTAAACGATTTGCAACGTTACCATTCTGAATGGCACAAGGTTGTGGAGGATTAATAATGGAAATTATTGATAAGACAAAAGATAAGAAAGAAGATAAGAAAGAAGAACAGTGGCAATTAGGGGATGTAGTTACAGATGGTATTAATTATGGTCTTGTAATTACAGATGATTGCAGTGATTATATGGTTTTAAATTTTAAAGGAAATAACCAATATACAACTGACCAGACTAGTTCTTATGACTCAATAGAGGAATTGCAAGATTATTATCCAAGTTGGCACAAAGTAAACGCAAAGCTGGTGATCGAATGATGCTATGTATGGCAAGAGCATATGTTGAAGGCTACAACCCTGATGTTAAATTAAGCCAGAAACAATTGATTAAAATGGTGCATCAGATTCAACCTAATGAACCGTTACCTGAAAAGATAGATAGCTATGATATTAAACCCTGTAATGACTTTTCAGGACGAGGTATTATTTCTATTTTTTATCAACTAGGAGATTAACTATGAAGATTCAAGCATATAAAGATAAAAATAAAAAAACTAACCAAGAAACTATTGAAGATTGGCGCAGAGTAATTAAAGAAAGTAAAACTAGAAAAATAAAAAAGCAAAAACACAGATCAATATTAGCAGATATGGAGTTGAATGATGACTAAAAATCAAAAAGATTGTCCGTATTGCCATTTTGATAAGTATCACGATGATCCAAATGATACGTTGTTTTCTGATGGTTGTGAAATATTTATTAGGCAAAACCAAAGCATGGATATCTATTTTTCTGAATATCGTGATCCTGAATTAGGAAATGATTACGAGTTTAACTTCAAAATTGAATACTGCCCTAAATGCGGGAGGAAACTATGAAAGAAATTACTGTAGATCAAACTAAAAAGATTGTTTTTGACTATGTGAGAAAGCTTGCTAAACAGCATAAGTTAGATCCTAAAAAAGATATTTTCAATGTGGTTTTGCCGCTGGAAAGTAATCAAGCGATTAGTTGCTATGTTGGGCCGAATGAGGATGGAGAAAGAACAGTAGAGTATACATTTTACGGTCAGAATTACATTATGCCTAAACTTAAAAATACTGTTCTATATGAGGATAAGGAAGATTAAATATGAGAATTAGATCAATCATTGAAATGGATAATGGTATGAAATATTGTCTTCCTACAGATTTAGAGGAAGTTAATTACGATATAAACAATAGTGAAGGAATGATATCTGTCATTGTAATATGTGTGGAAACGGAACATCAAACTATTTGGAACTTAAAAGGCATTCTTGATAATAAACAGTATTACACACAAGAATCAATTTTAATCAATCCGCTTCATATAGTAAGTATTATCCCAGCATATACAGATCTTGACGAGGACAACGAATAAATGCTAATAGAAATACTTTCATTTGTACCTGGTGTAATTTATCTGGCTATGTTGCTAGCGGATATTCATGAACAGAGAAAAACACAGAAAAAATAGCTAGCTTATATGAAAATCTCAAATCACATCAAGACACGTGCAATGCACTTAATCATAAGCTTTCAGAAATTGTTAATGACCAAAGCACTTTCAATGAAGCTGTAACTCATAATATGGAAAATCAATGGCTGGCTATTCACATAATTGTCAATCGAATTAAGGAGAGAGAATAATGACAAATAATTCAAATAAAACATTAACAGGACAACAATTATCATTTAATGCAGCTTTGAAGAATTTCAAGGCTGATGGGGATGCAGTAACAATTACTTTAATTGCTGATGCTAAGCAACTAGATTTAAACACTTTAAATAAGATTTCACTTAATTCTCTAACTGTGGATTTCACTAGCGTGCAAACTGAATTACTTCCAGAGCCTAAGAAAGTGGAGGATGAGTAATGATTTCAATTGATATTGATGATGAAAAACTAAAGCATGAATTACAAAGAGTTCTAAACAAAATATACCAGACTGAATCATTTAACATTAGTGATTTAAATTTAACTTCGACTGGTTTTTCTACTAGAAATGATTTGACGTTTAATTTAAAAATTGGTGCATACCCAATTGAACGCATTACTAATATTCCTTTTACAAATCTTACTATTAAACAATCTACAATTGACAAACTTGAAGAGGATCAAAAGAAACATGGCTTTAAATCTATTGAAACAATGATTGCAAGCGTTCTGGAGAAACATTATGACAGCATCTGAACATAGTATACAATCACAAATTCAGGTTGAATTGTCTAAACATCATTGCACTGTGTTTAGAGCCAATGTGGGTAAAGTAAGAACCCCTGATGGAAGATTTTTCTCTACAGGATTGCCATCAGGCTATACAGATTTAAGCGGTTTTCGCTGGGTAGACGGCAAGGCATTCTTTATTGAAGTTAAAAATGCAACTGGCAAGCCTAGAGAGGATCAAATACGATTTCATAGAATGCTTGCGTCCCACAATATAATCCATGGAATTGCACGTTCTGTGGACGATGCAAGAATGATTGTTGATGGTGCATTAGTTGGATATGGTTTTGATGATTATGGGAGTGAAGTAAATGACTTCGATAGTTAAATTTGTAAATGAAGCAGAAGATAAATATGGAAGCATTGCTAAAGCGCCAATAAACTGCAAGCAGTTTGTTAAAGTTCGCTCTATCTTAAAATTTAAAGATCCTGAAATAAAACAAGTTGATGTAGTAAGAATTTTAGGCTTTATAGAACGGGGCTATGTGGCATCTGAAATAGCATCAATCTGTAGAGTATCGTTAAGTACTGTGCAGAAGGTAGCTCGTCAAAATGACTTAAAATTTCATCAAATATATAAATATGAATATACGTCAAATGACGGCAAGCACTATTTAAGTGCTAGTCGAAAAGCAATGCTCAAACGGTTTCCACCATATTTAATTAAGAAAACTTTTATTAGATATAAAGATGTTAAACCCGAAACATTTTATTATGAGAAAGGAAAATGGAATTGGAAGTAAATTTTAAAGACATTAGCAATGAGATGACCAATATTTTAGAAGAAAAGAATAAAGCCTATGGGAACTCATTTGACCTAACTATGGATAAGTGGGGCACTAATGTAGCAGGAGCTAGATTAGATGATAAAATCAATCGTATAGATGGAATGCTGCAGGATGGTAATCTAGTGAAAAACGGAGAAAGCCTATTAGATAATTTATTCGATCTATCAGGATATTCGTTTTTACTGATTAGATATTTAGTAAATAAAGGTGTATTTACGGAAGATCAAGTACGTAAATATTTTGCAGTATTAGATAATCAATAGTAATTAATTTTTAGATTTCAATATATAGTTTGCATTGGCATGTGTTAATAGCACATGCCTTTTTTGTGAATTTTTTTAAATGCTTTTATAATTGGTATAGAACATATCAAAGGGGCTGGTAGCACGTGAAACGTGCCGTTTTTTTACATCTAGAATCCATTTTGCGTGATTATCCTAAGATGAATGACTACATAAAAAGCAAACGAGACAATATTTATTACAGTGTGGACGATGACAGGGCTGTTAGTGCATTGGTTAATCAGCAAAGTGTGGTTAAAGAATGCCTATCTAAAGCAAGCGATCCTGAAATTGAATTAATTGACGCATTGTATTTTCATCATAATCCAAACCAGACACTTGATGGGGTGGCATATGATTTACACATAGCTCCTAGCACTTTGTATTACAGAAGAAATAAGTTCCTAGAAAATATGCGTAAAGGTCTGGGGTGGTAATCAATGGGCTTAGGTATATATAATGCCTAAATCTATCTGGAAAACATTTTTCACTTTTACATGGGCTACCCTTTTTAGAAAGTCAAATCTAAGTAACAATTTATTTTCACTTTTAAAATATAAGCTTACAGTTTTCAGTGCTAGCTTATATTTTTTACTTATTAAAGCAGGAGTTGAAAAAAATCATATGTCAAACGATAGTAGAAAGCTCTATTATTCTGAAGCACTTGATAGGTATATAATGATTGACAATCAGTTCACCCCTTTACAAGCTTTAAAAGCTTGGAAAAAGAAATTTTGCGAACTAAATAATATACCTTTAGATAAAGTAATAGTCTTTGATGGATCAGTTGATTATGAAACTATTGACCAAAATTATGGGTTAATCTCATGGATGAAAAATCATAACGATACTAATAATTTACCAAGTTGGGAGGATTAACAATGAAATGTGTAGTGTGGAAGTCCACTGATACAGCGCCTAGTCAAACTCTAATTAGTGCTTTCGATGCAAAGCTTATTGATGGCTTTTATATTGGGGAACTAAATCTAAATAACATTAAGAACTGCAAGAAATCATTCACAGTGTGGAAGCCTAAGAACAGAATGCTAACTGTTGCTCAACGTGCAGTTATTGCTAAGGTGTTAGGTATTACTGAACTTGATTTCAATTCAAATAAGAACTCAATGCCTTGGATACTAGATACTTATCCAGATCAGAAATAAATAATAATTAGTCAACAAATTAATACAAGTCATTTAATTTACAACATACAAATAAGCGATAAACCATTAATAAAATAGTGGCCTATCGCTTATTTTTTTACATTTAATTTATTTGTCTCTGGGAAATTTTTTGTATATACCCGTGAGAATAAGGAGAAAAAGAGGGGGGTATCGTTTTAGACACCCCTTAAAACATTCTACACACTTTTTGTAAGCACTGAAAACGTTTTCGTACGTTATTTCACCGTTATACAAGATAAATTTTAATTTTATTTTAATTGTTAATTT
>OOBW01000793.1_pt1 | contig 18845 bp, 18 predicted proteins | sample 1671701 | NCBI WGS metagenome assembly OOBW01 (sample SAMN06348183, study PRJEB24527) | human gut metagenome | biome: human gut; feature: ankylosing spondylitis patient; material: feces | host: Homo sapiens | place: China | collected 2015-10 | reverse complement strand
AAAAGAGGTTCCCTTTTTCTCAAATATCTGCTATATTTCCTTTTATGAAGAAAATGCGCGGCCTGTGCAGGCGGCGCCATGAGAAGCGGCGAGGGATCATTGTATGAAAATCATCATTGTAGGTGTGGGAAAAGTGGGACTGGCGCTGACCAAGCACCTGTCCCGGGAGAACAAGGTCACCATCATTGACCAGAATCCCCAGCTGGTGGACAACATCATTAATATTTATGATGTGATGGGCGTATGCGGAAACGGTGCCAGCTACGACGTCCAGAAAGAGGCGGAGGCCGACAAGGCGGATCTGCTCATCGCCACGGCCTCCAGCGATGAGATCAATATCCTGACGTGTCTGGTGGCCAAGAAGCTGGGCATTCCCCACACGATTGCCCGCATCCGAAACCCGGAATATGAAAAGCAGCTGCGCTTCATGCGGGAGGAACTGGGCCTTTCCATGTCCATCAACCCGGAAAAGGCTACCGCCCGGGAGATCGCCCGGGTGCTGCGGTTCCCTGCGGCCATGAAGCTGGAGTCCTTTTCCAAGGGACGGCTGGAGCTGGTGGAGTACCGGCTGCCGGAAAATTCCGCCCTCCACGGGATGCGCCTCTCCGACCTGTACCGTAATATCCGGGTCCGAGTGCTGATTTGCGCCGTGTCCCGCCGGGAGGAGACGTATATTCCCTCCGGCGACTTCGTGCTGCAGGCGGGGGACAAAATCTATCTCACCGCCGCGCCCCACGAGCTGGAGCTCTTTTTCCGGCATCTGGGGGTGTTCCGGGGCCGGGCGTCCTCGGTGATGATCGTGGGCGCCAGCAAGCTGTGCTATTACCTGGCCTCCCAGCTCATCGACATGGGCATGTCCGTCAAGATCGTGGACCAGAACCGGCAGCGGTGCGTGGAAATCGAGGAACGGCTCCCCAAGGCGCTGGTCATCGTGGGCGACGGCACCGACAGCGAACTGCTTCAGGAGGAGGGCATCGGCCAGACCGACGCCTTTGTGGCCATCACCGGCCTGGACGAGGCCAACATCCTCATGTCCATGAGTGCTGCCCGCCAGTCCCGGGATTGCAAGGTGGTGGCGAAGATCAACCGCCGCTCGTTGATGGAGCTGGTGTCCACCGAGGGGATGATCGACAGCGTGGTGTCCACCGGCGCGGTGACCACCGAACTGATCCTTAAATATATCCGGGCCATGAAAAATGCCACCGGTTCCCAAGTCAAGACGCTCCACCGGATCGTGGATGAAAAGGTGGAGGCGCTGGAGTTCGGCATCAAGCAAAACTACCCCTTTGTAGGGGTCCCGCTGCGGGATCTGCGGATCAGAAGCGGGATTCTGGTGGCGGGCATCGTGCGCCGCAGTGGCCGCATCGTCATTCCCACCGGCGATGATGTCATCAACCAGGGAGACGATGTGATCGTGGTGGCGACGGACACCGAGATCCAGGACATCCGGGACATTTTTCAGTAAAGGAAGGCAAGACCCGTGAATAAACGAATGATCGCCTTTGTCATCGGCCGCATCCTGCTGACGGAGGCCGCTTTGCTGGTGATACCGCTGGTGGTGGCACTGCTCTACGGAGAGTCCCTGAAACCATTTTTCATGCCCATGGCGCTGCTGGCTCTGCTGGGGGCACTGATGAGCTTCCGCCGCCCCCGGAGCACGGCTCTCTTTGCCCGGGACGGACTGGCGGTGGTGGCGCTGGCGTGGATCGCCATGTCCGCTTTCGGCGCGCTGCCCTTTTACCTCTCCGGAGAGATTCCCAGCTATGTGGACTGCTTTTTTGAGACGGTCTCCGGCTTTACCACCACCGGCGCCAGCATCCTTCAGGAGGTGGAGTCCCTGAGCAAGAGCCTCCTCTTCTGGCGCAGCTTCACCCACTGGGTGGGCGGTATGGGCGTGCTGGTGTTCGTCATGGCCATTTTGCCCATGACGGACGGACACGGCATGCATCTGCTGCGGGCGGAGGTTCCTGGCCCCACGGTGGGCAAGCTGGTCAGCCGAATGGGTGACTCGGCCAAGATCCTCTACGGCATCTATCTTGTAATGACGGTCCTGGAGATCATCTTGCTCCTTTTGGGGGACATGCCCCTCTTTGACGCGTGCATCAACTCCTTCGGCTCTGCCGGCACCGGCGGCTTCAGCTGCCGCAACCTCAGCATCGGTGCCTACAACAACGCCTATTACGACATCGTCATCGGCATCTTCATGCTGCTTTTCGGCGTGAACTTCAACCTCTATTACTTCCTGCTGGTCCGTAAATTCCGGGATGTGTTCCACTCTGAGGAACTGCGAACCTACTTGATTATTGTGGCCACGGCGGTGGCAGCCATCACGCTGGATATCCTGCATATCTATCATTCCGTGGGCACCAGCCTGCGCCATGCCTTCTTCCAGGTCTCCTCCATCATCACCACCACCGGCTACGCCACGGTGGACTTCAACGCCTGGCCCGCGTTTTCCAAGGCCATTTTGGTGATGCTGATGTTCATCGGCGCCTGCGCCGGGTCCACCGGCGGCGGCATCAAGGTGGCCCGTCTGGTGATTTTGACCAAGAGCGCTCTGTGCGACATGAAGCGGATGCTTCATCCCAATGCCGTGACCACGGTGCGCTTTGAAGGCCGCCCTCTGGCGGAGAAGAATGTCCGGGGCGTGCACATGTTCCTGGCGGTGTATCTGTTGGTGTTCTGCGCGTCCTGCCTGCTGGTGTCGCTGGAGCAGGTGGATCTGGTGACGGTGTTCACCGCGGTTGCCTCCTGCATCAACAACATCGGTCCCGGACTGGAGATCGTGGGCCCCATGGGCAATTTCTCCAGTTTCTCCGACTTTACCAAGCTGCTGCTGTCCTTTGACATGCTGGTGGGTCGGCTGGAGGTCTTCCCCATGCTGCTGCTCTTTGCCCCCTCCATCTGGCGGCAGAAGCTGCCCATCCGGCAGATCCGGCTTTGACTTCGTACCGCCGCGGCTTTGGCTGCGGCGGTATGCCTTGTAAGGAAAGGAGAACGCCCATGAATCAGAAAGAACGGATGCTGGCGGGGCTGCCCTACAAGCCCTGGCTGGACGGGCTGGAGGAGGAGCGGACACACTGCAAAGAGGTGATCTACGACCTCAACCACCTCCATCCCCGGGACCGGGCGCAGATCCCGGAGATCCTGAAGGCCCTTTTTGGACGGACGGGCGAGGACGTGTGGCTGGAACCCCCTTTCCACTGCGATTACGGCTGGAATATCGAGGTGGGGGACCACTTCTTTGCAAACTACAACCTCACCATCCTGGATGTGGGGAAGGTGACCATCGGCAGTCACGTGATGATCGCCCCCAATGTCAGCCTCTACACGGCGGGGCATCCCCTCCATCCCGCCAGCCGGGACTCCGGCTATGAGTATGGCGCTCCCATCACCATCGGGGACCATGTGTGGATCGGCGGCAGCGTGGTGATCCTCCCCGGCGTCACCATCGGGGAGGGCGCGGTCATCGGCGCCGGCAGCGTGGTGAGCCGGGACGTGCCGCCGGGTGTGCTGGCCGCCGGGAATCCCTGCCGGGTTATCCGTGCCATCACGGAGGAGGACCGGGACTACTACTGGCGCAATTTCCGCTTCGACGTTACCGACTACTGACGGCCGATACGGCCATAAAATCCGGCACCGCCGGAGATTGGAGAGCAAGTGATATGGCAAAACACGATCCTTCCGCAAGCCGGGACAATTTCCGGTCCAAATGGGGCTTCAAGCTGGCCTGTATCGGTTCCGCTGTGGGCATGGGCAACATCTGGCTCTTTCCCTCCCGGATGTCCCAGTACGGTGCCACGTTTTTGATTCCCTACTTCCTCTTTGTGGCCCTGATCGCCTCCACCGGCGTCATCGGTGAGATGGCCTTCGGCCGGGCAGCCGCAGGCGGCCCCATGATCGCCTTCGGCACCGCGGCGGAGCGCCGCACCGGCCGCCGGAACTGGGGCGAGGCGCTGGGCCTTGTGCCGGTGCTGGGCTCCCTGGCCATGGCCATCGGCTACTCCGTGGTGGTGGGGTGGCTCCTCAAGTACGCGGTGGGCGCCTTCACCGGCACCGTGTTGTCCCGGGATGGTGTGGACGCGTTCAGCGCGCTCTTCAGCGAGACGGCCTCCGCCTGGGGCAATACGGCCTGGCAGGTAGCGGCTATGGTGCTGACGCTGCTCATCATGGCCTTCGGTATCGCCAGCGGCATCGAAAAGGCCAACAAGGTGATGATGCCGCTGTTCTTTTTGCTGTTTCTAGGGCTTGCGGTGTATATTGCCACGCTCCCCGGGGCGTCGGCGGGGTACCGCTATCTCTTCGTGCTGGACCCGGCGGGACTGCTGGACCCCTATGTGTGGGTCTATGCCTTGGGGCAGGCGTTTTTCTCCCTCTCCATCGCCGGAAACGGCACTTTGATCTATGGGTCCTATCTGCCCAAGACAGAAGATGTGCCCAGAGCTGCCCGGACCGTGGCGGTGTTTGACACCATGGCGGCGCTGCTGGCGGCCATCGTCATCATTCCCGCCATGGCCACGGCGGGGCAGACGCTGGACCAGAGCGGCCCGGGCCTCCTGTTCATCTTCCTGCCCAACCTCTTTGACACCATGCCGGGGGGCACCATCATCATGGCGGTGTTTTTCGTGGCGGCCCTCTCCGCGGGCCTCACGTCCCTCATCAACCTCTTCGAGGCACCCACCGCCACACTGCAGGAGCGGCTGGGCCTTTCCCGGCTGCAGGCGGTGGCAGTCATCGGCGTGATGGGCCTGGCGGTTGGACTGAGCATCCAGGGGATCGTCTCCGACTGGATGGATGTCTGCTCCATCTATGCCTGCCCGGTGGGGGCACTGCTGGCGGCGGTGTTTTTCTTCTGGATCTACGGAAAAAAGGACTGCCTGGAGCAGGTGAACCTGGCTCGCCGGACGCCCCTTGGCGGCTGGTTTTATCCGCTGGCCAAGTACGGCTTTTGCGGCGTGACGGTGTTCGTACTGATTTTGGGTGCACTGTTGGGAGGTATCGGCTGATATGCGGGAATTTTTCAGAGAACTGGTCCATGCCCTGGAGGGCGGTGAAGCGGCGGAGCTGGTGAGCGTGTTGGAGAGCAGCGGCTCTACGCCCCGGGGCGCCGGTGCCATGATGGCGGTGTTTCCCGATGGCCGCAGCACCGGCACCGTGGGCGGCGGCAACGTGGAGTACGAGGCCCAGAAGCTGTGTGCCCAGCTGCTGGCGGAGAAGGAGGATGCACTGCGGCGGTTCCGCTTCGTCCAGGGGGACGCCGCCAGCCTCGGCATGGTCTGCGGCGGAGACGTGACACTGCTCTTTACCTACCTGCCTGCCGGGGATGATGCTGCCATCCGGGTGTTCCGGCGGCTGATGGAGCTCTCCGGCGGCAGCGGCGGCGCATGGCTGCTGCGCCGGCTGGAGGGGGAGCATGTCACCGCCATGGAGGCGGTCACCGCCGGTGAGGCGGACGGGAAACTCCTGGGCGAGAAGCCTGTGCTGGCGGACGGGTGGTTCTCCGTGCCGGTGGAGCGACCGGGACGGGTGTATCTCTTCGGCGGCGGCCACGTCTCCCAGGCGCTGGTGCCGGTGCTCTCCAGCGTCGGGTTCCGGGTGGTGGTCTATGACGACCGGCCGGAGTTTGCGGACCCGGCGCTGTTTCCGGCGGCGGAGGAGACGCTGTGCGGGGATTTCCTGGCGTTGGAGCGGCAGGTGCATGTGACGGCGGACGACTATGTGGTCATCATGACCCGGGGACACCAGGCGGACTACGAGGTGCTCTGCCAGGTGCTCCGCAGCGGCGCCCGGTATCTGGGATGCATCGGCTCCCGGCGGAAACTGGCGCTGTGTCGGGAGCGGCTGCTGGCGGCGGGCTTTACCGAGGTGGAATACGCCCGGCTCCACGCCCCCATCGGTCTGCCTATCGGGGCGGAGACCCCGGAGGAGATCGCCGTTTCGGTGGCGGCGGAGCTGATCGGCGTCCGGGCCGGAAAACTGGATTGAGACTCCAGGCGGGGCGGAGCCGGCGGCTTCGCCCCGCCTTTTGGACCTTGGAAGGGGTGGGTGTCTGCGGAGCAAGAACAGGAAGGCAGGTCCTGCCTCTTGTCAAACCGGCCGGGCCCATGGTACAATGATGTATCTTAAATTGCACCATTTTTTTACCACGGAGGGCTGGCGATGGATCGAATCAGCAAGGAAAACTATTATCTGGATATTGCGCAGACAGTGCTGGAGCGGGCCACCTGCCTGCGCCGGGTGTACGGGGCCATCATCGTCAAAAACGATGAGATCATCTCCACCGGCTACAACGGTGCCCCCCGGGGCCGGGCTAACTGCGTGGACATGGGCTACTGCTCCCGGGAGGCCATGCGGGTACCTCGGGGAGAGCGGTACGAGCTCTGCCGCAGCGTCCATGCCGAGGCCAACGCCATCATCTCCGCCTCCCGGCGGGATATGGCGGGGGGCACGCTGTACCTGGTGGGACGGGACGCCCGCACCGGCGAGCTGCTGGGGGACGCCACCTCCTGCGCCATGTGCCGCCGGATGGTCATCAATGCCGGCCTGGGCCGGGTGGTCATTCGCCGGACAGAGACGGAGTATGACGTGGTGAACGTGTCCGACTGGGTGGCGGAGGATGATCTGCTGGTCCCCAAGGACCCGGACGCGATTTTGAACGAGCAATAGGAAAGGGAGCCTTCTCTTGAAAACAGGACTTGTGACCTTTTACCACATCCACCATTACGGGGCGCTGCTCCAGGCTTACGCCACGGAACGGGCGGTGGAATCCCTGGGCAGCGAGTGCGAGATCATCAACTACTACGTCAACCAGGACAACAGCCTCTTCCGCCGCCCCACCGGCCTGGGCAGCGCCGCCCACGACGCCCATACGGCGCTGCACTACGGCCCGCTCAAGACCCGCTACGAGCGGTTTGAGCGCTTTGCCGGGGAGCGGCTGCACATCAGCCAGCACCGCTACGAGAGCTTTGCAGAGCTGCAGGCGGCCAAGCTCCCCTATGATCTGATCCTCTCCGGCAGCGACCAGATCTGGAACCCCAAGATCTTCCCCAATGGCCGGTTTGATCCGGTGTTCTTTGGTGCCTTCTCAGATCAGCGGAAGATCGCCTACGCGCCCTCCTTCGGAATCCCCCGGATTCCCGAGGAGATGGAGGAGGAGCTGGCGGGGTATCTGGGCCAGTTCTCCCACCTCTCTGTCCGGGAGCGGCAGGGACAGCGGATCGTCCGGCACATCACCGGACAGGGCGTGCCGGCGGTGCTGGACCCCACGCTGCTGCTGGACCGCCGGCAGTGGGCGGAGGTGGCGGAGCCTGCCCCTATGCAGGGGGGTTATATCCTCTGCTACTGCATCAGCCGCCCCGGTGCCCTGGCACCCTATATCCACCGCCTTGCGGAGGAGACGGGGCTGCCGGTGGTGCAGCTGTGCGGCATCCGCCAGAAGGTCCATCCCAAAGCCCACTGTGTGCTGGATGCCGGCCCGGCGGAGTTTCTGGGGTGGTTCCAGGGAGCCAGTGTGGTGTGCACCAACTCCTTCCACGGGACCGTGTTCTCCACCCAGTTCCAAAAGCCCTTCTTCACTGCTGTGGCGCCTGCGGAGCTGGCGGAGCCGGAGAGCTCCCGGACCTTCAGCCTGCTCTCTACCCTGGGATTGACGGAGCGGATCATCGGCAAGGGCGATACCGCCGGACTGACGGACGAGATCGACTATGCCGCCGTGGAGCAGCGGCTGGAACGGGCCCGGCAGGGGTCTTTGGACTACCTTCGGGGCGCGCTCACCGGTGCGCCCAGGGAGGAGCACCCCACCCAGGCAGAGCCTGCCCCGGACAAGCTGCCGGAGCTTGCAGATCACATCCACTGTACCGGCTGCACCGCCTGTGCCAGCAGCTGCCCCAGGGATGCCATCACCATGGAGCGGGACCGGGAGGGCTTTGCCTACCCGGTGGTGGACCCGGAGCGGTGCGTCCGCTGCGGCCGCTGCACCGCCGTGTGCCCCATGCTCCGTACCCGGGAGAAGGCACCCCTTCCTGCGGTGTTTGCCGCCTGGAACCGGGACGATGCCATCCGCAAGGACTCTACCTCCGGCGGCGTGTTCACGGCGCTGGCGGACTATATCCTGGAAAGCGGCGGCGTGGTGTTCGGCGCCGCGTTTGACGGCAAGCAGCACCTGCGTCACATCGCCTGCTTCCGCAAGGAGGACCTGTGGCGCCTGCGGGGAGCCAAGTATGTCCAGAGCGACCTGGGGGAAACCTTCCGCACGGTGAAAAAGACCCTGGAGACCCGTCAGGTGCTCTTTTCCGGCACTCCCTGCCAGGTGGACGGGCTCTACCGCTACCTAGGCGGCCGGCCGGAGAACCTCACCACCTGCGATTTGGTGTGCCACGGGGTCCCGTCCCCCGGCGTGTGGGAGGATATGGCCCGATCCATCGAGGCCCATAAGCACAAGGGCCTCCAGGCGGTCCGCTTCCGCAACAAGGTTACCGGCTGGAAGGACAGCCACTTCACCACCGTCTATGACGACGGAACCGTGGATTCTGCCCCGCTGTTTTCCACGGAGTACGGCCGGGCCTTCGGCCGGGCGCTGTTCCTGCGGCCCAGTTGCTACCGCTGCCCATACACCTCCATGACCCGCCCCGGGGACTTTACCCTGGGAGATTTCTGGGGCCTGCGGCCGGACGAACTGCCGGAGCAGCAGGAAAAGGGCATCAGCCTCCTCATGGTGAACACCGCCCATGGCAGCCACCTCTTCGACCAGCTGCCCCTGAGCCGTCAGGCGGTCCCCGCTGAGCGGGCCATCGCCGGCAATCCCCGGCTGGCTACCCCCATCGCCCTGCCGCCGGACCGGGCCGCCTTCTTCGCATCCTACGCACTGGAGCCCTTTGAGGAGGTCCGCCGGAAGTTCTTCCACCTGCCTGCCCTGCCGGTGCGGGCAGCGGGAAAGCTCCTCTCCCCGGAGGCCAAGGCGAAAATCAAGCGGCACCTGCGGAAATGACCGGAAAGAGGCGCATAAGATGTTGCAAAAGCGATAGACTATTGGCGAAAAATCCATTAAGATGAAACCATCAATCAGAAATGGAGGGGACCTAGCATGAAAAAGTATGAATGCGAGCCTTGCGGCTACGTGTATGACGAAGCTGCCGGCGACCCTGATAACGGCATCGCTCCCGGCACCAAGTGGGAAGATCTGCCCGCCGATTGGGTCTGCCCGCTGTGCGGCGCCAGCAAGGATGAGTTCAAGGAAATCTGATCAACCGCAAATCAAAAGACGTCCTGCCAAAGCAGGACGTCTTTTTTGCATTTGATTTGATTCAGCCGCAGGAGGGCATCTGCCGCCGCAGGGCGGGAACCTTGGGCAGAAGAGTCAGAAGCAGACCGCCCAGCACGTAGCAGGCGATGGCCTCGCCCACGCCCACGGTGACGGCGTTGTAGGCAAAAGCGCCCGCAAAGGCGCCGGTGAAGCCGGTCTGCTCAAAGCTGATGACAGCGCCCACGATCACGGCGTTGCAGAGGACGGGGGGCAGAGGTGCCAGCCACTTGTGCTGGGTGTGCTGGGTCCACACGGCGGCCAGCAGCGTGGCCAGAGACCCGAAGATGATGTCCAGCGCGCCGTAGGGGCTGAGGAGGTTTGCCACCAGGCACCCCACGAACAGGCCCGGCGTGGCGGCGGGGAACAGGAAGGGCAGCACGCAGAGGGCCTCGGAGAAGCGGCACTGGATAGGGCCGTAGGCGATGCCGAAGACTGAAGCAAAGTAGGCCAGCACCGCGTAGAGCGCGGCGATGACGCCGGCAATTGCCAGCTGGTGGGTGGTAAAGCGGGAATTGGACATGAAAAAAGACCTCCTGATGTAGATTCGGAGGTCCTGATACGCAAACGCACAGTAAAAAACCCGGGTAAGGGCCGGGAGACCTCCATTTTTTTGTTTAGAGAACGGCGGAAAAACCGCCGAACGAACGCCCCGGACGGGACGCTTGGACAGGGAGATGGCACCTGTCAATAATTATCATAGCACAGTTTTCCACAAAAGAAAAGAGGAGACCGCAAAAATTTGCGGCCTCCTCGTTTTTTAGGCTGGATCTACGGTCACCACCGCGTAAGCGCCCGCTGCCTCCCGGTTCTCCGGGACGGAGAGGGACGGCTCCGGCGTCTCGCCCTGCTCCGTCAGTGCGGAGAGCAGGGCGTCATACTGGGCCGGGGTGAGGTGGTAGCACACGCTGCCGTCTGCCCCGGTGGAGACGGGGGTGATCTCCTCCGGCAGGCTGCCGGCCTGGGCAGCCGAGAGGGAGAGAACGGCGAACACCGGAGCATCATCAGCGTCTCCGGCGGAGGATTCGTCAATGGGGGACGTGGCCTGCGGCTCTTCCCCCTGCGGTGCATCCGATCCGTTGGCTGTCTGCAGGGGCGCCTGCGTGATGGCCTGGACGGGCGGCCGGGTACTCTCAACAGATGGAGCGGTGTCCCGCAGGGTGCTGCTGTCATCCCCGCTTTTCGGCAGGGAGTAGGCGGTGGAAACCTGGGGAGAGGTGTTCCGGGAGAACGTGTCTGTCTGGGAGGTGCCCGTTTCCGGGGCGGTATCCTCCTCCGCTGCGGGGGACTCCGACTCCGCAGGCTCCGACTGCGGTTCATCCGCTTCGGCAGTCTCCTGGCGGCTGTGCTCCTGGTCGGAGGCGGCGTCGGAGGTGTCCTGGATCAGCTGCTTTTCAGCGGCCTGGTCGGCGGCGGTGTCCCGCTGGAGCAGGGGAACCTGAACCACCGCAAAAATGGCAAGGCACGCGGCCAGCGGCAGCGCGATCCGCGTCCACCGGGCAGCCGGCCGTTTTTTCTGCGGCGCCGTTCCTGCCCGGATGGCCGCCATCACGCCGTCGGCAAAGCCCTCCGGGACCGGAGTATCTTCGATTCTGGGGAAAGCGGCCCGGATGGCCTGGATGTCATCCACATAGGACCGGCAGACATCGCAGGTCTCCAGATGCGCTTGTACGCGCTCCGCTTCCGCGGGCGGCAGCGCGCCGTCCACATACAGGTCCAGCAGGGCCGCAAACTCTTGACAGGTATCCATTTGTCAGCCCTCCTTTCCTGATTCTTTGGACGCAGCGAGGGGAGAAAAGTTCCCACTTTTGATCAAAAAATTCCGCAGCTGCTTCCGTCCCCGGCTGATGCGGGACTTCACCGTCCCCACATCCAGCTTCAGCACCCGGGCGATCTCATCGTAGCTGAGCTGATGCATCTCCCGCAGCACCAGCACCTGGCGGTGCTCCGGCGTCAGAGACTGCAGCGCCGCTTCAATCTGGTCCCGCAGCTCCCGCCGTTCCGCCTGCTCCTGGGGGCCGGGGGCGTCGTCAGGCAGATGCAGGTCCGTCTCCTCGTCGTTGAGAGAGGGGCCGGCGGCACTGCGGTGACGGCCCTCCCGCCGCAGAAGATCCACGCAGGCGTTGGAGGTCAGCCGATAGAGCCAGGTGGAAAAGCTGGCCTCGCCCCGGAAACCGGGCAGGCCCTGCCAGGCGGCGAGAAACGCCTCCTGGGCGGCCTCAGCGGCGTCCTCCGGACTGCGGCAGATCCGCAGGGCCAACGCCATCACCCGCTTTTCATACAGGCGGACCAGGGAGGCGAAGGCATCCTGGTCTCCCCGGCGGGCGGCCGCGATCCATTGTCGTTCCTGTAAATCGTTCATGACAGGTCCCGTTTGATCCCCCTTGTGATCCGATACACGTCCTCCAGGGTGTTCATCTGCACGATCTGTTCCTTATAGTAGCCGGAGTGGGGTACCCCCTTGAGATACCAGCAGTAGTGGCGGCGGGCCTCCAGCACGGCGGTGCGCTCTCCCTTGGCGGTGGCTGCCAGTTCAAACTGGCGCACAGCGGTGTCGCACCGTTCTGCCAGAGAGGGCAGCGGCGGGATAGGCAACCCCTCCAAGGCTGCCTTGGCCTGCTGGAAGAGCCAGGGGTTGCCGAAGCATCCCCGGCCCACCATGGCCATGTCCGCCTTGGTGTGCTGCAGAATCCGCACCGCGTCCTCCGGCTTCCAGATGTCCCCGTTGGCGATAACCGGTACCTTCACCGCCTCTTTGACGGCCCGGATGCAGGTCCAGTCCGCCTGGCCGCTGTACATCTGGGCACGGGTGCGGCCGTGAACAGCCACGGCGGAGACGCCGGCCTGCTCCAGAATCTGGGCGAACTCCACACAGTTGCAGCTGCCCATGTCCCAGCCCCGGCGGAACTTGGCAGTCACCGGTACCTTCACCGCCTTTACCACCGCTTCTACGATCCGGGCGGCGGTCTCCGGCTGGCGCATCAGGGCGGAGCCGTCGCCGTTGTTGACGATCTTCCCCATGGGACAGCCCATGTTGATGTCCAGCACATCGGCCCCGGTGCGCTCAATGGCGATCTGGGCGGCCTCCGCCATGCAGACGGGGTCGTGGCCGAAGATCTGCACCGCCGCCGGATGCTCCCCGGGAAACTGCTGCAAGAGGGAGAAGGTCTTTTTGTCCTGATAGCACAAAGCCTTGGAGGAGATCAGTTCCGTGCAGGTATAGCCCGCGCCCAGCTCCGAACAGATCTGACGAAAGGCTACGTCCGTGACGCCCGCCATGGGGGCCAGAGCCAGTCGGGAGGAAATTTCCACAGTTCCAATGTGCATAAGGGTACCGTCCTTTTCTCGGGTTTCCATAATTAAAATCCATGATACCACAGCCTTGTGGAAAAGTCCACCGGGGCGGACTGCTGCCGCCGGAAAAAGCAGTTTCCCCCTCTGGAACGGCCGCCTTCGGAGAAAGACGGCCGCTTTTTTCCGCCCCTTTCATTTCCCGACGGAATCTGCCCGGCAGGGGACTGTAAAATGTTGGAACATACCAAGGAGACCGCCCGCCCGGGCGGCGAATCGTAGGAGGGACCTCTGTGCAGCATGGACAGATGATATGGCAGCGGGATCAGGCGACGCGCCTGGTGAGCTGGGGCATCCGCTTTTTCCTGACGGCGGCGCTGACCGCCAGCCAAACGCCCGGCGGCTATGCGCCGTTCGCTCTGGGCTGCGTGGCGGCGGCCGGTCCGGGTGGGAACGGCCTGGCAGCTCTGGTGGGAGCCGGTGTGGGAGCGGTGCTGTTTTTGGACTTTGCGGATGCGCTGCCGTTTCTCGCGGTGGCAGTGCTGATCTTCACCTCCGCCACCGCCCTGCGGGGGATCTGGCTGGAAAAGAAGCGATGGTTCCCCGCGGCGGTGGGGGTGGCACTGTTCCTGGCGGTGGGCGGGATCTACGTGATCGAGTCCTTGGCGCCGCTCTACCACGTGACCGACTGGGCAGCCGCGGCGATTTTGCTGGGGGTGGCCGCCTGGTATGACCTGCCCCTTCTGCAAACCGGGCAGGAACGGCTGGACCCGGACAGCCTTCTGGTACTTGGAGCGTCGCTGCTGCTGGCCCTGGGAGATCTGACGGTGCTGAACGTCTCTCTGGGCAGGCTGCTGCTGTGTTTGTTGGTGCTCTTCACCGCCTACCAGCGGGGGGCGGTGGCCGGCGCGGCGGCGGGGATGGGCATCGGCCTTGCGGCGGACTTCTGCACCGAGACCGGCGCGGTGCTCTGCGGCGCGGCCTACGGCCTTGCGGGGCTGCTGGCAGGAACCCGGACGGGACGGCGGCGCAGCGTGGCCGCGGCGGCCTTTCTGCTGGCCTCGGGGCTGGCGCTGCTGCCGGCTCCGGCGGAGATGGCCCAGCCGCTGCTGGTGGAGGCGGCCCTGGGCAGCGGGGCATTTCTGGCGCTGCCGGGGCGGCTCTTCGGGGGAAAACGGGTGCAGCGGGAGGCGCTTCCGGAGACGGCGGTACCGGCGCTGGAGCGGCTCAAGGCCCAGCTGACCCGGACCGCCGCGGTGCTGCGGGACCTTTACGACAGCATGGGCCGGAGCGCACCGGTGTCCAGCGAGGAAAACCCGGCCATCATCTTTGACCGGGCGGCGGAAAAGGTCTGCCGGGGCTGCGCGCTGTGCGATCTTTGCTGGCAGAAGGAGTACACCGGTACCTTCAACGCCCTCAACGACGCCACTCCCTTCCTCCTGGAACGGGGACGGGCCCTGCCCAAGGATTTCCCCGGCTATTTTGCGGACCGGTGCATCCACCTACCGGACTTTCTCACGGCGGTGAACGGGGAGCTGACGGCATTTTTGCTGCGGCGGCAGTATCGCCGGCAGCTGGAGGAGACCCGCCGGGACGCCCGGGGCCAGTACGCCCAGCTCAGCGAGCTGCTTACCGCCACTGCCGCCGGACTGGGAGAGGCCCGGGCGGTGTCCGGGGAGATGCCCGCCTACCGGGTGGGGGCGGCGCTGCGGCCCAAGGCGGGGGAGAGCGCCTGCGGGGACACGGTGGTGTCCTTCCAGACGGAGACCGGCCTTTTGTGCTTACTGCTGGCGGACGGCATGGGCTGCGGGGAACCGGCCCGAAAGGAGTCCACCCTGGCCTGCCGGCTGGTGCGCCAGTTCCTGGAGGCTGGCATCGAGCCGGAGGCGGCCCTCAAGACGCTCAACGCCGCCATGTCGCTGCGCAGCGCCGAGACCGGGAGCTTTACCACCATTGACCTTCTCACCTGCCGGCCGGACACCGGTGAGGCGGCCTTCTATAAATTCGGAGCGGCGCCCAGCTACCTGAAAAAGGGGGGCAATGTCCGGCGGATCACCGGCGGGACACTGCCCGCGGGGCTCCGGGGGACCCCGGCGGCGCCGGATGTGACCAAGGTGACGCTGGCCCCCGGCAGCTTTGCCGTCCTCATCAGTGACGGCGTGGCGGACCCCAGCCGGGACGAATGGCTCCAAGATCTGCTGGCCGGCTGGGAAGGGGAGGACCCCCAGGTCCTGGCCGGGCTGATTTTGCGGGAGAGCATCCAGCGGGAGGCCCTGGCGGATGATTGCGGCATCCAGGTGCTCTACCTGCCCCGAGAAGGGCGGGCAAAAACCGTGTGAGGCAGTATAAATTTCCCGCGCCTGCGGAAAACTGGAAGTATCAACTCAATACACAGGAGGCGTGAAGCGGATGGTAAAAGGTATTTCCAGGCGGGTGGTTGTGGTGGAATCCCCGGACCAGCGGTATTTCGAGCAGGCGATCTTTATCGTGCGCAACGAGGCGGTGGGGGATGGCGTCACCGCCCGGGAACTGGTGGAGGAGGCCAAACGGGTGGCCCGGGATTACGCCGGCGGAGACCACGGCCGGTTCAGTCGGGCCTGGCGGGATCTGAGCCCGGCGGTTTACACCCTCATCGGCGCCGGAGGCATCGGCCTTGCGTGGCTGGTGGCGGCGCTGGTGTGAAAAGAGAGCGGGAGCTTTTGGCCCCCGCTCTCTTTTCGGTTGGATGGGACCTGCTTCCCGGAGCCTCGGCGGACTCCACCGGGGCGCTCCGGCGGAACAAAAAAGACGGCGGCATATGCCGCCGGCTTTTTTCATGGGAAAATTGGGCTGCTCAGGACTGCTGCAGAAAATAGGCCCGGGTGGTGTCCGCGTCGGCTGCGATCTGGGCCTTCAGGGCGTCCAGGGAGTCGAAGCGGATCTCATCCCGCAGGTGCTGGAAAAACTCCACCCGCAGCGTCTTGCCGTACAGGTCGCCCTCAAAGTCCAGAAGACAGGCCTCCACGGTGATGTCGCTGCCATTGTTCACTGTGGGCCGGGTGCCCACGTTGGTGACGGCGGCGTAGGAGCTGCCGTCCTCCAGGGTGGCCCGGGTGACATAGACGCCGTGGCTGGGCACCAGCACGTGGGGCGGGATGATGAGGTTGGCGGTGGGGAAGAGGCGGGAAGAGCCCAGGCCCCGGCCGTGACGGACGGTGCCCGTTAGGACATGGGGATGGCCCAGGAAGCGGTTGGCCCGCTCAATCTGCCCCATCTCCACCAGACGGCGGATGTACGTGGAGCTGACGGTGATGCCGCCGATCTCTACCTTGGGGATGATGTCGCAGCCCAGCCCCAGCTCCCGGCACTTTTCCATCAGCAGCTCCGGGGAGCCCTGGTTCTTGTGGCCAAAGTGGTGGTCGTGGCCCGCCACCAGGTGGACGGCGTGATACCGGCCCACCAGAATCCGGGTGACGAAATCGTCCCACGGAGTGGTCATCATCTCGTGGTCAAAGGGGACCATCAGTACCTCCCGGATGCCGAAGAGCCGTCGGACCAGATCTTTGCGGTCCTCGGGGGAGTTGATGAGGGGGCAGGGGGTGCCGGTGAGCACCTCCTTGGGCGGTCGGTCGAAGGTAAACACCGCCGGCGTAACGCCCCGGCGGGCGGCCTCCTCCACCGTCCGGCGCAGCAGGGCGGCGTGGCCAAGATGGACTCCGTCAAAGAAGCCCAATGCAATGACTTTTTCTTTCATGGACAGAGTCATCCTCCAAAGAAATTCTTGATGGCGGTCAAAACGCCGCCCTTTGCCCGGGAGAGGCAGAGAAACTCGCCGCTTTGGCCGTAGACCCGGTAGGTGCCGTCCGGCAGGGCATCATCCGTGATGGGGTTTCCGTTGCGGACCCGCTTTTCCCGCCCGGCAGAGGGCACTGTATAGGCCGGATACACGTCAAAGAGCCGGTCGGTGGGCAGCAGCAGCGCCTCGCCTCGGGCTTGGATATCCTCCAGCGTAACGGCGTCCTCCAGGCGGAAGCCCCCCGCCATGGTGCGGCGCAGGCTGGACATGGCCCCGCCGCAGCCCAGGACCTCACCCAGGTCGTGGCAGAGGGTGCGGATGTAGGTGCCCTTGGAGCAAAGGCACCGCAGGCGGTACTCCCCAGGGGTGATCTCGTCCAGCAGTTCCAGCTCGTAGATGGTGATCTCCCGGGGCTTGCGCTCCACCTCGCGGCCCCGGCGGGCCAGCTCATAGAGCTTTTGCCCGTTGATCTTCACGGCGGAGTACATGGGGGGGATCTGCTGGATCGTCCCCCGGAACCGGGCCAGGGCAGCCTCCACGTCGGAGCGGTTTACGGTCACGGGGCGGGTCTCCAGAGTCTGGCCGGTGGTGTCCTGGGTGTCGGTGGAAAGGCCCAGCCGCAGTCCGGCCACATACTCCTTGCGGCCGTTTTCCGCAAACTCCACCGCACGGGTGGCCTGCCCCACAAACACCGGCAGCACACCGGTGGCCATGGGGTCCAGCGTCCCGCCGTGTCCCACCCGCTTTTCGTGGAAAATGCCCCGCACCTTGGCGCACACGTCCATAGAGGTCCACCCGGCGGGCTTGTCGATGATGAGGATTCCGTTTGGCATAAAAGCTCTCCTTGGCGCCGGAGCTCCGGCGCACTGTGGGAATAAAGGTAGGGACTCAGATCCGGCAGTCCGGCGTCACCTGAGCCACGGCGTCGAGAATGCGGCGCTTGGCCTCGTCAAAGGGGGCCTCCACCGTGCAGCCGGCGGCTGCCGCGTGTCCGCCGCCGCCCAGCAGCTGGCAGGCCAGTGTGGCACTGACCCGGCTGCCGGTGCGCAGGGACATTTTCCACACGTCCGGCCGCAGCTCCCGCATGGTGATGGCGCAGTCCACGCCCTCGATCTGACCGCCCAGGGAGCTGAGATCCTCGGCGTCGCTCTCGTCGGCCTGAATGCACTCCATCAGGGAAAGGGGCACCGGTAGCACCGCCACCCGATCCTGGTCATAAAATTCCGCGGCGCTGAGCATAGCGCCCTCCAACTGCATCTGCTTGCGGCTCTTGGTGCGGAAAAAGACCTTGTTCACCGTGCGGTAGTCGATGTCCAGGGCCATCAGCGCGGCCGCCACCTGGTGGGTGCGAGGGGTGGTGTTGGTGTAGACGAAGCAGCCGGTGTCGGTGGACAGCGCCACATACAGCGGCAGGGCCATCTCCGGCGTGATGGGCCCCAGAGCGGCCAGAATGTCGTAGATCAGCTCACCGCAGGCAGCCGCTTCAGGGCGGACGATGTTGGCCCGGCCGAAGTGCTCGAAGGAGGGGTGGTGGTCAATGGCCAGATCCACCCGGCCGGCGTAGGGCTTGGCGTTCTCCGGAAACAGGCCGACGGTGGCGATGTCGGTGGAGATTACGGTGTCCGGGACAAAGCCCTCCGGGGCCTCGTAGGGCCGGAAATAGGGCGCGGTGTTCCGGGTCAGCTCCGGGTTGGGCAGGAGGTAGGCCGTCTTACCCAGAGCCCGCAGCCCCACGCACAGTGCGGCAGCGCAGCCCACCGTGTCCCCGTCCGGGCGCACATGGGTCAGGATCAGCACATGGTCAACGGTTTGCAGCAGCTCTGCGGTCTGAGAGACAGTCAGCATGCTCATTCCTCCGTTTCCGTTCCGGTACCGCCCCGGGCCTCGTCCTGCTGTTCCACCTGGCGCAGCACCTCCAGGATGTGGGCGCCGTGCTGGATGGAGTCATCCGCCACAAACTGCAGCTCCGGCGTGTAACGCAGCTGCAGCGTCCGGCCCAGCTCCCGCCGCAGAAAGCCGGCGGCGGATTTGAGGCCCTTGAGGACCTCCTTCTCCTGGGACTTGTCCAGTGCGCTGACGTAGATCCGGGCGTAGCGCAGATCCCCGGTGGTGTCCACCCGGGTAATGGAGACCATGCCGGTCTGAGAGACCCGGGGGTCCTTGAGGCGGCGGAACTGATCGCTGAGCTCCCGCTGGATCTCCTCATTGATGCGGCTGATGCGATTGCTTGCCATGGTTCGGCTCCTTTCCAGAGGATGCAGGCCATGGGCCCGGGTCCTCCTGTCTCATTGGTCATAAGGGGTGGCGCGGCGCCCCACCGGATTAGGATATGCAGATCCTGCCGGAACAACCGGAGAATCATGCTCCGGCGGCGCATAAAGGCACCCGCCCCATCGGCCTTTCTGCCGGCGGGCAAAGCAGCAGAGGCTCCGCCATCCGGCAGGCATATGAAAAATGGGGCGGGCGAATCTGCCCGCCCCC
>OOBW01000774.1_pt1 | contig 19301 bp, 16 predicted proteins | sample 1671701 | NCBI WGS metagenome assembly OOBW01 (sample SAMN06348183, study PRJEB24527) | human gut metagenome | biome: human gut; feature: ankylosing spondylitis patient; material: feces | host: Homo sapiens | place: China | collected 2015-10 | reverse complement strand
CAGAAATGATTGTGGAAAAATTGATGGCGGACCGGGCAGAGAAGAGACGACTTCCCGGACCGGATTGTGGAAGAACTGGCTGCCCTCAGCGGCAGAGATAGGAAAACCAGCCCTCGGCGCTGTGGGTCTCCAGAATCTCCAGACCTGCTGCCCGGAGCTTTTCGGCCACTTCCTCCGCCCGGTCGTCAATAATGCCGGAGCAGAGAAACACGCCGTGTTCCGCCAGCAGGGGACGGACCGCCGGTGCCAGGGCGATGATGACATCTGCCACAATGTTGGCCAGGACGATGTCGTACCCGCCGCCGATCTCCGCCTGCAGGGCCTGATCCGTCAGGATGTCGCCCACCCGGACGGTGTAGGTATCCCGGCCGATGCCGTTGAGGGCGGCATTTTCATAGGCCACATCCTGACACTTGTCGTCAATGTCGCAGGCAAAAGCCTCTTTGGCCCCCAGCCGCAGGGTAGCGATGGACAAAATGCCGCTGCCGCAGCCCAGGTCCAGCACCCGCTCACCGCCGTGAATCCGCTGATCCAGCGCCGTCAGGCACAGCCGGGTGGTGGCGTGGGAGCCTGTGCCGAAGGTGAGGCCGGGGTCCAGAATCAACGGCACCCTTCCGGCGGCCAGGAGCTTTTGTACCTTCGGGTCCTCCTGGAGCCACTGGGGGACCACCACCAGATGCTCCCCGATCTCCATGGGCTTGTAATATTGCTTCCAGTTGTTCTCCCAGTCGGCGTCCTTGAGGTTCTCCAGCGTCAGCAGCAGCGACCCGCAGTCGTCCCGCTGGGCCTTGAGCTGTTCCAGGGCCAGACGGACTTCGCCCATCTTGGCAAAGCCCTCCTCGCCGGCTTCCAGGTAGAAGGTGATGCGGGACTTGCCGGCCATCTGGGCGGCAAGGTCCTCGTCCACATAGTCCCAGTACTGGTGGTTATTCTCCAGAAAGTCCTGGAACTCTGTCTCGTCGTCGATCACCACGCCGTCGATTCCCAGGGCGGAGAGCAGTGTCTCCACAGGCTCCAGTCCGGTGTGGGTGGTGTCAATGTGCAGCTGCAGCCAATCCATATCTTGTCTCCTTTTCAGCGCTTGCTGCCCACGAAGAACAGCGCCACGGTGCCGGGGCCGGAGTGGTTGCCGATCACCGGTCCCACATAGTTGAGGTGGATGTCGTGGTTTCCGAAGCGGCGGGTGATCTCATTCGCCACCAGCAGGGCGTCTCCCTCGCAGTCGCCGTGGCTGATAAATACGGTGCCGCCTGCGGGGTCCAGGGCGGTGGCCTCCATCCGGTCCACCAGCGCCATCAAAGAGGCGCGGCGGCCCCGGGCCTTGCTGACGGAGATCAGCCGGCCCTCATCGTCCACATGCAGCACCGGCTTGATGGAGAGCATGGTGCCCACCAGGGCGGTGGCGGCACTGATGCGGCCGCCCCGCTTGAGGTGGTTCAGATCGTCTACGGTGAACCAGTGGCAGATGCTGCCCTTGGTGGCCTCCGCATAGTCCCGCAGCCCAGTGAGGGAGCGGCCCGCGGCCTTTTCCCGGGCGCACAGATACACCAGCAGCCCTTGGCCCAGCGAGGCGCACCGGGTGTCCACCACCAGCACCTGCCCGTCGGGAAACTCCTCCCGGAGATCGTCTGCGGCAATGACGGCGGACTGATAGGTGGTGGAGAGGGCGGAGGAGAAGCTCAGATACAAAATGTCCTTTCCCTGGGAAAGGATCTCCCGCATCTGCTCCTGAAACTCCCCCACGCTGACGGCGGAGGTGGTGGCGGTCTCTCCGGCCCGGATGCGGCTGTAAAAGTCCTGGAAAGCGATATCCCGGCCGTCCAGCCAGTTGCGGTAGGTCTGACTGCCCATCTGCAAACTCAGCGGCACCACCGCCACGCCCAGGTCCCGGGCCATCTCATCGGTGAGGTCGCAGCAGCTGTCGGTCATGATGACGAAATCACGCATGTTCTTCCTTCTCCTTTTCCTTGCGGCGGTCCTTCCGCCGGCCCTCCGTTTCCTCCCCGCCTTCGGCCTCCTGCCGCTGCCGCAGCAGCGACACGTAGCGATTGCTGGCAACGCCTGCGGCGTAGCTGAGCAGGGCAAAGTGAATGGCGGCATCCGCCAGGGTGGACTCGTCCAGATAGAGCTCCATCTCGTCGGCGGTGATGTTCAGCGCCTTGTCCAGACTCTCACAGAACGCGGCGTAGCCGTTGGCCACGGAACGCTCGCCCTGGAGCTCCTGCTTGATGAGTAGGTCCATGTCCCGGGTGGACATCACCCGCTTGAGCACGCAGATGGCAGTGAGGTAGGCCAGGTGTTCCCGGTTGTACTTCTTGCCGGCGGCCCGGGGGACCAGACCGCTTTTTGTATAATTGTTCACCATGGCCGAGGTCAGTCCGTCGTCCTCGTCAAAACGGATCACCTGGCGGTCCATGTAGCTGAGCACCTGGTCCATATACAGCGCGAAGTCCGGCAGCTGTTCCCAGGGGACGGGCCGCTGGGTCCGCAGCCGCTGGCGCAGCTCGGTCAGATCTTCCATGAGGGGTACACTCCTTCCTGGTGTGTCTTTTCATCCAAAGGCAGTATAGCACCGGAAAATGGTTTTGTAAATTACATTTTACGGAGAAAGAGACGAGATACCGCACCTCGTGGGCTCATTTTCCCACGCAGAAGCGGGAGAAAATCTGCTGAACGATTTCCTCCCGAGCGGTGCGGCCGGTGAGCTCGCCCAGGGCGTCCAGGGCCTCCTCGGCGTCGGTGAGGACGGCGTCCGGGGTCAGACCGTTCTCCAGGGCCGCCAGTGCCCGGCGGATGGCCTCCCGGGCCCGGGAGGCGGCCTCCTGCTGACGGGTGTTGGTGAGGATGGACCCGTCGGAGATGTCTCCCTCCGGGAACAGATGCTCCACCGCCCGTTCCAGAGAGAAAACGTCCCCGTTAAGGGCGCTGACCTCCACGGCGGCGTCGGGCTTGGGCAGGGAGGGGGCCGGAGAGAAAATGGCGCCGTGCCCGGGATGGAGATCCTGCTTGTTGAGCACCAGAATCCACCGGGGACAGCGGCTGGCAAGGCGCAGGATCTCCGCGTCTTCCTCCGTGGGGGCAGCGGAACTGTCCACCACCGCCAGAGCCAGGTCCGCCCGCTCCAGAGCCTGCCGGGAGCGCTCCACGCCCAGCTTTTCCACCGTGTCCTCCGTGTCGCGGATGCCGGCGGTGTCTATGAGCCGCAGCCGCACCCCGCCGCAGAGGACGGATTCCTCCACCGTGTCCCGGGTGGTGCCGGGAATGTCGGTAACGATGGCCCGCTCGTACCCCGCCAGGGCGTTTAAGAGGGAGGACTTGCCGGCGTTGGGCCGGCCCACAATGGCGGTGGCAACGCCGTTTTTCAGTACGTTTCCCCGGCTGCAGGTGTCCAGCAGGCGGGAGAGCGTGGCGTCGCACTCCCGAAGGGCCCGGCGGATCTCCTGGGGCTGGATGTCCTCGATGTCCTCGTCCGGGTAATCCACCACGGCGTAAAACCGGCTGGTGATATCCAGCAGGCGCTCTGTCACGGCCTCAAAGTCCCGGCGCAGGGAGCCGTTCAGCTGGGCGGCTGCGTTCCGGGCGGCGGCTGCGGTCTCCGCGTCGATGAGGTCCACCACCGCCTCCGCCTCCGTCAGGTCCAGGCGGCCGTTCAAAAAGGCCCGGCGGGTGAACTCCCCGGGGCCCGCCTGCCGGGCACCGGCGGCAAACAGGGCGGAGAGCAGCTCCCGCAGCACCACGGGGGAGCCGTGGCAGTAAAACTCGGCGGAGTCCTCACCGGTATAGCTGTGAGGGCCGGGGAAGCGGGCGGCAAGGCCCCGGTCGATGCAGCGGCCCTGGGTGTCCAGCATCTCTCCAAAGACCATCTTCCGGGCGTCCTGCTCCGAAAAGGACCGGCCGTTTGCGGGGCGGAACACGGCGTCGCACAGGGAAAAGCACCCCTCGCCGGATACCCGGACGATGCCGATGGCGGTGGGGGCGGTCCCGGTGGCGATAGCGGCAATGACATCCATATAAACGATCTCCTTTCTAAAACGGGGACAGCAGATTCCGGCGCGCCGCAGGGCAGCGGGGAACCTGCGGCAGTCAGGCCAGGTCCTTTTCCAGAACAAAGTTCTCCAGCAGTTGCCCCCGGCGCTCCACCTGCTGTGCATGGATCAGGCGATAGCCCCGGCCCTCGAAAAAGGGCCGGGCGGTGCGGGAGGCGTGGACCGTGAGAACGGGACCGGTGCACTGCCGTTCCAGAAAATCACACAGCACCGTTCCGATTCCCCGACCCTGGCGGTCCGGACGAACGTAGAGCAGGTCCAGATAAGCGCCCTCCATGGCGCCGAAGCCCAGCAGGGTCCCGTCCTCCTCAGCGGCCAGGAAGGTCTCCCGCCGGAGCTTTTCCGCCCAGCGGGCGGAGTCCGGGGTCTCCGGCGCCCAGGCGGAGAGCTGGGCAGGGGTATAATCGGCGGCGCAGGCGGTGTGGACCGCAGCATAAAAGAGGGACAGCAGTGCGTCCAGATCTGCCTGCGTACAGGGACGAATGGTCATGATGGGCTCCTTTCGCAGCAAGAAAGAAAAAACCAGAGAGAGCGGAACAGTATGGACCGTCCCCCGTGTGAAAAAGGTTTCCACCATTATAGAGGAGGGCAGGAGCTGTTTGCAAGTCCGGACTCCCTTGCAGCGGCTGCGATAAAAAAGGCCGGGCGCAGCGCGCCCGGCCTTCTCAGGTCGATTTTCGTTCCGGAGGACCGGCGCAAAACACAGACGGAACGCCCGGTTTTACTTAATCCGCTCGCCGGCGGCCTCCTTGGCCTTGATCTCCTTGACGGCGTCCTTGTGAGAGAGGTTCACGCGGCCCTTCTCGTCGATGTCAGTGACCTTCACCCACATCATGTCGCCTACCTTGCAGGCATCCTCCACCTTTTCGATGCGGTGGTCGGCCAGCTTGGAGATGTGAACCAGGCCGTCCTTGCCGGGGGCCAGCTCCACGAAGGCGCCGAAGGTCATCAGACGGACCACACGGCCGTAGTACAGCGCGCCTACCTCAGGGACGAACACGATGTCGTCGATGCACTTCTTGGCGGCGTCGCAGGAGGCGGCGTCCACACCGGAGATGAAGATGGAGCCGTCGTCGTTGATATCGATCTTGGCGCCGGTGTCGGCCACGATCTTCTGGATGACCTTGCCGCCGGAGCCGATGACCTCCCGGATCTTGGAGGGATCGATGTGCATGGTCAGCATCTTGGGCGCGTACTTGGAAACTTCCTTCCGGGGCTCGGAGATTGCCGGCAGCATGATCTGGTCCAGGATCTCGCAGCGGGCATCGTAGGTGATGTCCAGGGCTTCCTTAATGATCTCCATGGTGAGGCCGTCGTTTTTCAGGTCCATCTGGATGGCGGTAATGCCCTTCTTGGTGCCGCCCACCTTGAAGTCCATCTCGCCGTGGAAGTCCTCCACGCCCTGGATGTCGATGAAGGTGGTGAAGGAGCCGTCGTCATCCTGAATCAGGCCGCAGGAGATGCCGGCCACAGGGGCCTTGATGGGCACGCCGGCGTCCATCAGCGCCAGGGTGGAGCCGCAGATGGAGCCCTGGGAGGTGGAGCCGTTGGAGGAGAGAACTTCGCTCACCACCCGGATGGCATAGGGGAACTCCTCCACGGAGGGCAGCACGGGCAGCAGCGCCCGCTCGGCCAGAGCACCGTGGCCGATCTCACGCCGACCGGGGGAGCGGGCGGGCTTGGCCTCGCCCACGGAGTAGCCGGGGAAGTTGTAATGGTGCATATACCGCTTCTCGGTGTCCTCCCAGATGGTGTCCAGCTTCTGGCAGGCGGAGAGGGTGTCCAGGGTGCACACAGAGAGCACCTGGGTCTGGCCGCGGGTGAAGAGGCCGGAGCCGTGGGCCCGGGGCAGTACGCCCACCTCAGCGGCCAGGGGCCGGATCTCGTTCTTCTGGCGGCCGTCCACGCGGTGGCCTTCCAGCAGCCACTGCTTGACGATCTTCTTCTGGAACTTGTAGGTGAACTCCTCCAGGTACTTGTCCATGTCGGGGTACTGCTCCAGATACTTCTCATGCCACTTTTCGATCATGGCGTTCCAGCGGGCTTCCCGGACGTTCTTGTCGTCGGTGTCCATGGCGGCCTTGGCCTCGTCCATGAAGTTGGCGACGATGTCGTCGAAGAGCTCCTGGTTGAAGTCGGCGTGGGGGTAGTCGAACTTGGGCTTGCCCACCTCGGAGACCATCTGGTCGATGAGGGCCAGGATCTTCTGGTTCTCCTCGTGGGCGGACTTGATGGCCTCAAACATCACGTCGTTGGGGACCTCGTTGGCGCCAGCCTCGATCATGACCACCTTCTTGTGGGTGGAGACCACGGTGACGTCCAGGTCGCTGGCCTGCCGCTGCTCGCTGGTGGGATTGAAGACCAGCTTGCCGTCCACGAGACCCACCTTCAGCGCGCCCACGGGGCCGTTCCAGGGGATATCGGAGATGGCCAGGGCCGCGGAAGTGCCGATCAGGGCCGCGATCTCGGGGGAGCAGTCGTGGTCCACGCTCATGACGGTGCACATGATGGACACGTCATTGCGGAAGTCGTAGGGGAAGAGGGGGCGGATGGGCCGGTCGATGACGCGGCTCGTCAGGATGCCCTTCTCACCGGGGCGGCCCTCCCGGCGGTTGAAGGAGCCGGGGATGCGGCCCACGGCGTAGAGCTTTTCCTCAAAGTCCACGCTCAGGGGGAAGAAGTCGATGCCGTCCCGGGGGCGGGGAGCGGCGGTGGCGCAGCAGAGCACCCGGGTGTCACCGTAGCCCACCATGACGGCGGCGTTGGCCAGCTCTGCCATCTTGCCCACTTCCATGGTCAGAGGACGGCCGGCCAGCTCCATTTCATACTTGTGATAGCCGGGAAACTGTCTTTTGGTAATGATCGTTGACATGATTCGTCTCCTTTGTTGAAAAATTCCGCATGGGAGCCAAACCATTTAGCACTTGAACCTACGGCCGGCGCTCCGGCCGCATGTTCAACTGCTAAAGGCTTATACGGCTCTCATACGTGCGGGGGGAAATGTGAAAGAAGGGTGGTGCAGAAGTCCACACCACCCTGTTTCAAACTTACTTCCGGATACCCAGCTTGGCGATGAGGGCACGATAACGCTCGATGTCCTTCTTCTGCAGGTAGTCCAGCAGGCTCCGACGCTTACCGACCATCTTCAGCAGGCCCCGGTTGGAGTGCTTGTCCTGGGGGTTCTTGCGCATGTGCTCGGTGAGCTGGTTGATCCGCTCGGTCAGGATGGCGACCTGAACCTCGGGGGAGCCGGTGTCGTTCTCGTGGGTACGGTTGGCGTTGATAACAGCCGTCTTTTGCTCTTTACGCAGCATGGATAAATTCCACCTTTCTGAAAATTCCCCGCAAAACTGCGCGCCGGGCCGGTGAAAGTCCACGGGACGAAGCTTTGGGGCATAATGGTATGCGCCTGCATACCTTAGTGACTATACCATAGAAGTGTTGCGTTGTAAAGGAAAATTTATACGTTTCCCGGTACTTTTTTGTGCCGGCAGAGGGTCAGAGGAGGCTCTCCACAACGCCCTGAAGCCCTTCCTGCTCATAGAGTTCCCGGTAATGGGCGACTTCATCCTGAATCAGGCTGTCGATCACCTGGATGCCCAGCAGCTCCACCGGGGCCCGGTCGTCGGTCAAAAGCAGGTCGCCGGCGGTGTAGGGCGTCAGGCGCTGCGCCACATCCTCCAGGTTCTGCCGCAGGTCTGCCCGGGTGAGGGCAGCGGTGCCGTCGGAGAGGGTCTCCAGCGCGTCGGTGCCGTTCCAGGCGAAGAGTTCCCGGTTGGTGGTGCGGGGCACGTCGGCGGTATAGACGGCGTCAAATACGGAGGAAATGGTGTCGCAGAGGTGGGCGTTGATGCTGCCCTCCCCATCGGAGTGCATGTTCATGTTCACCGCCATCACGCCGTCGGGTTTCAGGTGATCCCGCACCAGGGTGAAAAACTCCACAGTGGACATCTGAAAGGGAATGGTGATGTCCTGATAGGCGTCCACCAGGATCACGTCGTACTGCTTGTCCACCGCTTGCAGGTAGGCCCGGCCGTCATAGGTGGAAACCGATACCTCCTCCGGCAGAGCGAAGTACTCCCGGGCCAGGTCCGTGATGTCCTGATCGATCTCCACGCCCTCGATGGAGAGGGGCCGGCCGTCCCGGCCGCCGAAGAACTCCTGGCACTGGGCGGCATAGGTGCCGCTGCCCATGCCCAGAATCAAGATGTCGAAGGTCTCCTTCTCCTCAATTCCCGCCATCAGCGGCGCCGCCAGGGCGGTGTCATAGTACATGCCGGTGAGGCCGCCGTCCTTCTGCCGGACGGACTGGACACCGAAGAGCACGTTGGTGGAGAGGATGACCGAGTCCTCCGTCTCCTTGACCTGTAAATAGTTGTAAACGGACTCCCCCTCGTAGAGGAGGTCGTCCTCCCAGAAGGCAAAGCTGTCCCGGTGGCCGAACACGGCGCACAGAACCACCGCTGCCAGCGCACCGGCGCAGGTGCGGAGATGGCTGCGGCCGCTGAGAAAGTAGGCAAGCCCCAACGCCAGCAAGATACCGGAAAAGAGCAGGAAGGTCACGGAGGTGCCCACCGCCGGGATGGTGACAAACGTGGGCAGGAAGGTGCCCAGGATACTGCCCACCGTGTTGAATGCCTCCATGTTGCCCACGATCCGGCCGTTGTCCTCCAGGGAGTCGGTGGTGTACTTCACCAGGGAGGGGGTGACGGTGCCCAGCAGGAACAGGGGATAGACAAAGAGGATCATGCAGGCGGCAAAGGCTGCAATAATGAGAAAATTGGTGCTGACGGTGAAAATCAATGCCGCCGACACCGCCAAAATCACATACTTGCCCACCACCGGGATCAGGGCAATCCACACGGCGGCAATGAGAATGCGGCGGTAGAGGCGGTCGGGGTTGGGGTCCCGGTCGGCAGTGCGGCCGCCGTAGAGGTTCCCCAGGGCCATGGCGATCATGATGGTGCCGATGATGATGGTCCACACGATCTGGGAGGAGCTGAAGTAGGGCGCCAGCAGGCGGCTGGCGCCCAGCTCCACCGCCATGACGGCCACGCCGGAGAAAAATTCTGTCAGATAGAGGTAGAGCTTGTTTTTCAGAATCGGACGCTGGTTCATAGGGCTCCTTTCCTTCCGCACCAGGCGGAAAACAGGGAAATCAGCGGAAAATCCACTGCCTTTATCATCCGCCGGGGCGGCGGCGTTGTCAAGAAAAACCAGGCGCCCAACGGGCTCTTGACAGGTTAAATCCGGTGTGTTATCCTGACTGTACTAGTACGGTTAATACAGTTAGCGGCAAGGGAGAATCGCCGCGGAAGGGAAGGTGAACACGATGATCAGCCTGAACTACCGGGATTCCCGTCCGATCTATGAGCAGATCGAGGACGGACTGCGAAAGCTGATCGTCACCGGTGCCCTGGGAGCGGATGAGAAATTGCCCTCCGTCCGGGCGCTGGCCGCCCAGCTGGCCATCAACCCCAACACCATCCAGCGGGCTTATAACGAACTGGAAGGGGAGGGCTATATCTATTCAGTCCCCGGCAAGGGCAGTTTTGCCTCTGCCAATGCCGGTGCCGATGAGGCCCGCCGCCGGGAACTGCTGGGAAAAGTGCGGGAGTTGCTGGCAGAACTGCGGTATCTGGGTGTCAGTCAGCAGGAGCTGACAGATCTTGTAAAGGAGGTGTTCGCGTGATTGAAGTGCGGGAGCTGGTCAAGAAATTTGACGGCATTCGGGCGCTGGACGGCGCCACGCTGTCGGTTCCGGCGGGCAGCGTGTATGGGCTGGTAGGCCCCAATGGCGCGGGCAAATCCACGCTGATCCGGCATTTGACCGGGATTTACCACCAGGACGGCGGCAGCGTCACCATCGGCGGGGAGCCGGTATGGGAAAACGCAGCCCTCAAGGCCCGGATCGCCGCGATTCCGGACGACTGGTATTACTTTCTGCAGTCCTCCGTGCGGGACATGATGCGGTTTTACCGGGGATTTTATCCCTCGTTTTCCATGGAGCGGTACAACGCCCTCAAGGAGGTCTTTCAGATCGACGAGCGGCGGACCATCCGGCGGCTGTCCAAGGGCATGCAGAAGCAGGTGGCTTTCTGGCTGGCGCTGAGCTGCATGCCGGATTACCTGATCCTGGATGAACCGGTGGACGGCCTGGACCCGGTGATGCGGCGGCAGGTGTGGTCGCTGGTGCTGGGCGACGTGGCCCAGCGGGGCGTGACGGTACTTATTTCCTCCCACAACCTGCGGGAGCTGGAGGATGTGTGCGATCACGTGGGTATCATGGACCGGGGCCGGGTGCTGCTGGAGCGGTCCCTGGCACAGCTGCAGGACAACATGGTCAAACTCCAGGTGGTGTTCCCGGAGGGGATCACGGAGGTGCCGGCGGATCTGCCGGTGCTCCACGCCTCCCGGGTGGGCCGGGTTCACACCCTCATCATGCGCATGGGGGCGGAGGAGGCCACGGCCCGGGTGGCGGCGTACCATCCGCTGCTGGCGGACGCGCTGCCGCTGACATTGGAGGAGATTTTCATTTACGAGTTGGGAGGTGTGGACTATGCGGTCAAAGACATCGTGCTTTAACGGAACGCTCCTGCGCAAGGACCTGGGCCGGTTTTGGCCGCTGTGGTGCGCATATCTGGCGGTGTGGCTGGTGGCGGTGCCGCTGAACCAGTTTTTGACCCTCTTCGGCACCTCCATCCGGTATTACACCCCCATTCAGCTGGTGGATGTGGCAGTTTCCAATCTGCTGGACATGGGCACGGAGTTCGGCATGTGGATGGGATTGGCCTTTGGATGCTTTTTTGCCATGGCGCTCTTTTCCTATCTGTGCTCTGCCCGCAGTGTGGGGATGATGCACAGCTTTCCCATCCGGCGGGAGGGACTGTTTTTCACCCACTATCTGGCGGGCTGCATCGTGTTTTTGAGCAGTCTTGCGGTGACGGGCCTTTTGGCCGCCGCTGTTCAAGGCGCTGCCGGGGTGCTGGAGTGGCGCAACATCGGGTTGTTTTTCCTCTGCGCGGCCGGGCAGATGCTGTTTTTCTACTCCTTTGCGGTGTTCTGCACCATGTTCACAGGCCAGATCCTGGCGATGCCGGTGTTCTACACGGCGCTGAACGTGGTGGCAATGGCGCTGTGCCAGTCGGTGCAGACGCTGGGGAGCATGTTCCTCTACGGTTACAGCGGCGGCGGGACTCCTGCGTGGGTCCGCTGGCTGACGCCGCCCTATCAGCTTCTCTCCCGTCTGGAGACCACGGGCACCTGGAACGAGGAGCTGCGGTGCGATGTGGACCATACTGTCACGGGACTGGGGACGCTGGGCGTCTATGTCCTGGCGGGTCTGGTGCTGGTTGGAGCGGCACTGGCGGTCTACCGTGTGCGCCGCAGCGAGACGGCGGGTGATGTGGTGGCGGTGTCCTGGGCCCGGCATCTGTTCCGCTTTGGCGTGGGCATCTGCGCGGCGCTGACGGTGGGGCAGTGGCTCTACTACCTGATCTGGAGCGAGTTTTTTGAGGAGAGCGTCAAGTCTCCGGCGCTGCCGCTGGCACTGGTGTGCATGGTGGCGCTGGGCCTTGTGGGCTTCTTCGGCGCGGAGATGCTGCTGTGCAAGTCCTTCCGGGTGCTGCGCAGCGGCTGGAAGGGTGCCGTGGTGGTGACAGCGGTGGTCCTGGCGCTGGGCATCGGCGTGGGTGTGGACGTGACCGGTGTGGAAAACCGGGTGCCGGATGCCGCGGCGGTGGAAAGTGTGGAGTTTTCCATCGGCGGAAATACTTACCTCTCCGGTACTGTCAAAGACCCGGACACTGTGGAGCAATTTTTACAGCTGCACCGGGAAATGGTGGCCGACAAGAAGGAGGAACAGCTGCGGAAGATCCGCTTCTATGCCGGCGATCCGGACAAAGTCCAGGAGACCACAGGCCAGTGCACGGTGACACTGCGCTATCAGCTGGGCCGGACCCAGATGCAGCGCAGCTACGAGCTGTTTTATCCCTATGAAGAGGTGAACGACCCCACTTCGCTGATCGCACAGATGGGGGCTCTGGTGCAGAAACCCGCCGTACAGCGGGCCGCGCTGCTGGATGGCAGCATCCTGACGGAGCAGGAACTGTTGGAACGGCTGGGAGGCGGCAGTATGATCTATCCGCAGACCATCTATGCCGACGGCGGATGGAGCAGCAGCAGCTATCCCTTTGAGGGAAAAGTCGCCCAGGCGGTGCTGAAGGCGGTCCTGCGTGATATTGACGCGGGCCGGGCCGGCGGGACCATGTTTACCGAGGATGGCTGGGAGCAGACCTATGAGAATACCCTGGAGTTCTGGTATACCCAGGGAGACGACATGAGCTCCCTGGACATCGGGATCACTCCGGCCTACACGGAGACCATCGCCGTGCTGCGCCAGTACGGCATCGTCAGTGACCAGCGGCCCCTGATGACCAACCGGGAGCTGAGAGACCTCTCCGATCAGGCCGCCGACCAGCCGATCCAGCAGGACGGCTATGAGCTCCAGACCCTGCTGGAGAATCCGGGGACCGGGGGCTCGGTCTCTTGGCCGGCGGATTCCGTGGCGGAGGCGAATCCCTGAGCAATGAACACCCAAACCCATTCCCGCCGGAGAAGGCGGGTGAAAAAGTGGAATCCCCGTTTCGCGGCGCTGGCGCTGGCGGCGGTCTGCGTGGCGGCGGGTGCTGCCGTGTGGATGCACGGGGCGCTCCGGGGCCTGCCGGGGGAGGATATCAAGATGCCGTCCTACGTCCAGAAGGACTACCTGACGGTCAACGAGTGGTCCCGGCCCGGCACGCCGCTGGAGAAGATCAACGGCGTGGTGATTCACTATGTGGGCAATCCCGGCACCACAGCGGAGGCCAACCGCAATTACTTTGAATCCCTGTCCTCCGGCACCGACGGCGTCTATGCCAGCAGCCACTTTATCGTGGGGCTGGAGGGGGAGGTAATCCAGTGCGTCCCCCTGACGGAGATCGCCTATGCCTCCAATTCCCGCAACGACGACACTGTTTCCATTGAGGTCTGCCACCCGGATGAGACGGGGGAGTTCTCCCCGGTGACGTATGACCAGGTGGTGGAGCTGACTGCCTGGCTGTGCGAGACGTTCCGCCTGGACCCGGAGACGGATGTGATCCGTCACTACGACGTGACGGAAAAGCTCTGTCCGCTGTATTACGTGGAGCATCCCGAAGCCTGGGACGCCTTCCGGGCGGATGTGGCGGCGGCCATGGAGGAGGATTCCTGAAAAATCATCAAAAAAAGTTTCAAACCTGTGAAACAAATCGCCCTGTTCAATCGTCTTATAAGTAGATGGGGCACTGCATCAGCGGATGCACGGAAGGGAGCGGAGCGCATGGATCAAAAGTGCGTTGTGGAAAATCTGTGGCGCGTTTGGGTGGACACCAAACGGCGCATTGTATCCTTTCACGAGGAAGAGGGCTGTCAGCTGCTGGAGTTTCGCAGCCATGAGATGTTTCTGCGCTGCGTGGACCAGTATTCCGGAAAACAGTACCGGTATCAGTGACGGCGCCATCCCGTGCAGGGCACAGTACATGAGAATAAAAAGAAAGCAGGGAGAATGCCGATCGGCATTCTCCCTGCTTTTTCTTATCGGGAAATCTGCTCCCGCAAAACGATGTCCCGGGATGCCTCCATGTGGGTCCGCAGTGCGCCATAGGCCGTCAGATCATCTCGTCCGGTGCAGGTGCGGACAGCCTCCAAAATGGCTCGGTGTTCCCCGATGGCTGCCTGGCGCCGGTTGGGGCTTTGAAAACTCTGCTTGGCGATGACCGACATGCGGTGATTGCAGCTTTCAAAGAGCTGGGAAAATTCCTGATTGCCGGAAAACGCCACAAGACGGCTGTGGAACGCCAAGTCCTCCTGCCAGAGCTGGTCCAGAGGTGCGTCGGCCAGCGCTTCCATACGGGCGATGCTGCGCTCCAGTTCCGCGATGGCCGCTTGGCCCTCCGGCGTGTCCTTCCGGTGGGCCAGATGTACCACGCAGAAGCCCTCCACCGCTGTCCGCACCTGATAGGTGTCCCAGATGTCATCCTCGGACATCCGGTGCAGCCGGAATCCCCGGCTGGGCAGGATGTCCACCAGCCGCTCCTGGTTCAGCCGCACCAGCGCGTCCTTCACCGGTGTGCGGGAGATGCCGATCATAGCCGCGATCCGGGTCTCCGAGTAGATCTGATCCTCCTGCAGTGCCCCGGTGAGGATCTGCTCCTTGATATGGGCGTATGCTTCTTCCTGCAACAGTGTGTAGCCTGCCATGGACATGTCCCTCCTCCGTATGCTGGTATCTTACAGGATACCGGTATTCCAATCAAGGACTATTTTCACAAAAAAACAAAAAGTTTTTGCGCAGAACGCCGATTATTTGAATTTTGATAAAAATTCGCAATTTTTTCTTGACCGGTATACCGGTATGCAATATACTGGAGCCAACAGAACCGGAGGACCGCAGGCCCCCTCGGCACAACAAAAACAACATCCGCTTGGATGGAATGGAAGGACGATTGATGATGGGCAAAATCGGGTTTATCGGACTTGGCATTATGGGCCGCCCTATGGCAAAGAATCTGCTCAAGGGCGGGCAGCAGGTGATGGTCAGCGACCTCAACGGCGCCGTGGTGGAGGAGCTGCAGGGCCTGGGCGCGGAGTCCGGCACGTATGTGGAGCTGGCAAAGGCGTGTGAGATCATCTTTACGATCCTGCCCACCGGCGCCATTGTCCGGGAAGTGCTCTTCGGGGAAAACGGCGTGGCCTCCGCGCTGCGGCCGGGCCAGGTGGTGTGCGATCTGTCCAGCGTCACCCCCGGTGAGTCCCAGGAGTGCTACCGCCGCCTCAAGGAGATGGGCGTGGGCTTTGTGGATGCGCCGGTTTCCGGCGGAGAGCCCGGTGCCATCGCCGGGACTCTGGCCATCATGTGCGGCGGCGACCAGGCGGACTTTGACCGGCTGATGCCCGCCTTCCGGTGCATGGGCGGCAGCGCCATGCTGATCGGCGGCCCCGGCGCCGGCAGCGTCACGAAGCTGGCAAACCAGATTATCGTGAACCTGAACATTGCCGCTGTGTCCGAGGCGCTGGTGCTGGCCACCAAGGCCGGCGTGGACCCCATGAAGGTCTATCAGGCCATCCGGGGCGGCCTTGCCGGCAGCACCGTGCTGGACGCCAAGGCGCCCATGATGTGTGCCCGCAACTTTAAGCCCGGTGGAAGCATTCGGGTCAACCACAAGGACATCAAGAACGTCCTGGCCACCGCCCATGAGATCGACGTACCCCTGCCGCTGACGGCGGAGCTCTTTGAAATTCAGCAGGCGCTGAAAGTCTCCGGCCACATGGACGACGACCACGCCGGATACGTCCAGTACTTCGAGCAGCTGGCCGGTGTGGTAGTTCGGGGCGGAGCGCAGTAAACAGGAGGGACAGCTGATGGAAACCACCATTTCCGCAGAGATTCTCACGCAATTTCCACCGGTGGACACGGCGGCAGTGGATGCACTGCTGCGCCGGGAGATCGCGGCGGACGACACCAAGTTCATCGTGCTGGACGATGACCCCACCGGTGTTCAGACGGTTCACGACATCTCGGTTTATACCGACTGGACGGTGGAGAGCATCTGCAGCGGGCTTCAGGAGCCCCGGAAACTCTTTTACATCCTCACCAACAGCCGGGGCCTGACGGCGGAGGAGACCACCGCCGTCCACCGCCAGATCGCCGCCAACGCGGCGGAGGCTGCTGCCCGGACCGGGCAGCACTATCTCATCATGAGCCGCAGCGACTCCACCCTCCGGGGCCATTACCCGCTGGAGACGGAGCTGCTGCGCCAGGGCATGGAGGCTGCCGGCCGCCATGTGGACGGGGAGATTCTGTGCCCATTCTTCAAGGACGGCGGCCGCTTCACCATCGGCAACACCCACTACGTCCAGTACGGCGACGAGCTGGTGCCTGCCGCCCAGACGGAGTTTGCAAAAGACAAAAGCTTTGGTTACACCCACTCCGACCTGCCCGGCTACATTGAGGAAAAGACCGGCGGCCGCTACCCGGCCTCCAGTGTTACCTGCATCTCTCTGGAGGAGCTGCGGGCCCAGGATTACGGCGGCATCGTGGAAAAGCTGATGGCCGTGACGGACTTCAACAAGGTCTGCGTCAACGCCATTGACGCATGCGACGTGAAGGTGTTTGCCGTGGCGCTGTATCGGGCTATGGCCCGGGGCAAGACATTTTTGTTCCGGACGGCGGCGGAGCTTGTGAAAGAGGTAGGTGGCATCACGGATATCCCGCTGCTCAGACGGCAGGACATGGTGACGGTGGACACCCACACCGGCGGATTGGTGGTGGTTGGCAGCCATACCCGGAAGACCACCGCCCAGCTTGAGGCACTGCTGGAACTGCCCTGCACGGTGCCCATCGAGTTTCAAAGCGACCTGGTACTCCAGGGGGACGAGGCCCTCTCCGCCGAGGTGGACCGGTGCGTGGCCCTGGAAGAGGAAGCCATCGGCCGCGGCAAGGTGGCGGTGTGCTATACCAACCGCCGACTTTTGACAGTGGAAAACGACACCAAAGAAAGCGCCCTGGTCCGCAGCGTGAAGATCAGCCAGGGTGTCCAGAACCTGGTGGCCCGGCTGCGGGTCACGCCGGCCTTCCTGATCGCCAAGGGCGGCATCACCTCCAGCACCATCGGCACCGAGGCCCTGGGAGTGAAAAAGGCCAATGTGCTGGGGCAGATCTGTCCCGGTATCCCTGTGTGGCAGACCGACCCGGGCAGCAAGTTCCCAGGCATCCCCTATGTGATTTTCCCGGGAAATGTGGGCGGAGTCCAGACGCTGCGCCAGGCGGTGGAGACGCTGGTGGCGGAGTGAGACGGTCTCCCGCTGGAAAAAGAAGAAAAATCTTGCCGCAGCAGTTGACAAACCGACAAAACATGATATGATGGTCGGGTAATCGAATACAATGGCGTAGATAAGGACGAGTAGCGCATCGGAACCTGCAAAGAGAGCCGCCGTGACGGTGAAAGGCGGAGAGGAACGGCGCGCGAAAATCACCTTGGAGCCTCCTGCTGAAAGACGACGCGAGTAAGCGTGGACGTGTGACGGGCGTTATTCCGTCGGCCTGTGCAGCAGGCTATGAGCGGCCGCCTTCCGTAAGGGGGACGGCAACCGAGAGTGGTACCGCAGAGTGTTAAAAAACGCTTTGTCTCTTGCAAAAGAGGCAAAGCGTTTTTCTTTTTCAACGGCGGGATCTGATGAAAGAGCCCGGCCAATCCAGAATGAATACCATTTACCATATAGGAGGAATCAGAAAACATGGACTACAACAAGACCATCAATCTGCCCAAGACCGACTTCCCCATGCGGGCGGGCCTGCCCAAGCGGGAGCCGGAGATGCTGGCCCGGTGGAAGGAGCAGAACGTGTACAACGAGCTGCTCAAGAAGAATGAGGGCAAGCCCCTCTTCAACCTTCACGACGGCCCTCCGTTCTCCAACGGCGCGCTGCACATGGGCCATGCCCTCAACAAGTCCATCAAGGACTTCATCACCCGTTCCTATGCCATGCGGGGCTACTACACCCCCTATATCCCCGGCTGGGACAACCACGGCATGCCCATCGAGTCTGCCATCATCAAGCAGAACAAGCTCAACCACAAGGCCATGAGCATCCCCGATTTCCGCTCCGCCTGCCACGACTTTGCCCGCCACTATATGGACGTGCAGAGCGAGGGCTTCCAGCGCATGGGTGTCCTGGGCGATTGGGAGCACCCCTACGCTACCATGAACCCAGGCTTTGAGGCCGAGGAGGTGAAGGTCTTCGGCGAGATGTACAAGAAGGGCTATATCTACAAGGGCTTCAAGCCCGTGTACTGGTGCCCCCATGACGAGACCGCCCTGGCCGAGGCTGAGATCGAGTATCAGGACGACCCCTGCACCACCGTGTATGTGAAGTTCCCCATGCACGACGACTGCGGCAAGCTCAGCCAGTACGACAAGTCCAAGCTCTTCTTCGTAATCTGGACCACCACCATCTGGACCCTGCCGGGCAACCTTGCCATCGCGCTGCATCCCGACGAGTCCTACGCCGTGGTGAAAGCCCCCAACGGCGAGATGTATATCATGGCCGAGGCCCTGACGGAGAAGGTCATGAAGCTGGGCGGCTTTGAGACCTACGAGATCCTGGAGACCCATCCCGGCGCCTTCTTCGAGAATATGCTGGCGGATCATCCCTTCCTGCCCAAGACCTCCCGTCTGCTGCTGGCGGACTACGTCACCATGGACTCCGGTACCGGCTGTGTCCACACCGCTCCCGGCTTCGGCGCCGACGACTATGAGACCTGCAAGCGCTACGGCATGGACATGGTGGTGCCCGTGGACGACCAGGGCCGCCACACCGAGTACGCCGGCAAGTACGCCGGCATGAAGACCGACGAATCCAACCCCGTGATCCTGAACGACATGAAGGAGAGCGGCATGCTCTTCGCCAGCGAGGACATCGTCCACTCCTATCCCCACTGCTGGCGCTGCAAGGGCCCCATCATCTTCCGGGCCACGCCTCAGTGGTTCTGCTCTGTGGAGTCCTTCAAGGACGAGGCCTGCGCCGCCTGCGACGATGTGCGCTGGGTGCCCGGCTGGGGCATCGACCGGATGAAGTCCATGGTCCGGGAGCGCAACGACTGGTGCATCTCCCGTCAGCGTAAGTGGGGCCTGCCCATCCCCGTGGTCTACTGCAAGGACTGCGGCAAGCCCATCTGCAACGACGAGACCATCGCCGCCATCTCCGCCCTCTTTGCCAAGGAGGGCTCCAACGCCTGGTTTGCCAAGGAGGCTGAGGAATTCCTGCCGGAGGGCTTCACCTGCCCCCACTGCGGCGGCAAGACCGGCTTCACCAAGGAGACCGACACCCTGGATGGCTGGTTCGACTCCGGCTCCACCCACTTCGCCGCCATGAAGCGGGACCAGGGCTTCTGGCCCGCCACCATGTACCTGGAGGGCCTGGACCAGTACCGCGGCTGGTTCCAGTCCGCGCTGCTGACCGCTGTGGGTGCCTTCGGCAAGGGCGCGCCCTTCAAGGAGTGCGTCACCCACGGCTGGACCGTGGACGGCGAGGGCAGAGCCATGCACAAGTCCCTGGGCAACGGCATGGACCCGGCAGAGATCATCAACCAGTATGGCGCGGACCTGCTGCGCCTGTGGGCCGCCAGCGCCGACTACCACGCCGACGTCCGCTGCTCTCACGAGATCTTCAAGCAGCTC
>OOBW01000772.1_pt1 | contig 19354 bp, 15 predicted proteins | sample 1671701 | NCBI WGS metagenome assembly OOBW01 (sample SAMN06348183, study PRJEB24527) | human gut metagenome | biome: human gut; feature: ankylosing spondylitis patient; material: feces | host: Homo sapiens | place: China | collected 2015-10 | reverse complement strand
CAGGGCATTTGCCCTGCCGCCTTTTTCTGCGCTGTTCTTTCTTTTTCGGGAGGCAGAACCAGATTCACAGCTCCACACTGGCACCGGCCCGCAGGAAGTACAGTTCCCTGCGCACCACCGGCCGCTCCAGCACCCGCTCCAGCGCCCGGCTATATGCCTCCAGCTGGGGGCGGTACTGCTCCGCCCGGCGGCGGACCTCCGCGTCTGTCAGCACCCGGTCGGTCTTGAAGTCCACCACCGTGATCCCCTCTTCCGTCTCAAAGCAACAGTCCACCACGCCCTGGAGCAGGATGGACTCCCCCGCCGCAGCGTCCGGGTCGTAGTCCCGGGCGTCCATCAGAAGGGTAAAGGGATACTCACGCCGGACATTTTGGCCGCGCTGGATCTCTTCCGCCAGCGGTGAACGAAGGAACCGCTCCAGCGCCTCCCGGTCCACCGCCGCGGCCTGCTCGTCCGTCAGCAGTCCCCGCAGACGCAGGGATTCCACCTGCCCCGCCACATCCACATCGGAAAAGTCCAGATACTGGAGCACCAGATGGGTGGCGGTCCCCTGTTCCGCCGCTGTCAGGCCCTGGTGTTCCTGCCGGAACCGGGGCTGGGACAGGGGCCGGAGGTAGGGAGTGTGTCGGGCGTTTTGGGAAATTTCCTCATCCAGTGGACGGCCCTTGAGCTGGGTGGCCGTCACCTTGGCGGGCAGCAGTGTCTCCCGCTGGTAGGGATAGACAAATTCCAGCAGTGCCGGGTCGAAGGTCTCTGTCCCCTTGTCCGTTTCCAAAGACGCCGCTGGACGGGGCCGGGTCCGGAATTCCTCACTGTCGTGGCAGAACACCTGCCAGGGTGCGGTGTTGCCGTCATAGAGCCGCTCCAGCTCCACGCCTGCCAGCTCCCGCAGCGGCGCCGCTTCGGGACGACACAGCAGCGGCAGCAGCAGCCACTCCCCAAAGGTCCGGCAGGACGCCACCGTCTCCGGCTGCACCGGGCACGATGCCACCGACGCCAGCTTCTGCAGGCGGCTTTCCGCGTGGTAAAGGGCATCCACCAGGATCAGCTTTTCCTTGGGCCGGGTCATGGCTACGTACAAGATCCGCTGCTCCTCGGAGAGGTTCTCCCGCCGGAGCTTTTCCTGGATGGCCATCCGAGCCAGCGTGGGGTACTGGATCTTCCGCGCAAGGTCCACCCGCTTGGGTCCCAGACCCATGGACGGATGCACCAGCACCGGGGTATCGAAGTCCTGCCGGGAGAACACATGGTCCAGGTCCGCCAGGATCACGATGGGAAATTCCAGGCCCTTGGATTTGTGGATACTCATAAGGCCCACACCGGCCGCGGCGGAGGGCCCCCGGGTAGCGGGGGCCTGTCCCTCCTCCAGCAGCCGCCGCAGCTGGGTCACAAAGGCAAAGAGGCCTCGGTAGCCGCTGCTTTCAAACTGCTCGGCATGCTCGGTCAGGGCGATCAGGTTCTCCCGCCGCTCTGCGCCGCTGTCCATGGCGCCGAAAACGCCCAGGATGTTCAGGGTATTGTACAGGTGCCACATCAGGTGGTGGACGCTCATATCCCGTCCCGCCAGCCGCAGCTCTGAAAGCGTCTTCAAAAACGCCTTGCAGTCTTCTCCTTCGTCGGAAACCAGCGCATCATAGAAATCTCCCTTGGGGCATCCCGCCCGGATCATCGCCAGCCGATCCGGCGTGAAGCCGAACAGCGGCGAGCGCAGCACCGCGATCAGCGGCACATCCTGGCGGGGGTTGTCAATGATCTCCAGAAGGCCCATGACCACGCTGATCTCCATGGTGTGGAAGAAGTCCCCGCTCTCCTCAAAAGAACAGGGAATGTCCCACTCCGCCAGAGCCTGAGCATAGGCCGCCTTCCGGCTGCCGGGGGAGCGCATCAAAATCACAAAGTCCTCCGGCCGGCAGGGGCGCAGCGTCCCATCCTCGCCGGTGACGGGATACCCCTGGTCCAGCAGCGTCCGGATGCGGCCCGCCACGAACCGGGCCTCCGCCGTCAGCTTTTTCACCGGCCGGTCCTCCTCGCCGGAGCGCTGGCGGGCACAGATCAGGTGAAACTCCGTGTCGCAGTCGTGGCGCTCTGGGTAATATTCCGCACCGAAGTGAAGCGCCTCGTCCTCGCCGTAGTCCATCTCCCCCATTTCCTGGGAGAGGATGTTGGAAAAAACGAAGTTGGCGGCGTCCAGGATCTCCCGCCGGGAGCGGAAGTTTTTGGAAAGCAGGATCTTCCGCTCCTCGCCGTCGGCGGCCTCCTCATAGGAGCGGAAACGGTTGTACTTCTCCAGGAAAATGGTGGGGTCCGCCAGGCGGAAGCGGTAGATGCTCTGCTTGACGTCGCCCACGGTGAAAATGTTCTGCCCATCCCGGGACACCGCCCGGAAGATGGCGTTCTGCACCTCGTTGGTATCCTGATACTCGTCCACCAGGATCTCCTGATACCGGGCCGCCACCTGGGTGCCCAGCTCCGTGGGGCCGCCGTCTGGCGCCACCAGCAGCCGCAGGGCCAGGTGCTCCTGGTCGGAGAAGTCCGCGCTGTTGCGCCGCAGCTTTTCCTGGCGGTACTGCTCCGCAAAGGCCTCCGTCAGCTCCAGCAGAGCGATCATGGCCGGGGCCACCGCCCTGAGGTCCTCCATGGCCTCCTCCCCGCTGACATCCAGCAGAGCGTCCATCCGCTTCTTCTCGTCCTTGGCACTCTCCCATACCCGCTTGAGGGCCACCACGGCAGGCTCTTCACTCCGGCCCCGGGGCGTAGTCAGCCGGGGGAACACCCCCGCGGCCGCCGCCTGCCGAGCCCCTTCCCAGCTCTCACTTTTGGCCAGGGTGTCAAAGGAGAACGACGCCGTCAGAAACTTTTCGCCGTAGCCTCGGGAGAGGGCCTCGTCCCCCTCCGTCCGGGCGGCGGCACTGCGCAGCAGTCCCGCCCAATGTCCCGCCTTTCGGTGCAGGCCTGCCAGCAGTTCCCGGGCGTATGCCGTCTCGTCAAAGCTGCCGGTGAGGCCGCTCCAGGCCTCCCGGTTCTCCCGCAGCCACCGCTCCGGGTCCGCATGGCTCTGGAGTTTATCGTACAGCTCCAGCACCAGCTCAGCCAAGGCGGTGTCGTCCCGGCCGGCGCCCAGTGTGTCCGCCAGCTGCTCCCGGCCCGGGTCCAGCTCCTCGTAAAACGCCTCCAGCGTCCGCTCCAGCACTCGGGTGCGCAGCAGCTTGGCCTCGCTTTCGTCCAGCACCCGGAAATCCGCCGTCAGGGCGTGGCGCTGTCCCTCCTCCGCCAGGAGGTGGGTGCTCTCCCGCAGCAGTGCCGTGCAGAAGGCGTCCACCGTCTTGATGTCTGCTCGGTATACCCGCAGCACCTGCCGCTTGAGATGCTGGTCTCCCGGCTGCTGGGCCAAACGCTTGGTCAGCTCCGCGGCGATCTTGCCCCGCAGCTCGGCGGCGGCAGCCTTGGTATAGGTGATGATGAGGAAGTCGTCCACATTGCAGTGCTCCTCCGTCACATAGCGGAAAAGCCGCTCCACCAGCACTTTGGTCTTGCCGGAGCCGGCGGCGGCAGACACCAGCAGACTGCCGCCCCGGTTCTCCACCACCGCCTGCTGCTGGGGGGTCAAAGTCACCTTTGCCATCTCACTTGTCGCCTCCTTCCTCATCTTCCCGCTCCAGCTCGTCCCAGAACTCCTCCGGCTTCACCGGCAGGATATAGCGTAGGTGGTCGCCGTCCCGGCCGTCCTGGAAATGGCAGGCCGGTGCCCAGTCGCAGTACTGGCAGTAGCTGTCCTCTTCGCTGTGGCAGCAGGGATCCGCGTCGATGTTGCCCTGCCGGACCTCCCGGCCGATCTGCCGCACCAGCTTGTCCACATACCGCCCCAGCTTTCCCAGTCGGGCCGCCGAGGCGATGGAGCCGGAGATGCTGCCGTCCTTCCCCACCCGCACCGGCAGAAAATGGGGCTCCTGCAGCGACTCGTGCTCCATGGCCTGGAGAACCTCTGGGTCCGAGAGCAGCAGGCCGGACCGGCGCAGCTGCTTTTCCCGCTCCCGCTGGAGCTTTTCCGGCGGGATGTTCCGCTCCGCCGAGAGGATCTCGTCCCGGGCGGGCAGATACAGCACGCCCGCCGGTTCGATCTCGTGGCCGAAATGCTGCGCCCCCTCTTTTTGCAGGGCGAAGAGATAGAGCAGCATCTGGATATCCAGTCCCATCCGCACTGCCGCCAGGTCAAAGGACTTGCGGCCGGATTTATAATCCACCACCCGCAGATAGAGCTTTCCGTCCTTGACCCAGCCGTCCACCCGATCCACTTTGCCGCCGATCCGCAGCTGGGCATCCGGCTCCGACACCACTACCGCCGGCAGCGTGCCGCCGTCGCCGAAGCTCAGCTCAAATTCCAGCGGCACGAAGTCCGAGTGGCGCATCTCCTCCGCCACCTGCTCCACCACCGCCCAGGCGGTATTCCGCAGCCGGGCAAAGAGGTATTTGAACCGGGCGCCCCGGCCCTGGAAATTCCGCAGCTCCTGCTCCACATACCGCCGGATATAGTAGGTGGTCAGCTCCCGCAGCTCCGCCTCCTCCACCTGGGCAAAGCCGCCCCGCTTGAGCACGTCCGCGGTCACATGCTCCAGAAGGTAATGGAGGAAGGTGCCGATCTGGGGCGCGTCGAAGGCAGCGGGCTGCCGGGGCTTTGCCCGGAGGCCATACTCCATGAAATAGGCGAAGTGGCAGCTGCGCAGCCGCTCCAGACGGGAGGCGGTCATATTGATACGCTCTCCGTAGAGCGCCCGCACCGCCCCCCGGGAGAGAGAGCCCCGCTTCATGGCGGCGGCTCGTTTCATGGCGGAAAGGCGGGGCGCAAACTCCGACCGGGCGGCAAAATACCGCCACAGTGGGCCCTCGGGTTCCTGGCCCGCGGTCTCCAGTGCCGGCTGCACAGCTGTTAAGCGATAACCCTTGTCAGAGTCTTCCCGCTCCACCCGCAGCTCTGGAAACAGGCCCAGCAGCCGCTCCACCACAAAGGCCGGCCGCAGCTCGGCGCCGCTGACGTCCGTCACCGGCCAGCTGACGGTGAGTCTCTCGGTGGGCTGCGTCAGGGCTGCGTAGAGGTTTTGCAGCTCAATGGCCATCTGATCCATGCCGCTGGGAGCCAGCTGGATGCCGTGAAGCGCCAGGGCATCCCGGTCATCGTCGTTGAGGATGCCGCCGCTCTGCCCCACGCCGGGCAGCACATGGTCATTGGCACCCAGCAAAAAGAGATACCGGGTAGCGTGGCGGTCGTTGCGGGTGATCTCCGTGACGCTGACCTGATCCAGAGAGACGGGAATGGTGCCCACACTGTACTGGGTCAGCACCTGCCGCAGCAGCCGGGTGAACTCGTCCAGCTCCATGGACTCGTTCCCAAGGATCTCCACGAACTGATCCAGCACGCCGCAGAGGATCTCCCACAGCTGAGCCGTTTCCTCCGCATCCTGGAGCCGGCCGGCCGCCGCCTGCTCCTCCATCTGTTTTTCCAGCGCGGCCTGAAGCCCCAGCGTCTCCAAAAATGTGTAAAGGCTGTTTACTTTCTCCCCAGCTGTTTTCCCAGCTTTCAGATCTTCCGCAAGTGTCAGCAGCGGCAATCGGACCCGGCGGCGGAGGGCATTGATCTCCGCCAGTTGTTTCTGCCGTGCCTCGTTCCAGGGTGCGCCGTAGCCGTCCGGATTCTCCGTCCAGTCTGTATCCCGCAGCCACATGGTGCCGTGGACTTCCCATTTGAGCACGTAGTTCTCCAGCAGATCGCATTCCTCCAGCGTCAGCCCGGCCAGACCGGTCTTGAGCCAGCGGAACATGTCTTCGTACTCATAGCCGTTGCCCACCGCATCCAACACGCCGGTCAGCAGGCTCAGGGCGGGTTTTTCCAAAATATCACTGCGGCGGCTCAGGTAGGCCGGGATGCCGTATCGCTGGAATACCGCCTCGATCACCCCTTCGTAATCCGCCATATTCCGGGCGGCCACGATGATCTCCCGATACCGGCACGCACCCGACGCCGTCAATCGGCGGATCTCCGCCGCCGTCTGCTCCACCTCGGAAAAGACGGTGTCCGCCTCCAGCAAACGGATGGCACCGCTCTCTCCCTCATAGGGCAGGTTCTCTCCAAAAAAGCAGCGCTCCAGATGGCCCAGCGCGGTTCGGTCCTCTACTGTGAAGTGCTGTATCTTTACAGGAATGCGTTCCCGCTCCGCCAGACGGCGAAGCTGCTCCAATGTCCGTTCCGTAGTGGCGAAGATCTCCTCCCGGCTGTTCTCCTCCCCCAGCAGCGTCACTGTAACGGACCGTGCCTGCCGCAGCAGGATGGACAGCACCCGCCGCTCCTGAGCATTGAAATAGGTGAAGCCGTCCAGAAAGACGTCCTTCCCCAGAACATACCGGGACTCCTCCAGATGGTCGCATAGCTTGCTCATCCGGTCCCGGGCATCCAGGCCGGGCCGGTGCAGCCGGGCCTCATAGGCACCGTAGAGCAGACTCAGGTCCAGCAGTTTGTCCCGGGTGGCCCCCTCCATTTCCCGCGCTCGGGCGTCCAGCATCTGGGGGGAGACTTCGTAACAGTGCAGCTCGTCGATCAGATCCAGCAGCTGCTGCAAAAAGGCCGCTTTCTGAGAGGGGCGGCGGTATACCGTCAGCATAGGCGAGACCTCCGAGAGCGCCTTTTGCAGCGTCAGCAGCTTTCCCCCTGCATCCAGCGTCACCTCAGCCACCCCGCCGGTGATGGCCAGCACCCGGTCCCCCAGCCGCCGGAAGCTGAGCACTTCCGCGTGGCGGCTGGCGGTGTCCCCGCAGACCCGGCACAGATCCACCTCCGCCTGGTGGGAGGCGTGCTCCGGCACCAGCAGGATCTGGCGGCTGTCGTCCCCCAGTGCCCGGATCTTCTCCAGGACCGCCTGTGATTTGCCTGTTTTGGACCGGCCGATGAAAATGTGCAGCATGGCGCGCCTCCTTCTGAGCGATTGGTTTTCCTGGCTATCTTATCACATCCGCCGCCGGTTGAATACCCCCGGGTTTTCTCTGGAGCCGGTTTGCCTCACAGAGAACATTTGCCCGAATCCCGCCAGAAATTTGTTGTTTGCCCTTGCCCCGGAGGAATAATAGATTTATGATAGGGATGCGCGACTTTACATTTGACGCCCTGCGGCTGAAGGAGGAATGGAGCATGCGGATCTGCGGTCTGCAGCGGCTGGCAATGGTGGATTACCCGGGAAAACTGGCCGCCACCGTGTTTACAGGCGGCTGCAATCTGCGCTGTCATTTTTGCCACAACGCCCCGCTGGTGACACATCTGGAGGAAGCGGAACACTATTCCGAGGAGGAGGTTTTGGACTTTCTCCGTCAGCGGCAGGGTCTTTTGGACGGTGTGGTCCTCTCCGGCGGGGAGCCTCTGCTCCACAGCGATGCCGCCGCGTTTTTGCGGAAGGTCCGGGCATTGGGCTATGCCGTCAAGCTGGATACCAACGGCTGTTTCCCCGACGCCCTGGCCGCCCTGCTGGAGGAGCAGCTTCTGGACTATGTGGCCATGGACATCAAAAACAGGCCGGAAAAATACCCCATGACCGTGGGCGTTTCGGACTTTGATCCCGCGCCGGTACGGGAGAGCGTGCGGCTGTTGACCCAGGCCAGTGTGGACTATGAGTTCCGCACCACCGCCGTCCGGGAATTCCACACGGAGGCGGATTTTCTCGCCATCGGCCGGTGGTTGGAAGGGGCTCCCCGATATTTCATCCAGAATTTTGTGGACTCCGGCAACCTGGTGGGCACCGGCTGCCACGGCTTCTCTCCCCAGGAATTGCAGGTCTTTGCAGCCTTGGTCCGGCCGTATTTCGGCTCTGTGGACGTGCGTGGGATTTAACTAAATCTAGTTTGAATTCAGCGTTTTTTACGAAATATTACACAATATCTTGTGTTCTATCTCCTTGACTTCCCCTCGGGATGTTGCTACAATGGAACCCACAGGGCGCCTCAGGCGCCCATCTGTTTCAATACCAAACCGACTTCGGCCGGGAATACGAAAGAGGAAGCGGGAGATATATGTATCAGGTTGTCAAGCGGGACGGCAAGATCGTGGAGTTCAATCTCTCCAAGATCAGCACCGCCATCACCAAGGCCTTCGAGGCCACTCACAAGGAGTACAATCCCGACATCATCGACCTTCTGGCATTGAAGGTCACTGCCGATTACCAGGACAAGATTCGGGACGGGCGGATCACCGTGGAGCAGATCCAGGACAGCGTGGAGGATATTCTCAGCAAGGCAGGCTATGCCGATGTTGCCAAGGCCTATATCCTCTACCGCAAGCAGCGGGAGAAGATCCGCAATCTGGGCTCCACACTGCTGGACTATAAGGCTCTGGTGGACAACTACCTCCAAATCAATGACTGGCGGGTCAAGGAGAACTCCACCGTCACCTACTCCGTGGGCGGACTGATTCTCTCCAACTCCGGTGCCATCACCGCCAACTACTGGCTCAGTGAGATCTATGATGAGGAGATCGCCCAAGCCCACCGGGACGGCGATATCCACCTCCATGATCTCTCCATGCTCACCGGTTACTGCGCTGGCTGGAGCCTCAAGCAGCTCATCCAGCAGGGGCTGGGCATTCCTGGGAAGATCAACTCCTCCCCGGCCAGCCACCTCTCCACCCTCTGCAACCAGATGGTGAACTTCCTGGGCATCATGCAGAACGAGTGGGCCGGTGCTCAGGCATTCTCTTCTTTTGACACCTATCTTGCCCCCTTTGTCAAGACGGACCACCTGACCCAGAAAGAGGTCAAGCAGTGCATCCAGTCCTTCGTCTTCGGCGTGAACACCCCCTCCCGCTGGGGCACCCAGGCGCCGTTCTCCAACATCACGCTGGACTGGACCGTGCCCAAGGACCTGGAGAACCTTCCCGCCATCGTAGGCGGCAAAGAGCAGGATTTCACCTACGGCGACTGCAAGAAGGAAATGGACATGGTGAACAAGGCGTTCATCGAGATCATGACCGAGGGCGACGCCAACGGCCGGGGCTTCCAGTACCCCATCCCCACCTACTCCATCACCAAGGACTTTGACTGGTCCGACACGGAGAACAACCGCCTGCTCTTTGAGATGACCGCCAAGTACGGTACGCCCTACTTCTCCAACTACATCAACTCCGATATGGAGCCCAGCGACGTGCGCTCCATGTGCTGCCGGCTGCGGCTGGATCTGCGGGAACTGCGCAAGAAGTCCGGCGGCTACTTCGGCTCCGGCGAGTCCACCGGCTCCGTAGGCGTGGTCACCATCAATCTGCCCCGGATCGCCTACCTCTCCAAAACGCCGGAAGAATTCTACCAGCGGCTGGACCACATGATGGACATCGCCGCCCGGAGCCTCAAGACCAAGCGCACCGTCATCACCCGGCTGATGGATGCAGGTCTCTATCCCTATACCAAGTACTATCTGGGCACCTTTGAAAACCACTTCTCCACCATCGGCCTCATCGGCATGAATGAGGTGGGACTCAACGCCAAGTGGCTGCGCAAGGATTTGACCCATCCCGAGACCCAGGCCTTTGCCAAGGACGTCCTCAACCACATGCGGGAGCGCCTGTCCGACTACCAGGAGCTCTATGGCGACCTCTACAACCTTGAGGCCACCCCCGCCGAGTCCACCACTTACCGTCTGGCCAAGCACGACGTGGAGAAGTACCCCGACATCATCACCGCCGCCAAGCACCCCGGGGACACCCCGTACTACACCAACTCCTCTCACCTGCCTGTGGGCTACACCGCCGACATCTTCGATGCTCTGGCCATCCAGGACGATCTTCAGACCCTCTACACCTCCGGCACCGTGTTCCACGCCTTCCTGGGTGAGAAGCTGCCGGACTGGAAGGCGGCCGCCAATCTGGTGCGCAAGATCGCGGAAAATTTCAAGCTGCCCTACTACACCATCTCTCCTACCTACTCCATCTGCCCTGAACACGGCTATATCTCCGGCGAGCACTTCACCTGCCCCACCTGTGGCAAGACCTGCGAGGTGTGGAGCCGCATCACCGGTTACTACCGCCCCGTCCAGAACTGGAACGACGGCAAGGTACAGGAGTTCAAGGACCGCAAGCTCTACGATGTGGAGAACTCCCGGCTGGAGGGCCGCCGCCTGTGCGACCGGGAAACCGCTGAGACCGCGCCGGTGAAAACCGACGCCGCCCCCGCCCCTGCTGCCTCCGATGAGACGGAGCTGCTGCTCTTCACCACCAAGACCTGTCCCAACTGCAAGATCGCCAAAAATGAGCTGGAAAAGGCCGGTATTTCCTACCAGGCCATGGATGTCAGTGAGCATCTGGACCTGGTGAACCGGTACGGCATCCAGCAGGCCCCCACCCTGATCGTCCGTCACGGCGACCAGGTGGAAAAACTGGTGAACGCCTCCGTCATCAAGAAGTTCGCCGCGGATATCCGGTAACCCGTCCCTATTCCAAGGAGGTTTCATGATGCTGGTCACCTATCTGCAGAATAACGACACCGTGTATGAGGAGGTTCGGGGTATCGTCTTCCGCAAAAGCACTTCTGGAGTCCTCTCACACAAGACTGAGGTCATCCTCCGACACTTTGACGGATCGGAATGCTCTCTTTTCACATTGAAGGGGGACATTCCTGTGACACTGACGGAGATGCTACTCTCTAACGTCCGGGCCGTCAATCTGATCCCCTATCAGAAAAAAGCCCTGTAATCCCCACGGTCTTGAAGCTGAACAACTCATTCAGAACGGAGGACCCACGTCCTCCGTTTCCCCTTTTCAGAAATGGATGGAATGTATGAACCAACACTGTGACATCATCATCGTAGGCGGCGGCCCCGCCGGACTCACCGCCGCCCTTTACGCCCGCCGGGCAGGCCGGAGCGTACTGCTGCTGGAAAAGGAGGGCTTCGGCGGACAGATCGCCACCGCCCCCAAGGTGGAGAACTTCCCCGGCTTTCCCGCCATCTCCGGCGCCGAGCTGGCGGACCGGATGTACACCCAGGCAGAGGACTTAGGCGCTTCCATCGAACTGGAGGAGGTCCTCTCCATCCAGCCCGGCCCGGAGATCACCGTCACCACCGACTACGGCGTTCACACCTGCACAGCGCTGATCCTGGCCACTGGCATGAAGCGCCGGACCCTGGGCCTGCCCGGCGAGGAGCGTCTTTCCGGCGTGTCCTATTGCGCCGTGTGTGACGGCGCCTTTTACGCCGGGCGGGACGTAGCCGTGGTGGGCGGCGGCAGCGCCGCACTGCAGGACGCGCTGTTTCTGGCGGACACCTGCCGAAAAGTCACCGTCATCCACCGCCGGGCCAAGTTCCGGGGCGATCCGGTGCTGGAGGAGGCTCTGCGCGCCCGGGCTAATGTGGATGTGGTTTTGGACACGGTGGTCACCGGTCTGCAGGAAAGCGGCGGGGCCCTCACCGGGGTATGTCTGCAGAACACCGTTACCTGTGAAAACCGGGAGCTTGCGGTGGACGGTCTTTTCGAGGCAGTGGGCCAGCTGCCCCAGAAAAAGCTGGCCCAGTCGCTGCTGACACTGGACGAGAGCGGCTTCATCCCTGCCGGAGAGGACTGCCGCACTCCGGTGCCCGGCGTGTTTGCCGCGGGAGACTGCCGCGCTAAAGAGGTCCGGCAGCTGACCACTGCCTGCGCCGACGGAGCGGTAGCGGCCCTGGCCGCCTGCCGGTACTGAGGATAACACACATAATATAAGAGCGGGCAGCGCCGTATTGGGCGCTGCCCGCTCTTTGCTCTCTCTCGGCCTGAAAGGCCTACCCGATCCGGGCGGATGGCAGTATCAGTCGTCTCCGCCATGCCATCCCTTTTGTTGGTTTTCCTGGTGGTGTCCTCCGGAGCCGGCCCCATGGTGGCTGGCTGCGCCGCTCCCGGTCTGGGCCGCCGGTTCCTCCCCTGCGGTCAGGCGGTCCCAAAGGTCCTGGAGTTCCCGCATGGTCATTCCCTGGACCTCCTCTGCCGTGATTTCCGGGTCCAGTGCCTGAATCTCCTGGAACATCCGGTACTTTCCGTAAGAAAGACCCATGTCATGAGCCTCTTCCACTTCCCCGGCATGGGCAAAATAACAGCAGACATTTTCCTCACCCGCTGTGCAGGTCTCGATTTGGGAGAGCACTCTGGATGTCTGCGCATCATCCGCTCCGACCACGGCAATACTCAAAAGGCCGTCGTCATCCAGCAGCGCACGGATAGTCTCATTTTCCAGGATCTGGTCAATGGCATCGGCGCAGTCCTGATATTTCACATTCAGCGATTGGACCAGGGCCTGCCCGTCCGCATTATAGCCGCTGACGGAGATCACCCGGTCAAACCGGTTCACCCCCAGCTCAATGGAGGGGTTGATGTCCACACTGATTTCCACGGTGGGGGTGAAATAGAGCCAGCGGCCGCCCCACAGCAAAACCACCAGCAGCAGGCACGCTGCCGCCGGGACCCATCGTCTGCGGGACGCCGGGACTCCTCTGGTGTACCCCTGGGTCTTCTGCCAGAGGTACGCCCTGGTCCGCGCCTTCAGCGCCTCCTCCGCCCGCACCTGATCGAACGCCTCTTTCAGCGCATCATGCATCCCCGTCACCCCCCAGCTTCTCCCGGAGCATCTGTTTGGCCCGCGTCAGGAGCGTATAGACCGTATTGACATTCTTTCCCAAAATCCGGCCGATCTCCGGCGCGGTATACTCCTCATAGTAGTGCAGATACACCACGTCCCTGTACTTGGGCGGCAGGGAACGTACCGCGTCCAGAACCTCTCGGTGATCCGGCTGCAGCTCCGCTGGCCGCTCCATCAGCTCATGGAGCGGCGTGGTGCGGCTGCGGAAAAAACTTCTGAGCAGGTCCCTGCAGGCATTGATGGTGACGCGGATGAACCACGCTTTCTCATGTTCTTCACTTTCAAAGGAAACGGAGCTAAGGACATATTTCAAAAACACCGTTTGAAATATGTCCTCGGTATCGGCGTCATTTTTCAAATGAATTAGGCAAAGCCGCCGAACGGTATCGGAATACTGTTCGATTGCCCTGTTCACCTCTTGCTCGCTCCGCATCCCATCGTCCCCTGTTACCGGCAGCCGTGTCCCGCACGGAAGGCTCCGCCCTGTCCGGTACATGAAGTACCGTCCCAGTGGTCACAGATGCCGTCGCCGTTTTCATCCTGATAATATCTTCCCGTTCCGTTTTGGCTGACGCAGACCGCACCGTCGGCGCCGCAGAAATCACAGACGCCGTCATGATCCGCGTCCAGATACCGGCAGACGCCGGTCCCAGTTCCGCAGGTCCCGCTGGCGGAATGACGGCCGCCCCACGGCCCCGCCGCAAAGGTTCCTACGGTCCCAACGGAAACCACCGTCACCGCCGCCAAAATTCCAATCAGTGCTTTTTTCATGTGAATCCTCCCCTCAGTATCCGGATCTTTGGTTGTGCCTTCACTCATAATACGTTTGCCCAAGGAGAATCCGTTCACTTTTTTGAAAATTTTTCCGCCGCAGAGCTATCCGGGATTTCCCGGGCTCTTTCATCAGGCGGTACTGCCTGCGCAAAGCGCCCGGACGGATTCGTCCGGGCGCTGACTGTTTTTTGTTCGAGTGGCCCGAAGGGCCGCCCATTTCCCGAACCGGGTATTTTACAGCTTCATCCCCACGGTCCTCAGCACTTCCTCTACCTGATGGGCGGTATCGTCTTCGCCGGGGCGGCTGGCCACGATCACGTCCGCATATTGGGCGTAGAGCCCTTCCCGCTGGGCATAGATCTCCCGGATTCCCATGCCCGGCGGCGCAGCAATCCCCCGATCCGTTAGATCTTCCGGCATGCGGTCGCTGATCTGGCTCAAAGGCGTCTCCAGCCAGACCACCACACCGTTTTCCCGCAAGTGGTCCATGGCCGCCTCGGAGAGGACCATGCTGCCGCCGGTGGCCACCACCGTGTTGGAGCACTCCAGCGTCTGCCCCACGCGACCCTCTATAGACAGCAGCGCGTCCACGCCCTCCGTCCGCAAAATCTCCGGCAGCGTCTTACCAGTGGCCTGGACAATGAGATCGTCCGCGTCTATAAACGCATACCCAAGGCGCTCCGCCAGAGACCGTCCCACCACGCTTTTGCCGGTCCCCGGCATACCAATTAAAATAATGTTCTTCATGGTTTACAAAACTCCGTTTACAATGTCGTCGGGCTTGTGGCCATCCACCACCCGCTCCGCATTCCGCCACATGTGCAGGTGCGCCCGGCGGAAGGACGCCTCGGTGATCCCGCCCAGATGGGGGGAGAACACCACACGGTCACAGACCGGTGCGGGCAGCGTCACCAGCGGATGATCCGCCGCTACCGGCTCCGGCGCCAGAGTATCCAGACCCACACCGGCCAAATGCCCATCCAGCAGCGCCTGCCGCAGCGCCTCGTTGTCCACCAGGTCCCCCCGGGCGGTATTGATGAGATAGGCGTCCCGGCGCATCCGGGTCAAAAACGTCTGGTCCACCATACCCCGGGTCTCATCGTTGACAGCACAGTGGAGGCTCACGATATCGCAGCTGGCCGTCAATTCCTCCAAAGAGAGGTATGTCACACCGTACCGCTCTTCCTCCTCCCGGTCCCGGCGGTGCTTAGAGTAGTAGACCATCTCGCACCCAAACGGTGCCAGCCGCTCCGCTGTGGCTTTGGCAATATCACCAAAGCCCACCAGGCCCACCCGGCAGGCAGACAGCTCCCGGATGCCGTTTTGCATGTAGCGCTCCTTCACTTCCATCTGACGGCCTTCCCGGACGGCCAGGTCTCCCGTCCGGCCATGGCGCAGGAGCATCAGCATCAGCATGATCGCCTGCTCCGCCACGGCCCCGGCATTGCAGCCCTTGTTGTTGCAGACATAGATTCCCCGTTCCCGAGCAGCGGCAAGGTCGATCTTGTCATAGGCCACGCCCTCGGAGTGGATCATTTTCAGCTGGGGCAGCGCCTGAATCCACTCCGAAGGCACCGCCGTAATGGCGTCCACAAACAAAATGGCCGCGTCCGGCGCGGCGGCTAGGACTGCATCCAGACTGCTGCTCTTGTCCAAAAACACCAGCTCCTGCTGCCGGATAAAGGGCAGCACGGGCATATATTTTTCATACCGGGCCTGATCGCCCAAGATCAAGATCTTCATGGTACAGCGCTTCCTTTACAATTAGAATTCTGTTTCATTATATCATCCTGCGGACAAATGTACACGGTCAAATCACACGAAAAACCAGCACTCCCCCTGCCTTCCCTCCGGCGGGAACAGCCTTCACAAGGCAAAAGAGCAAAAGGCCTCGCAAACTGTCAGTTTTGCTACTTGCACAGAATCTGGAAATCCGATACAATAGGTACGACCTTAAAGGTATTACTATCTATCTTTTAATCTTGACACGAGGTGAACCATTATGAGCAGTCAGCTCACGCAGTCCAAAACGATCCGCGCCCAGCTGCTCGCCTCCATGAAAAATGGCGAATACGCCTCCAGCGAGCGCCTCCCCCGGGAGAGCGTTTTGTCGGAGCGGCTCGGCATCAGCCGCACACAGCTGCGGGACATTCTGGCCTCTCTGGAACGGGAGGGTTTTATCACCCGCCGTCACGGCGTGGGCACCATCATCAACCGCCATGTACTGAACGTGCAGACCCGTATGGACATTGAGGTGGAATTTCTGGACATGATCCGCCAGAGCGGCTGCCAGGCGGCAGTTGACTTTGTCCGGGTGTCCGACGGTACCGCCGACGCCAAGATTGCCAATCAGCTGCAGATCCCGGAGGGCACTCCCATCATCCGCATCGCCCGCCTCTGCTCCGCTGACGGAAAACCCGCCATCTACTGTGAGGACGTGATTGAAAAGGCGATTGCCAAGGGCAATTACACCCTCAAAGACCTCAAGCTCCCCATTTTCCATTTCCTCCAGCAATTCTGCGGCGTCAACGCCTACATGGATCTGACGGATGTGCGCCCCGCCGCGGCAGACGCCGCCCTGAGCGAGATCTTCCAGGTCCCCATCGGCACGCCGCTTCTGAACATGGACGAGGTGGACTTCGACATTGACGGCAAGCCGGTGTTCTGCTCCCGAGAGTATTTTGTGGACGGGATCTTCCACCTCACCGTCATGCGGAAAAAACTGTAAGAAGGAGACACTCCACTATGAAAAAAGTAGCCGTAATCATGGGTTCGGATTCCGACTGGCCCGTCGTCAAAGCCGCCTGCCAGCAGCTGGCGGACTTCGGCATCCCCTATGAAGCCCATATTCTCAGCGCCCACCGCACCCCCGCCCAGGCGGCAGAATTCGCCAAAAACGCCCGGGCCAACGGGTTCGGTGTTTTGATCTGCGCCGCAGGCATGGCCGCCCACTTGGCGGGTGCCTTCGCCGGAAATTCCACGCTGCCGGTGATCGGCATCCCCATGAAAGGCGGCGCTATGGACGGTCTGGACGCACTGCTGGCCACCGTCCAGATGCCCAGCGGCATCCCCGTGGCCACCGTGGCCCTGAACGGCGCCAAGAACGCCGCCGTCCTGGCGGCCCAGATTCTGGCAGTGAGTGACGACGCCCTGGCCGCCAAACTGGACGCAGCCCGGGTGGAGATGGCCGCCCAGATCCAGGCCAAGGAGGCAAAGCTCCAGGCAGAGCTGGACTGACCCCGGCACCTATCCCTTCATCAATCCATTGATAAAAATAGAGGAAAAGGAGAATTCTCATGCAGAAGTTAGAGCAGGTTTACGAAGGCAAGGCCAAGAAGGTTTTCAAGACGGACGATCCCGAGCTGTACATCGTGGACTACAAGGATGACGCCACCGCGTTCAACGGCCTGAAGAAGGGCACCATCGTCGGCAAGGGCGTCATCAACAATCAGATGACCAACCGCCTCATGGTCCGTATGGAAAAGGCCGGTGTCCCCACTCACTTCGTCAAAGAGCTCAGTGAGCGGGAGACCCTGGTGAAGAAGGTCTCCATCGTTCCTCTGGAGGTCATCATCCGCAACATCTCCGCCGGCTCCTTCGCCAAGCGCTACGGTGTGGAGGAAGGCATCGTGTTCGACGCCCCCACCATCGAATTCTCCTATAAGAACGACGAGCTGGGCGATCCCCTGCTCAACAGCTACCACGCTCTGGCCCTGAAACTGGCCACCGCTGAGGAGATCGAGACCATCAAGAAGTACGCCTTCGCCGTCAACGACGTCCTCAAGGCCTTCTGGGCCGAGTGCGGCGTGACGCTGGTGGACTTCAAGCTGGAGTTCGGCAAACTCAGCGACGGCACCATCGTCCTGGCCGATGAGATCAGCCCCGACACCTGCCGCCTGTGGGACAGCAAGACCCACGAAAAGCTGGACAAGGACCGCTTCCGCCGGGATCTGGGCGGCGTTGAGGACGCTTACGCCGAGATCATGAAGAGACTGCTGGCCCATGATGCAGACTAAGGCGTGCAGCAGCTGCCCCCTGCACTGCGCCGCGCCTTCAGCGTGCGCGGCCCGGGGCCAGATCGCTGAGGAGCGCCACATTCACGAGGAGTGCGGCGTCTTCGGCGTGTATTCCCAGGCCACGGCCGACGTGGCCTCCCTCGCGTATTACGCCCTCTATGCCCTGCAGCACCGGGGTCAGGAGAGTGCGGGTATCGCCGTCAACGACGACGGTGTCTTCACCTCCTACCGGGACGTGGGGCTGGTGAGCGAGGTCTTCCCCCAGGAGCGACTGCAGGCGCTGGGCACCGGCAACATCGCCGTGGGCCACGTGCGCTACGGCACCACCGGCAGCGACAACAAGCGCAACGTCCAGCCCATCCTGGTCAATCACTACAAGGGCCGCATGGCCCTGGCCCACAATGGCAACCTCACCAACTCCCACGAGCTGCGCTCCGAGTTGGAGAGCCGGGGCTCCATTTTCCAGACCACCACGGACTCCGAGGTCATCGCCTACATCATCGTCCAGGAGCGCCTGCGGACCCCCTCCATCGAGGAGGCCGTGGCCGCTGCCATGGACCGGATTGAGGGCGCTTACTCCCTGGTGATCTCCTCTCCCACCAAGCTCATCGCCGCCCGGGACCCCCACGGGTTCCGCCCGCTGTGCATGGGCCGGCTCAAGGACGGGTCAGTGGTGTTCGCCTCTGAGTCCTGCGCACTGGATGCTGTGGGCGCCCGGTTCGAGCGGGACATCCGTCCCGGTGAGATCGTGGTGGTAGACCGCAGCGGCGTCAAGTCCGACACCCGCCACTGCAACAAGGTTCCCAAGCGGCTGTGCGTATTTGAGTTCATCTACTTTGCCCGGCCGGACTCCGTCATCGACGGGTCCAGCGTCCATGTGGCCCGCCAGCGGGCCGGTGCCTTCCTAGCGCTGGAGCACCCCGTTCAGGCGGATATCGTGGTGGGCGTGCCCGACTCCGGCCTGGATGCCGCCCTGGGTTATGCCCGGCAGTCCGGCATCCCCTACGGCATGGGCTTTATCAAAAATAAGTACATCGGCCGTACCTTCATCTCCCCCACCCAGTCCATGCGGGAAAATGAGGTCAACATCAAGCTCAATCCCATCCGCTCCGTGGTGGAGGGCAAGCGTGTGGTGCTGATCGACGACTCCATCGTCCGGGGCACCACCTGCCGCCGGACCATCGACCTGCTGCGGAAAGCCGGGGCGAAGGAGATCCACATGCGGGTCAGCGCGCCGCCCTTTGTGGCCGCCTGCTACTACGGCACCGATATCGACGACCCCAGCAAGCTCATCGCCAACAACCACTCCGTGGAGGAGATCGCCAAGATCATCGGCGTGGACTCCCTGGGCTATCTGAGCCTGCAGGATGTGGTGAAGCTGGCAGACAACACGGAGGACGGTTTCTGCACCGCCTGCTTCGGCGGCGGCTATCCCACCTCCGTTCCCAAGGACGGCGGCAAGGACCGCTTTGAGTGCAAGATCAGTGAAAAGGAGAAGCAGCATGCGTAGTTTTTCGGAAAGCTACCGGAAGGCCGGTGTGGACATCACCGCCGGCTATGAGGGCGTCAAGCTCATGGGCGCCCATGTCAAGCGCACCATGATTCCCGGCGTGGTCTCCGACATCGGCGGCTTCGGCGGACTGTTCGCCCCGGACCTGAGCGGCATGCAGGAGCCGGTGCTGGTCTCCGGCACCGACGGCGTGGGCACCAAGCTGCGCATCGCCCAGCTGCTGGACAAGCACGACACCGTGGGCATCGACTGCGTGGCCATGTGCGTCAACGATATCGTCTGCTGCGGCGCAAAGCCGCTGTTCTTCCTGGATTACATCGCCATTGGCAAGAACGTGCCGGAGAAGGTGGCTGACATCGTCGCCGGTGTGGCCGAGGGCTGCGTCCAGGCGGGCTGCGCCCTCATCGGCGGCGAGACCGCCGAGCACC
>OOBW01000769.1_pt1 | contig 19398 bp, 15 predicted proteins | sample 1671701 | NCBI WGS metagenome assembly OOBW01 (sample SAMN06348183, study PRJEB24527) | human gut metagenome | biome: human gut; feature: ankylosing spondylitis patient; material: feces | host: Homo sapiens | place: China | collected 2015-10 | reverse complement strand
TGTGTAGTGGCCAGCAGCACCGTAATCCCCAGCACGCCCAGACAAAAGCCCCATACGTCAAAGGCGGCGGTAATCAGCAGCAATACCACCCGCAAGAGTTTGAATGAATATCCCAACTCATAACTGGGCTGGGCAAATCCCGCCACAGAGACAAAGGCCATATATACCAGCACTTCCGGCCCCAGCCAACCGGCCTGAACCGCAAAGTCGCCCAGGATCAGCGCCCCCAGCATGGAGAAGGAATTGGAAAGGGAGTCCGGCGTATTGAGAGACGCCAGCTTCAGCACGTCGATCAGAAATTCCACCACCAGCAGCTGGGACAAAAGGCTCAGGGACACCGGTTCCGGCGATGAGAGAAAATCCAGCCACCCCGGCAGCCGCCCCGGCTCGCTGACCATCAGATACCAGGCCGGGGTGATGAACAGGGAGATAAAAAAGACGATGATCCGCAGCAGCCGCAGATAGGTGCCAATCAGCGGCGGGAAATAATATTCATTGGCCTCCTGGGTAAAATCAAAAAAGGCTGTGGGCAGAATCATCACCGAAGGGGACGTATCCACCATCAAAATGATGCTGCCCTCCATGATGCAGGCGGCGGCGGTGTCCGGCCGCTCGGTGTAGCGGACTTTGGGAAAGGGATTGTACCACTGTTTGGGCTCGATGGCCTCCGCCACACTCTCCTGCCCCATGGTCAATGACCGGGCCTCGATGGCGGAGAGTTTACGGCGAATTTGCTCCAGGATCTCCGGGTCCGCCTTGTCATCCAGATAACACAGCACCACATCCGTGTGGGACCGGCTTCCCACCTTATGACCCTCCATGGTCAGATGAGGGTCCCGGATACGACGGCGCAGCAATGCCATATTGGGCACCATTGCCTCGATGAAACCGTCATGGGCACCCCGCAGGACCTTTCCGTCCGGCGGTTCCTGGACGCCCCGGCCCGGGTATTCCTTGGCGTCGATCAGCGCTGCACCCTGGATCCCCTCCACCAGCAGCAGTGTCTTTCCCAGCAGAACATTGGTGGTGATTTCCTCTGGGTCCGTCCCCACATCAGCCTCCAAAAAGGTGACGAACCGATCTACAAATGCCTGCATCCGGTCAATCCCCGCTACAGCCTCCGACGAGAGGCTCAGCCAAAAGGCGCCGATCCGCTCCAAAATGGCATCACCGCCGAATCCGTCGATGACCCAGATTCTGGCCCGGCGGCCGCCGATCACCAGGTCTCGGTTCACCATGTCACAGCTGCGGCCCACACCCAGCACTTCATTGAACCACCGCACGTTTTCGGTAAAATTGGCAGATAGTTGTTCCATGTTCCACCTCCATAGACGCCGCTAGTATGCGCCAAAGGTGAAGCTGCTATGCCGCAAAGCAGAAAAAAGCGCCGCAAATGCGGCGCTTTTTTCTGTTCAGATGGGGCTCTTGGGGAAAAGCAAGGTAAAGGTGGAGCCCTTTCCCTCTTCACTTTCCAGGGTTACCTTGGCGCCCAGATACGCGGCGCCGTGCTTGACAATGGACAGTCCCAGTCCTGTCCCCCCGGCGGAATGGCTCTTATCCGCCCGGTAAAACCGCTCAAACACCCGGCTTTGGACCTCCTGGGGAATACCGATGCCGGTGTCCTCCACCGTCACCCGGGCGCCCTCATCGGTATCCGCCACCGTAACGCAGACCTTTCCACCGGGCCGGTTGTAAACCACTGCGTTATCACAGAGATTATAAAGGACCTCATCGACGATCTGCGGGACGCCGTGTACCTGTACAGGACCTCCCTGCAGCTCCAGTGTCACCTGTCGCTGCTCCGCGGCGGCAGTCAGCCGATCCAGTGCGCTCTTGGCGGTCTGGTAGAGATCCACCGTTTCCCAGGTGGTGGTGGGACCTCCCTCATCCAACCGAGAGAGCTTGATGATATTGTTGACAAGGCCGATCAGCCGACCGGCCTCCCGGTGGATATTGCCTGCGAAGTGACTCACATCCTCCGGCTTGACCAAGCCGTTTTGCAGGATCTCCGCCGTGCCCAAGATGGACGTCAGCGGCGTCTTCAGTTCGTGAGAGACATTGGCGGTAAACTCCCGCCGCAAACTCTCCCGCTGTTCTTTCTCCGTCACGTCCAGAACCACCAGAACCGCACCGGCTATGGTGCCGTCCTGCTCCACAGGGCTTGCGATGACCTGACGGCAGCTGCTGTCCTTTTCCAGCAGTTCCTCCCGGCGGCGGCCCGCCAGGGCATCCTCCACACAGCGGCGGAACCCCGCCTCCCGGTTGAGTGCAAACGCCGTGTCGGGTGCCGGCCCATCCACACTGCCCCGCAGCAGCCGCAGCGCCGCAGAGTTATAGGAGAGCACCCGGGTCTCCTGATCGATGACCAAAAAGCCCTCACTCATATTCTCGGTGATTGTGGTGAACTCCTCCTGGCGCTGCTGCAGATCCAGCATCTGCTTGTGGATCTGCCGGTTCTGGCTGCGGATCTTGCCCAGCAGCGGTGCCAGCTCCTCATAAGGTGCCTGATCGCCCGGCTGGTTCAGGTCCAGGGCATTGATGGGCTGCACCAGCTGCCGCGATACCCGGGATGCCAGCACCAGCGCCAGTACAAAGGCCAGCACCAACACCAAGGCCACCGGCTGCATGGCTTGGATCACCAGGCGCCAGACAGAGTACTCCGTATCGGACACCCGCAGAATCGTCCCGTCAGAGAGGCGCAGAGCGTAATAGATGGTCTTTTCCGACAGTGTATCGGAGTGGCGGACCGCGTGGCCCTGCCCCAGGACTGCCGCCTCATGGATCTCCTCCCGGTCGGCGTGATTTTCCATCTGAGCAGGGTCTTCCCGGTTATCATAAAGCACAGTGCCGTCCGTGTCCACCAGCGTAATGCGGCAGCCTCCGGGAAGATCCTCATTCAGATAATTGATGCCCTCGTTTTCAATGCCATGGGCGATGTAAGAAGTACGAATGGTTAGATCCGCCAGGACGCTGTCTTGAAAATATCCATGGAGTACGCCCACAATCAGCAGCAAGCTGGCTAGTAAAACCGCCAGAGACACCACCAAAATCGAGCGGAAAATGCGTTTTGTCATGGATGGGACTCCTTCCCTCAGCCTTCCTGGCTGATTTTATAGCCGTATCCCCGGACCGTCTCCACGTAGGCACCCGCCTCACCCAGCTTCTGACGCAGCGTGCGGACGTGAACATCCACCGTCCGGCTCTCACCGGTGAACGCATAGCCCCAGACGTTTTCGATGAGCTGTTCCCGGGAGAGTACCTGTCCCCGGTTTTTCAGCAGCAGACACAGCACCTCGAACTCCTTCTGGGTCAGCGTCACCTCCCGGCCGGAAACCTCCACAGTGTGGCGGCCCGGGTCCACGGTGAGAATCCCGCAGCGATACTGGCCGGTCTCACTCTCTGTCCGCCGCAGCAGCGCACGGATACGGGAGAGCAGCTCCATCATACCGAAGGGCTTGGTGACGTAGTCGTCCGCGCCGCCGTCCAGTCCCAGGACCTTATCGTACTCCGTCCCCTTGGCGGTGAGCATAATGATGGGGAGCTTTGTGGTGCGGGCGGCGCCCCGCAGCTTCTTGAGCACGCTCAGCCCATCCTCTTCCGGCAGCATCACATCCAGCAGCACCAGAGAGGGGACCTGCTCCGCCACCGCATGCCAAAATTCCGAGGGCAGGCCGAATCCTCTGGCCTCCATGCCCTGGCTGTTGAGGGTATAGATGACAAAATCCCGGATGCTGTCGTCATCTTCGAGTAAGTAGATCATACCGTTGCCTCCTGTCTTTTGACCCTTGGCCTGTGAAAGCAGCAGGGAGCGCCGCACAGCCTCCCCGCTTATGACTGCCAACGGCCGCTGAGCCTTTTCAAAAGCGCTCCGAAGCCCTTGTACTCCAAATCCTCTCCGGCGAAGCAGGATGCCTGTCCGCCGGGGCTGCACCCGGAGTCATCCCGCCTCAGATCAGCTGCTGTTCGTTGATCATCAGCTTGAACTGCAGCCCCAGCTTCTCCGCCGCTTTACGGCAGAGAATCATCCGCTGCATAAAAATTTCAAAATAATCCATTACCGAACCGTATTTGGTATCCACAAACAGCTTGAGTTTGATGAGGGTATGTTCCTCATTGATCTTGAGCTGTGAGCGTTTGACGGAATAATTCACCCGGTCATGAATGTCAAAGGTGGACGGGTCCTGGTTGCGCACCCGGCTGCGGCGGACGTCGGATTTGTCCGCCAGGATCAGTGCCGCCGCCACCGCATTCACCGGCAATCCGGTACCCTCGTCATGGTTGCCGATGGCAGTGACAATGGTTGCGATCTCCTCGGGGTCACAGTCCAGATTGTCCAGAATCCGAAACGCCATGACAGCACCGGACTGGGAGTGATCCACCCGATTGACCAGGTTTCCGATGTCATGGAGGAACGCAGCGATCTTTGCCACTTCTACCGTGCGCTGGGGATAGCCCAGAGTTTCCAAAATATACGCGGCGTTGCGGGCCACCATTCCCACGTGGGCAAAGCTATGCTCTGTGAATCCCAGTGCGATCAGGGATTCATCCGCCCGCTGGATATACGTGCGGATCGCCGGATTGTTTTGGACTTGCTCAAAGGTCAGCACGGTGCGTCCCCCTTTCTCTTTTTTAGTTTTTATCAGGATGGATATTGGTGATGGAATACTCCACCCACTCCGCCACATTGGTGGCATGGTCACCGATCCGCTCCAGGTACTTGGCTACCATCAAAAGATCCATGCACTGTTCGCCCCGGGTAGAATCCTGGGCGATCAGGCTGATCAGCTCCCGTTTGACCTGATCGAACAGGGCATCCACCTTGTCGTCGGCGGCATAGACCGCACGGGCAAGATCCAGATCCCGCTTGACAAAGGAATCCACGCTGTTGGTAACCATCCGGATCACCGCCCGGGCCATGTCCCCGATGTGAAGACCTGCGCCTTCATCCAAATGCACGTAGGGCACAAGCTCCGCAATATCAGACGCCTGGTCGCCAATACGCTCCAGATCGGAGATCATCTTCAGCGCCGCGGAGATCTCCCGGAGGTCCTTGGCCACTGGTTGCTGCTGAAGCAGCAGCTTGATGCACAGATTCTCCACTTCCCGCTCTTTCTGGTCGATTTCCCGCTCCGCGTCAATAGCGGTCTGGGCCAGATCCGGGTTATTCTGCAGCAGTGCCTCCGCTGCCGCAGAGATGCCGTCTTCACATAGGGCACCCATCTGGATCAGCTCTACATGAAGCCGCTCCAGCTGCTCTTCAAATTTATTTCGCATGTCGCATCTCTCCCATCAGCCGAACCGGCCGGTAATGTAATCTTCCGTACGCTTATCCCGGGGTGTGGAGAACAGCTGCTCCGTCTTGCCGAATTCCACCAGTTCGCCCAACAGGAAAAAGGCCGTGTTATCGGAAATTCGGGCGGCCTGTTGCATGTTGTGGGTCACCATAATGACAGTATACTTATTTTTCAGTTCCGCCGCAAGGTCTTCAATCTTGGATGTGGAAATGGGGTCCAGGGCGCTGGTGGACTCGTCCATCAGCAGTACCTCCGGCTCCACCGCCAGTGCCCGGGCAATGCACAGCCGCTGCTGCTGGCCGCCGGAGAGGCCCAGAGCACTCTTCTTCAACCGATCCTTCACCTCATCCCAAATTGCAGCAGCCTTCAGAGAGTTTTCCACAATCTCGTCCAGCTGAACCTTGGAGCGGATCCCGTGGGTGCGAGGACCGTAAGCCACATTGTCGTAGATGCTCATGGGGAAGGGATTGGCCTTCTGGAACACCATGCCGATCTGCTTACGCAGCCAGGTGGGGTCCACACTGCTCTCATAGATATCCTGGCCCTGATAGTTCACTTCGCCGGTGATGCGAACACTGGGGATCAGGTCATTCATCCGGTTGAGCGTCCGCAAAAACGTGGATTTGCCGCATCCGGAAGGTCCGATGAACGCGGTAATCTCATGCTCCGGGATCGCCACGTTGATATCGTGGAGCGCGTGGTTTTGTCCATACCACAGATTCAGGTCCTTTGCTTCAATGATCGTTGCCATAAGAGGCCTCCGTTATTTTTTCAGTTTCCGGCCCACCACAGTGGCAGCCAGGTTGATGAGGAATGTCAGAACCATCAAAATGGCGGCGATGGCGAAGGCCACGCCGGTTTCGCCCCGCTCGCTGGCGTAGACATACAGCGCTACGGTCAGCGTGGCGGAGGAGGAGTGAAGGGCGGTGAAGAAGTCGTTGAGCACCAGACCGAATCCGGCGGTGAACAGCAGCGCCGCACTCTCGCCCACGATCCGGCCCACTGCCAGGATGCAGCCGGTGACGATACCGTCCACGGCGTTGGGCAGCACCACAGTGCGAACCATGTGCCACTTGCCCGCTCCCAGGCCCAGCGCGCCCTCCCGGTAGGACTGGGGCACGGTCTTGAGGCTCTCCTGGGTAGTGCGGACGATGGTGGGCAGGATCATGATGACCAGCGTCAGGCCGCCGGCCAAAATGCCCGGGGCCAGCCCCAGCTTCTGCACAAAGAACAGCATACCCACCAAACCAAAGATGATGGAGGGGATGCCCGTCAGGGTCTCCGTAGCGAACTCAATGATCTCCACCACCTTGCGGTTGGTGGCGTACTCTGTCAGGTAGATGGCGGCACCCACACCCAGAGGCAGTACAATGACCATGGCCACCACAATGATATAAAGGGTGTTGAGGATATTGGGCAGAATACCGATGGTGTCCTTGATATAGCTGGTCTGGGAGGTCAGCAGCTTCCAGGAGATATTGCCCAGGCCGCGATAAAAGATATAGCCGATCAGAAAAATCAGCAGTGCACAGGTGATTCCTGCGCAGACCCACAGCAAGATCCGCAGGCCATGGTCATAGAGCCGGCGTCTGGGAGAAAGGGTATGTTCCATGGCGCTCAGTCCTCCTTCTTCTTTTTAATGAACACGTTCAGCAGCACGTTGATGAGCATGATGAACAAAAACAGTACCAGGCCGATGGAGTACAGCGCCTGCCGCTGAAGGCTGCCATACGCGGCGTAGGACATCTCCGAGGCGATAGCCGTGGTGAGGAAACGGACGGAAGTGAAAAGGCCCGGCATATTGGCCACATTGCCGGCCACCATGATGATGGCCATAGCCTCGCCGATGGCGCGGCCCACGCCCAGCACCACTGCAGTGGCCACACCGCTGCGGGCAGCAGGCAGGATCACCCGGAAATCTGTCTCGATGGCGGTGGCGCCCAGGGCCAGGGATGCCTCTTCATACTCAGGGGGCACTGCCCGCAGGGCAGTCTCCGAAACATTGATAATGGAGGGCAGGATCATGATGGCCAGCACCACGATGGCTGCTAGCAGGCAGGCACCGGAGCTCAGGCCGAACGCCTTTTGAATGGCAGGAACCAGCACGATCATGCCCACCAGGCCATAGACCACGGAGGGGATGCCCGCCAGAAGTTCCACCGCCGTCCGAATGACCTTGGCCACCCTGGGCGGTGCCACCTTGGCCAGGAAAATGGCGGTCATCAATCCGATGGGTACGCCGATGAGCACCGCTCCGGCAGTGCCGTATATGGAGGTGAGAATGAAGGGCAAAATGCCGTAGGAGGGTTCCACCGTGGTGGCAGTGGGCGCCCAGACCTCACCCAGCAGGAACTCCTTCAGCCCGATGGTCCGAATGGCCGGCAGGCCGGAGACAATCAGATACACGCTGATAAACAGTACAAAGGCCACGGCCACGATGCCGCAGAGCAAAAAGATCAGGTGCACCGCCGCCTCCATACCGGCGCGGGCATTTTTTCTGCCGGCAGGGGCGGGGTTGGGCTTGCGCCGCACCGTCTGTTTGGGGGATTCCTGTCCGCGCTCACGCCGGACACTGGCGGCAAATACTCCGCCGGACAATTTGCGTTCCATTTCCATGTCAAACTCCTTTTTCACGGGAATAGCCTCCACCCTGACGTGGGCGGAGGCATCCCGGAGGGGGCACAATTCGTGATGTGTTGGTGACCGGTTTTCTTACTGGGCCACGGGCACCGCGCCGGCGTTCTTGATGAGGTCGTTGGCAGCGGTGGAAGTAGCGAAGTCGAAGAAGGCCTGGGCCTGAGCACTCAGCTCGGTGCCGTCCTTGGTCACCAGGACGAAGGGACGCTGGATCTCATAGCTGCCGTCCAGAACGGTGTCCTCAGTGCAGGCAACGCCGCCCACAGTCAGGGCCTTGATGCCATCCTGGCCTTCCACAGCAGACAGGGAAGCATAGCCAATGGCGTTGGGGTTGCCCTTCACAGCCTCGATCACAGCGCCAGTGGAGGTCAGCTCCTGGGCCAGCACGCAGGTGTCCTCGGTGCCGGTGATGGACTCGAAGCCGTCCCGGGTGCCGGAACCTGCCTCACGGCCGATGCAGGAAATGGTGCCGGCGTCGCCGCCAACCTCGCTCCAGTCGGTGACGGCACCGGTAAAGATCTGGGCAATCTGGTCAACAGTCAGGTCAGCGACCTTGCTGTCGGCGTTGACAATGATGGCGATACCATCCAGAGCCACGGTGGTGCCCACCAGGCCGGCAGAGGTCTCCTCGTCCTTCAGAGCACGGGAGCTCAGGCCAATATCGCAGGTGCCGTTCTTCACAGCCTCAATGCCGGTGCCGGAACCGGTGGCATCATAGGTGACAGTCACGCCCGGGTTATCCGTCATGAACTGCTCGCTCAGAGCGCCGATCACGCTCTCCATAGAGGTGGAACCATTGGTAGAAACAGAGCCGCTCAGCTCGGTCTGGGTATTCTGATCATCGGTGGAAGCGCCGTCATCGGTGGCAGCATCATTGCTGCCGCAGCCGGCCAGCAGGGACATGACCATCGTCAGGCTCAGCAAAGTTGCAAATACTTTTTTCATCGAAATAATCTCCTTTTTGTTATATGTCTGGTGCTTTGTGCCACGGTCATAGTATAGACAGCTGCAAGTAAAATCCGTCACCACGTGATTGTTAAGTCCATGTAAAATCATATTTTTTCTTGTTAAATCCGGAAAATCCCGGCTCCGCAGGGAATCTGCCGGTATCCCGCCTTGATTTTGTGGGGTCCGCCTGCTAGAATAAAGAAGATTTTGTAAAATAGACGCACCAGGAGGCTGCACCCATGAATCCCATTCTTTCCCTGCTCACCGATGTGACGGTGGACGGCTTTGCACTTTGGATCGTGCTGCTGATCTGCGTCGGCGTGTTCCTCGGCTCCTTTATGGATGCCATCGCCGGCGGAGGCGGCATCATTACCGTCCCCACCTACCTCATCGCCTTTTCCCGTCTGCCGGCCTATTACGCCCTGGGAACCAATAAGCTCTCTTCCGGCATCGGCACCGTGTTCTCCACTGCCCGCTTCATTAAAAATGGTCTGGTAGACTGGAAACTTTTTACCCCCGCTGTGGCTCTGGCATTGATGGGATCAGTGGCAGGCACTTGGCTCCAGCATCATACGCCGGACGTAGTCCTGAAATATCTGCTGCTGGCGGTGCTGCCGGTGGTGGCCTTTGTTACCCTGCGCAACCGCAGCTGGCCGGACCAGCCCGGCGAGATGGATTTCCATGTCCGGGCTGCGATTGTCTGGATTGCGTCGTTTATCATCGGTGGATATGACGGCTATTACGGTCCCGGCACGGGGACATTTTTGATGCTGGTCTTCATCCGTCTTGGAAAGATGGACACCCGGCACGCCGCCGGCGGTGTAAAGGTCATCAACTTGGCTTCCAATCTGGGCAGTCTCTTTACCGCGCTGGCCGGCGGCTATGTCTATATCGGTGTGGGGCTCATCTCGGCCGCCGCAGCCATTGCCGGCCACTACCTGGGTGCGGGCCTGGCCATCAAAAACGGCAGCCGCATCGTCCGCCCCACAGTCATCGTCGTACTGCTGCTGCTGGCCGTAAAAGTCGGCAGTGAGCTGCTGTTTCCAGAATTCTGGAATTAAGGAGGTTTTTCTGTGAACACGCCAAAAAAATCCATCGGTATTCTGGGCGGCATGGGGCCGCTGGCCACTGCGGATCTTTTCCGAAAGATCGTTACCCTCACCGATGCTGCCCGGGACAATGACCACATCCGTATTTACATTGATGACAACGCCTCTATCCCGGACCGGACAGCGGCCATTCTGGAGAGCGGTCCCTCCCCGCTGCCGGCCATGACTGACTCTCTGCGGAAACTGGAGGTCTGCGGAGCCGACTGTTTGATCATGCCCTGCAACACCGCTCACTACTTCCTGCCCCAGCTGCAGCCGCTGACGAAGGTGCCCTTCCTCAGCATGCTCCAGGCCACTGCCGCGGCATGCCGGGCGCAGTTCCCCGATGATACTGCCGCCGTGCTGGCCACCCGGGGCACCCTGAAGGCCGGTCTCTACCAGCAGGCTCTGACGGATGCCGGCGTCTCCTTTTTGATTCCGGAAGATGATGAGCAGGACGCCCTGATGCGGGTCATCTATGACGGCGTCAAGGCAGGCCGGGGGCCGGAAACCTATGGGACAGATTTGGAAGCCGTAGTGGATGCACTGCGCCGCCGGGGTGCCGGATACTTTATTTTGGGCTGTACGGAGCTTCCCTTGGCCGCGGAGCAGATGAATCTCGCAGTCCCCACCGTGGACCCCACTGTGGAACTGGCCAAAGCCGCCATTCGTTTTTGCGGCTATTGTGTCCGAAATTGACAGCAGAAAAGCCTCTGATTTGGCAGATTTGTTAAATCAGAGGCTTTATTTTGTCGAGACCTTTATAAGAACCTACGCTTTTTGGCGCTTGCCTTTACACAATCTTCAATTTTGGCTATAATGTGAATAAAGAGACAGCGCATGAAGACTGCCTGTTCTTTTCAAAAGAGAGATCTGAGAGAAATTGAGAGAGGTGTTTTTGAATGAAGAAAAAACTGTCCCTCCCCGTGCAGATTTTCATTGCACTGCTGCTGGGCATTGTAGTGGGCCTGATCTGCTACTTTGCAGGCCTAGGAGACTTCACCGCCAACTACCTGAAGCCCTTCGGTGATATTTTCGTCAACCTTCTGAAATTCATCGTGGTGCCCGTGGTGCTGTTCTCCATGATTGACGGCATCATCTCCATGGGCGACATGCGCAAAGTCGGTTCCGTGGGCTGGAAGACTATCGTCTACTTCATGTTTACCACGGCTATTGCCTGTGTGATCGGCCTGATCCTGGCCAATCTCTTCAACAGCGCAGGGCTCTTCCCCACTCTCTCCACCGAAGGCGTCACCTATGAGGCCAGCGAATTCGGCGGCTTCATGAGCGTGCTGGTGAGCATTTTCCCCTCCAACATGTGGGTTTCCTTTACAGAGGCCAACATGCTGCAGGTCATTGTCATTGCCCTGTTCTTCGGCGGTGCCATTCTGGCCGCTGGTGAGAAGGCAAAGCTGTGCCGGGATATTGTCACCTCCTTCTACGCTGTCATTGAGCGGCTGATGGCCTTCATCATCAGCCTCAGCCCCATCGGCGTGTTCACCTATATGTCCTGGGTCGTGGCCACGCAGGGCGCCGAGATCCTGGGTTCCCTGGCGCTGGTAATTCTGTGCGCCTATATCGGTTACGTGGTCCACGCGGTTGTGGTGTACTCCTCTGCCGTTCGGGTCTTTGCCGGCATCAGCCCCCTTCGGTTCTTCAAGGGTGCGTCCGCGGCCATGATGTTCGCCTTCAGCACCACCTCCTCTGCTGCCACCATCCCTGTCTCCAAGGAGTGCGCGGATGAGATGGGCGCCGATCCGGATGTGGCCGCCTTCGTACTGCCTCTGGGCGCCACCATCAACATGGACGGCACCGCCATCTATCAGTGCGTGGCTACCATTTTCCTGGCCACCTGCGCCGGCATGCACCTGGGCCTTGGGCAGATGGTGACCATTGTCATCACCGCGACCCTGGCCTCCATCGGTACCGCCGGTACTCCCGGCGCCGGCATGGTCATGCTGACCATGGTGCTCACCGCTCTGAATATCCCCGTGGACTATATCGGTCTGATCGTGGCTGTGGACCGTCTCTTCGACATGGGCCGCACCTGCATGAACGTCACCGGCGACATCTCCTGCACGCTGTGCGTTTCCAAGTGGGAAGGCAAGCTGGTCAAGAAAAACTAAAGGCTGGTCCTTCGACTGCTGACGGCCGTATCCGGATGGGTACGGCCGCTTTTTCATCTTTCTGCATCCATCTGCAGATTGCTCTACGGGCTGCTTCTTTTCTCCATGCGCATATTGCCGGAGGAGCGCAGCCTTTCCGGCGGGAAACTTCGTGCATCATTCCCTTTGCGTCTCTCCTGATTTTCGCGTATGATGAACTTAAACGCGCAGTGCCTGACACGTAAGTCCAGTTGCACTGCGCGTCCTTTTTATTTACCGAAAGGAGCCGTGCCAAATGCCGAAAAACAAATTTCAGGAAGTGGTCTTCACCATACTGATGTGCCTTTTTATGGTACTGGCCATGGAGCTTTACAACGCCTCTTTGCTGCGGGGCGGACTCTCCGGTGCGTGTGTGCCGCAGGCCCTGTCGGAGATGCGCTTTATGCTACCGTTGTGCTTCGTCACCAGTTTCTTTCTGATGGACCCGCTGGCGCAGAAAATTGCCTTTTCTCAGGTCGCTCCCGGCTTGGATCACCCGCTTTTTGTAACGCTGGTCCGTACCGGTGTCACAGTATGCCTAATGTGCCCCTCCATGAGCTTCTGGGCCACGCTGATCTTCCATGGCGTCAGCTGGTCTTTTCCCGCCCAATGGCTCCAGACCGTGGCCTGTAACTTCCCTATGGCGCTTTGCTGGCAGGTCTTCTTCTGTGGTCCTCTGGTCCGGCGGGTCTTCCGTGCTTTGTTTCACCCCAAGACCGCTCCCGCCTGCCCTGCGGAGGAGGAAAAGCCCCATACCTGAGGAGATAAACGCCTGCAGCCGACTTTCTCGACGCAGGCGTTTTTTCTCCAGAATGTGCGGCATCAATATTTTATTAAGCATTGAACCATTTTCTTGACAGGATTCCCTTCTTTCTTTATTATGAAATAGGTAAATTGTGCGGAATAACTCACGACCCAATGATTGCGAGCTATTCCGCTTTTTTTGCGGAGATTTCCACTTTCCGCATCCTGATATAACTTCATCCACAAAGGAGACGATCAACCATGGACATCACCCATTTTTTAAGTCTGCTGGGCGGTCTGGCGCTGTTCCTCTACGGTATGCAGATGATGAGCACCGGACTGGAAGCGGCGGCAGGCAACCGTATGAAGCAGATTCTGGAGAAATTGACCGCAAACCGCTTTCTGGGCGTAGCTGTGGGCGCGGGCATTACCGCGGTCATTCAGTCTTCCTCCGCAACCACCGTCATGGTGGTAGGCTTCGTCAACTCCGGTATGATGACGCTGCGGCAGGCCGTTTGGATCATCATGGGCGCCAACATCGGCACCACTATCACCGGACAGCTGATTGCGCTGGATGTGGGCGCTATGGCGCCGTTGTTTGCCTTTATCGGGGTAGCGATGGTGGTGTTTTTGAAAAAGGCCGTTTTCCACCACTACGGGCAAATTATTGCGGGTCTTGGCATCCTCTTTTTGGGCATGGACATGATGAGCTCTTCCATGCTGCCCCTACGGGAGTCGGAGGCCTTTGTCGGCCTGATGACCCGGTTCAGCAATCCGCTGCTGGGCATTCTGGCCGGTGCGCTGTTTACGGCCATCATCCAGTCCTCCTCCGCCTCTGTCGGCATTTTGCAGGCCCTGGCCGGCAGCGGCCTGATCGGCCTCTCCAGTGCGGTTTATGTCCTTTTTGGCCAAAATATCGGCACCTGCATTACCGCGGTGCTGGCCTCCATCGGCACCAGCCGTAACGCCAAGCGCACCACCATCATCCATCTGCTGTTCAACATCATCGGCACCGTTCTCTTTACAACTATTTGCATGCTCTTCCCGCTGACGGACCTGGTGGAGAGCTTCACCCCCAGCAATCCGGCCGCTCAGATCGCCAATATGCACACGCTCTTCAACATCACCACCACGATCCTGCTGCTGCCTCTGGGCAATCAGCTGGCGGCCATTGCCACCCGCATCCTGCCGGAGCGGGCCTATGAGGACAGCCAGACCCAGAAGCTGCTTTACATCAAGCCGCTGGACACCCTGCCGGACTCCAAGATGGGCAACTCCGCCATCGCCGTCAACAGCCTGCGCCAGGAGCTGAGCCGGATGGCGGGCATGGTGGAGCGCAATGTGGACGAGAGTTTTCTTGCCGTGCTGGACGGCAAGGCGGAGCGACTGCCCGAGGTGGAAAAGACGGAAGACTACGTGGACTATATCAACCGGGAAGTCACCAAATATATCTCCCGGGTCATCACCTACGAGAACAACGCCAGGGACTCCGCCCTTATCAGTGCTTATCTGAAAATCTCCAGCGATCTGGAGCGGATCAGCGATCACGCCATCAATATCTGCCAGTACACGCAGATTCTGGAATCCCGGCAGCTGAATTTCTCCGAGGGTGCCCGCCGGGAAATCACCCAGATGCGGGAGATCAGCCTGAAGGCCATGACCCTGGTCAAGGATCTGGATGCTGTCTCCCTGGACGCCCTGACCCAGGTTTCCGCTCTGGAGCAGCGGATGGACGACATGACAGTGGATTTCCGCCAGCACCAGCTGGACCGGCTGCAAACCGGTACCTGCTCCGGCGAGACCTGCATCCTCTATTCCGAAATGCTGACGGACTTTGAACGCATCGGTGACCACATTCTCAACATCTGCCGGACGCTGACCTCCGCCTGCCAGCTATAACTCCGGTCCAGACGCAAAACACCCGAGACCCCATACAGGGCCCCGGGTGTTTTTTTCGGCAGTTGCACGTCGGCGTGCAACTATGCCCTGTCAAACTCTTTATGGGGAGTGCAGCGGTGCCGGTTCTCCCCATCCGCTCACAAGTCCGCGCCGTCGCCGCCTGAACTTCCATTCTAAACAGATTGATTCTGAAACTGGAAAGGAGTTCTTATGCAGCAAACGGAAAATTACGCACTGAATCAATGGAACCCGGAGGACCGAATCCTGCGCACGGATTTCAACGCTGACAACGCGAAGATCGACGAAGCCATCGCGGCGGTGCGGGACGCCTGCCCGGTGGTGAAGCTGCTGGATAAAGTCGTTTTATCCGATACCGCGCAGGTGGACCTGGACCTGAGTGCCTTTGATTTGACCAAATACTATGAGCTGTTTTTCTACTTCACCAGCGAAACCGGGACTGTTGGAAATGCAGCCAGACAGGTGTATGTGCAGTGCAACGGGATCAGCAGCGGCTATCGCGGCAGCGACGGACATGAGTGGGGATCCCTCATGGCATTTTCCCTGTTCGGAACAGATATAACCGGCGCCTTCCGGGGGCAGATCCTGCTGGGAAGCGGGGCCCTGCTGGGAATCCAGAATGAGTGCAGATGGAAGGACACCAGTCCGAACTATGCCTATGTGTCCGACTTCTCCTGCACGCTGCGGCTCAGCCCCGCCAGTCTGCGGAAACTGAATTTTTATGTTGATGCGGAAGACGGCCTGCTCGCCGCCAACAGCCGCATCACGCTGTACGGCATCAAAAAATAACCTGCCAGCACAGCAAAAGACCCGCCCCAAAAGGGGCGGGTCTTTTGTGATCAAAACACGGATGTGTTTTAAATCAGATTAGGCCTTGTTCTCCACGGCAGCCGTGATGCTGCTTGCAGCAACATCAGCAGTGGCACCCTTCAGGGTGACAGTGAAGCTGATCTTGGTATCAACGGCAGTCTTCGCATCAACGTTCTTGGTTGCGGTCTCAATGCCGGTACCAGAAACAGTGATGGTAGAAGCAACAGTGGTCTCAGTGCCAACATTCACAGTAACGGTGAAGGAATCGCCGTTCTTCAGGTAGACATCGTTGTCCATGTCAACAGCAGAGAACTTATCCTGGTCAGTGCCAGCGTCGCTGTCAGACATCTTCAGAGCATCCTTAGCAACCTTGTAGAAGCCGGTCTCGTAAGAAGTGCCGTCAGCAATCTTGTTGGAACCAACAGAGGAGAGCTCCTGATACTCCTTGCCAACCTTGATCCACTTGGCGTTGGAATCAACACCCTTGGTGTTCAGGTCGCCCAGAGTCTTGGAGGCATCCATCAGCTGATCCTTGCCGTCCACGGAAACCTTCACGCACTCAGTGACAGCGGAAGTATCCCAAGAATACTCCTTGTTGCCCACGGTGAACTTGTAGGTCGTGCCACTGTAAGTTTCCTTATCGATCGCACCGATCTTGCTCTCGATATACTGCTCAACAGCGGCCAGACGGTCGTTCTCGGAAGTTCCCTTGTAAGCATTCATGCTGATGGTCAGACCAGAGTGGCTGATCTCATAGTTCGCAGCATCAACAGTGGGCTCGTTGTCATCAACCGTAGCGTTCTCGCAAGCGGTAACAGCCACGAAGATGATCTCGCCGTTCTCGACGAACACGTCAGCGGTCACTTCGCCCTTGTCGATAGCGGCAGCCAGGCGAGAAGCAGAGGTGATGTCGTTGGAGTACTTGTCAGCCTTCTTATCGGAGCTGTCGCGGGTATCGATCACGGTAGCATCAGCGAAGGAAACACCGATGAACTTGTTGTCGGTGGAAGAAGCGTTGTTGTTCTTCACAGAGTCGAAGGTCTTGGTAGCGTAACCATCGCTCTTGTCGCTCACGGTACCATCGGTATCATAAGTCAGAGCATTGGTGGTGTCGCTCTTCAGCTTGTAAATGCCGTCGCTGTCCAGAGTGTAGACATAGAAGCCCTGAGTGGTCTTGCCAGCATCATCGATGGTGACATCCTGGTTCTTCATGTCCTTCATGAAGTACAGCTCAACAGCGTAGCCGTCCTTCACAGAGGTCTTGGCATCGTCGGTCAGGTAGACAACGTCGTCCTTGTTGACAGCGCCAACCAGCTCGGGAGCCGCATAGATCACGAACACGGCGTCGTCCTTGCCGTCCTTGTAGATGGCGAAGACCTTCAGGCCGGTGGTGTCCTTATCAACGCTCATAGCGCCGGTAGCGGTCTTAACGCTGATATCCTCGGAATCATCCTCCACGCTCACGAAGAAGGTGGAATCATCCACATACAGACGGTTGTTGAAGGAGCTATCCTTATCGCTGGAAGACTTGCCATTGTAAGCAGTGGTCTTGCCGCTGTCGAAGCGGATAGCGGTGGAGCTGCTGGTCATGTCGCTGGTCAGGTTCTTAGCATCGGTAGCCACAGCCACAGAATAGCCGTCCTGGCCATAGTAAGTGGTAGCGGTGTACTTGCCGTCGTCCTCGTCCATGATGTACAGGCCGCCAACGGGATTGTAGGTCTCACCGGTCAGGCTCTTCAGATCGCCAGCGGTGTGGGTCTTATCGTTGGCATCCAGCTTCAGCTGATGCTCGGTGCCGTCGGTGACGGAAACAGCCTGAGCATAGAAGGTGGTGGTGCCGCGAGAGGTCTCACCATAGGTGCCGACCACATAGTAGACGTCCTTCAGAGTCGCCATGGCAGCGCCGTCGATGGCCAGAGCATAGCCCTCAGCGGTCAGGTACACGGTGTACTCCTCGTCGAAGTCGACGTTCTCCTTGTCCTCGATGCCGGTCATCTGAGCGGCATAGACGTACTTGGTGCCGTCGATGGTGATGTCACCAGCAGTCACGTTGTAGGTAGCATCCTTAGCAACCTCGCGGGCAGCAGTGGGAGTACCGGTGACGGACTTGGCAACATAGCTGTCCAGGATGGTGGTGTCGTCCTTGTCGGAGATAGCCACGGCCAGGACAGTGCCTTCCTCATAGGTATCAGCATCGAAGCCGTTCAGGACCTTGTCGTCATCATCGTGGGCATCATAGTAGGTGCCACCAGCGAGGGTGCCGCCGTCGATGTTCTTCAGCTCAACGCCGATGGAAGCGCCCTTGTTCTTCAGAGAAGAGGACAGATCCTTATCAACGTCGTCGATCTTGGCATAGGTGTAAGAACGGATGACGATGGTAGCAACATCGTTGTCGTCGTTCTCATAAGCCTCGATGATGTCGCCCTTACCGGCCAGGGTGTCCTTATCATCCAGGTCAGCGTACTCGCCCATCAGCTTGCCGTTGCGATACACGTCAGCGGTGTCCTTGACGTCCTTAGCGGAGTAGTCCAGGTAATCGCTGTCGGTGACCAGCACGGACAGATCCTTCTTGGCATCCTCAACCACATAGGTGGCATCGGCGTCGTCAGCATAGGTGCCGATGGTGTCGCCATCATACTTCCAAGTGGTAGCGGGACGGCCGAAGTCATCGGTGTCAGCCACGCCCTTCAGCTTATCGAAGTACTTCTCGGCAAACTGCATCTTGCCGTCGTCCTTGATATAGCCGTCGGTCTTGGAGGAGTTGGACAGCTCGTAAGCGCTGTTGTTGCCAACAGTGACGGAGCCGCCGTCGTTGGTGTCGACAGTGATCTTGGAGTCATAGTCGACCATGGTGGCCTTCATGGTGTTGAAGGCATACAGGCAAGCCTCTTCACGGGTGACAGCGTTCACGCCAACGAAGTTGTCGTTGCCGTCATCCAGGCCGATGCCGATGGCGCGCTTGCCAACGGCGATGGACCAGTTGGCACCGGTGTAGCCCTCGATGGAGCTGTCATAGCCCAGGGCACCCAGCAGCATCTTCATGAAGGCATAGCCGGTCAGAGAAGCGCCGGGCTTGAAGGTGCCGTCGGCATAACCGGAGATGATGCCCTCCTTCTGGCAGTAAGCAATGTAGCCAGAGAAGTTGTTGGTGGTAGGAACGTCGCTGTAGGGAGCGGTGTCAGCGCGCAGAGCGCTGGCGGTGGTGGGCCCGAGGATCAGGTTGCAGATGATCTTAGCAGCCGCGCCACGGGTCAGAGTGTTCTGGGGGTTGAAGGCGCCGTCTTCGTAGCCGTCAACGATCCCCACGGAGGACACCACGTCAACAGCTTCTTTGTACTCAATCTTGCTGTTGTCCGTGAAGTCCTTGGCACCGGCAGAGACAGTGACCAGAGACATGGTCATCGCCAGAGCCAGAACCAGAGAAAGGAACTTCTTCATGGGATTTTCTCCTCCTTTTGAATTTACCGTCCGGCCCGCCCATGACACTTTCAAGTCGGATTCCCGAAGGGACCAATTTAAAAAGATGTATGTACCGGCCTTTCGGCATTTAGAAGTTCGGAAGATTTCCTGTGTCGTTTCTTTTCCCGGCCCACATACTGTGGCTAGCCGGTCCCGTATCTAAGCCGGGGAAATGAGGACAGGACCTCTTCACAGCATGCATCTTAGCAAACAAACGACAAAGTTTCAAGATGTTTTTTCGTCTTGTAATAAAACTGTAACATTGGCTGTAATACAGCGGCAGCCCTTGCAAAAACAACAAAAACACCAGCCTATCGGCTGGTGTTTTTTGGAGGTGACACCCGGATTTGAACCGGG
>OOBW01000764.1_pt1 | contig 19599 bp, 16 predicted proteins | sample 1671701 | NCBI WGS metagenome assembly OOBW01 (sample SAMN06348183, study PRJEB24527) | human gut metagenome | biome: human gut; feature: ankylosing spondylitis patient; material: feces | host: Homo sapiens | place: China | collected 2015-10 | reverse complement strand
TCCCAAAGAAACTCGCCATTAACTTTACTATTCTTAACGTACTTATACACAAAAGCTACGGATGTACCCATAATGAAATACATAGCAAAAAAATTCAACAGTGTTTTTTTGCTAAACTCTATTTTCGAAAAAATATAGCTTCCCATTATTGATATGAATAAATACCAACGATAATGTGTCCATTTCAAAGACATATAGTCAGCTAAAACCACTTGCGCTATTATAGGTAATATAACTAAACTCCCCAACCAGTATAGATGTTTTTTCATAATAAATCTCCTCGTATAATATTTTTGTAAGCCTTAATATCTAACTATCCAAGAACCATATTTTTTTCGAACCACTTCGTTCTAAACGTCCCATGTCAGCAAGCTTTTTTATTGTTCGCTGAACAGTTGCTCTACTTAAACCTGTAGTTTCTGTAACACCTTTTTGTGTTAACGCAGGATTTTGCGTAAAAAGAGACAACAGCAACTTTTCATTATCACTTAAAGCCTCATTCAATGCTTCACTTAAAGCCTCATTTTCTGATGCTTTAAAATTAAGGTTTGGCAGGGTTACTGTAAACTCAACATTATTGAACCTAAAAAATGGATTTTTCACACTTTAGCAACTGTTTACCATTTACACATCAAAAATACTTTTCCGTTTCGATATGCAAACCACAACGTTTTTCCCACCTCTACACGCAAAACGCTGCATAAAGCGGTACAGACTTAATATTATTCTCAAAGCCAAAATTACGCATTGAAAGGCGTATACTCTGCTTAATCCCATATCGCTTCACAAACGAATCCAGGCTTTTGGATTTTACATGAATATTCGCCTTACATTCTATAGGCACAACCTCTCCGTTTTGCACAATAACAAAGTCAACCTCCGCAGTTGCTGTACTAGTCCAATAATTCAGCTTATATCCATTCGCCTTTAACTGAATTGCCACATAGTTTTCCGTTAAGGCTCCAATATATTGCCGAGCTGCTACCAAGCTTTGCTTCGTCAGTTGCAGTCGGCTGTTAAAAAGTCCGGTATCACTAAAGTACAGCTTAAACGAGCTTAAATCCTCATAAGCAGCCAAAGGCATTAACCCCTGCTCACACTTAGTACATTTTAGAACTATGCCTGACTGAATCAGCCAATCAATAGATGCTCCATAAAGCGAAGAACGCGCACCGGTACGAATAAGCTTATATTGAAACTTATTATTTTCCCTGGCAAGCTGCACCGGTAAAGAATCATAGGCTTCTGCAATTTTCACACTATCGCCATTGCCTGCATATTTTGCCATATCCGCTACATAAGAATTATAAATCAGGCGCTTCAGCTCATCTGCATCGCCATCATTCAAGGCAGCAGCTACAACAGCAGGCATACCACCAGTAAGCAAATAATCCTCATATAAGTTCAAAGTTTCTTTGTGCAACGCTTCTGGCAAAGGCTTATTGGTAGTATAGCATTGGCGAATTAAATCTACCAGCATATCCTTATCCCTTGCCCAAAGATATTCCTCTAGATCTAATGGATATAAGTTTTCCAACTGTACCTTACCCACTGGGAACGAAAATTGCTGACGATTAATTGCTACGCCAAGCAAGCTGCCTGCCGCAACAACACAATATTCCGGAGCCTGCTCCGCAAAATACTTTAATGAAGTCAAAGCATGCTCGCAGCTTTGTATTTCATCAAAAATAATCAACGTCTTCTGCGGATAAATTTTTACACCATACTGTTCTTCAATAACCTTAATAATATAAGCAGGCGTCAGCTTTACTTCCAAATATCCGGCTAATGCTTTATCCTCTTCAAAATTAACATACACCATATTTTCAAAGCAGCTTCGGCCAAATTCACGAAGAATATATGTTTTACCTACCTGCCTTGCTCCATACAACAGTAATGGCAATCTATTTTTAGCATTCTGCCATTTTTTTAGGCGCTCCATTATCTTGCGGCGCATCACTTCACCCTCTTTCTCTATATTTCTTTATCCTTCTATATTCATCATTCTAGACCAGAAGCTCCCATTCGTCAAGAAAAATGTAATTTATTGCACTTTTTCCTACTAAAAAATGCAATTTTTGACATTTTTTCTAACGAATATTGTATGCGCACATTTTTCCGTTATATAACTATATTTGCAAGTATAAAATAAGGAGCAGCTTGCGCCGCTCCCTATTTATTCTTCATCTTCTTTTATCCTGCGCTGCAGCAAAATAAGACGCAGCGACAAAACAACAGCACTGCAGATTACGCCGATATCAAGGCTCTGCCAATAAGCAAAGGCACCGTTATTGAACTTGTAATCCAAAAGCAGGCCCACCGGCAGGCAAATTGCCCAATAGGCCAGCATGCTGCACCAAAATGTAGCGTTAACATCCTTATAGCCACGCAAAATACCCTGAATCGGCGCCGCGACTGCGTCGCCTCCCTGCCACAGCAAAGCGTAGACAATAAACACCTTTACCAGCTCAATAACATGCGGATTCGTTGTATAAATGAGCGCAATATACTCGCGCGCCACCAGCTCCAGCGCCATATAAACTATAGCGATAAAAAGGCTCAGCTCCAGGCCCAGTGCCGTGTAATCGCGCGCTCCCTGATAGTTTTTCGCACCATATTCAACGCCCACCACGATCGTCAGCGCCAGTGAGAAGCTCATGGGGAACATATAAATAAGCGAGGAGAAGTTAAGTGCCGCCTGATGCGCAGCAATAACCTCTGTGCCGAATTTGGCAATAAACAGCGCCACAACGCCAAAGATGCTTGTTTCCATAAAAATGGCCACGCCCATAGGCACGCCAATGCGCAGATATTCCGCCACCAAATGCTTAACAGGATGCACAAAGCCCAGCACATCATACTGCTTAAACGGTTGCAGCTTCGTCACCACCGCCGCGAACATCATCAAAAGCAGCCAAAACGTAATACCCGTTGCTACGCCGGCGCCAATGCCGCCCAGGCGCGGCAAGCCCAGCTTGCCGAAAATCAGCACATAGTTCAGGCAGGCGTTGACAGGCAGCGCCAAAAGATAAATCTTCATTGAAAGCTTGGTATAACCCAATGTATCAACAAGACTGCGCAACGGCGTGATGAGAAAGAACGGCAGCACGCCTATGCCAAGACCGGCCATATACCAAAGCGCAATGTGATAAACTTCCAGCGCCAGGCCCATGCCCTGCAAAAACGGCGGCAGAAAGATAACACCGCCGACAATTATCAGCACAGAAAAGGCTACTGCCAACAGCATGCCATGACGTACTACCGTAGATATTTTTTCCTTTTCGCCTGCACCCAAGAGGTTGGCAATCAAAGGCATCGCCGCCAGCAAAATGCCTGCAAAGCAGGTCTGCACCGGCATCCAAATATTACCGCCGATGGCAGCGCCGGCCAAATCCGCATCGCCAGCCTGCCCGGACATACTGGCATCAAAAAAGTTCATGCCCATAATCGCAATCTGCGTGCCGATAATCGGCAACATAACGCTCAGCAGACGCTTAACCTTATCCTTATAATCCTTGTGTAAAATTTTTAGCATATCCTTACTCCCATTTTCCCTAATATAACAAAAGCCACACGGCTGCAAACACAGTCGTGTGGCGAAAAGATGACTATTGAATCAGAAAAAATCCACAACAATTTTTCAAATTTAATTTTAACAATAAGCAGCCTGCTTGTCAAGCTCAGCCTTCTGCTTCTGCCAATTCGGAAAGATAAGCCCAACGGTCCACCATCTCATCCAGCTTTTGCTGCACAGCCTCCTGCTGCTTCGTCAAGTCTGCCAAGCGGGTGAAGTCACTGCCGCATTGGTTGATTTCCGCACCCAGCATTTTCAGCTCTGCCTCGCTGCGTGCAATCTCCTGGTCAAGACGCTCCAGCTCCAGGCGCTCGCCATAAGTCATTTTCTTCTTCGCAGGCTCTTCGGCAGGCTTTGCTGCAGCCACCGGCTTAGCCTTTGCAGGCTGCGCCTGCTGCGCGCTTTCCTCTTGCAGTGCTTCTGCATAATCGCTGTAGCCGCCAATATACGGCTTAATGCTGCCATCCTGCTCCAACGCGAAAATCTTTTGTGCAAAGCGGTCGAGGAAGTAACGGTCATGGGAAACTGCGATAACCGCACCGGCAAAGCTGTCGAGATAATCCTCCAAAACAGAAAGTGTCGGGATATCCAAATCATTTGTCGGTTCGTCCAAAAGCAGTACGTTCGGTGCCGTCATCAGCACACGCAACAGATACAGACGGCGTTTTTCACCGCCACTGAGCTTGGACACCGGCACCCATTGCAGCTCCGGCGGGAAGAGGAAGCGTTCCAGCATCTGTGCTGCACTGATGCGCTGGCCGTCTGCCGTTTCAATGTAATTATTCGCTTCCTTGATATATTCCAATACACGCATATTGCTGTCCGGGAACTCGCTGTGCTGCGCAAAATAGCCAATCTTCACTGTCTGGCCAACGCGCATTTCGCCGCTCGTAGGCTGCAGCTTACCGGCAATAATATCCATCAGCGTTGATTTGCCGGCACCATTAGGACCGACGATACCGATGCGGTCATTACGCAGCAAGATATAGCTGAAATCCTTGATATAATCCTTGCCGTCCCACACCATACCGATATCTTCCAACTCGATGATTGTTTTGCCAAGACGACTGCTGACGGAAGACATTTCCAGATTTGCTTCCGTCTTGACGTTCTTTACTTCCGCTTCAATCTGAGCAAAGCGCTCCACGCGGTCCTTCTTTTTAGTACGGCGTGCTTCCGCACCACGGCTGATCCACGCCAGCTCACGACGATAGATGTTGCGCAGCTTTTGTGCAGCAGAGGCTTCCGCAATGCGGCGTTCCTCACGCTTTTGCAAAAACAGGCTGTAGTTGCCTACATAAACATAGCCCTTACCGCCGTCTATCTCCAAAGTGCGGTTAACAACACGGTCAAAGAAATAACGGTCATGGGTTACCATCAGCAAAGCGCCCTTGCGCGCCAACAGCTTTTGCTCCAGCCAGGCAACCGTAGCGTTATCCATATGGTTGGTAGGCTCGTCCAAAATCAGCAGATCAGAAGGACGCACCAGCACACCGGCCAAAGCCACGCGCTTGCGCTGGCCGCCGCTCAGCTCGCCCATCTGCTGCTGCAGGTTGGTAATGCCAAGCTGCGTTAACACTGCCTTAGCTTCGCTTTCCAGCTGCCAGGCATATTTATCATCCATCTGCTGCTGCAAATCAAGCAAATGCTTTTGCAGCTTTTTGTTATCAGGCTCCGCTGCAGCCTGCTCCACCGCAGTTTCGTAATCGCGCAAGAGCACCATCAGCGGGGAATCGCCTTTAAAAACTTGCTCCAGAACAGTTGCGTCTGCCTCAAACGGCGGGTCCTGCGGCAGATATTCCATAACTACGCCGCCGGGAATCGTCAGCTTGCCGTCACCGGCCTCATGATTGGCAATCATGCGCAGCAAGGTACTTTTACCGGTGCCATTGACACCGATAATACCGTACTTGTCACCCTCTTCTACGTTAAATGTAATATTTTCAAACAACAATCTGTCGCCATAGCTGTACGACAAATCCTCTGCACTTAAAATCATTTTACTTATCTCCCTGTGAAAAATTTACACTCTAAAATTATAACACGCCTGCGGATAAAAGTAAAAAGGACGAACCGCCAAGGCTCGCCCTTCGTATTGCTATTTTACTGTTACTTGTAAATTTTCGTTTTCTTCCGCTGCGTCCTGCAAAACCTGCAGCAGCTGCTCGCCATACCAGCCCAGCTTTTCATTGTCGGTAATATCAGCAGGCACAATGATCTGCGTCGGCTCGACGATTTCCGTCAGGCAATCATACAACGCGTCTAAATTGGCGCCGTAGTACACAGGTAATGCCAGCGCGCTGCGCAGATATTTATGCAGCGCAGACACAGTTGTCATGCGCTCAAGGTCTAATGTGATTGTTCTCATGTTAATCTCCTTATTTTCCGTAAAGCTTGCTGAAGGACTTGTAATGGTCGCCGGTGTAGTAAATCAGGCCATCGTTGGAAAAGACAATGCGCTTCGCGTTACGATTACCCTTCACATAATCAATGTCGCATTCCTTCCAGTTACGGCCATTTTTCTTCGGCAGCTTGCCTTCGTAATTGCCGTAGCGGTCGCCGCCGATGGATTTACCCGGCGCAACCTTGTCGAGGGTGCCTTTTGTCTGCCAGCCTAGCTTTTTGGCTTCGTTTTTCGTAATATAATTGTGCGGCAATCGCTTATATTCGTTGATGTAGGCAGCAACGTGCTCTTTATCGGTGTAAGCAGCGCTTTCGCTGATTTTGATTTTGCCGCTATTGGCCTTGACGTTGGCCGCAGTGTTCTGGTCATTGTTGCTCTTGGTTGTATTAACAGTTGTTGTCTGGGTTGTCTGCTTATCGTTGGTCTTGGGGCTGTTACTGCCGCAGCCGGCAATTACGCTGACGCTGAGCAGCATCGCCAGGAAGAACGCTAAAAGTTTTTGCATAAGAATGCTCCTTTCGTTTTCTTCTCATTATATCACATAGCCAAAACTGGCGCACCATTACCAATGCGCCGCCCCCAAAAGTTCACAAGTAATTCCTTGAAAAAAACTCCGCTTCATGTTATATTATAAATAAAGAAGACAACCGCCCACAAGGTGGGTTGCCTGTTGGTGTTTAGCTAGAAAGCCGCCCCGCCAAACCTGCAAAGTTTTGGGGCGGTTTTTCTATGTCCGAGATTACTTTCTGTTCTGAAAAATGAACGTCAGCAATGCTACGATAAAAATTCCAAAGGACATTAAGTCCTGAAAACTGAAATATACCATAGACATCACCTCCATTCCGAAGAATTTCGGCAATGCCACCCTGCAACACGGTTGTCTTAAAACATATTTTAACATATAAAACAAAAACATACAACGAACAAGCTGTGAAGTTTGCCGTTGTATGTTTTTATTTATCTAATACTTTTACCTTACATCTCTGCCATGAGTATAAACCGGCAGCAGCTTCGGCGACATCTCTCCCTGCACGCCGGCAGCCTTTTCTTCCTCAGCGTAGCGACGTACATGCTCCAGGCTCAGCTTGCCCAGCTTGACGCTCTTCGCTGCTTCGGCAGCCTTCGTACCCGCAATACGGCCAAAGACGATGATATCCAGCAGGCTGTTGCCCATCAGACGGTTAGTGCCATGAATGCCGCCAACAGCTTCACCGGCAACAAACAATCCCGGCAGCTTTGTTTCCGCATCCTTGTCAATCAGGATACCGCCGTTTTGGTAATGCAGCGTCGGATAAATCAAAATCGGTTCCTTTCGCAGGTCAATGCCGAACTTAGCATACATACGCAGCATACCCGGAATACGTTTGGCAATAGTGCCATCGCCGTGCAGCATTTCAATCAGCGGTGTGTCGAGCCACAGCGCCACGCCGTCGAGCGCCTTCACACCCTTGCCGCGGGCAGTACACTCACGAATGATGGACGCAGCCGCCACATCACGGGTTTCCAGAGGATGCATAAAGATTTCGCCATCGCTGTTTACCAGCTGCGCACCAATCGAGCGCACCTTTTCGGTAACCAGCGCACCGTAAATCTGCGCCGGATAAGCAACACCGGTCGGATGATATTGAATAGCATCCGCATAAATCAGCGGCGCACCGGCACGATAAGCCATAACAAGGCCGTCAGCAGTTGCACCGTAATGATTAGATGTCGGGAAGCCCTGATAATGCAAGCGTCCTGCACCACCAGTTGCCATAATTACACATTTTGCGCGTACAACCTTGTACTCCTGCGCATCAAAATCCCACAGCACCGCACCGGCAGTTTTGCCCTCCTCGTCCAGCAGCAGCTCGACTGCAGGCGCAAACTCCAGCACCGGAATTCCACGGTTCTGCACCTCGTCACGCAGCACGCGCATGATTTCAGCACCGGTATAATCGGCGCAAGCATGCATACGCTTACGGCTCGTGCCGCCGCCATGCGTTGTTACCATAGTGCCGTCCTGCTCCTTGTCAAACATAACGCCCAGCTTGCTCAGCCAGTCAATCGCCAACGGTCCGTTGGTTACCAGTTCTTCCAGCAGCTCGGGAATATTTTTGTAGTGACCGCCGCCAAAGGCATCCAGATAATGCTGCGCAGGGGAATCGTTGCCCTTATCCGCAGCCTGAATACCACCTTCGGCCATCATAGTGTTGGCATCGCCCATACGCAGCTTGGTAACTACGAGGACGTTAGCACCACCGTTATGTGCTTCCAACGCAGCGGAAGCACCGGCGCCGCCGCCACCGATAACCAGAACATCAACGTCATAGTCCACTTTTTCCAGATCAAGCTCTACATCCTGCAGGCGGCTTTTGCCCTCCAGCAGCTGTGCCAATTCTACAGGCACCTTCTGTCCCTTGTTGGGACCAACCTCCAGCACCTTGAAGCCCTTGGAACTGTAGTCCGGATGGAACTCCTTCAGCAGCTCGTCCTTCTCCTCTGCCGTAAAGCGTTCGATAGAAGCATGCAGACGTTGGGCACGGGTAGCTTCAACCTTAGCCATAGATTTTAACATATCTTCAGTAAATGCACTCACCTTGCCGCACCTCCTTATTTTTCAATCTCACGCTTGTTATACAGGTCTTTGATTTCGCCCAAAGGCATATTTTTCAGCTTTTCAAGCAGCGTTACATAATCGCCGTTTTCGATTTCGGCAACACGTTTAGCCAGATGCTCGCACTTCGGCGCAATATATTTGCCGGTCAGGCGACGGCACAGCAGGCCGACAGCGCTGTGGCTAATTTGTGCTGGGCAGCGGGATGCGCAGATGTTGCAGCCAACGCAGTCGAAGGAAGCATGCGCTGCTTTTTCGTATTCGCCGCGCTGAGCGTAAGCAATATACTGCATAACATTCAGGCCCTGCGGACAGCCCTTGGTGCAGGCATTGCAGCCGATGCAGCTGAAAATTTCCGGATACAGCTGACCAACAATATTATCGCTTGCCTTAATCTCTTCGATATTAAAGGTGCGCTTGTTAATCGGGAAGGAATCAATCTTGCCAACGCACATGCCTTCCTCAACCTTCGTCTGGCAGGAAAGCACAACCTTCAGCTCCGTGCTGCCCTTCAAGCGATAAATTACTGCACAGGCTCCGCAAAAGCCGCTGCGGCAGCCACAGCCGCGCACCAGCTTAAAGCCTGCATATTCCATGGCATCCATAATGGTCAGGGTTGCCGGGACACTGTACTTTTTGCCCAGCAGGTAAACAGTTACCATTTCTTCCATATTTTTGCTCCTTATATTTTCTTCTCCAAAAAATGTATATGTGTAAATTAAATTCTGTAGAACTACAAGCGAAGTGCCTACAAGACACCCCCAGTCATCGCCGGCGGCGATGCAAGCATCCTTGCATGAGGCAACAGAACTCTAGAGGACTCACAACGTAAGCAATTATAATATCGTGATGCGAATAAAAATTTTAGTAAATAAGTGTCCGGATTCACAGAAGCGTCGCAACTGTTTGAGCGATAAGCAAACTAATATAGAAAAATATGTAAGCATAGCGCGAGTTTTGCGGCACTTCGTCTTGAATCCACACGAAATTTGCGTTAAGAAATTTTTCCTGAGCTAAGCGATATTTAATTGCGAAGAATCAATACTCGTCCGGCATCTCATCCAGCTCATCGCAAGTAAATACCGGCCCGTCCTTGCACACATACTTCTTGCCGATATTACAGCGACCGCACTTGCCCACGCCGCACTTCATGCGCAGCTCCAGCGTCGTATAAACCTGCTTCTTCTCAAAGCCCATCTCAATCAACGCCGCCAGGCACAGCTTAATCATAATCGGCGGACCACACAGCAGCACCGTCTTATCCGGCGTAAACTTCAGGTCCTTCAGGAAGTTCGGCACAAAGCCGACATTGCCCGTCCAGCCCTCCTGCGCACGGTCAATCGTCAGATGCACGCGTGTATCCTTTTGCGACGGCCACACATTCGTCAGTTCATCGTAACGCACAAAATCTTCCTTGCTGCGTGCGCCGTAAACAACATCAATGCTACCGTAATCGTCACGCTTATCCAGCATATAATTGATGACACTGCGCAGCGGCGCCAAACCGATACCACCGGCAATAAACAGCAAATCCTTGCCCTTTAACTTATCCTCAACAGGGAAATGATTGCCGTAAGGTCCGCGCACTGCTATCTGCTGACCGGGTTCAATATCAAAATGCAAAAAGTTCGTAATCGAGCCGCAGCGTTTAATGCTGAACTCCATATATTTTTCGTTCGTCGGAGAGGAGGTAATGGAAAAAATCGCCTCACCCTTACCGGGAACAGAAAGAATAGCGCATTGTCCCGGCATATGATCAAACAGCTTACCGCCGCCGATTTTCTCCACGCGGAAGGTTTTTACATCAGACGTTTCCGTACAGATGTCCGTCACCACGCCAATCTGCGGAATCAAGGTATCCTGACAATTACACATCCTGCTTCACCTCCGCTTTTTCCAAGGCCTTGGCAACCTTGACAATATTCAGCTGCACCGGACACTTCTGCAGGCAGCGTCCGCAGCCGACGCAAGCATATTCGCCCTCATTGTTTTCAGGGAAATATACCAGCTTATGCATATAACGCTGGCGGAAGCGCTCCACCTTCGTCTTACGCGGGCTGCCATGCGCCATCAGCGTAAAGTCCTTCGCCATGCAGCTGTCCCAGCAGCGATAGCGCTGCGTGCGCTCCTCTGTCTCCTGATAATCACGGATATCATAGCAATGACAGGTGGGGCACACATAGGTGCAGGTGCAGCAGGACAGGCAGCCTGCAGCCAGCTGCTCCCAGATTTTGCTGTTGAATACCTTCAGCTCATCCTTAGTCAGCTCGTCATTCACCTTGAAATCATGCAAAGGCAGTACGCTCAAAATTTTCTGCGTCTGCTCCTTTTGTTCGCTGATTGCTTTTGCAGAAGCAGCTTCCGCCTCAGCCAGCACACCGCCCTCAACAAGCTTCGCTGTCAGCTCCTCGCCCTTGGCAGTCACAGCCTGCCAGCAAAGCTCCTCGCCTGCCAGCCAGGTCTGCACATCCGTCTCCGGAGCGCCTGCGTCAATGCCAAAGGCGTGGCAGAAGCAGGTTTCTTCGGGAGCACTGCAGCCTAAGCCGATAAGCACGCATTGCTCGCGTCTTGTTTTATAATATGTATCAACAGGCGCTTTTAAAAACACCTTATCCAAAATCTTAAAGCTGCGCGCATCGCATGCACGCACGCCCATGACGATCGTCATACCGGCAGGCGGAACATTCTGCTCCAGCGCCAGCTCCTTGCCGCTCGTCTTAAAGGTAAGCAGATTTTCTACCTGCGGGAAGAAAACGTCCTTCACGCTGCGGCTCGTCAGCGGCGCATCCAGCGCAACCTCCGCACCCTCGCGGTAGGGAGCAAAATCGGCATGACCGCTCTTGTTTTTGCAGGGCAGCAGCAGCGTACCGATATTTTGTAAGGCTGCACATAGCTTCGGCAGCTTCTCCTTTGCTATCTTATACATGCTGCTCCCTCCCTTCTACCGCACTGTTAGCCTCGGGATCATTCTGCTTAAAGCTTACCTGCGGTGCAGGTGTTTCACTGTCCGCACCGGCCTGATACTGGCCGAAGAAGCTGTTGATATCCTTCATAAACTTCATGTTCAGCAGCTCCAGATGAATTCCCTGCGGACAAACGCGCGCACATTCGCCGCAGCCGGTGCAGCGACCTGCAACGTGGAAGGCACGGATGATATGATACATCTGCTCTTCAACCTCGTCCGCATACGCCTTGCCTGCTACCGGAGTATCGGGCTTATCAAAAATGCACTGCTCGCAGCTGCACGCCGGGCAGATATCACGGCAGGCATTGCAGCGGATGCACTTGGACAGCTCGCTTTGCCAGAAGGCGAAGCGCTCCTCGGGGTTCATCGCTTCAATCTCCTTGACCTTAGCGAATTTATCGCCGGTGAACTGCGGTACAGGCAGCGGCTCAGCCAACTCCTCATCCGCAATTTTATAAGCTGCGCCCTTGCACATCAGGCATTTGTTCAGCAGCACGTCAGCCTTTGCCAGACGCTTTTCGCCATAGGCAGTGTTGACAACAACCTCGTCACCGTCAACGCTCACGCTGATAATACCCTTAGCGCCGGCAGCCTTAATCTTATTGATATCCAGCATCCCGCTGCAGGGTGTGCCGATGGCGTAAACAAGCTCACGCTTAATGCGGTTATCCTTCAGCAGCTGGTTCACGCCATATGTATCACAGGGCTTTAAGAAAACAGCAGTCTTCTTGCCTGCATGGCTTGTTTCGATTAAATATTTGCATAGATTAGCAGGGCAGAACTCGTTATAGACAAGCTTGTCGCACTCATCCGCACTGCTTACGGCTGCAGGTGTGTTATCGTAAAAGAATTCGCCTGCCTGCCATGCCAGCACACGCTCTACTGTGCCCTCTGCCAACAGCTCAGCTGCACGCTTCTGCAGCAGCTTTTCTATTTTTTGCATCGCAAATCCCTCAACTTTACATTCTCACCCAATGCCGCAATATGCTCGGCAAAATCGTTCATCACCTGTGCAAAGCGTGCGCCCTCGGCCGCACTCACCCATTCCACACGGAAGCGTTCACCGGCCACTCCCAGATAATCAAGCATACTCAGCAGCAGCGTCATACGACGACGTGCATAATAGTTGCCGGTAGAATAATGGCAGTCACCGGGGTGACAGCCGCACATGATTACACCGTCCGCGCCACGCTGAAACGCACGCAGGATAAAGAGCGGATTCACTCTGCAGGAGCAGGGAACCTTGATGATTTTGATATTAGCGGGATAATGCTTGCGGGCCGTTCCGGCGCCGTCAGCACCGGCATAGCTGCACCAGTTGCAGCAGAAGGCCACAATTTTCGGTTCAAAATTTTTCTTCTCTAGCATAATGCATCCACCTCTGCCAGAATTTGTTGATTAGTAAAGCCCTGCAAATCCATAGCACCACAGGGGCAGGCTACCGTGCAGGCACCGCAGCCCTGGCACAGCGCAATGTTTACCACAGCAACGGTGCGTGTTTCGCGCACGCCCAGCTTAGTAATAACCTGCTTGCTCTCGCCAGTAATCGCACCATAGGGGCAGACATGCGTGCAAGCCAGACAGCCGCTGCAAATGCTTGTATCGCACTGCGCAGTGCAGGGGTTCGTCAGCAGCTTATCCTTCGCCAACAGGCCGACCACCTTAACAGCCGCTGCACCGGCCTGTGAAACAGTTTCCGGAATATCCTTCGGTCCCTGGCACATGCCGCTGAGGAAAATGCCTGCCGTCGGACTTTCAACAGGACGCAGCTTCGGGTGCGCCTCTACGTAAAAGTCATCGTTGTCAATGCTGGCAGTCAGCATCGTCGCCAGCTTGCGCGCATCGGGAGAAGGCTGTACAGCCGTTGCCAGCACTACTAAATCAGGATTCAGCATCAGCTTGCGGCCGCTGTTCAAATCGCTGGCAAAAACCATCAGCTTGCCATCGCCGTCAACAACAACCTTGCCTACCTGACCGCGTACATAATGCACGCCGTACTCCTCCACTGCACGGCGTTGGAACTCGTCAAAGCCCTTGCCCGGAGTACGTACATCTATATAAAATACAGTTACATCCACATCAGGGTATTTTTCGCGGATATACATCGCATGCTTGGCATTATACATGCAGCAGATTTTACTGCAGTAGCTCTTGCCGCGACCGCTCACATCACGCGAGCCTACGCAGGAAACAATGATAACCTTCTTCGGCTCCTTGCCGGTAGACGGACAAACAAGATGACCTTCGGTCGGTCCTGCTGCGTTCGTCAGACGCTCCAACTCCAGTGAGGTGATAACATCCTTGCTGGCACCATAGCCATATTCGCCGAACTTGTCGAGAGAAATCGTTTTAAAGCCGGTTGCCAGTACAATCGCGCCGTATTTTTCCGTAATCAGCTCATCGGTCTGCGTGTAATCAATAGCTCCTGCCGGACAAACCTTGGAGCAGATACCGCATTTACCTGTCTTGAACTTGATGCAGGACTCACGGTCGATAACAGGCACCTTAGGAATGGCCTGCGCAAAGGGAATATAGATTGCGCCGCGATTCTTCAGTCCCATATCGAATTCACTCGGAGTTTTGCGGGACGGACATTTTTCGGTACAGATGCCGCAGCCGCTGCACATATCAGCCTTCACGCTGCGTGCCTTTTTGCGGATTGTCACATCGAAATTACCCACGAAACCGCTTACGCTTTCTACCTCGCTATAAGTATAAAGCGTAATATTTTCATGGTTTGCTGCATCCACCATCTTCGGTGTCAGGATGCAGGCAGAGCAGTCGAGTGTCGGGAAGGTTTTGTCGAGCTGCGCCATACGGCCGCCGATTGTCGGCTCCTTCTCCACAATATCTACCTTGTAGCCTGCTTCCGCAATATCCAGCGCCGTCTGAATACCGGCGATACCGCCGCCGATAACCAGCGCGCGCTTCACTACCTGGCTTTCGCCAGGCTTCAGCGCTCCGTTGAAGCGCACCTTGGCAATGGCTGCCTTGGCTAATTTAATCGCCTTCGCTGTCGCTTCGGCCTTATCCTTCAGCACCCAGGAGCATTGCTCACGGATGTTGGCAATCTCCACCATGTAGGGATTGATGCCAACGCCCTCCGCACATTTGCGGAAGGTTGCCTCGTGCATACGCGGAGAGCAGCTGCAGACAACAAGTCTGTCCAGCTTATAATCTGTCACAGCCTTGCGAATCAGCTCCTGGCCTTGTTCGGAGCACATATATTTATAATCGATAGCATAGGCAACATCAGGAATTTGGCGCACTGCCTCTACCACCTGGGCAACATCTACCGTGCCGGCGATGTTGCTGCCACACCAACAAACAAAAACACCAATCTTTTGCACGTAGCTTCCCCCTATTTATTGTATTTTCTAAAGGCTGCAACCAAAAGCTGCTGCGGCATATCGCTCGGATAATGCTCCACGCTTTCGGCAGGCAGCTTGTTTTTGCCCTGCTGACGAATCTGCAGCAGGCGCAGCGCCTCCATAATGCGCGCCGGACTCACGCCGCGCGGACAACGCTCCTCGCACGCCATGCAGGACAGACATTGCCACGGTGCGTCTGCCTCCAGCAGCTCGGACGCATAACCGCTGTTTAAGTCCCACACTACGCGGTGGGGCAAAAGGTCCATTTTAGACGCAGCTTCACAGTTCGCACTGCAGCGGCCGCACTGCATACAGTGGCTCACGTCGGTAGCAGCAAGGCGCAGAATATCTTCTGTCAATTGCTTTTCATCAACAGCCATTATTCCGCACCTCCTTCGCTCTCCGCAACACCAAGCGCTTCAGCAAGAAGCTCCGTAAAGTAGCGTGTCGGCAGGCTGCCTGCGGCACCATTGGCCGTCAGGTTATATGCGCACAGCGGGCAGGCAGTAACCAGCTCCTGCGCACCACAGCTTGCAGCATTATTTTTAATTTTGCTGACGAGCTTTTCGCATTGCTCCTTATCCTTCAGCGCCAGATAACCGCCACAGCATTCATTGCGCATGCTGTAAATAACAGGCTCCGCACCCAGCGCTTTAATAAAAGCTTCCATAACGGTAGGACTCTCTACGTCATCGAGGGCCAAAACCGCTCCCGGTCTGAGCAGCAAACAGCCATAATAAGCGCCAACCCTGCGTTCCTTTAAAGGATGGCTCACAAGCTGCGCCAGTTTTTCCCAACCGATTTCATCACGCAAAACCTCCAGATAATGCAAAACCCGTGTTTCACCGGCATAAGGCTCTTCAAGTTGCAGATAATTATTCACCTTTTGGCGAATCTCCGCATTCGTCGCCATATCGTAATTCACACGTTTGATGACATGGTAGCACGCACTGCACAGCGTCACTAATACGCCGCCGTTTTCACGCGCCGCCACAAGCGCACGCACCGCACTCAGACGCTCGGCAATAGCATCAGGCGCCATCGGGTAAACCGCACCGCAGCACTGCCATTCCGGCAGCTCCACCAGCGGAAAGCCAAGCACCTCAGCACAGCGTCGTGCTGCCATATCCAGCTGCTTCGCCTTCGTTGACAGCGTACAGCCAGGATAATAATTATAAATCATCGTCTTTCCCTCCTTCGCAAAGGATATAAAACAACCTTGACCAAAAAATTGCTTTATTACGTATCTATTCTACATTAATTCTGAAAATACTGCTAGTAGCAAAGAAAAATTTTCTGAAATAATACCAGGCAACAGCTAAAGACAACGCACGTGAATGGCATAAGCCTGTAAAAGCGTGAATTATTCACAGCAAAAAAAGCATCGCCTGCGCTGCAAAATGCAGTACAAACAATGCCTTATTAATAAAATTATTTAGCTTCGCTGTTATACAGCTCAAGCTGCTTTTGCAAATATTCCCTATACGCCTCACGTACACTTTCTGGGCCGTTGATAATTACATCGCCACCAAAACCTGCCACCCAGCCCAAAAAGCCCGCGTCAGACTGCACTTCAACGCTCGTAGAAAAATATTCCTTATCATCCGGGCAGTCGTATATGTTAATCCTATTACCAAACTTCGCCAGAATATCAAGTCTGCATTTCTGCCTGCAATGCAGACTAACTCGCTGAGTCGCACCATAACGCATATTAATATGCTCGCGCAGATAATCGCAGATATTTTTGCCAGAATCCGTAAGCATTTTGTAATCCGTGCTGTCATTAAGCTCCTTTGCATCTGTATCCTGCTTCTGCACATTTACCATACGCGACAGGCGGTAATGACTGAATTTTTTGTATTCACCCGTGCAGCCAATGACATAATAATCTTCATTCATTGGCACGAGGTAATACGGACTCACAAAATATTCCATCCCCTCATGCCTCAAATCCTTCTGCTGGGGATTAGGCACAAACTTATAGTTATATTGAAAGCTAATCCGCTTTTTTTCCCTAATCGCCTTCAGAATATCATCAAAATTATACTTTGTCTTCTTTGGAGCCAAATTCAAGCTTTTGTCACGAATAACAACCTTATCCAAAAACTCCCTGTCGGAAGGTGTACTCAACTGCAAAATCTTATTCACGAGTTCCTTAGCATCCTCCGCTGGCAAAAAGCGGGCGGAAGCAACTGCATCTGCCAACATCTTAAGCTGATAACACTCGAACGGCTTATTATCACTATTCATATATTTGCCATCGTTATGGTTTTCACAGGTTTCCAGCTCATAGCCACACGCCTCAATAGTCTGTAAATCGCGCATAATTGACTTGCGGTCCGGCTCGCGATCGTACACACCGTCCTCCAGCAGCTTCGCAATAATCTGCGTAATGTTCAGCGGATGCTGCTCATCCGTATTCTGCATATATTCAAACACGCGCAATAAGCGGTATTTGTTAAGATATTTTGCGTTCTGCTCTGCCATGCTATCAACCTCACTTCCAAGGAAACGCTTTGCGTATATATTCTCTATTTTTCATGATATACGCAATAGCAAAGAAAATCAATACTGTCTATACCTGACTTCCGCCTGCTCTGAATGAATTATCGCCACATACTCGCGTGGGTTCACCAACCTGATAATCTCCTCCACTACCTCTTTTGACGCGTGTCCGCTCGTATGCAGCTGCACAGTATTGCAGGCAGCACAGGCCTCAGCCAGCTCCGCATTATAATACTCTGCCTCCTTGTCCTTAATATAGCCTGACCATTGGGAGTAAATCACGAGCGGCTGCAGGTCGCTATATTTCGCCACCAGTCTTTGCAGCTTCTCCGCAGCCTGCATTCCGCTTAGAAAAATCAGTGCGCCACGTTCACGCAGCTTTTTTTCCTGCAACTCGTAGGCTGGTTTATCCTGTAACGCTTCCTTGTCCAGCAGCAGGCTGTACATTCCCGACAATCTGACCTGCCTGTCCTGTTTGTAATTATTCAGATATGCATACAAATCCAGCTTATATTGATAATAGCTCTGCACCTGCTCCAGCATATACCTGCTTGCCAGCACAACCTTATGCTCAGCCCTTGCCGCACGATAAAAATTGCGCAGACGGATAAAATTCGTCGACGAACAGATGCAAAAGACCAGCTTATGCTCTCGCATCAACGCACAAGCCTGCGTAAAAAGTTCATCTTCTGTCAGCAGCTCGCCCTTCTCGCGCGTCATATTTGTGCCTTCGGTAATCAGAATATCCACAGGCTTATAACGCAGATGCAAGCCCAAAACATAATGCAGCAACAGCTTTTTGAGCTTGTTTCCCATAAAGCCGTGCGTGCGGAAATCACCCATATGCAGAATACGCTTATCCGGCGTTTCAATCAGAAACATCATCGCCGCCTCTGCCGAATGGTCGATGGTGTAAGGCGTGACTTTAATATCGCCAACCTGCACAGCCTGCTGGGGCCAGAGCACATGATTACGCGTTTTGTCTTCCAAAATTTCAATCTGCTTCTTGTACTGCGCATCGTGTTTTGCCAAAGCGTGGTAAATATTGAGCAGCGCATAGCGGTACATCTGGCTCATGTACAGTGGAATCCCCGGCAGTATTTTATTAAAGCGACCGATGTGGTCGCCATGATAATGCGTGAAGAATACTGCGTCGTATTGCTGCTCGCCAGAAGTCAGGCCTTCGACCTCCAGCTCTTCTTTATGCTTGCTGCTCGGCAGATTCTCGCCAAAATCAATGCAAATTTTTGTCGTATCCGTGCTAATTAAAGTAACGCAGCCGCCAATCTGGTCGGCATTAAGAAATTCTATGTTGGTAGACATCTTATCGCTCCCTATTATTTATCTCAAACTATCATTGTATCTTAGCAGCTAAACCAATAATCTCTCATCTTCTGCAAAAATTCTTCTGTCAATGGATAGCCTGCTCTCTCGCCTATAACAGCATCTATGCCACAATATGGACACAGTGCAGTTAAGCCAAAATCAACCCATTCTAACTCTTTAGTGTCAAAAACTTTAAGGCAATGAAAACATCCACATCTTTTATCATGTTCAAGCAGTCTTCTGTTAAACATACAATATTCATGCGCGGTGATATAATCAGGCTCACATTTTTGTTCTGTATTATCATTTTTATAAAAATGTATCTTTTGCATTTTATCTCCATCCTTCCTAACAAAAAACATTTTAGTAGTTGCATCAGCTATGCTGTTTTCAAAGAACTTTGTAAGGATAGTATACGATAACAGATATGGCAAAAATGGTATAGCTGATACTTGCTTTGGGTAAAGAAAAACTGCGGCACTAAACCGCAGCTTTGAAGGAATATTACATTTTACTAAAAGCTTCTGCTAAAATTTCTTTAAACTTGTTACAGTCATTTTCACGTATGCAATCACCTTCACACATATCGTATCTAAGATATTTTTCTGGTTTTTTATTCGGATTTACATCTATAAACAAAAATGCACATTCAATTTTGTTTATTTTCTCTCCGCCCCAATCAGTATCCAGGTATATACCTAATTCTTTTTGAGATTTAAGTAGGCACTTTAAATCGTCTCTCACTTCACTCATAATCTCATTTTTTATTTTGTTAAAATCCCCTTCATGTTTTTTGATATTTGCTAAGCTCTTATTTTGATATTTACATTCTAAAATTAATACATTTCCACGTTTGTC
>OOBW01000763.1_pt1 | contig 19602 bp, 18 predicted proteins | sample 1671701 | NCBI WGS metagenome assembly OOBW01 (sample SAMN06348183, study PRJEB24527) | human gut metagenome | biome: human gut; feature: ankylosing spondylitis patient; material: feces | host: Homo sapiens | place: China | collected 2015-10 | reverse complement strand
GGTACGTACGGTGCTGTGAGAGGACGGCGGTTAGCCACCGCCTCCTACTCGATTGATTTATTGTAAAAGTATCTGGCTGTCTGCTGTATCCCTAACGCGGACAGTCAGGCATTGGGAAATTACTGAAGATTCTTATAAACCTCAAAGCTCGGCTTTTTATTTCCGTTCACATCGATGAGGCCGAACGCATAATGCGCATCCAGAAGTCCTTGCTCATCCTTCATGCGATTTAACAGGAATGCCTCAACATATGGATTTGCCTTTGCTGTCTCGTAAGCCTCTTTGATGCACTGAGCCTGGAGATCGAGGCACTGGCCGTTGTGGGCAGGAGAATCGGATGTGAAGCCCTGCTCGGAGAGGATCAGGTGGCGGACCTTTCCTGCCGGGGAGAGCATGTCCGCCTGCTGCATGTAGTCGGTCAGAACGTGGAGGTTCTTCAGGTTGATGATATAAGTATCTGCTTTCTCCAGCGTGTAGATATCATCGGTGAAGACCGGATCCTCGAAGGTCTCCGGATATGCGTGCCATGCGATGCCGTAGTCGGTATCTTTTAGGCGGCTGTTTAACCGCGGGATCATGTCCATAGCGCCGTACTTGAAGCCCTCGACCTGTCCGCAGTTCCAGCGGAAGTCAAACGGAATATAGACGTTTGCCAGCTTGTTGGAACCTTTGATGGTGTCGTACCAGGTGCGGAATCCGGTGGCGTAGTTGGAACAGTAGGTGTCGATATCCATCTGTCCGATATAGTTCCATGCCTGACCGTCATTGACTTCGTTGCCGATGACCCAGTTGGAGACACAATCCTTGAATGCCTCTGTGACGCGCTTTGCGGCATCTCTTGTGGCCTGGACGCCTGCATCGTTTAAGGTGTTGAACGCGTAGTAGCTTGCGCCGGTTGGCTGGGATACCGGAAGAAGGGACGGGCTGTAGCTCGCTGCCGCCCAGTCGTTTAAGACGATCAGCGTCACGGTGACACCCGCCTGATCAAGCTTTGTGTAGAGATCCTGGCAGACAGATAACTGGCTGCTGAATGTCCAGGACATCGGAAAGTTTAAAACGACCTGAGAAGCACCGACCTCGAGAACGTCCGGAATCTGGGCGTGCTCGTTGATCAGAACGCCCTTGATGGACTTTGGAGTCTGGTAGTGGTCGGCATAGGCCGGAACAGCCATGGAAAAACAGAGAGCTGCGGACAGCGCGGCAGTCGCGATGCGTTTTAGTGAATTCATAAGATTTCCCCCTGTGGAATGAGCCATTTTTTGCGGAGTTTTGATTTCTGAAAATAATGCCCCGCGTTGCTGGCACTGTTGATATATTTACTATACCGTGGGGAGGAATAGAAGTCAATGGAAAGGAACGTAAAAATAGTGAAAAGGGAAAGATGTCGAAAATTGAAATTGAAATCAATAATTGGAACGAATATGTCCGGAAATAAAAGTTAAAAAACAAGAATATAGGAAACAAGGACTTTGGTAAATTGGCTGAGCAAAAAAATAGGAACCGCAGCCGTTCCTGCGATCCCTAAGGGGAGTATGGAAAGTATCAATTTTTTAGGGGGACCCATCGGAGTTACCTCCGACAGGTATGAGTATGAAAAAGCTTTGTGTGTTCAAGTGTAACACTTGAAACAAAGGCAGGTTATCCTTTCGGATAACGTAATTATATTATATAGACAAAATGTGTCTAAACTGTGAGTAAAAAATTAAAAGATAGTGAATTTACTTAACGAATCATGAAGAAACGTGTCTAAATATAGCTTAAAATGCTGCAGAGACAGATCATAAATTCCACGACACGGAATTACCAGGGATCTGCCGCAATATTGCCGAAGTTTGGCGGGAAATTTGAACATAAATTGTCCGCAAATATCTGATATACTATATAATAAATTGGGGACAGTGAAATCATGTTATTATGGATAAACTGTTGCGATGAGGATTGCGGGAGCGCGCAGTGCAGAGCAATCCGGTATCAGAGGTGTCAAAAGCTTTTGACTCCAACATCTTGCGATAAGAGAAAAAGAAAACGGGGAGGTTCACAATGAAGAAAGAAAAAATGATATTAGTACCCGCAGCGTTTCTTATGACAGCAATGCTGGCATTTCCGGTTATGGCATCGGAAAGGATCGAGGAGGTCACGATCGATATCAGTGCAGTCCTGACAGATTCCGACAACCTTGAAGTTGAGGCGGAAGTGTCGGATGACGGCTGTTATGTGGATGAGGTGACAGTCACAAATACACCGAGCGGAGACTGGAACGACAGCACAAAGCCGAAGGTAAAAGTTACTCTTGGCGCGGAGAGCGGATATACTTTCTCCACCGGACTCGGTAGATCCGATGTATATCTCGGAAATGATGATCAGACGGTGACATCTGTTTCGAGAAGTACTTCAAAGCTGTCTGTCTATGTGACACTCCCGAAGATCGAAGATATCGACACGGACTATGATTCTGATGATGATTTGGAAGTATATGATCTTTTCTGGGATGACAGCTACGGTGGAGTTGCATGCTGGGAGGGATCTGATTCCGCAAAGAAATATCAGGTTCGTTTATATAGGGACGGAAGCGCAGTGGGCTCCACATATACGACAACGAATGATTACTACAACTTCTGTGGTTCCTTCGCAAAAAGTGGAAGTTATACATTTAAGGTAAAAGCGATCCGGGGAAACAACGAGACCAGCTGGCAGGAGTCTGACTCCAAAGATGTAAACAGCAGCGAGGCATCCGCAATCTACGCGAACCGCACAGCAGCAGCGAAGTATTACGGCAGCGGTTCCTCAGGATCAAACAATCAGACAAGCTCCAGCTCCTCCAGCACCGCAGACGGCGCATGGCTCCGCGACGGCAACGGCTGGTGGTGGTGCAACCCGGATAAGACTTACCCAGTGGCGAACTGGAAGCTGATCAACAACGTATGGTATTATTTCAACCAGTCCGGATATATGACAGAGAACCAGTGGGTAATGAACAACAACCGGTGGTATTACTGCGGAGTGTCCGGCGCGCTGGTCAAGAGCCAGTGGGTACAGACCAACGGCGCATGGTACTACTGCGGAGCTGACGGCGCGATGCTCACGAGCCAGATGATCGGCGGACAGTATTATGTTGATAAAAATGGCGTCTGGGTGCAGTAGAATAAAAATTTCAAAAACCCCTTTAAAAACAAAGGTCTTTCGTATATAATAAAAACTGATATTTCGCGCCCTGAATAAAGCAGGGTTTTCTGATAGAGAGATAAGCGAGGCACATCCCACCGATGGGATGTGGAAATGGATTCAGGAGATTTTCAGTTAGAGAGACAGGAGGAAGACGACAATGATGATGTCCAACGACATTGGAATTGACTTAGGTACCGCCAGCATCCTTGTATACATTAAGGGAAAAGGCGTTGTTTTAAAGGAGCCGTCCGTAGTAGCACTGGACAGAGAGACGAATAAAGTAATTACCTTCGGTGAGGAGGCGCGTCTGATGATCGGACGTACTCCGGGTAATATCGTTGCGGTAAGACCGCTCCGTAAAGGTGTAATTTCCGATTATACCGTAACCGAAAAAATGTTAAAATATTTCATTAACAAAGCGGTCGGAAAGAGAACCTTAAGAAAACCGCGTATCGCTGTCTGCATCCCGAGCGGAGCGACAGAGGTTGAGAGAAAGGCCGTTGAGGATGCAACTTATCAGGCAGGTGCCCGTGAGGTCTGCATTATCGAGGAGCCGGTTGCGGCAGCTATCGGTGCAGGAATCGATATCTCCAAGGCATGCGGAAACATGATCGTAGATATCGGAGGCGGTACTGCGGATATCGCAGTGATCTCTCTCGGAGGTACTGTAGTAAGTACTTCTATTAAGACTGCCGGAGATGACTTCGATGAAGCTCTCGTCCGCTATATGAGAAAGAAACATAACCTCCTGATCGGTGAGAGAACCGCTGAGGAGATCAAGATCAATATCGGTGCGGCTTACCGCCGTCCGGAGCTTGTGACGATGGAAGTCCGCGGAAGAAACCTTGTGACAGGTCTTCCGAAGACCATCGTTGTTACATCTGACGAGACACTCGAGGCGTTAAGAGAGCCGGCAATGCAGATCGTTGACGCCGTACACAACGTACTGGAGCGCACACCGCCGGAACTTGCGGCAGATATCTTTGACCGCGGAATCGTTCTCACCGGCGGCGGATCCCTGATCTCAGGACTTGACGCTCTGATCGAGGAGAAGACAGGAATCACGACGATGATCGCTGAGGAGCCGCTCACCGCGGTTGCGATCGGAACCGGTAAGTTTATCGAGTTCGCACACGGCGGAAAAGGCGCAGAAAAATAAAAAATGGCAACTGTAACAGGCTATGTGGAAAGAATCAAATACCGCAATGAGGATAACGGTTACTCGGTCTTAAGCGTGGCGGACGGGGGAGAAGAATATATCCTCGTTGGCACATTTCCCTACATCAGTGAGGGAGAGCGGATCGAGGCGACGGGCCGGATGGTGGAACACTCCATCTACGGTGAACAGCTTGCGGTGGAGAGCTATGAGATAAAGGCTCCCGAGGACACACTGGCAATTGAACGGTATCTCGGCTCCGGTGCTATCAAAGGCATCGGAGCTGCTTTAGCTAAAAGGATCGTAAAGAAGTTCAAGGCGGACACTTTCCGGATCATGGAAGAGGAGCCGGAACGTCTCGCCGAGGTTAAGGGCGTCAGCGAGCGCATGGCGATGGAGATCAGCAGCCAGGTGGAGGAAAAAAGAGATATGCGTCAGGCCATGGTGTTCCTTCAGCAGTACGGGATCTCCATGAACCTTGCAGTGAAGATCTATCAGCATTACGGTCCGGGAATGTACTCGGTGATCCAGGAAAATCCGTACCAGCTGGCGGACGATATCCAGGGGGTGGGATTTAAGATCGCGGACGAGATCGCGGCAAAAGTAGGTATCTTTACCGACTCCGATTACCGGATCCGCAGCGGACTTTTCTACGCCCTGCTCCAGGCGACGGGAAACGGCCATACATATCTGCCGGAGGAGGAGCTGTTTGCCAATGCGTCGGCACTCTTGAACGTTGAACCGGAGCATATGGAAAAGCATCTGGTGGATCTCCAGATGGAGAAGAAGCTGGTGGTGAAGGAAAAGGATGGGAAACGGATCGTCTACCCGGCGCAGTTCTACTATATGGAACTCAATACGGCGAGAATGCTGCATGATCTGAATCTCCACTCGAAGATCGATGAGGACGACGTGAAAAAGCGCCTGAAAAAGATCACGGAGGCGGAGAAGATCGAGCTGGACGAGCTTCAGGAGCAGGCAGTTCTGGAGGCTGTGAGCAATGGTCTCCTTATCATCACCGGAGGTCCGGGAACGGGTAAGACGACCACCATCAATACGATCATCCATTATTTCGAGCAGGAAGATATGGATATTCTTCTGGCTGCCCCGACGGGCCGCGCAGCGAAGCGCATGACGGAGGCGACAGGATACGAGGCGAAGACGATCCACAGACTTCTGGAGCTTACGGGCGCTCCGACGGTTGATCAGAAAAACAACGGCAATTCCGGCGAGAACCGGCTGGAGGGCATGCATTTTGAACGGAACGAGGAAAATCCTCTGGACGCGGATGTGATCATCATCGATGAAATGTCCATGGTGGATATCAGCCTGATCCACTCACTCTTAAAGGCGGTGAATGTAGGAACGAGGCTGATCCTTGTGGGCGATGTAAACCAGCTTCCCAGCGTGGGGCCGGGAAATGTTCTCCGGGACATGATCGCGTCGGAGGCGTTCCCTGTGGTGAAGCTCACAAAGATCTTCCGTCAGGCGGCCCAGAGCGACATTATCGTCAATGCCCATAAGATCAACGACGGGGAAGCGGTTCCTTTAAATAAGAAGAGCCGTGACTTTCTGTTTATCCGGCGCGATTATCCGGCAGATATTGTGAAGGATATGATGGTCCTCGTGCAGGACAAGCTTCCGAACTATGTCCATGCCGAGATGTCGGATATCCAGATCATGACGCCGATGCGGAAAGGCGCTCTCGGAGTCGAGGCGTTAAATAAGCAGCTTCAGGAGAAGTTTAACCCGCCTGCGCCGAATAAGCAGGAGAAAGAGTCCGGCGGAACGATCTTCCGTGTGGGCGATAAGGTCATGCAGATCAAGAACAACTATCAGATCGAGTGGGAGGTCCGCAACCGCTACGGAATCCCGGTGGATAAGGGCGAAGGCGTTTTCAACGGGGATACGGGGATCATCCGCTCCATCAACAGCTTCGCGGAGACCATGGAGGTGGAATTCGATGAGCGGCGGATGGTGGAGTACAGCTTTAAGCAGTTGGAGGAGCTGGAACTTGCCTATGCGATCACGATCCACAAGTCCCAGGGAAGCGAGTATCCGGCAGTGGTGATCCCGGTCCATTCCGGTCCGAGGATGTTGATGACGAGAAACCTGATCTATACAGCGGTCACGAGAGCAAAATCGTGTGTCTGCCTGGTCGGGATCCCGGAGGTGTTCCAGGCGATGGTGGACAATGAGGTGGAGCAGAAACGGTACTCGGGGCTGAAGGACCGGATTCTGGAGATTGATACATCTATGATGCAGAAATAGACCTGCACTATTTGTTCGAATATTTATATTTAATATGAAATTTAATAAAATTCTTGATGTTCTATATCCCCGCCGCTGTCCTGTATGCGGGGAGATCACTGGCGGTTCCGGGCGGATGATCTGCCCGGACTGCCTTCATAAACTATCGTTTGTAAGATCGCCGGTATGTAAAAAATGCGGAAAAGAGATTGAAGACGGGAGTCTGGAGTTCTGTCCGGACTGCATGCGCCATCCACGTGCCTTTGAGTACGGGATCGCCCTGTTAAATTACGATGAGACGGCGAGGCATTCCATGGCGCAGATCAAGTACAATAATAAGAGAGAGTACCTGGATTTTTACGGGACAGCCCTGACGGCACGGTACGGACGGACGATCCGCCGGATGCAGGCAGATGCCCTGGTTCCGGTGCCGGTCCATGCCACGAGGAAAAAGACCCGGGGATTCAATCAGGCAGAGATCCTGGCTCGGGTCATCGGAAAGAAGCTTGAGATTCCGGTGATGCCGGAAATGCTGGTGAGAAATAAGAAGACGCTGCCGCAGAAGGATCTCTCGGCGGCAGAGCGGCTTAAGAACCTTTCCGGTGCCTTCGCGGCGGGGGAGATCCCGGAGGGGATCAGGAGCGTGATCCTTGTGGATGATATTTATACAACAGGCAGTACCATCGAGGCGTGCGCGAGAGCCCTGCGGGCATCGGGGATCAGCCGGGTCTATTTCGTTGTGATCTGCATGACCGGGGGCAGATAGGACAGGAAAAAAGTGATATGCATACAGGTTATAGAATGAGAGGGACTGCATAAATATGCAAAAATACATGCATAAACGCTTGCTTTTTGTATAGGCCTGTGGTATAGTGGGTCTCATCGAAAAAGTTGCAAATCCGTATTGGGTTAGAGGAGGAACATATTATGAAAAAAGCGATTGCATTATGTTTAACCGCTGCGATGGCAGCATCACTTCTTGCAGGCTGCGGCGGCAAGACTACAGAGACAACGGCAGCAGCAGAGAATAAGACAGAGACAACAGCAGGTGAGGCTGCGGCAGAAAAGAAAGATGAGGCAGCGGGGGTTGTTAAGGTGATCGAATATGATCTTACAGATGAGCAGTATGCATTCGGCGTGGATAAAGACCAGCCGGAGCTGCTTGAGCAGGTAAATGCATTTATCGCAAAGATCCAGGAGGACGGAACCTTCAATGAGATCTGCGATAAGTATTTCAGCGACGGTGAGCCGGCTGCAGTAGAGTCCGCAGAGTATGATGCTTCCAAGGATCAGCTTGTGGTTGCGACAAACGCGTCCTTTGAGCCGTTTGAGTATGTTGACGGCGACAGCTACAAGGGAATCGATATGGAAATCGCAGCTTTGTTCGCACAGGAGCTTGGCAAGGAGCTTGTAATTGAAAACATGGACTTTGATGCAGTATGCTTATCTGTTGGTCAGCACAAATGCGATATCGCAATGGCCGGTTTAACGATCAACGAGGAGAGAGAAGAATATGTAACCTTCTCTGATCCGTATTATAAAGCATCCCAGAGACTGGTTACACTGGCAGATGATACGGCTTTTGATGACTGTAAGGATGCAGCTTCCGTAGAAGAGGTTCTTAAGGGCTTAAGCGCGAGCGACAAGATTGGCGGACAGCAGGGAACCACAGCACAGTACTTTGTTGAGGGCAGTGATGACTGGGGCTTTGAAGGACTTCCGGCAGAGTGGGTACCGTATAAGAGTGCATCTCTTGCAGTTCAGGATATGATCAACGGCAACGTGAAGTACGTGATCATTGATGCGGCTCCGGCGGAAAGCATCACAAAGGCGATCAACGCAATGCAGTAAAAATATTGGAAACACCGGTCAGAAAAGCGGGGGCAAGATACGGTTCGCTCCCGCTTTTTGACTGTATTGGAACATGGCAGGAAACGCTGTGTTTTTGCTATCTGGAGGTATTATGGGAAACTTCGGGAACAAATGGAACAAGTTTGTACAGATATTTATTGAGAAAAACGGTTACGTCAAAGTTGTGCAGGGTCTGCAGAATACGCTTCTGATCGCGGTAGTCGGCATGATTATCGGTGTTTTGATCGGTACCATCATCGCGACGGTCCGCGTCCTGCCGAAATATAAAACACTTCCGCGGGCGCTGAACGCGGTCTGCAGCTTCTACGTAGGTCTCTTCCGCGGAACCCCGATGGTCGTGCAGCTTCTGATCTTCTACTACGTTATGCTGCCCCTTATGGGGATCAAGCTGCCGGGCGTCCGTGTTGCCATGGTGGTCTTTGGATTAAACAGCGGCGCGTATATTTCCGAGATCATGCGAAGCGGTATCCAGTCCGTTGATCCGGGACAGCTTGAGGCGGGGCGTGCAGTCGGTCTTGGCTTTGGTCCGGCGATGATCCGGATCGTGATCCCGCAGGCAGTGAAGAATATTCTTCCGACTCTGGGCAATGAGTTTATTGCCCTGATCAAGGAAACCTCCGTTGTCAGCTTCGTCGGCGCGGCGGATCTTTACGTTGCCTTCAACTATATCGGAAGCAACAGCTACGAGTTTATGGTCCCGTATCTTGTCATGGCGGCGATCTACATCGTTCTCGTGCTGGTGATCTCAATTCTTGTAAAACTGATGGAAAGGAGCCTGAAGAAGAGTGATAGACGTCATTGATCTGAAAAAAACATTTGGTGATCTGGAAGTCCTGAAGGGAATCAATGTGACCATCAATAAAGGTGACATCGTTGTAGTCATTGGCCCGTCCGGCTCCGGAAAAAGTACATTTTTAAGATGCCTGAACTGTATGGAGGATCCGACCTCCGGCAGCATCATTTTTAACGGCGTAGATATCGCCGATATGCGCGTGGACATCAATATCCACCGCCGCCATATGGGCATGGTATTCCAGCACTTCAACCTGTTCAACAATATGACGGTGATCGAGAATATCATGATGGCGCCGGTCTATGTGCGCTGTAAAGAGTTAAAGAAGGCAAAGAGAAAAGGAACGCTGGCACCTGATGCGCCGAAGACAAAGGCGGAGATCAAGGCACAGGCGAGAGAGGAAGCCCTTGAGCTGTTACGCCGCATCGGTCTTGAGGATAAAGCAGACGTTTACCCGTCCACTCTTTCCGGCGGACAGAAGCAGCGTGTGGCCATCGTCCGCGCTCTGGCGATGAAGCCGGATGTGATCCTCTTCGATGAACCGACGAGTGCTCTCGATCCGGAGATGGTAGGTGAGGTACTGGATCTCATGAAGGAGCTTGCAAACGAAGGAATGACCATGGTCGTTGTAACCCACGAGATGGGCTTTGCGAGAGAGGTTGCAAACCGCGTGCTGTTTATGGATCAGGGAAAAATTCTCGAAGAAGCTCCACCGGAAGAATTCTTCGCGCATCCGAAGAATGAGAGAACAAAGGAATTTTTATCGAAGGTCCTGTAAATATTAGATAATGAAAAGCTTCTTGTTGCCTGAAAGATGGAAACGAGAGGCTTTTTTTATTTACGCGACAACTGATCAAAGTCCGCTCTTGCGCAAAATCTTGTTCTCAATAGTGCCCCTTCTCCTTGGCGTGCCAACTACACAGCAGCAGGGAACTTTCAGAAAGCAGTGCCTGGATACAGGGATCTGGTTCCTCTTGGCTCGCAGGTGAATGCGTTGGAAAAAAGATGATGCTTGTCTGAGCGAAGCGAGTTGCATCATCTTTTTTTCGTCCCTAGCAGTCGCCCGCAAGCCTAGAGGAACCTTCCCTGAATCCCACAAGCACTGCTTTCTGAAAGTTCCCTGCCCCGCCAATCAACTAAAACTCCACGAAAACTCTTATTTCTCAAGGAAATGCTTGACGCGCCGCAATTCTTATGTTACAATATTCGGGCGAATGGAAGATATAGGTCTTTTTTTTATGCTCAAAAAACGATAGCAATGAATAGAGAAAAGGCCGCCTTACAAAGAATTTAAACGGAGGTGGAAGTCGTGCGCACTAAGATTACACTGGCATGCACAGAATGCAAACAGCGCAACTACAACATGACGAAGGATAAGAAGACTCATCCGGACCGCATGGAGACAAAGAAGTACTGCAGATTCTGCAAGAGACATACGATGCACAAAGAAACTAAGTAATCCGGTTTGCAAGAAGGACGTGAATTTATGGGAGAAACGGCAAGTAATGAGAAAGCCCCTAAAACGGACTTTATCAAAGGCTTAAAAGCTGAATTCAATAAGATCATCTGGCCGGATAAGGATACGCTTACGAAAGAGACCGTTGTAGTAGTCGTATCAACAGTAATTCTGGGGATTGTTATCGCAGCCCTTGACCTGATCATCAAATTTGGTCTCAATATTGTACTTGGTTAAGGATGAGGTGAAGATATGTCAGAAGCACAATGGTATGTTGTACACACTTATTCCGGATATGAGAATAAGGTAAAGGTTGACATTGAGAAAACAATCGAAAACAGAGGTCTTCAGGATCAGATCTTAGAGGTCTCCGTCCCGCTGGAAGAAGTCATCGAGCTTAAAAACGGTGCTCAGAAGCAGGTCGAGCGTAAGATGTTCCCGGGCTATGTGCTGATTCATATGATCATGAATGACGACACATGGTACGTTGTACGGAACACCAGAGGTGTGACCGGATTCGTAGGACCGGGATCCAAGCCGGTGCCGCTTTCAGAAGAAGAGATGATGAGCCTTGGCTTTAAGGCACCGGATGTCGTTGTAGATTTCGCCGTCGGAGATACCGTCGTTGTTACGGCCGGCGCATGGAAGGATACCGTCGGTGTCATTAGAACCGTCAATGAGTCCAAGCAGTCCATTACAATCAACGTCGAAATGTTCGGCCGTGAAACACCGGTGGAACTGAGCTTTTCTGAAATCAAGAAGATGTGACCGTAAACGGACAAAAGTCCTGACCGGTCGTCCGTACCTTTTTAGGAAAACGGACTTTGTGCCCGCGTGGGAGGGAAATCCCCGACATTACCACATTATTTAGGAGGTGCCTAATTATGGCAAAGAAAGTTACAGGTTATATTAAATTACAGATTCCTGCCGGCAAGGCAACACCGGCTCCGCCAGTTGGACCGGCTCTTGGACAGCACGGTGTAAACATCGTACAGTTCACAAAGGAGTTCAACGCTAAGACTGCTGATCAGGGCGATATGATCATCCCGGTTGTTATCACAGTTTATGCTGACAGAAGCTTCAGCTTCATCACAAAGACTCCGCCGGCTGCTGTATTATTAAAGAAGGCTGCAAAGATCAAATCCGGTTCTGCAACACCGAACAAAACAAAGGTAGCTACTCTTACAAGAGCAGAAGTACAGAAGATCGCTGAGCTCAAGATGCCAGACTTAAACGCTGCAAGCATCGAGGCTGCAACAAGCATGATCGCTGGTACTGCTCGTTCCATGGGTATCACCGTAACAGACTGATCGTAAGCGACTGAATGGAGGATGGACCTCCATATACAGCAACAATCACGTGGGAGGGAGGACTCCCGACACTACCACAGGAGGTTTTTTATAATGAAAAGAGGAAAAAGATACGTAGAAGCGGCAAAAGCTATCGACCGCGCTACTCTTTATGATACAGCAGATGCAATCGCATTAGTTAAAAAGTCTGCTGTTGCTAAATTTGATGAAACAATCGAGGCTCACTTAAGAACAGGCTGTGATGGCCGTCATGCTGATCAGCAGATCCGTGGTGCAGTAGTTCTGCCGCACGGAACAGGTAAGACTGTTCGTATCCTTGTATTCGCTAAAGGACCGAAGGCTGATGAGGCTCAGGCTGCAGGCGCTGACTTCGTTGGAGCAGAGGATTTAATCCCGAAGATCCAGAACGAAGGCTGGTTAGATTTCGATGTAGTTGTTGCTACACCGGATATGATGGGCGTTGTTGGACGTCTTGGTCGTGTACTTGGACCGAAGGGCTTAATGCCGAACCCGAAGGCTGGTACCGTAACAATGGACGTTACAAAAGCTATCAAAGAGATCAAAGCTGGTAAGATTGAGTACAGACTCGATAAGACAAACATCATTCACGTGCCAGTAGGTAAGGCTTCTTTCACAGAAGAACAGTTAGCGGACAACTTCCAGACGCTTATGGATGCAATCAACAAAGCAAAACCGAGCACAGTAAAGGGCGCTTACTTAAAGAGCGTTACTCTTACTTCCACAATGGGCCCGGGCGTTAAGTTAAACGTAGCTAAGTTAACAAACTAAGCGGAAATGTCACCTGACGGTGACATCCCCCTATTGATAAAAAAGACAACTGCTCCGTGCCTGCGGCACTCTCGCAGTTGTCGCCTGCATTCGTAATCCGGGCTATCGCCCTGCTTACTCATGCAGGCTTGGTTGTCAAATGCCCATTCAGCCTTGCGTGCAAGCACGCAGTCTGTATGGTCGCTTGACAACACTTTTTTGCAAAAATTGATTGACAATCCGAATATATTATGATAAAGTATTCGAGTATTGAATGCCGAAGACAGCAGGTGCCGTAAGGCGTAAGGTAAAAACACCTGCCGAGGAACGTACAAAACTCACACAGAATTTTGTAAACCTCTCTGTCTGCGGACGGAGAGGTTTTTTTCCGAAAAGCGATATAAAATGCTGTGACGGCGAATCCAATACTAAAATAAAACAGGAGGTAAACCATTCATGGCAAAAGTTGAATTAAAGCAGCCGGTAGTTGCTGAGATCGCTGAAGTCCTCAACGGAGCAAAATCTGCTGTAGTCGTTGACTACCGTGGATTAACTGTTGAGCAGGATACTGCTCTTCGTAAACAGTTAAGAGGTGTTTCTTATAAAGTATATAAGAACACAATGATCCGCTTCGCTGCAAAGGGAACTGAGTTCGAAGCACTTGAGCCGCATCTTGAAGGACCGACAGCACTTGCTGTTTCTAAAGAAGATGCAACAGCTCCGGCAAGAGTATTAGCTGAGTTCGCAAAGAAAGCTGACAAGCTTGAATTAAAAGGCGGCGTTGTAGAGGGAACATACTACGATGCAGCAGGTATCGGTGTAATCGCAAGCATCCCGTCCAGAGATGTTCTTCTTGGAAGACTTCTTGGAAGCATGCAGTCTCCGATCACAAACTTCGCTCGTGTTCTCAACCAGATCGCAGAGAAGAACGGCGAGGGTGCAGAGGCTCCGGCAGAGGCTTAATCGCCATCCCGGATCTGCAAACAGAAAAACGCATTGCGTGATTCTGTTTCAGGCAGCATGAATATGCTGTTATATCAATTGTGAAAACAAACGTGAATATAAAATTATATGGAGGTAAATTATAATGGCAAAGTTAACAACCGCTGAGTTTATCGAAGCTATCAAGGAATTATCCGTATTAGAGTTAAACGAATTAGTAAAGGCTTGTGAGGAAGAGTTCGGTGTATCCGCAGCAGCAGGCGTAGTAGTTGCAGCAGCAGGCGCTGGCGCAGCAGCAGAGGAAGAGAAGACTGAGTTCGACGTTGAGCTTACAGAGGTAGGCCCGAACAAGGTTAAAGTTATCAAAGTTGTTCGTGAAGTAACAGGTCTTGGCCTCAAGGAAGCTAAGGACGTTGTAGACGGCGCTCCGAAGGTTCTTAAGCAGGGTGCATCCAAAGACGAAGCTAACGACATCAAGACAAAACTTGAGGCTGAAGGCGCTAAGATTACTCTTAAGTAATCAACTTTGTAACTGTTCAGTAGGTCTGCGCACTTGCTGCGCTGACCGTAAGAAAACCTAGGCTAAAAGGCAAAAATCCCATCGGCGTAGCCGATTTGGAATGGATTTTTGCATGTAACTGTGAAGGTACTGAACAGTTACTCAACTTTTATACTTTGAATGTTTTGATCCGCAGGAAGATGACTTCCTGCGGATTTTTTCATGTAACAGGAAATTCCGAGGAATTCCCCGTTACATAAAAAGGCACTGACGTGCCAAAGATGCACACTCGCGCAAAGATGTAGATTATCGCAAGCGGCCGCGCGAGGCGCGAGAATGTGCTAAGGCACATTCTTTTCATTTTGGGGCGATTGTAAGTAATTTGGCGGTGGAAAGACAGGCGCTTATGTGTTAAAATGGATAGCATGAAAATGGCATTGCCTGCCCATTATGCGTATCAATGATCGGGCAGGACAAAAAGGAGAAAAAATGATTGAGGAATTAGTAAAGAGATATCCGGTCCTGGAATCCGTAAAGGGCCAGATCGAGAATGCATACAAGATCTTGGAGACATGCTATGAGAATGGAGGAAAGCTTCTGATCGCCGGAAACGGCGGAAGCGCCGCAGACTCTGACCATATCGTCGGGGAGCTGATGAAAGGTTTTGTAAAGCGCCGCCCGGTATCCATGGAACTCGCCGAGGCGTTAAAGCAGGCGGACCCGGAGAGAGGGGAAGAACTGGCGAAAAAGCTTCAGGGCGGGCTCCCAGCCATCGCCCTCACAAATCATACGGCTCTCTCCTCCGCATTCGCAAACGATGTGGATGGAATGCTCTCTTACGCACAGCAGGTAAACGGCTACGGAAAAGCAGGGGATGTGTTCCTCGGAATCAGCACCTCCGGAAACTCTGAGAATGTGATGTACGCCGCAGTGACCGCAAAGGCGAAGGGACTTAAAGTTATCGGTCTCACAGGAAAGACAGGCGGAAAGCTCGCGAAGCTCGCAGATGTCGCTATTATCGTGCCGGAGCAGGAGACCTACAAGATCCAGGAACTCCACCTGCCGATCTACCATGTGCTCTGCCTGATGTTAGAAGATAAGTTTTATGCGGAATAAAAAGACCATGACCTGGGGGGAATTATGAAGAGACGGGAATGTGCCTCGTTAATTATTCTGGCATTGGCGGCGGTACCCGCACTGTTAGTTGCCATCGGACAGGTTTATGTGACAGGCGTAGACGGGATCAGGCTCAGAAGAACGGAGACCATCGACCTTCTGACGGAGATCGCGGTGCTGTTCTTTTTATATCTGTTCACGATCTGGAAAATTGAATCGAACCGGATCCGGACAGGTGCGGTACTTCTCATCACAGCCGGATTTCTCTGGATCCATCAGGCATTCACGGCGATGATCCTGTCAGGCGCGTATGTGCTGGTGCTTTTGATGCTCGGCGCACGGATCCGCAGAGGGATGGACCGTGAGCACAGATGGAGGGAGTACCATGTGATCACAGGGCTGGCGGACTTCCTTCTTGGAAGTGGATTTATGATATGCCTGTTCTGCCTGGGATCCCTGTTTTTCGGATGTGGGATCACAAGCTTCCGGTTTCTCACAGTGGTCATCGCTGGACTTCTGGCTGGGTACCGGATGATGGAATTGAGGGCGGCGGGAGATAGCGGAATGGCGTGGAAACGCGTGCCGCAGAGAACCAGGATCTCCCTGGAGATGTCCATCTGTATCGCGCTCATGTTCGCCATGATCCTTTTGCAGGCGGGACGAATGAATATCTGTGCCGACTACGATTCCCTCCATTACGGACTGCGGAATGAGTATGTTCTGGACAACGGCGGCGGAATCTATGAAAATCTCGGAATGGTCAATGTGGTGTACACCTATTCGAAAGGCCTTGAGACATTGCTTTTACCGATCTCCGGGCTGCCGTCCTACGGATTTTTCCTGAGCTTCCAGATTTGGATGACTGTCGGCACTCTGATCGCGGCGGGACAGATCGTGGAGCTGTTTGTCGGAAGAAGGTATGCGGTGAGATGCATGACACTTCTCTCCTGCATTCCGGGAATCATGAACATGTCCATCACGGCAAAGACGGATTCCATGACGGTGTTTATGCAGCTTGTACTGCTGCTGTTTCTTCTGCTCTATATCCGCAGACAGAGGAGCGCGTATCTCGTGCTGGCGGTGGACGCCTACCTGATGACGCTTGTGTTAAAGCCAACGGCACTTGTATTTTCAACGGTGGCCGCTGGAACGGCGGGGCTTTATATCCTGCTCACGAGACAGCTGAAATTTCGGCTGAAGGGAAGTTTTCTTCCTTCCTGTATCTATATGATCCCGATGTGGCTTCTCATCTGGTACCGGACATGGCTGCATACGGGACTTCCGCTGACATCCGTGTTTAACTCGATCTGGGCGGCCCTCGGATTTACCGTGAGGTACCCGTACCGGTTTGAAAGTCTGCCGTCGAACGGCGGATCCATGATCTCAATCGAGGGACTAAAGCACATTTTAAAGAGAATTTATGGTGTCCTCATGGCCCCTGTGGGCGAGGACATGGCCCATGTGCGGATTGCCTGGGGCACACCGCTGCTTCTGCTCTTTCTTCTTCTCGTCTGTCTGCCGGTGCTGGCGGATGTGAGAAGATCGAGGCAGAAAGAGAAAAATACCTTGATCTGTCTGGCCTTGGTATTTGTGACGAACGGACTCATGAGTCTCATGGCTCTTTACCTGTTATGGCAGGTGGACGGCAACTATTTCCTGCTTCTCTATGCGCTGTCAGCGATCATGGCGGTGATTGTGGCAGGAAAATTAAAGAGCGGTTTCCTGCGCGGGTCCATATGCAGGATGCTGGTACCGTTTATTCTCTTTAATGTGACCATCACGGCGGTCAGCAACTGGGGCGGAACCCTGGGACTGACACCGGTGAAGTTCATCCACAAGGGATATTATGATCATATGGAAGAGTCCCATGAACTGCTTGCTTTCTACGGAAATGAGAAGATATGGGATATCCTGGCGGAGAACCCGAGAACCCGCGTCGTCGTATTCGGTGAGCAGCCGGAAATGCTGAGGTTCCCGTGCAGCACTCAGAGTTACACGGACATTGAGGGAAGCGGTGGAAACTTTAATCTCTCATCCAGCCCGGAGGCGCTGGCGGACTTCTTTACATTCGCGGGAGTAGATTACATCTATCTCGGAAGCGGATACTTAAAGCCTGGAACGGATGGATTCCGGAACGTGACAGGTCTCTTAAAACAGGGGTATCTTATGGATCTCCTGTATGAAAACGGAAACGGGCTTGCGGTATTCTCGTCTGATCCGAAGAACCTCACCGAGGAGGAGAGTGAGGCGCTTTTAGCGGAGTTTACTGAAAAATACTGGCCCGGAGAACAGCAGTAAGGGGATAAGACATGAATTTACAGGAGAAGATCCTGAAAGTGTGGAGGAGGTGGAGCCCGGAGCTCCTCATCTTTGCGATCTTTCTGGGATTTGGATTTTGGATCAACCGGGGAGTGGAATTAAAGGGACTTTACATGGATGACCTGTATCTCTGGTCCTGCTACAGGAACCAGTCATTTACGGAGTATGTATTCCCAATGGGCAGCAGCCGCTTCCGCTTCCTGTTTTATCTGGCGTCCTGGCTGGAGCTTTTCTTCATCGGGGGACATGTGGAATGGATGGTTCCATTCAACATCATCCTGAACGCGGGAATCGCATACAGCATTTACAGGATGGCGGTGTCATTCAGCGACGGGCGAAGGATCATAAGCTTCGCTGTGGGGATTCTCTACCTGTCATCCAGAATGGCATATTATCAGATCGGTCAGTTTTACGGTCTGATGGAGAGCCTGGCGCTCTGGGCAGCGCTGGGGATACTGTGGTTTCTGTATCGGTATGTGAATGAGAAAAAAACGGGGGCCTTTCTCATGGCAAACCTCTTGTATTTTGTAGTCTGCTTCATTCACGAACGGTATATGGCGCTTCTTCCATTGTTGCTTCTGGCAGTAGCCCTCGGATTTGGAAAGGGACTGGCGCCGGAGACTGTGACAGCGGAGACAGGGAGAAATAGTGAACCGAACCGCGCCGCGGAGCCGAGACGAAGCCGAAGAAGAGGACAGAGCCGCGGGGCGCAGAATAAAAAAGAGGCGGCGGCCCGCACAGCAGCGGCTGAGGAGAAGGTTGGTTTCCATCTCCCGAAGTTCCTGCTTTTCGTGATCACGCTTTTCGTGTTCGGCGCGATCCAGATGATCCGCCTTTACACTATCGGAACGCTTTCACCGGCGGGAACCGGCGGAACTGACGTGGCAGATACTTTTAAGTTCACGGACGCCATTGGACAGGCACTGAACCAGGTGGGACTCGTGTTTGGGAGAAACTCCGGACCGCTCCACCTCTGTATCGAACCGTTTGCGGACAGCCCGGATAGAATCAAAAATCTAATCCTGGCGGCGGAGGCAATTCTGGGTGTCGGCGTTCTGGCGGCTGTGATCGGTATGATCCGGGCGCGGGATGAGATCGTCTGCCATTTAAAGAACGCGGTGCTGTTCCTTGTGTTTATCACACTCTGCATCGGCAGCTCCAGCGTGACGATCCGTGTGGAGATGCGCTGGGTCTATGTGGCTTACGCGGCGGCGCTTCTGTTCTTTGCCTACCTGTCACGGGTGATGGGGAAGGCGGGGATCCTGGTGCTGTTGTACGGCTGCCTGATCTTCCCGGTGGAGACATATTACCGGGACAACTGGGACAACCTGTATCTGTGGGCGCCCCAGAGCCAGTATAATTCCCTGGCGGAGAAGACATACGGAACATACGGGGACGATATCTTCGACAAGGAGATCTACATCATCGGGAAGGATTTTGAGATCAGTGATTTTAATGCTGAAACATTCCTGAAAGTATATGCAAAAGATAAAACAAATGTTCCGAAGCTCCAGCTTATCGACAGTGACATGGATCTCAAGGAGATCACGGATGACATGGTGATCCTGTGTGAGGATCCGGAGCACAACGCATACAACGATGTGACGGAGATCGTGAAGAGGCAGAGGTTCGACACGCCTTTCGGCAGCTATTCGGACGGATGGATCGATGAGCACGCGAAGATCGTTCTGACAAACGGGGAGAGCAGCAAGCTGACCTTAAAGTGCTACTACCCGGGCAGGCTTACAGGCGGTGAGACCTGTAAGATCAAGGTGAACGGACGGCAGATGGCTGATCTTGTATTTACGGACAACACGATGTACTACGAGATCCCGGCTGCGCCGTATCAGAGATTTACCGTGGAATTTTCCTGCAACTTCTATGTGAAAGGGGCGAAGGAACACCGCGGGGAGGAAAATCTGGCGATGGTCGTGAAGGTGGTAGACCAGTAAAAGA